>Ga0182027_10009622_pt1 | contig 13851 bp, 13 predicted proteins | sample 712E1DmetaG_FD_121300 | JGI IMG/M metagenome (GOLD analysis project Ga0182027, IMG submission 121300) | Permafrost microbial communities from Stordalen Mire, Sweden - 712E1D metaG (Illumina Assembly) | ecosystem: Environmental > Terrestrial > Soil > Wetlands > Permafrost | place: Sweden...
CATGTCAACAACCTCATTTATATTCCCAAACCGACCATCCGTTCTTGCGTATATCGTGACTGCTCTGGCGGCCGGCGTGGTTTTGTTTTTCGGTATTGTTTTCTTGTGGGTGATCGGCTATCAGCTGATTTATGCGGGGCGCATCTTTCCGGGCATTTCGGTAGCGGGCGTGGATATTTCTGGCATGTCACCCCAGGATGCAGCACTGAAATTAAGCCAGACCCTTACTTATCCTCTTAATGGTAAAGTGCTGTTTCGTGATGGAGATAAAGCCTGGGTGGCTCAGCCTGCCCAACTCGGGATGGTTTTTGATCCATCATCCAGCGCACAGACTGCATATCAGCTCGGTAGAAGCGGCGGATTGTTCACAGCCTTGAATGGCCAAATTCGCGCCCGCGGTTTTGGAGAGGATGTTGCACCGGTAATAATTTTCGATCAGCGGGTGGCTTATCAATATTTGCAGGTACTTTCCCGCCAGGTCGACCAACCGATGGTTGAAGCCAGTCTGCATTTGGATGGAACGAATGTCATTGCACAACCCGGGCAGTCCGGTCGTATGCTTAACCTGGATGCAAATTTGATTTACGTAAGCGCTAGGCTGCAAACCTTTCAGGATGGAGACGTGCCGTTGGTCATTCAGGAAGTTCAACCGGCTATATTGGATCTGTCAAAACAGGCAGATATCGCTCGCCAGATCCTGAGCCAGCCGCTGCAGCTTACTATTCCCAACGCTCAACAGGGAGATCCGGGTCCATGGGTGTATAACGTTCAGGTACTTGCCAATATGATCGGGGTTCAGAAGGTTACGAATGGCGGTAAAACCGATATGGAGGTGACCCTGAATCCTGATGCATTGCATCAAATATTGGCTGGAATTCAACCGCAAGTGGACCGGCAGGCATCCAACCCCAAATTCCATTTTAATGATGCAATTGGCCAATTAGTGGCTTTGTCCCCTTCCCAGACGGGTCGCGCCCTCGACGTGGATGCGAGTCTAAAAGCCATCCAGGATGCGGTTCTCCGTGGGGAGCATACTGTTCCGTTGGTTGTAAACGAGACCCAACCCGCGGTAAACGATTCGGCCACAGCCCAACAGCTGGGTATTACAGGCCTGCTGCCAAATGGTGTTCAAACCTCATATTTCTACGGTTCACATCCCGAGCGCGTTCAAAACATTACAACTGCCGCATCTCGCTTTGATGGAGTATTGGTTGCGCCGGGAGAGACTTTTTCCATGGGTCAGGCAATGGGCGATATAAGCCTGGATAATGGATTTACCGAAGCCCTCATCATTTACGGCGGACATACTATTAAAGGTGTGGGTGGGGGGGTGTGTCAGGTAAGTACTACATTCTTCCGCACGGTTTTCTTTGCTGGTTTCCCGGTTGTGGAGAGAGTCCCACATGCTTATCGAGTGTCTTATTATGAAGAAACATCTGGTGGGCGGGATTCTAATCTGGCAGGGTTGGATGCCACTGTTTATTTTCCATTGGTGGATTTCAAATTTACTAACGACTCGCCCTATTGGATATTAATGGAAACAAATTTGGGATCAGATTCGCTGACCTGGAAACTATATTCTACCTATGATGGGCGCAAAGTCACATGGAATACATCGGGACCACAGAATATAGTTCCCGCGCCCGATCCGTTGTTCGTGGAAAACTCGGACTTGAATCCCGGCCAAATAACTCAAACGGATTATTCGGCCAATGGCGCTGATGTCGATGTGACCCGTACCGTCATAAAGAATGGGGCAACCTATTTTCAGGATGAGTTCAAGACCCATTATCAAGCCTGGCAGGCTGTTTGTGAGTATGCTCCCGGTATGAATGACCCTGCAAAAACTGCTAAACGCCAAAATATTTGTCAGGCGCCATCTTCCTAGCGTGGTAAAATAACGACCTGATAGGAGCGAACATGGTTAGCCAAGAACTGCTGGAAATCCTGCGTTGTCCAAACTGCGTCCGCGAAAAAGATGGGATGCTTAAGCTTTATAAAGACGTCTGGTTGATATGTCAGGATTGTGGTCGTAAATATCCGATCGTGGATGAAATCCCGGTTATGCTGATCGACGAAGGGGATAAATGGATAAAGACGTCGGAAGAAAAATTACCCGTTCCTCCTCCTTCAAAATGATAAAGCCACATGGTTGCTTTGGATGACCTGTTCGCTGATCTGATCAGTGAAGACGAATCTCGTGCGGAGGCTGCCGCCTGTGGGCTTGCGCGATTGGGTGAAACCGCCCTTTCAACTCTCGAAATATTTCTTCAGTCGTCAATCGTCGACCGTCGTTGGTGGGCCATCCGCACGTTGGCTCAAATGAAAGAGCCGCCATCCAATTGGTTGATTAATGCATTGGACGATCCCTCCACTGAAGTACGCGAAGCTGCCGCCCTGGCGCTGACCGCACATCCCACAGAGACTGCTATACCCGGACTGATCTGTGCTTTAAGCGATCCTGAGGAGATGTTGGTTACGTTGGCCATGAATGCTTTGATAGAAATCGGGAAACCGGCCATCCCTGCTTTATTGGAAGCATATAATAATGCACAGGTAAAAACCCGGATCCAAATCATGCGATCACTGGCTGAAATTCCTGACCACCGTTCAATCTCCTTGATGTTGAAAGCGTCTGAGGAAGATTCGGCCTTGGTAAATTACTGGGCCAAAGAGGGCCTCGAACGACTTGGCTTGAATATGATATACATTAAACCCGAGTAGATGATGAATAAAATCCTTGAATTCCTGAAAAACATGAAGTTGTCACTGCCCAAAAATATTAAGGTACCGAAGATACCCAAATTTTCAGTACGCCAGATCGTTTTTTGGGGAGTTGTACTGGTCCTCGCCATAGGCTTGTTCATTTTTGCCGGCAATTTTACGGCTTGCTGGCAATTGACTGCTCTTCCGGGAATCGCGCCTGCATCTTGTGGAGGTGATGCGGTGAATCCGCTTGGTACTCCGGTGATCAATGCCCAGGGTACGCCGGTTGCAGGCCCTCCACCCACACCTGAAGTTGCTGCACCTGCGGTTCAATATCCACAATGGGATGGCGGCAGCCGCATCAATATTGTTTTCTTCGGCCTGCGAGGCACAAACGCGAATATTAGCGAGGGGGATTGTCCGCATTGTACCGATACGATCATGGTATTGACCGTTGATCCGGTGACAAAAACTGCAGGTATGCTTTCGATTCCTCGTGATATGTGGGTTAATATACCGGGATTTGGATATAGCCGGATCAATACGGCCTGGACTGACGGCGAAGGCGCTAAATTGCCGGGAGGCGGACCCGCCCTGGCCATGAAAACAGTTTCTCAATTCATCGGCGTGCCCATCCAATACTACATTCAAGTTGACTTTTCTACTTTCACCTCGTTCATCAATGAGATAGGTGGAATCGATGTCTATTATAATGAACCCGTAACACTTAACCTTGACCCGACCGGCACCGGTACAGATCACTTTAAAGTAACTTGTTGTGGTATCCGTCACATGGATGGAAAACGCGCGCTGGCATTTGCGCGCTGCCGTGATGTGTCCCAGGGTTGCAGCGATGGTGATGTGGGCCGCGGCAAACGCCAGCAGGAAGTCATCCTGGCTATTCGGAACAAGGTTTTCAGCCCTGATTATTTCCCTAAATTAATGGCGCAGGCTCCTCAACTTTATAACATCTTCTCGGAGGGCATTCATACGAATATGTCGCTTGCGGATGCCTTAAAATTAGCGCCTCTGACAAAGGACATCTCAATTCAAGCTATCAAGCAGGGAGTGATCGATAACAGCATGGTCACATTTGCGAACGTCACACTGGCCGGGCAACCTGCCAGCGTTTATAAACCGGTCCCCGATAAGATCCGTGTGTTGGTGAATGAAATATTTACTTCAGGCGGAGTGACCAGCCCGATTGCTCAGGGAGATCCGGTAGCATTGATGAAGGCTGATGCAGCGCGGATAATGGTTACGAATAATACTTACACGGCAAGTTTGGACAGTCGGACTGGAAATTATTTGAACGCCCAGGGCATGACGGTGACAACCCTCGGTCCCCCTACAGGTGCTTCCGATCAGACCGTGGTGGTTGTTTATTCTCCCAAGCTTTATGCTCTGCGATATTTGATCCAAACCTTTGGTATCAAGAGCAGTAATCAAATTTTATTCAAACCTACCCCCTCTTCACCGGTGGATATTGAAATCCGCCTTGGAAATGATTGGGTAAGCAGGCTGCCCGCTGGATATTAGTTAATGGTTGCTGTGGGATCTGGTGCAAACGCGTAATGGTTCCTCATGGATCGTCTGCAAAGGGCTTTTTATTATTTGCAGATTCTTTTAAACATTATTTGTCAGGGTTGTTGGAAGATCAATTTTAGTCCGCCGGTATAGGTTTGCCCATTTGTGTCCGGGCAGGCGGGTGCGCTCAGGTTTGGGACCGGTATGCCTGATTGTTCAACCCGTACAGTGTAAATCACACCGGGTTGCATGATGTAATCCGCATATCCGATTGCGATCTCGGGTTTAAAACCTGTGAAAAAATGTTCTTGGCCGCCATTCCACGTGATAATAACTTCCATACCGGGCAATTGATGGTGATGGCTGTCAAGCACGGATATTTGCATCAGGCCGTCCGTTAAATTAGGATTACAAACCTGGTCTTGACTGACGAGTTGGATGGGCGCACCTGCCGTGGGGACAGGTGTCCGTGTCGGGCGCGGGGTGGGTGTGTCAAAAATTGCGGATGTGCTGGTTGATTCGATCGTCGGTGTTTGGACAATTTCAAGGGGAGTCCCAGTACTCGAAACCGGTAATGTCGATGATTGCGAACTGGAGACTTGAATGGATGTTGGAGTGGGGGTTATTCCAACGGAATTGCTTGCGACACCCGATTGCAAGTCGGTTGCCAGCCCGGCGACTTCTTGAATAATCGTGAAAGACTCCCCCGCTCCGAGCATGCGTTGTGCTTGAGCGGTTAATACTTGGACGGGATCTGGATCGCCCAAAAGAAATAAACGGGCTCTAGCCCGGTTGAGATTATGGTCCAATGAATAAGATGCGGCAATGGCTACCCGGAATTGATCTTTGAAATCTGCTCGCAGGGTACCGGGGCTGGTATCTACGTACCGGAGGGGAGATAAAACCCAGGCATAGAATAAACCAAGTCCGAAACCTGCCAATAGTCCAAGCAGCCAAACCCACTTGACCTTTTTTATGGTGTACCTCCTTCCGGCGCAATTCCTGGAGGCGTGGAGACAGGCTGGTAAGCTTGCATGGCACGGGTCAATTCCTGGAGGAGGGTAAGATCGTTTTGCGAGTAATTCATTTGACGGCCGGCTTGGAGCGCTTGCGCGGAAATTGCTGCGGGAGTTTCACCCCCGAAAATAGCCAGCCTGCGGACTGCAAGTTCGACATTTTGGTCGGTGTGATAGGCTTCTGCGACCATCAAAACATAATCGGTTCGATAATCGACCCGCAGGGAGGCGGGCGTGGTATCAACGAACTTTACCGGGTTGATGATCCATCCATATAACAATCCGATGGCGATTCCAAGCGCAATCATGAGCAGGGGGGGTAACCAACGCGGCATAAGGTTTATTCTGTGATTGGCAAAATAGTGTGAATAATCTGTAAATGACGAATAGAATAATGCCCGAGCAGGTGATCGGCGGCACCCAGGGACACTTCCTTACCGTTGCTATCTTTCGATCCTGGCGGGGTTTGGCAGGCTCTGCCGCGCCGGGCCTGCCCGGACACAGGAAGGATACACGAGATAAGAAGAGATGTCAATCAAGATGACGGATGGTATGGAATTGGGACGGAGAATGATTGAAGGAGGTTCGTTGAAGGAGAATGCAGAAGAGTTAATACTTACAGGTTAATAAGTTAAGTTTTTTGGGTTGCCCCGTTGATCGATCATTCGGGATCCGCGATGACAAAGAACCTGCCCCAACTTGAGTTGCCGTCCTGGTTGATGCAGGTTTGGAATGTCACATGTCTCGGCCCCTTGTAAACTTTTGTAAAAAGTGCGGATGCTGTAAGATATTCCTGGGTATCAAGATCAACAAAATCGCTCGTGACGCTGGAGGGTGAGGTGGCTCGATATCGATAGATATGAGTGACCTGGTAGTTTTCAATGCGCCCATCTCCATAGACCAATTGGATTCCCATTCCAGGCATAAGTTGGAAGAAAAATTGGCCGCTTAGATAGTCGTGAGCCAGAAGACCGACATTTCCAAACTGGCTTGCCATGCCAAATTGGGTCAAAGTATTGTCAATTGTCGATACGAAACCTGCATTGTTGCTGGGTTGTTGCACAATCGAGAGGGCGAACAGCCCGTCCGCATAGGCGCCGCGTATGACCTTTCCGTCGCCGTTCTGAATGGATGAGCTAAAACTTGATAGATTGGGTAACGTGGAGGAATCAGCCAGTGGGGCAGCCGATACTGCATAAGGTAGAAATGCTGCAATGATCAACAGAAACAGGCTGATCCCCGCCAAAACTGGGGTCGATGAGATCAGATTGAAACGGGTCTGCTCGGTCTTGGGTGCCATTTGTATTTCTCCTGGATAAGGGCACCCGGGACACGGGAAACGCAGCTAACATGAATTGTCTGTTGCTTCTTGGAATGTAGGTGTGGGTTCATGTTGTTTTCGGCGGCCTGGCAATCATAGTCACTTGTGTGACTGTAGACCCGTTGGCTTTGCGTCCCCGGTTTTCACCGGGTTTGCCATTATCGAACAATTTTGCGGAAACGAATTATTTACTGGAAGAAAACAAAGCGAGCCCGGAAATTATCCAGGCCCGCCGCATATAATATCGACAATTGGTCAATGATCTTCGGCGGCCTGGCAATCATGGTCACTTGTGTGACTGTAGACCCGTTGGCTTTGCGTCCCCGGTTTTCACCGGGTTTGCCTTTTTCGGATGTTTTCTTCAACCTTATTGTATACCGGTTTTCGCTAAATACTCCATACACTTTCGTTATTTATGACAATTGAAATTGCAAGGAGGCGTGCAATCAGAATGCTGAATACAGGAAACCGGTTCATCTTAAACACGGTTACCAGACTCGAATCACCTGTCCCGCATATATCCAGTCTGCGTTCCAGATCTGTGGATTGAGCGCCAATAGATTGCTCAGCGTCGTGCCGAAGCGCCAGGCAATGGTCTTGAGCGTGTCTCCATTTTGGATGGTGTAGTCCGAAGCGGAAGCGGGTATGTTAATCACTTGTCCGATAAATATCAGGTTCGGATTCCAGAGTTGTGGGTTGACGGCGATCAGATCGTTCACATTGATATTCAATCGATCTGCGATCTTGCGCAGCGTATCGCCCCATGTGACCACGTAAGTTCCGGTGGATACCGGTGCAGCCTGTTGGACGGGCGCGGGATAGGATACAGGTGGGGTATATGCATTTACGTTCCCATTGGGAACCCTCAGGACCTGGCCTACATAGATTAGATCGTAGTTATATAACGAGTTCATGCTGGCTAGGTTGGCCATGGTCGTGCCGTAGCGGTCTGCAATTGTCTTGAGCGTGTCACCGGGTTCGACGATGTAAGTGCCATAACCGTTGCCGTTGGTATAACTGTAGCCGTTGGAATACCCGTTGCCGTTGTTGTATGAACTGCCCGATATCCATAAAGTCTGACCAGCGTAAATCCAATAGCCCATATTAGGGTTGGCGGATTGAAGTGCGGATATGCTCGTCCCACACTGGGCTGCAATCGACCCTAGCGTGTCGCCGCTCTGGACAACGTAACTGGTTCCGCAGCCGGACCAGGCGAAGGCCGAACCAGTGGTCGCAAAAGAGGCCAGCAGGATGGCGGTAAGAATAATGAATTGAAAGATTTTTTTTTGTGACATAACAACCTCCGTTTTTAATTAATCGGCGATTTCGGAAGAACCAGATTTCTCTTCTCCAGACGAATATTAGTCGAAAATGTTCCAAAAATTTCAAACATTTGCATTGCAATAAAGGAATATAAAATCTACACAATCACTCTTGATATAATCGATGAATCATTAAGGAATAAAATAATATTGGAGGCGATATGCGCTGGAACATCGGACGATTAACTCTTGTAAGTATGTTGTTCATGGCGGCGTTGCTCGGCTGCAACTACCCTTCCGCGGTCTCGACCCAGGATGTGATGGCCAGCCTGGTGGCTGCCACCCTTACGGCGGTAGGAGCCGGTTCCTCCGCAGGACAAGTAGCGGTGACAGATACGGTTGCAACCACACCGGTTCCGTCTGATACGAATCCACCTTCGTCTACACCCACGCCGGGGAATCCGGTGGTTATCCATGATGCGTTATGCTCGGAAGGTCCGGGGAATGTCTATGATGTGGTCAGCTCCGTCAAGACCGGTACAAAGGTCCAATTAATTGGAGTCGGAAGTGTAGCAGGCTGGTATATCATCACCAACCCGATCTATCACGACCCCTGTTGGATCGCAGCGGCTAACCTGCAAATTGACCCCAATTACAACCTGTCCACCCTGAAAGTCTTCAACCCGCCTTCCACACCGACGCCAACGCAGTCCGACACACCCGTTCCAACAACATAGAATAGCCGAAAAAATTTCGATATGAGACCGGAGGGTATGTGACAATGCGTATATGGAAATTTCTTTTGCTTGGTCTTTCCTTTCTTTTGCTCACGCAGGGCTGTAGTGAGTTTGAGATAGTCGTTACGCCTGCTCCAACCCATGTTATTAATGTGTTTACACCCATCCCGACCTTCACACTCCCACCGCCGCCTTCGCCTACCTTCGTCGCACAACTCCCTGCCTTTACAGCAACAACTACCTCAACACAGGTTCCTGCCTTTACGCCGGGGTCCGGGTCGCATCCTTCATTTTATGTGACAACCTCCGCCGATAATGTCAACCTGCGAACAAGGCCAGGCACCTTATTCCCGGTAAGCCGCTTACTGGCAAACGGAACCCGGTTGCAAGTTCAGGGCCGCGCGCCGGGAGGGCAGTGGCTTTACGTTCTGACAGACTCGAATATTTATGGTTGGGTATTGATCGACCTGGTCCAGGGCGGGCATGACAGCGGGCCGTTTCCGCTCGTCGAGCCTCAGGATGTTCAGACTATAAAGGGGCGGCTCATCGATCTATCCGGAGTCCCGATCACTGGTATCGGATTCGCAATAACACAGGGAAGCGGTCCCAAGGCGCCTCGCAGCGATGCGGCCACGGACAGCAGCGGCCAGTTTTATGCGTACCTGCCGTTATCGGTCAGTGGACAATGGCAGGTTTCGTTTGTTTCTGTGGCTTGCACCAGCAATACGATGGATGCAAACTGCAAGTGCCTGAATGGGGCTTGCGGGAAAGCGGACCCGGATAGCCAGCTCATAACACTTCCGTACAATGGCATCCTGCAATTTACGTGGAAATAGACTGAGACCTTCGCCCATATCGTTAATCAAATGATCGGGTCTGTCGTTTTCGTTTGACATCGCCGCGCATCTTCTTGGATAGCAGCCGCTTCTCTTTGGATGCGGTGCTGGGTTTTGTCTTCCAGCGGTGTTTCGGTTTTTCGAAGGACTTCCTCACAAGCGCCTCGAAACGCGCAACGGCATCTTCTCGGTTTTGATCCTGCGTCCGGTACCGCCGGGCTTCGATCACCAGCACGCCGTCGTTCGTCATCCGTTTGCCGGACAGGTGGATCAGTCGCGTTTTGACAGCCTCGGGTAAGGCCTGCGAAGCGCGTACATCGAAGCGCAATTGCACGGCAGTGGCCACCTTGTTGACGTTCTGCCCGCCGGGGCCGGCTGCGCGAATAAAGTCGAAGGTCAGCTCACGCACGCAACGTTGAAGTAGTTTGTCAAACTCATCCATGGTTCACGTACATCCTTTTCCCACCCTCTGAACCATCTGCCCGGTTTCTTTGAAACCGGGCAGATGGTTGCATGATTAGAACATCAAATCGTTGACGGTCTTCATCATGGTGGGGGCAGGGCGCAGGTCGGCTTCCGTGAGGCGGTTGAGGGGGGTATCCACTAGATTATAGGTCTCGGTCAGAGAGGGCTTATCCGTCTCGACGAACAGGAGACCCGTCACCATCCATTTATTGCGCTGGGCCTCTTCCAATATCCGCAAAGCCTCGAAACGGCTGGTGGGGTTATAACTCTTTTCGAGGTTCTTTAGAATAACGATCGAACCATCGTGCAAAGCCACCTCGCGAACTTCTCCCTCCTTCATTTCTTCTTCGAGGATGATCTCGTTCCGGGGGGCGATATAGGTGATATCGTGCAACGGCTCTTCGTGATCCTTGCCCCAGGCATAGGAGTGAAAGGCATTGCTCTGATTGTTGAAGGTGACGCAGGGGCTGATGATGTCGAGCACCGCGATGCCGTCATGGGAAAGGGCTGCCTTGAGCAATTCCTTGACCTGCTTGGGGTTGCCGGCAAAGGAGCGCGCCACAAAGGTGGCATTCGAGGCCAGCGCCTCCATACAGATGTCGATCGGCATATAGGCGTTGGTGCCCTGATGTTTAAGGTTGAGACCCACCTCGGCGGTGGCCGAGAACTGGCCTTTGGTGAGACCATAAACGCCATTATTCTCCACAATGTAGAGCATATTGGGGTTGCGGCGTAGGATGTGTTTGAATTGGCCCATGCCGATGCTGGCCGTATCGCCATCGCCGGAAACGCCGATGCCCTTGAGATTATGGTCGCCGAATAGGGCGCCCGTGGCTACCGATGGCATGCGTCCATGCAAACCGTTGAAGCCGAACGAGCGGTTCAGGAAATAGGTGGGCGACTTGCTTGAACAACCGATACCGCTGAACTTCATGATCTTTTCGGGCACCACATTCATTTCATAGAGGGCGCTTACGATCTGGTTCGAGATGGAATTATGTCCACAGCCCTGGCAGAGGGTGGTGGGGTTGCCGCGGTAATCATTCTTGGCAAGACCGGCCAGATTGACCTGGGTCGGTGTGCCGGCCATCGGAAGAGTTGCATTCATAGTAGTTGCTCCTTAATAATCGCATTGACGAGAGATCGCCACGCTCGCCCGCAAGGCTCGCTCGCGATGACAAACTATTATTTCCGTTTGGGCTTCGAGGTGGACTTCTTTGTGGCTTTCTTTGTTTTTGAAACAACAGCCTTTTTGCTTACAATTTTCTTCGTTTGGGCGGTTTTGGTTTTAACGACCTTTGCACTCTCGGAGGCATAAGACAGGATGCCTTCACGCACCCATTTTGCCGAGGCGGGCAGGCCATCACCGAAAGCCACCGTTCTAAAATTGGCGGCATGTTCGGGATATTCAACCATGAGCAGCTGGCCCATCTGTCCGTCACGGTTCATTTCGACGATAAAGATCTGATCGTATTTTTTTACGAAAGCGGTCACTTCGTCGGTGAAAGGAATGGCGCGTACCCGCATGAAGTCAGCTTTGAGACCGTGTTCGGTGGCTAATTGATGCTGAGCCTCGAGAACGGCTGACTCGGTGGAACCGAAGGCGATGATCCCAACCGTCGCTCCGTCCATAGTATGGACCACCGGGCGGGGGACGTATTTGCGGGCCGTGTTGTATTTCTTCTTGAGGCGGTCCATCATGCGTTTCCAGACATCGGCATCTTCGGTATAACGGGCCTGTTCATCGTGTCCCGTGCCGCGCGTGAAATAGGCGCTGGCAACATGTTGGTTGCCGGGCACCGTCCGGTACGGAATCCCGTCTCCGTCTTTGTCGAGATAGCGGGCCCAGTTACCCTTGATCTCATCCAGGTCCTTCTCCCACAGCACCTTGCCGCGCTGCATCGACTGGCCCGGATATTGAAACGGTTTGCTCATCCATTGGTTCATGCCCATATCGAGATCGCTCAAGACGAACACGGGCGTTTGCAATTGCTCGGCAATATCGAAAGAGCGCCAACCGAACTCAAAACATTCATCCACGCCGCCGGGCAGCAGGATGACCTGCTGGGTATCGCCGTGACCCATATAGGCCACGAAAGAGAGGTCGCCTTGGGACGTGCGGGTGGGCAGGCCGGTGGAGGGGCCGATGCGCTGGACGTCCCAAACTACGATGGGCACTTCCGTGTAATAGGCCAGACCCGCGAATTCGGTCATCAGGCTCAGGCCGGGGCCGGAGGTGGAGGTCATCGAACGGAGTCCGCTCCAGCCGGCGCCGATGGCCATGCCGATGGCAGCCAGTTCGTCTTCCGCCTGTACAACCGCATAAGTATGCTTGCCGTCTTCGCGCGTACGCAGCTGGGGCAGGTAATCATTAAGCGCCTCGGCCAATGAAGAGGCGGGTGTGATCGGATACCAGGCAGCGAATTGCAGCCCCCCGAAAATGGAACCGATGGCTCCGGCAGTGTTGCCGTCGGCCATGATCAAACCGTCGGTCTTGTTCATCGGTTCGATGAAGTAGGGATCCTTCTTTTCGAGATTTGCCTTGGCCCACTCTGCAGCTGCCTTGACGATATTAAAGTTCATGTCAAGCGGCTTCTGTTTGCCTTTGAATTGAAAATTAAGGGCGGCATGGATCTTATCCAGGTCGATCCCGAGCATCTGGGCCACCACGCCGACATATACCATGTTGCTCACCAGGTCGCGAAAATCGGAAGGGATGGTCGTGTCGTTGCGGATGATTTGCTTGACGGGCATCGCATAAACGGCGATATCTGTCCGGGTCATGGACTGCTTGATATCGTCGGCATAGAAGAAAGCCCCGCCGGGTTGCACCGAGGCGAGGTCGCGCGCGAACGAGTTGGCGTTCACCGCTACAACGACCTCCTGCACGTCGCGCCGTGCGAGGTAGCCATCCTTGCTGACACGAATGGTATACCAGGTGGGCAGACCCTGAATGTTGGAGGGGAAGAGATTCTTGCCGGAAACAGGGATGCCCATCTTGAAGATGGCGCGCAGGATCGTCGTGTTGGCGGTCTGACTGCCCGAGCCGTTGACCGTGCCGATCGTGATCGAAAAATCGTTAACAACCTTGCTTGCAACACTCACCATAATTCACCTCTGGCTTTCATGAAGGGCGATGGGCGAGAAGATCCACGTGCCTGGTCAACACCTCGCGTCCGGCGTCATAGTTTCCATTGCAAATGCACTCCACCATCTCGGCATGATAACCCCAGACCTCGTTCAAATAATCCATGCCGCCTGCGTATAAATTGAGTCCGACCGCTTCGTAAGCATCCCAATAGGCTTCGAGGATGCCGGTCACGAAAGGGTTGTCGAGGCGGGAATAAATGAGCAGGTGCAGTTTACGATGTTCTTCATGAGGGACAAGCGGCGGAGTCGAGCCCAGCTTTTCGCGGGCGCGACGGATGAGGGCGTTCAATTCAAATTTCTCGACCTCGGTCAGCTTGCAGACAGCCTCGTTCCAATAGGCGATCTCAACATGATTGCGAAGGTCGGCGAACTTCTGGAAATAGCCGTCATCGAGGGCGAGCGCATAACGCAGGCTTTGTCTGACAGCCGGCGTAAAAGAGAAGTGCAGACGGCGCGTCCCGGTGTGGGGACGGACATCGACCAGGCCGAGGGCACGCGCCACTTCAAGCTGCTCGCGCAGGGCCGCCACGCTGATGCCCAGGTTGCGGCTGAGACCCTTTAACGCGGGCAGGCGATTATCTGCCTCGGGATGCGAGGCAAGATAATGGAGGAACTCGGAGATATCGACGGAAGAATGGTCATGTGCCATATTCTATGATTAATCCTATTAATAGGATTTTACGGTTTAACTAGAGAAATGTCAATGAGGAATTATTAACGCTATCTACCTCGACAATGTTAGATTAGCACAATTGTTATAACATCTCATCTCATCGGTTAAAAATATGGTTCTAAATCCACTTTTGTCCAAAAGGGTGAAACCGATGAGCA
>Ga0182027_10009623_pt1 | contig 13848 bp, 7 predicted proteins | sample 712E1DmetaG_FD_121300 | JGI IMG/M metagenome (GOLD analysis project Ga0182027, IMG submission 121300) | Permafrost microbial communities from Stordalen Mire, Sweden - 712E1D metaG (Illumina Assembly) | ecosystem: Environmental > Terrestrial > Soil > Wetlands > Permafrost | place: Sweden...
AGGATCGAGCCGACGGTGAAGATGGCGAAGCCGGCGTTATAGAGGCGAACGCGGCCGTACATGTCAGAGATGCGGCCCGCGGTCACCAGGAGCGTCGCGGTCACCAGCGTGTAGCCGACGAGCATCCAGAGCAAGTAGTCAGATTCGCCGAGGGCCAGTGGGTCAATGCCGATGCCCCGGAAGATCGCCGGCAGCGAGATCATCAGGACGCTGCCGTTGAGCCCGGCCATCAGGACGCCAAGCGTGGTGTTAGAAAGCGCGATCCACTTGTAGTCGACGTGGGCAAGCCGGCGCTGCGGAATGGGCGCGGTCATCGGTTTGCCTGCACCTCGCGGGCGGCGATTGCGGCGAGTTCGGATTCATCCGATACGTCAGATGCTGCGGCGCCGTCCTGCTCAGACTGCGACGCGACGACCCGTTCGAGTAGTTCAGCAAGCGTCGTCTGGTCGGTAGCGTCCAGCGCAAGGATCCCGCGCACGACGTCGCTCTCGGAGATGCGGGTCCGCGCCTCCACCGCATCTTGCCCGGTCTCCGTGAGCCGGACCAGGGTCACGCGCCGGTCACTCGGGCTCGCGACGCGAGCGACGAGCCCCGCGTGTTCGAGGCGATCGACGAGGTTGGTGATGGTCGAGCGAGGCACACCGAGCTCGGCGCCGTAGCGGCTCACCGGCACCTCGCCCAACCGCGCGAGCACTCGGACCGCATACAGGTCACCAAGCGAGATTCCGTGACTCGCCGCGAGCTCACGCTGGAGCGGCTCGACCAGGGTGAAAGCGCGCAGGAAAGCTCGAAGAGTGCGCCGCTCACTTGCGCTGAGGGTCATTCGGGAAGGTCCCACGATTCGAATAGTCCTAATGTTGGGAGTATGCTATCAGCTACCGGCCGGACCAACGAACTGGAGCGGGAGACGGGTCTCGAACCCGCGACAATGCACCTGGAAGGCTGCTGCCAAGGTCGCGACCATATCGGCATTGCTGCAACGCTATGGCAGCGTCGTGTCGGTCGAACGCACCGGTACAATCGCAAGCAGCAACCCGATGGTTCTCCTCTAGCTGATCGTCCGTAGCTCTGGCCAGAGCGTAGTCCAGGGGGCGCGCAGACCCGTGCACACGGAGACCCGCTCTCCTTGCTCGCCGTTGTTGACGCCGAGCCCATTGTCGATCGTCGCGACGACATGACAGCCGATGAAGAACTGGCTCCAGTCGGTGGGGCGCCAGTCGCCCACGTGGACCACGACCGTCAGGTCGGGCGGAGGTGGCCCCCAGGTCCAAAACGAGTTGTGTCCGGAGTAGACGGGGAGCAGGCCTTTCCCGAGCAATATGAGCGGACTCGCCTCGCTGTAGTCGTTTGTCAGGATCACCGCATGCGCCCGCTCGTCGGCAGGCAGCGCAGCGACCACCCCCTCGACCGTCGCGACGTACTGCGGCCAGCCGACGGTGTTCGCAACGTCGGGATCCGTGGCCGGAAGCGTCGTCTTGGCGTAAGTCGCGAGCGGCAGGATCGGCAGGGTCAGGAGGGCGATGAGGGCGCCTGAGAGGACGGCGGCGGTCGTGAAGGTGAAGCCCTTCACGCGCCTGTGGCCGCGAGCCAGCCAGCGATCGAGGAGGATTGCCCCGGCCGCCATGAAGACCGGCACGCTGCCGATCGCGTAGTAGGCCTTGCCGCCGCTGATGACGACCAGGCCGAGTCCCACCAGGGCGGCGATCCCGATGGCGCGCCACGGCGCGGCGGCCTTCGACCTCAAGACCCAGAGGAGGCCCGCCGCGGTCACCGGGAAGAGGAAGGGGCCGGTGGAGAGCCACAGGAGCGACACGATCTGGCCGCGATTGTCGGCGGCGTACGCGGAGATCGCCTGGGCCATAGCGAGCTGCGGCCAACCATTGGCCGCCTGCCAGGCGAGGTTCGGCGCCCAGATCAGGAGCGCGATCCCGATAGCCGCCCACGCCCAGGGTGAGCGCACAACGTCCCAGCGTCGGGCGAGGACAAGACCGACGGCCAAGCCCGCGCCGAGGAACAGGAGCGTGTCCTTGTTCTCGAGGCCGATCCCTGCGGTGACTCCCACGGCCAGCCAGAGACGCCGGTCGCCGCCCGCGAGCAGCTTCACGAGCAACCATAGGATGATCGCCCAGGCGAGCAGGTCCGGCTCCGTAGTGGTATCGAGATGGCCGGCTTCGAGGTACCCCGAGAGAGCCGCCGTAATGGCCGCGAGGACCTGCGCCCGCCGCGTTCCGCCGAGGTCGCGGACGATGAGCGCGATCAGGACGACAATGAACCCCATCTCTAGGGCGGGCAGGATCCGCACGGCGGTCGGCGATAGCCCGAATAGGGCCACCGACGCGGCGGACAGGATCGGGGTCAGCGGTGGCTGGTCTACGTAGCCCAGGGCCGGGTGCCGGCCCGCGACGATGTAGTACATCTCGTCGCCGTGGAAGCCGTAGGCGCCCGATAGGGCCAGCAGCACGGCAACCATCAAGCCCGCGGTCAAGAACACGGGCCAGGGAACAGCGAGCGAGGCAAGACGGTGATGGTCTGGGTGCGCGGCCGTGAATGCCATCTTTATCGAAGCATACGCGCCTGAGGCCTTCGATTTAGTGTGGCCGGCCTTGCCGTCCCCAGTTGGAGCCAGACCTCCAACGCAGCATATCGGATCGCCGTGAGGCCAACAGTCCGCCTGCCCCACCATGACCCGGTCGTCCTCGGTGTTGGGATCAGCACGAACCTGATATCCATCCCCGATCAACCTCGGGCTCTGTTGGCCGAGGAAGGGGGAGGGGGTTCGGGCCGGGATCAGCTGCTGGGCTCGTCGGTCTTGTCGACTATCTCAGCCTTTGCGGCCTCGCGCTGCACAGTGGCGATCGAGTCGAGGCACGACTGCTTGCGCTCCATCATCTGAGAGGCGGATATGATCTCGTTGTTGTTGCCCACGGCCCGCCACCAGAACTTGCCACCCTCGTTGCGAAGGATCACGAATTTCATCCGGATGCTCCTCGTCTGCGATCGAAGATCGAACTGTGAGTAGTGTCGCACCGCCCGGCAAGATGAAGTGGAGCGCCCACAGGACGGGCCATGCCCCCGCACGATCGCGGGATCGTGTCATCGGCCAAGGGCGCACGGACACATTCCCTCTTGCGTAGATCCGATGATCTCACCGCTCCGGGGCGGAGCCCGGACGGGCGATCCTAGGCGTCGGGTTCAGCCAGTGCCTGACGGACGGCGGCCAGTAGCTCATCGGTCCCGAACGGCTTGGCAAGGAAATGGAGGCGGTCGTCGCGGCGGTTTTCGTATCCGGACATGAGCACCACTCGCAGCGACGCGCGGCTGCTGAGCAACCGCGACGCCAGGTTCCGCCCGTTCCCCCCGGGCATGATCAAGTCGGTTAGCAACAGGTCGATCGACTCGGCCAGGCCGTCGGAAAGAGCCGCCGCCTGGGCCGGCGATGCCGCAACCAGGACGCGATAGCCGGCGTGCTCGAGCGTGGCGACGACGAGGGCGCGAACGGCGGCGTCGTCCTCGACGACGAGGATGCATGATCCCTCGCCGATCTCCGGCGCAGCAGCCGGCGGCGGCGCCTCGGCCGGCTCAGGTGTCTCTTCAACCAGCGGGAACAGTACGGACATCTTCGTGCCGGTGCCGGCGGCCGACTCGGCCCAGATGAGCCCGCCGGACTGGCGGACGATCCCATATACGGTCGCGAGGCCAAGGCCGGTCCCCTTACCGACATCCTTCGTCGTGAAGAACGGCTCGAAGGCGCGCGCGAGCGTCTCCCCGTCCATTCCTACCCCGGTGTCGGCGACAGTGAGGATCACCGCCGGTCCGCACATCTCCCGATCGAATAAGGCCGCATCCTCCAGGCGGCGAACCCTGATCTCCAATGTGCCCCCGCCGGGCATGGCGTCGCGCGAGTTCACGGCCAGGTTGACGAGAACCTGTTCGAGCTGGCCCGGGTCCGCCAGCACGACCGCGGGCGAACTGTCCAGGTTGGTGACCAGGCGGATCTGCTCGCCGACGAGCGTGCGTAGCATGTGGCCCACCGAGGCCACGACCGTGTTGAGGTCGACCGGGCGCGGAACAAGGACCTGGCGTCGCGCGAAGGCAAGGACCTGCTTCGTCAGCTCGGCCGCACGAGCGCCCGCCCTTCTGATCTCGCGCGCGGACTCGACCCGCTCGTCACCCTCCAGCTCGCCGATGAGGATGTCGGCATAGCCGTTCACCGCCGTCAGGAGGTTGTTGAAGTCGTGGGCGATGCCACCGGCGAGATGGCCCATGGCTTCGAGGCGAGTCGCTTCGGAGAGCTGGGCTTCCAGGCGCCGGCGATCGGTGACGTCGATGACCATAACCAGTCGAGCCGGCCGGCCCTCAAAGTCGATGTCGTTCGCAGAGACCTCAACATAGATCAGCGAGCCATCCTTGCGAATGTGGCGCCACCGACCGCGCGGCCGGTAGCCGCCCTTCTCGGGTATGGATATCGCGACGTCGTCAAGGAGAGCCGGCACGTCTTCGGGCGGCCGTATGTCCTTGACGGTCATGGTCAGGAACTCGTCGCGGCTGTATCCGTAGGAGCGGACGGCGGCGTTGTTCACGGCCAGGAACCGCAGCGTCTCGATGTCGAAGACCCACATGGCCTGGGGGTTCACTTCGAACAGGTCGCGGTAGCGCCGCTCGGACTCGATCAGAGCGGAATGGGCCTCGGCCTTGGCTCTGTTGGTCTCGATCGAGTCCAGGGCGCCGGAGATGTCTTCGGCTAGCTGCTCATACAGGCGGGCTTCTGCCGCATCGAAATGACTAGCCTTGGCCGAGTACAGCACGAGGGCGCCGATGGTGCGACCGGCCGTCCGGATCGGGAAAGCCGCCGCGGCTCGATAACCGAGCTGGTCGAAGAAGGATCGCCAGGCAGCCATTCGTTCGTCGCGCCTGACGTCCTGGATTACGACGCTCCGGTTCTCGCGGATCGCCGTGCCGACCACTCCGTGACCAGACGGTTCGTCCCTCGCGGAGACGACCACGTCCGCGAGGAGACCCTCGTCGCGTCCGGCCTGGCAAACCACGCGAACGTCGCCGCTGGCCAGATCCAGGAGCCCGACCCATGCCAGCTCGAAGCCACCCACATCGGCCGCTATTCGGCATGCCTCGCTCAGGATCACGTGGCGGCCGCGGGCTCGAAGGAGGACGTGGTCGACGGCGCTCACGATCGAGTAGGTGCGGTCGAGCCTCGCCCTCGCACTCGAAGCCTGTCCGTGCTCGTTGGCGTCCCAGGCGGTTACGACGGTACCCACTATCGAGCCGTCCGCGTCGATCACGGGCTTGAAGACGAACTCTGACTCGCGATTGGTGCCGCCGATTTGGAGGCTCGTCTTGTGGTTCGCCGCTTCACCAGTCTCCAGCACCCGCCGCCGTACATGCTCCAGGGCCTGGACTGCCTCGGGCGGCACGCCGATCTCGTACCACGTTCGGCCAATGAGCTGATCGGGCGTCATGCCCATGTACGCCGCCAATGCCGGCGTGGCGTAAAGGAAGCGACCCTCACGGTCGTCGTAGCCGACGCTCGATCTTCTCGGGACCCTGCCGGCGCCTAATCGCGAGCGCCCGGCGGCCGTGGTGGCACCGAGCGAGGGCGAGTGCATAGGTACGTCTGCCGGAGCGGGCACCGGTGAGTGGAGCCGGGCCGCTCGGCCGCCTGCTCGAGGACTATGTGAGGTCCTCTCGACGCCTCGTGTGACCATGCGCCCGTCCTCGCGAAGGTTACCTGGCTGCGCTGGGTCCAAATCACCCTAGACCTCGACAGCCTCGGTGGCAATAGCTCTCCGGCCCCGGCCGACCAATCCATCGTCCGGCCGAACGACTGCGTCAACGAGACGTCACGAACTGCTCATCGTGCCGATCAAGTTGTCTTGTGGGCCATCGCTGGTTTGGAGCGTTCGGCCGGTGATCGGCAAGGGGTTGCACCAACCACTATTAGAGCAACCTGCAGCGTCCGGCGATGCCAGGATTCCCTCGCCGGAAACCGCGGAGCTGGCTGGAGCGTCGGAGCCGGCGGAGCGACTCTCCGCACCGCGACATCGTCAGCCCTCCCTCAGGTCATCATCGAGACCTAGCTCGCGTAGGGCAGTCGCGACCTCGTCTCGGGTTGCCTCAGTTACTTCGCCTTCGGGCGGGACACGAAGTTCAAGATGAAGCTCGAGCCCGGACTTCCCGACGAGCTTCGTGAGCACTCGGGTGTAGAACTGCGTCCACTTCTGGGGCGGGATCCGACCGCTCCACGACAAGCCCCCACCCGCCGCCCGCGGCTGCTGGACCACGGTCGATACCCGCACTTGGGCCTCCGCTGAGCGCCCAGAGTCCTCGACGGTCACCGTGTAGAAGCCCGGCGACTCTGCTGCGAAGCGACCCGAACCGTCGACCTTCCCACCACTTGAAGACCAGTGGGGCTCTCGAGTCGGGTAGTCGTCGCCGTGCTGGTCAAACCCGTGAACGAGGAAGGAGGCCCCTGCGCCTGGCAGCAATGCCACCTGGCTGGGCGAGACTTCGAGTCGCTCCAGCCGCGGAGGCTCGAGGAATCTGCGGGCGATTTCCGGTCTAAGAAGGACCCAGTCGTCGCTGAACTCGAGTTCGAGCGGGGGAACTGGAGTCGCCAGGTAGATCGGACGAAAGCCACCAGCCGATGTCCGCCCCGCGTAGGCCACCAGCCCTTGAGTGACCGCGTCGTCAATGGCTCGGAGGAGGGCATGAGAATCGGTGAGTCGAGGGAGTTGTGGTGACGCGTAGAACGCGTCACGAACTGCCTTTGTGGTCCAACCTTCGTCGAGTGCACCAGGCCAATACGTCAGCAATCGACCGGAACCGATCGTCCTGGTTAGCTCGCCGTCCTCGACAAGCCGGGTGACCATCAGATCGACGATCGTCGCGGCGGCGCTTGAGTGGACCAGCCCCAAGTCAATCGTTCGAAGCTCGCCGTCCTTCCCGAGCACGAGAAGGTAGCGATACGCACGCCAACAGGCCTCGATCAGATCACGGCGGGCCTTCTTGGCTTGGGCGGGTAGGTCGGCACGCAGCGAGTCATCAAGACGTGCGACAAGGTCAGCGTCATTCTCGATTTCCTCGATAGCGATGACCTTGCGTGCTTCCTCGCTAATGGGACTCCCTGTGGAAGGAACGGCAAAGACCAGGGCGTTCTTGTACACGCGTGCCATAGATCCGTGCTCGCGAACGACGGTCTGGACAAATGACATGGTTCCCGGATCGTCCATTGGCATCTGCGCATCGAGGACCACAAGGGTTAGCACTGCACGATCAGGGATGTCTTCCGTGGATTTCGGGAAGAGGACGCGATCAATGGCGCCTGCCCCGGTGGCGGTGGGGCCTGATTTGAACAGTGCCTGGGTCTCAAAGCCGACGCGCCCGTCCGTTTGCGCCTTGGTGACCTCGGCCCGTTTTCCAGCGAGCAGCATCACCAGATTGGGCGACAGACTGATCCGGTAGCGGTTGTTGGTGGCCGTCAAGTAGTAGCAGGTCCCGGTCAACGCATCGAGGACAGGCTCTACGTCGGCGAGATTGAGATCCGGTTCGCCGAGTGCAAACCGGATCTCCGCCAGGGTCGCCTCGGTCCGCGTCGCCCCGCCATTCGACTCGAAAAGGATCGCTGTCGCCGCCTTTGAGTGGAGGCGAGCTTTGCGGAGTGGCTCCGGCGCGTCGCGATCAAGGCGGACCGCGTGGGAATCTCTACCTCCGGCAATGTCCGTGGTCACTGGACCTTCGAGCCTGTCGTTGCCCAGTTCGGCGAAGATCGCGTGGCGGAAGTCGGGGTCGTCGAGCGGGGCCGTCCCGAGTCCAATCAGAGGGTCGGGATGAGTCTTGCGATAACCCTCCTGATAGGACTTCGAAACCCACAGCGCGAGAAGGCGGAGCACCCCTCGAGTGCGCTGGAAACTCGGCAGGCTCTGCCATTTGCGCTCGAAGACGGACAGCACGGCGGGATGGAATGGGTAGGTAGCCTCGAACCGCTCCCGCGCTTGTGAGACGTCCCCGTCGCCTAGAAATGCTCGGTTCTCGACCGCCCAGTCTGAGAACGCTTCGACGACGCGTCGGCCTTCCTCTGGAATCGCACCGCCCCACTCGAAGAGACGACGTCGAATGATCTCGGATGTCTCGCTCTCGACCGACATCACGACTGGCTTGCTGAGGCGTTCGAGCAGTTTCTGGAGGCGGAAGAAGTCCTCCTGATCGTCGACGCTCATCTCCGTTGTCTCGGACTTAGGGACCGAGATCACTAGGACCTTCTGCTCTTCTCCTCGGGCCGTCTCGGAGAGGTTCTGGAGGAAGTCATAGAACTTGCCTCCCATCTCGGTCGTCCGAGTGCGGCTCACGTAGTTCATGAGCTCATCCATCAGGATCAGCACCGGGCCGGTCGGTAGCATCGCCCGCAGGACATCGCCTCCTGGTGCCTTCCGCTCCGCGTCATGCCGAGCGACCGCGGCGAAGGAGTCAGGTCCGAGCTGCCAGGCCAACTCTCCCCAAGGCGTGTAGCGACGAGGGGTGCCGTCATCCCCTCCCCTCCCGGCCAGCGAGTCAAACTCCGTACCCACGAAGACGGCGACTCGGGTGACCGGCACAGCCGTGATCTTGACCGGCGAACCGGGTGGCTGCGCGGCATCGATGATGCCCCCGACACCTTTATACCGCGTCGCCGCCGGACCCGCGGTGGCAAGGTGGTATAGCAGGGTCAACGCATGGGTTTTGCCGCCGCCGAACTGTGTCGACATGTTGAAGACCGCGGAGGTCTCGACGTTGATTCCCGAAAGACGTCGCAGGACTTCAACTGAAAGCTTCTTGAGGTTCGCAGTCAGGTAGGTTCGCTCGAAGAACCGCGCAGGGTCGGAGTAGTCGGCAGAACCTCGATGCTCGCGAACCTGGTCTAGATGCACCGCGAACTCGGACGCGTCGAGCGGCCGCCCCTCACGTAGGTCTTCGCGAGGCTTGACGACCTCAAACCAGGGCTTCAATCGCGACATCCATTCCCTCGTCAGTAGCCGAAACTCTTCTTGCGTACCAAGACACCGTCAACCCATCGTTTCTCATCCGTCCCATTCGGGTAGAGAGCCGAAAGCGACTGAGCCAACGACCAGAACTTGGTCTCGGCACCCGGACCGTCCGCCAAGAAACGCTGCAGCGCATCCGAGCGGCCTGCCCCGAAGAGGATCATCGCCTGATGGAGTCTTCCCAAGGTTGTGGAGCTTGGCAGTACCTCTCCTACGTCCATCGCGGCCGACCCATCCGGCATCTCTGGCTCGACGAACAACCTTAGCTGGTCACCGCGTCGGCGACTTAGCGTTCGTGGACGGGCCGCACCCCCCATCAAGTGGCTGGCTCGCTCGCGTATGTCGAGGAGGCGAGCGACTTCGCCCTTGATCGCCACCACTGTCGGCAGAGCCTGGAGGTCGACGCCGAGACCTTGGGCGATCTTCCGCGCAGCGTCGTATTCGAGGACATACGCGCCGCGTGCGGCACTCGATCCCTCCTCTGGTTCGTAAGGGACTTCGGCAGGATTCGGGCCTGGCGCCGGCCGCAGGGTCCACAGCCACATCGCCGTGAGGCGAGCGTCTTCTTCGAGCGCCGCGGCATCCGCGTCAACGAAGACCAAGCTGATAGCCTCGCGGGCGACTGCGGCCCAGACGTGCTCAAGGTACTCCTTGAGTCGCACCGGCTCACCGCTCGCCTTCTCAACCCTGCTGTACCTTGAAAAGACCTCGAGAGCCGGGCCTAAGCAGGCGAAGATGGCATCGGCGCCCACAACACCCTCCCTCGCGAGCCGTGGCATCCACTCATGGATTCTGATTGGTAGCTGTGTCAGCACGTCCCGCCAGTCGCCCACCAGACTGTGATCTGCTCGCCCGTCGGGCTCTTCGCGAGGGCGACAAACAAGGTGGATGGAGGACGCGAGCACTGCAGAGTTCCTTGCCCGTAGCCTGGTGGCCATCTCCGTGTCAATCGGCCATGACCCGGTAATGGTCCAGCCGGCATCGAGCATCGATTGAAGCTGAGTCTCCCAGCCTGCAGTTGTCTTGTGAGCGAATACGACGACTCCGATACCTCCGGGACGAAGGACCCGCCGGCCCTCGCCCATCGCCTGCCTCATCAAATCCTGGAAGTACTCCCTCGTCTTGAATGCGTACTTAGTGTTTCGCTCGGCCAGCTGAACGATCTCCCCAGCCTTTGGCGAAAGCGATTCTCGGAACAGGTCGGGCATTTCTCGGCCGATGGACCGGCGGAGCCACACGTAGAAGAAGTCCGATAGGTCCGCGTAGGGGACGGCGTCGTAATACGGCGGATCCGTAAAGAAAAGGTCAGCCGAGTCGTCAGGCATCGGATGGTCGACCGCTGAGGCCAGCACGGCAACGCCAAGGGGCAGCCTGAGCCGGCCATTCTCCTCGATGACCTTTCGGATCCACTCGGCGGCCCCGACCCACCCCACATCACCAAGAGGGTTCACGTCGGCAAAGTCCCAGACGATACCCAGCGCCTGACGCCCAAACACGTGCGCGGCGTTCTCGCCCGTTACATCCCAGACAACAAGGGAGGCACACTTGTCGGCGACGCGATCCACGGCGAAGGCGAGTGCCACGTGGATTGCCCGTGCGAGCTCCGGTTCTACGTCTGCGCTCGCGACTACTTCGCGGACCAGGCGAACGTAGGTGGCAATCGAAAGCGCCTGACGCGCCGTGAAGAGGTCTCCCCAACGGCTCACGCCGAGCAGGTGGATGTTGAAAATGCTCCTCAGGTACGGCAATTCCTCATCCGGCACAAGCGAAGTTGGACCGTCGTGAAGCCGGCGTTGCCTCTCAAGTTCCGTTTCGGCGGCCTTGATAGCCACGGAGTCTCGGTCTTCCGGGAGCCGATAGCGCCGGCCGCTTTGGCCCGGGCGGCCTGTAACCACCACGATGAGACGTGCATCGTCCGCTCCCCCTCGCCTCTCAGCGAATTGATTTCGGACGGCTTCTGCTGATGTCGTATAGCCGGTGACCGGGCATGTCACCGCGCTTCTGGTTACAGGGGCTGGGCCAACCTCGTGCCGCGCTTTCGGTGTGAACACCTCGACGTGAGGGCGGCGAACAATCACAGATCGCCCGCCGACCTGGGTTACGGACTCTGTGGTCGTGATCACGTGCCCGTCGCCATCGCGTCGCCATCGGAGTGCTGCGAGTTTCCCCGGCCGTTCCGAGAGCCACATCGTCGTGAGCATCGGGATTTCCACCGGGGGATCGGATGAGCCGGGCGCGCCAGAGAGGACGGTCCGAGCCCAGAGGTACGCGATCGGTTGAGATCCGTCGTCGTCGGCTGGGTAGTAGGGCCCCAACTCAGCTTCGGCCCGACTCTGGACGAGGGCCGAGGCCTCGGAGAACCGTCGAGCGAGTTCTTCGCCATGTCGAGGGATCATTTCGAGAACGAACTTCTCGAGGAGGACGGCGACAGGATTGAGATCAGATGCGAACGCGTCAGCGCCAAGCCTCAATGCTTCAAGCGGAATTGCCCCGCCGCCAGCAAATGAGTCGACGATCATGGGTCGCGTCCCAGTTTGGCCTCCGAGGGCCTCGTGCGCGACGGAGACAAGATTCCGGCTCAGCTCAATGAACCTGGGGTCGGATGAGTTCGCCCAACTCGCGTAGTCCGCGATGAAGTCGAACAGAGCTTCGCGCACCTCCATCGGGTCGGACCAGTCCCGCCCCCTCCCTCCTCGCTGGTCTCGCCAGCCGCGCATCGCAGAGGATGCCGCCTCGCGGAAGACAACCGGACATTGCGGGTCGGCCGGGTCCGGCAATAAGGCAGCAAGCATTACGGCCCGGCAGGCCGCCAATGGACGTCTTGCCCACCAGATGTGAAGGGTGGAGATGTGCCCGTGCCGGATCGACTTCTCGCTCCGCGCTGCCGAAGAGATCCGGGCGATTGGAAGGTCGACCTCAATCAGCCGCTTTGGGCTCGTCATTCGTCGGCTCCTGCCGCGGCGCTTTCGATGGAGTCGGGATCGAGTCGGTAATGCTCGATCTGGACTATCGGAGTCCAGCCCAATCGAGACGGATCCTGGACCCGCACGAGACGCGGCGACGTAGCCGCATCGAAGACGGCGTACAACCAGAAGTCGCCCTTAAGCCGCTGAGCCGTCTTGAACTCGTTCGTTGAGAGTGCGACGTCGCCCGTGGCCGCTCGGCCCTTCACTTCGATGAACCGCGCATCCATGAACGAGGCGGGGTCCTCGGGATGAGGCAGGCGAGAAACCAGGTCGAACCCGCGGTTGTCCTGCTCGACGCTCTCCACCACGCGTCCTTCCGCAACCTCATAGGCCGTGGCACATTCGACGGCGATCCTCTCGATCTCAGGGTCGCTCACCATCGGTCGGCCGATCGGTGTCGTCCGTTCGGGATGCGGCAAGACCCACGCACGTCCCATGTGAACGACCTCCCCGATCACACACTGTTGCTCCTTCTCGAGCTCGGCCATCCGACGGTCGAGACGAATATTGAGTTCGTCGAGATGTGTTTCCGCCTGAGCCAAGCGACCCTCGATGCCCTGGAGGCTGATACCGAGCGCCTGCAGCTCGAGAAGCTCGGCGTGCTTGAGTTGAGCGCGATCGATCAACGCCTTGAGCGCCAGTTCAACATGGACCGCTATCCGCCCGACCTCCGCTTTGCGATCGGTCATGACCTCCGTGAGGAACGGCTCGAGACCATCAACCAGAAGGAACGCCTCCGTGTCGGACACCCGTGCGAGCTCGCCATGCGGTGGCCTCTCGCCTGGCGCTGGCACCAGGTCGAGGAAGAGCGTCGGCTGGCGAAGTGTCAACCCTCCATCACCGGCCTCAACCACGAAGAGCCGCCGGTGCACGGGACGACCTCGACCGTCCTTGATGGAGGCCGCAAAGACGTCGAGCTGGCTTGGCTTCTCGCGCTGCAAGTCAAAGAAGACTGCTCCCTGCCGAAGGTCGTTCGCGACGCGCCGCGAGACTGCTTCTCGGACGACTTCGAACAGGGGATGGCCCGGTGTCACCCATTCGAGACGAGGATCACTGGGCAGCAGCGCCTTGTCGAACACGACCCGATCGTAGTCTCGCCCCAAGCGGCCGTACCTTGGCTCGAGCTCGTCGCCAAGCGTGAGGAGTACTCTTGGGACACGTCCGATGCGATACACACCCCCGTCGGCAGACACTGGTCGAATCGGGAGGCTTGCCAGTGGAGCCGCCTGAACGAAGAAGTCGGCGACGACCTCGGGCACGAGTCGCCTTTCTTTGGCCTCCGCTCGGCGTCCCACCAGCGCCGACAGGTTCAGCTGCCGCTTCGCGAGCCCTTCGAGCGCAGACTCTGTGATACGCCGGAAGGCCTCCGGGCTCACGTCCGTGGCAATCCGCTGCTCGATGTCGGCGACGGTGCGGTTCCGTTGGTAGAGGTCTCGGAACATCCTTTCCAGGGACGCGGCCGGAAGGACTTCGCCGACCACATCGAACACTTGGTCGCTGCCCAGCTCCTTCCGGATCTCGTCCAGGCGATCGAGGAGCTTCGCCAGAACCCGTCCCTCGCTCGTGTTTACCGCAGCGAAGTTGAAGATGACGCAGTCGTGCAGCTGGCCGTAGCGGTGGATTCGACCCATTCGCTGCTCGAGGCGCACCGGGTTCCACGGGATGTCGTAGTTGATCATGAACCAGCAGAACTGTAGGTTGATTCCCTCGCCTGCCGCCTCAGTCGCGACTAGTAGATCGTTCCGGGCCAGTCGTTACGCATCAAACGAGTCCCAGGTCGAACTTGTTCCAGCGGAACACGACGGGAGCGTCGTTGAACTCCGCGACGCCCGCCAGGATGCGGGCCTTGA
>Ga0182027_10009624_pt1 | contig 13846 bp, 11 predicted proteins | sample 712E1DmetaG_FD_121300 | JGI IMG/M metagenome (GOLD analysis project Ga0182027, IMG submission 121300) | Permafrost microbial communities from Stordalen Mire, Sweden - 712E1D metaG (Illumina Assembly) | ecosystem: Environmental > Terrestrial > Soil > Wetlands > Permafrost | place: Sweden...
AATGTTGAGTTCCGGTGAGCACCAAACCGCCCAAAACTGCCATCCGCAGCCAACGACGCAACCAACATTCCCGACTCAATTCAAGCCGAATCCCTCGTGCAATGAGTTTTCTGCCAGACACTATATAGGCAACTGCCGGGCATGAAGCCCTGCCGTCGCCTCAAATCACTATGAAACAAGACTTTGATTTCTCATTTAGTATTCCGCGAATGCCCACCGGGCCAGTTGTCGCCCTTTCGGCGGAAGAGGCGGAGAACATGCTTTTGCAGAAATTGGCGAAATCCAAAGCCGCGCCGACCCGCGCCCTTCGCCAATTGGCGTACTTTTACAGTTCCAGCCAGCAGCATGAGAAGGCTCTGGCGCGCCTTCGCCAACTGATGGATCTTCTTCCAAATCCCGAGGACAAGGCCGCGTGCGTCTTGAACATGGGCGCCACGATGGAATCAGCCGGCGACTTTGCGGCAGCAGTTCGCTACTACAAAGAAGCGTCCGCGCTTGAACCGGCGGAAACGGCCACTTGGTATCTCATCCACAACAACCTCGGATTCTCGCTGAACAAATTGGGCCGGTTTGCCGAAGGGGAAGCCTATTGCCGGGAAGCAATCAAGATTGACGCCGCCCGGCCCAACGCCTTCAAAAATCTCGGCATCGCCTTGGATGGCCAGGGCGAGTACCGGGAAGCTGCCAGATGTTTCGTCGCAGCCACGCAGGCCGATGCCGCCGACGAGCGGGCACTCCACCTGCTTGAGGACCTGATCCAGCAACATCCCGAGCTGGAGTATGAATTCCAGGACGCAATCGCCGCCTGCCGGGAAGCGGTTGAATATGTGAAGACCCAAACCCCCGAGATGCAGCCCGTCGTCCATCGCGGTTGGCGAAAACGGGTGACTCTGCTCCGCTGGAGGATTGCATCAATCTTCCGCCGTTTCAAAATGCCCCGCCGAATTACGGCAAAACGCTTTACACCATCGGACGAAAGTCATACAAAGCGAGGCAAGTCTTGAAATTCATCATCCATCGCGGGGCTGAGGAAATCGGTGGCACCTGTCTTGAGGTGGCGTCCGATACCACCCGGATCATTCTCGATTGCGGCTGGCCATTGGACGATCATGGCCCGATTACGCCTCCCTCAGTGCCGGGCTTGTTTGCTCCTGGCGATCCACCTCAAGCGGTGCTGCTCACTCACGCACACCCGGACCACACCGGCTTCATAAGTGAGCTGCCATCAAACATCCCGGTCTACGCAACGGTGCCGACCAGCAAAATCATGCTGGTCGGAAGCATCTATGCCGGAGGAATCGAGCTTCCAAGAGACCGGTTCGTATCACTGCCTTTTCCACGTTCAAGCGAAGACTGCCCGCCCGTCCTGATCGGTGACCTCCGCGTGACCGCTTATCCGGTGGACCACTCCGCCTATGGCGCTATCGCCTTGTTGGTCGAGCATGGCGGCACTCGCCTCCTGTACACCGGGGACCTGCGCTTCCACGGGCGCAAACCTGGAATGCGCCGACGCCTCATTCAGCAATTGCGAGGAAAGCTCGACCTGCTTGTAATTGAAGGCACCAATCTCGGTCGAGAAACGAGCGGCCTCGCGAGCGAAGAGGCGGTCGAGGAAGTCGCGGTGAAAACGGCCTGCAATGCGAAGTCTCTCGTGATGGTTGCGTTCTCGCCACAAAACCTCGACCGATTTGTTTCCTTCTTTCGCTCTGCCGTGAGGACAGGACGCACATTCGTTTGCGATCATTACATGGCGGCAATTCTTTACATGCTAAATTTGCCCTCGATGCCAAAGCCAACCGCGACAGGCCGCTTGCGGGTCTATTTTCCGCGTAAGCGGGCACGGGTTGAAAAATATGAGCGGCATTCACGCATTGGCGCCATCACGCTGGATGAGATTTGTGCGGCTCCAGAGCGATTCATGATGCTGGTCCGCCCAGGCATTATCGGCGACTTCAATGGCGAACTGCCGGAGCGAACGCAACTGCTGTTCGGCATGTGGCCAGGCTACCGCGAAAAGCCTGAATGGGAGAAAACGAAGGGGTTGATCGCCAAGGCCAACGCCAGAATTATGGATTGCCACGCCAGCGGCCACGCGAGTCCAGAAGGGCTTTTTGACTTTGTCCAAGAACTGGCTCCGAAACGAATTGCTCCGGTGCATACGCTGGCACCGCAGAGCTACGCGCGTCGCTTCCCGCAGATAGAAATCGTCCGTGAAAAAATATTTGAATTATGAAATTATGAATACGACCAATGAACAGAGTCCGAGCAATGAACCATCACGCTCTATACTGAATGGAGCTGACGAAATCATCAACGATTGGCTGTGGCCCGGCTATAGCACTCAAAAGGCTTGCAATCTCCTCGCGGGGAACTTCCCGGAAAGACTAAATGGCTGGCTATTGATGAGCCAACTTTATGCGCAGATAGAAAGAAATTGGCGAATTCGGTGCTACGATGAAAGCCCATCGGTCGAGAATTGGCGGTGGGAAAGACAGACTATCATGGATGAAAAAAAGAACACGTCGCCAGAGAAGCAAATCGAAAAGAGAATCGTTTCAATTCCAATCGAAGGGTGGGTAAACCAGGTGCCCGTCGCCAGCGGTTTGACAGGCGCACACGTTATGAAAAGGGCATGCATCGATTTGGCTCACTCCCTCGGCAATTTGAACTACGATTTCATCGAACTCAAATATGATGACAAGCATCCGCTGTACGCAGCGATGGAGATTATTCAATATGGAATACTGTATTTGTTTGCTCGCGAACACCTGCTCGAAAATTACAAGGACAAGCCGCTGCTAGAAGCCACTTCCATCGGTTTGCGCGTTCTGGCACCTCAAACCTATTACGAACATAAAAATCATGGGCCGTACAAATTTGAAAAGCTGGAAGTAATCCTTAGTAACGGCATAGCCCATTTGGCCTCGTCATTTAAGATGCGCCTAGAGATGAACTTCCAATTTATGGTATTTCCAATCGATTTTTATTGGCGGTGCAAGGACGAACAGTTATGTGACGCATTAAAAGGAGTTAAGCCGCTTTACGAGAGGAGGGTTGGACAGTCCATGTGAAAAAGCCTTGTCTGAGCTCGTGTCAGCAATTCACTGTAAATTGGCAATAATGAACATCCTTTCAAATAAACTGAAAATGAAGATTGTCGGTGTCGAGGAAGCCCTTCGCCTGAGCCAGGCCGAATTGGCGGGTTGGAACGTCCTGTCTATTTGCGGCCGGATGGAGGCGCCATTGAGTTTTCGCGGAGCCAAAAGCACGAAAAACCTGCACTTCGACGACGTGGAGGAGGATTGCCCGGAAGATGGACAATTCGCAGCAAGACTGGAGGACATCCAGGAGGCTCTCGCATTCGCACGCGAAATTGACGGTGAACCGCTGCTGATCCATTGTGTCGCCGGCATCTCCCGCAGCACCGCCCTCGCCTGGATCATCATTTACGATAAGCTGAAGGACGAACCGGATGCGGTCCGCCAGTCGTTTGAAATCGTTCGCAAGTTGCGCCCCATTCTGTCGCCAAACCGCCACGTCTTGAGGTTGGGGGTTGATGCGCTCGCTCCAAGAGGGGCTCGAACGAGAATCAAGCAACATTTTTACGAATGCCTGCTTGAACTCAATCATTCGTAAGGGGCTATTTCTTGCGGCCTGATTCGCTTGAAATGAAATCCAACGCGAAAATTGAGTTCGGCGACTTCCAGACACCGCTGGTGCTGGCCCGGGAGATTTGCGGACTCTTGCGAGAGCAGAACTTTGTTCCCGACGTTGTTCTTGAGCCAACTTGTGGAATGGGAGCCTTTCTCGTTTCGGCTGCCGAAGCGTTTCCACAGGCGTCGTTGCGGGGTTGGGACATCAATCCCGAATACGTCGAGCAATCAAAGACCAAACTGGCGCTCGCCGGGGCAGGGGCGCGCGCTTCCGTACGCTGTCAGGATTTTTTCGCGCATGACTGGGAATCGGAATTGCAGCAATTGCCCGGCAGGCTGCTCATCCTCGGCAATCTTCCGTGGGTGACGAACTCCGCCGTCGCCACAATCAATGGCAGCAATCTTCCCGCGAAAGAGAATTTTCTTGGTCTTCGCGGCCTTGCGGCGCGCACGGGCAAATCCAACTTCGACATCTCCGAGTGGATGCTGATCCGCCTTCTTCGCGCGCTGCATGGACGCGAAGCTGCCATCGCGATGCTCTGCAAGACCGCCACGGCGCGGAAGGTCCTTCGCTACGCATGGCAAAACGATGGCCGGATTAGCCAAGCTTCGCTGCACCGCATTGATGCCGCCGCGCATTTCGGCGCTTCCGTGGACGCCTGCCTGTTTCTCGCGCGCACGGGGCATGCCGGGCCAATGGAAGCGGACGTTTTTGAATCCCTCGCGCCGACAAAACCCGCCGGGCGCATCGGTTTGGCGGGGCAGGATTTGGTCGCCGACATCCGCAGCTACCGCGAACTGCAGGAGCTTGAAGGGCTTTGCCCTTTTCGATGGCGCTCCGGCGTCAAACATGATTGCGCCGACGTGATGGAGTTGAGGCCCGCTGGCAACGGCACGGTGGAAAACAAGCTCGGCCAGCGCGTCGAACTGGAAGCCGACTACCTCTATCCGCTTCTGAAATGCAGCGACCTTGCAAATGGACGCATGACGCCCCAACGCCTGATTTTGGTGACGCAACGGACAGTAGGGGGGGAAACTGGCGGCATCGTCCGGTTGGCTCCAAAGCCATGGCGTTATCTTCAAAGCCACAGCCCCAAATTCGCGGCGCGCAAAAGTTCGATCTACAAAGGCCGCGCGCCTTTTGCCCTTTTCGGCATTGGCGAATACGCCTTTGCGCCGTGGAAAGTCGCTGTCTCCGGGCTGCACTTGCCCGCACTGTTTCAAGTCGTCGGCCCTTTCCGGGCCAAGCCTGTCTTCCTCGACGACACTTGCAACTACCTGGCTTTTGAGGATGAAGATTCGGCGCGCCTGGTTGCGGAGGTTCTGAATTCGGCGCCTTGTCAGCAGTTTCTGCAATCCCTCATCTTCTGCGGCAGCAAGCGCCCCATTACTGTCGAACTGCTGCAACGCTTGAATCTCAACGCCATCGCGGAGAAAGCCGGTTGCGGGCGGCATTGGCAGAATCTCAATCGCGTTGATTACGAATCCGCCGCAGCCGTCCCTCAGTTTGAACTGGTGATGGAATCAGCGAAGCCGGCCCGATGCGCACATCACGCCAAGAGTATCCCGGTGAATTACGGTAAGGCGCGTCGCCGGCGGAAGAAACCACCCAAATCCACAACTATCTGAAGCCGTGAAAGCAGTTTGGAGATTTCAGTATTCCAGTTTCCCAAGTCACCCTTCCTGGCGGCTGAACGACACTTGCAAAAAACAACGAGTCAATCATAATCAAGACGTCGCAGTTTTGAGGTTTGCCATCTCTATTATCATTTCCACGCACCCGCCTATACCAAGCGAATTTTGCCTGCCATTGCCACCCCTCCTCCTCCTCCTTAAGCCCAAGGTCAAATCCAGATTCAGCTTTCCGGGCTTGACCCCTGTTCGAGCAGCTTTCGGGCTTGACCCCTGTTCTGCTCATTTTCACGGCGATTGTCCGGCCCACTCAACCGCTGGCCACTGTACTACGTAACGGATTTAAATGGCAATCCTTGGAATCTTAAGTCAGCATTTTGCTTAGTCGCCTGTTCTGCGTAAAAAGTGTCGTGGCATCTACACAGCTCGTTCGCAAAAATATCACACACCGACTCCGCGGTACGGTCTCGCCTGGGAGTCTTAATTGAAGAACCGACGGCCCATATAACGTGGTAAAGCTCGTGGGCAATACAAAACCGCTTGTGTGATTTTTCCCAATTTGGATGGTCGTCTTGGTAAAAAATATAAGAGGGATCACCCGTGTTAGATGCCACGGAACACCAACTCATTCGGCCCATATCAGACAGTACTTCTTTGCTGGGCTGTAGAACTATTGCGGTGTCAAAGTCGTAATGTTGTCGCAAGTATCCCTCGACGGCTCGGATTGAATGCGCCATCAATGTTTCCGTGGAAACTTTGTAAATTTTCTGGGCTATTTCCCCAGCCGTATAACAATCCCCAAATTTTGGAGGTTCCATGCGCGCTCACTTTGCCCCATGTTTTAACAGATAAATGCGCTCATTAGCTCGCAACTCCATTTCAGCCGTTTCCTCGCCTCCAAGGGCGAAAAAACTCCGAGCTTGAATCTCCTTCTTCAACGCCTCAATTTTTTCTTCTGCGGTGCCGTTTTGGACCCCATATTTGGCGTAAAACATGTCTAGTTTCACTTTGTCATTCCCGGCAAGTGTTGGCGGCGTGTGGTTTGGTACCGGCTCTGAGATTAATGTGCCTTCATTGTTCATGGCTTTACCTCCTCCTCAAAGAGGAATTGTGATTTTTAGCTTTTTGTGTTAAGTGGTTTTAATGCTTTGAGTGAAAAAAACTTATAATGTGGTTACGAAAAGAAAAATTTGGAAAATGGCCGGAATTCCATGCGTCATAAGATTGGCGCATTTTGACCATCCTCGGTAATTTGTCAAGGGTTATTTTCACTTTTTCATCTTTGATAGATGGGTTAACATAGCACACCATTTGCCAATCACAAGTTTAAACCCGTTGCATCTCAACGAGTTACGATTATTCGAGGCGATTTTCTGCGAATTCCATCTGAGAATCCAAGAATGCGGCAAAAATTGCCTGGATGAAGGATTTTTGGGGTATCATCCATGCCCGAAGGCCAACTGTCGGATTTCATTACATTTTCAAAACAACACGTTAATGCAGCACGACCTTTCCATTTCACTCTTCCACATTCACGATTCGCCATTCCCGGCGCGTCAGCGCCTTTTGGCGGGGCCGAAGAAGTAGCCGCCGCGGATGCGGGCGCCGCGCACTTTGCCGGGGAAGGACGGTTTGTGGCCGGCTTTTTCTTCCTCGAAAAGGGCGGTGTATTGGTAGTCGAAACCATCGAGCTTCACGCGGCGGATTTTTTGGTTGATGAAGCGTTCGATGGCATAGACATGCGGGGCGTCGCCGGCCACCATCAATGTCAGCGCGTCGCCGCTCTGCTCGGCGCGGCCGGTCCGGCCAATGCGATGGATGTAGTCCTCCGGGTGTTGCGGCACGTCGTAATTGATGACATGGCTGACATCGGCAATGTCCAGTCCGCGCGAGGCGATGTCGGTGGCCACCAGCGCCTCGAAGCGCCCCTGGCGGAATCCGCGCAGGGCGTCCTCGCGCTCGCGCTGCGTCCGGTTGGAATGGAGAACGGCGACGGGATGATTATGGCGCTTGAGCGCGTTGGCCACATGGTCGGCCCCGTGTTTGGTCCGGCAAAAAATGATAGCCGAATCGCATTTCAATCTCTCCAGCAGCGCGAGCAACAACTGCGACTTCTGCCCTTCCGCGACCGCGTAAATGACATGGGACACCGTTTCCGCCGGCGTCCGCCGCGCGCCGATTTCCACGGTCTCCGGGTTCTTCATCGCCCACTGGACCAGGGTGGCGATTTCCGGCGGAATGGTCGCCGAGAAGAGCGAGGTGTGCCGCTCGCGCGGGACCTTGAGCACGATACGCCGCACGTCGGGGAGGAATCCCATGTCCAGCATCCGGTCCGCCTCGTCCAGCACCAGGTATTTGACATCATCCAAACGGCAGGTGCCGCGTTCGATATGGTCGAGCAGCCGGCCCGGCGTCGCCACGATGACGTCCGCGCCCGCCTTCAGCGCGTCCAACTGTTTGCCGTAACCGACGCCGCCGTAGAGGACGGCGGTATGGAGATTGGTGAAGCGCGCGAAATCGTGAATGGCGGTTTCCACCTGCGCGGCCAGCTCGCGCGTCGGCTCCAGCACCAGACAGCGGGTCTTTGGCAGATGGTGGTCGAGCTGCGACAAAATGGGCAGGGCGAACGCCGCCGTTTTGCCGGTGCCGGTTTGCGCGCTGCCAATGACGTCGCGCCCATGCATGACGAGCGGAATGGTGCGCACTTGAATGGGTGTGGGAACCAGATAGCCCATCGCCTTGACGCCTTGCAGGATCGCCGGGGAAAGCCCAAATGTGGTAAATGCCATAGTATAAGGAATTATGAATCGGGAGTGACGGGGGATTCGATTGCGGATTGCGGATTGCGGATTGCGGATTGTGCCGCGGGCGCAACTTCGGCGGCAATGCCGGCGCCCGGCGCCGGGGGGGGTGAATTGGCGGGGTGGGCCGAAAAGCTGTCGGGGGAGACGGACGGTACAATTGCGGATTGCGGATTTTGGATTGCGGATTCTTCCGCAGGCACAACATCCGCGGCAATTTCGGAGGTCGGTGTCGGAGCGGGCGGATTGGCGGGCGGCTCAATTGCGGATTCCGCAGCGGGCGCAACGTTGGCGGCAATGTCGGCGGTCTGCGCGGGGGCGGGAGGTGCGGGCTTGGGTTCCGGTTTTGGCGGTTTGACGAAGGGCTTCTTGGCTGTGTCCAAAACGCCGTTGGCAAACTCAATGACATGGCCTTCGTGAATGAGCCAATGCAGATCGCTGGCCACCGCCGTTTGTTCCGGACTGGCTTCCGGCGCGGGGTCGGGCGCGACGGCAACCGGGGCGGGCGCCCCGGTTCCGGAAGCGGGCGCCGGCGGCGGGGCGGCAGGAGGCGCGGTTGGAGGGGCGGCTGGAGGCACGGCCGGGGCCAGGGCCTCGATCAATTTTCGGCGCGTGCATTTGGGCGTGGCGAGGATAAATTCCACGATCTGCCGCACGCCCTGGGAAACCGGCGTGGCTTCCATGTCCAGGTAGCGCGGGCGCGCCACGGAGACATGCGTCACTGTGCGGTTGACTTTGAAGAATTGCAGGCCGCGTCCGGCGAACTGCTGGCTCAAGGTGGTGGCCAGGTTCAAAGGGAACCGGCGCTGTTGATCCCACGCGCTGCGCAACAGACGCTGGAGGGCGGGATTGCGCAATTGCCGTGCGGCCGGGCCGCTCATGGTGTGCGACTCGACCAGCTTGATCATGTTGGGCAGGTGCGTTTCGCGGAAATGTTTCTCGACCGCTTCGCGGCTGCCGAGCTTGAGCGGTTCGGGCACATTCAGGCAGGTGTATTCGGTCTTGGTGCTCTGATCTTCGATCCATTTCTTCACCACCGCGTCGTCCTTGACAATTTTCACGCGCGCCTTGAAGGCTTCGAAGGGCATGCGCGAGAAACGCTCGCTGTGGAGTTTGTGCAACTTATTCTGGTAATCGTGATAATTGGGCGGCCCGAGAATGGTCCCGCTCATGCCGCATTGCGCGACGAAGGTGTAAGTGCCGCGGGGCGGTTCGGTGGCGGTTTTTTCGGCCTTGTAAAACATGTCAAAATTCCGGCTCAACAGATGCGTCACCGCCTCCTCCTCGGAAAGCCAGAGCGAATCATCCAGCGCGCACAGATAGAGCGGCTGAACCACCTTGCCCGCGGGGTCCTTGATGACGTCCCACCGGACCAGTTGCCGTTCCGGCTTGTCCAAAATCAACTGCGCGATGTCGAAAAGCGGATAGGCCCGGCCGGTCATCCGAATCTGGCGCGCCATCGAATCCAGCCCTTTGTCGTCCGGCAGGATCGTGGCCGTCAACTGTGGCAGCGGCGGCGGAGCGGCCTCGCGCGGTTCGGGCCGCTGGCCTTGTTCGCGCCGGCCGTCCCGTGGGCCGCCGCGGTTGCCGCCCTCGCGGCCGCGCTGGGGCGGGCCGCCGCCCCGGGGGCGATGTTCGCCGGGGCGGGACTCCCCGCGCGGCGGACCTCGGCGGCCGGGTCGGTCATCGAACCGGCTTTCCCGGCGGTCCTCGCCCGCGAATCCGGCGTATTTATTGGCGGCAGGGGATTCCTGCGCCCAGGCGGGGAGGAAAAGTTTCTCCAAATCAAATTCAGTTTCAGGCGGCTCGCTCATGGTAATGGTTTCTGCAATGCTGCAAAACTCCCGTCAACGCATCAAGTCCGCACAGCATGGAGTCTCCGCCGCCGGATTGCAAGCACGCAAAGCCGGGGGGTTGTGGCACGGGAAGCGCCATCGGCGCGACATCTTATTAGGATTAAGATTAAGAGCGGGCGGCGCGGCAGCGCCGCCCTGCCGGGAATCTTTCTCGCTTTGGCGGTTGGCGGCTACTGGCGCTGGAACAGCATGTAGTGGTAAATCCCAAACGATCCCATCCCCGGCCAGCTTGTGTTGTTGCCGGTTTCGTCCCCGTTCAACCGGCGTCCAGCCTCCCAATGGCCATTGACATTTATGGCTTCGTCGAAGCTCCCCAGGACGACGCTGCCCTTCTCGGGCGAGTTGGGCGTGAAGGTGACGCTCATAGGCCCGCCGACAAACCAATACTCGCCGGGGCCTGAATTGATGACGAAGCGGGCGGGCGACGCATTGGCAACTCCGCCGCCGCCGCCGCCGCCGCGCGCGCCGCCCCCGCCTCCGCCACGGCGGCCGCCGCCACGCGCGCCGGCGGGACCAACACTGCCACCCGCGCCAAATTTGATGTCCAGCGTGTAATCACCCATCTTCAAGGTTTGATCCGCGGGGCCGGGCGCCGGGGCGGCCGTTGGGGCGTTTGCGCCGCCCGCCGCCGCCGGCGCTTGCCGGGCGGACTTCATGTCATTGGTGGACTGAAAGGAAATCATCGTGCCCCTGCCTTGATTTTCGAGAATCACCGGCGCGAGGTAATCGAGGATGGCGTAAGTGTCGGCGAAGGGGTCCGGCGGCCGTTCCCCATTGGCGGCCGGCGCTCCGCGGCGGCCCGGGCCGCTGCCTTCGATGCCAAACGCCGCAAAGCCGATGGCGTCGTGGTGAAGGAAGGCATAGACCGCCCTGGACGCGCCTGTCGCCCCTTCCGGCCCCTCGGGCACGAAGAGCGGGTTGCCGGAGCGGTGATAATTGCCGGACATGGTCACGAAGTCGAAGTCATAAATATCGGGCGAATAAATATCAATGAGCGGCCCTCCGGCCCGCCAGACATCCATGACGTCGGGCATGGGGCTGCCGCTCTGGGCGTTGGGGCGCTCGCCCGGCTTGGGAAAGCCGTAGAACCAAGTGTTGACATACATCGGGATCGGGTATTCGGCTTTGCCGGCCTGGACCTCCCAGCCGACGTAGCGCGCATAGTTCCAGGCCATGAAGATTTCATCCGTGTTTGCGCCCGTGCCGAACACCTCTTCCCAGGTCCCCGAGGTTTTGAAGCCGTTGGCGGCCCAGATCTGGCGAAACTCAGGAATGAGGGTTTCCTTGTGCGCTTGAATGTAGTCCATCAGTTGCGCGGGGACCGGGCCGGCGAAGGCCTGGTTGGCGGCGGGCGAGCGGTCGCGGGTGTCCTCCGAAACTCCAATCTCGTTCTCGACCTGCATCATCAGGACCGTGTGCTCCTGGCCGTCCACTTCGCGGATGTGGCGCATCAACGCGGCGAACGCCCGCGCGTCGGCCTCGCGGGTGGCATCGCCAAAGGTGGAGATGAAGTTCAGAGTCCGGCCGTTGCGGTCTTTCATCCACGGGAACCGCTGCGGGTCGGCCTTCACCCACGAAGGCTGGTAGGAGGAGGAGCCGTTCTTCCAACTGCCGAACCAGAGGATAACCAGGCGCATACGATTTTGCCGGGCGGCCTGGAGGGTGTCATCCACGGTGGAGAAATCGAAGCGGCCTTCCTGCGGCTCGATCAATTCCCAGGTGATGGTCGCCAGGACGGTATTCAGGTTTCGTTGCGCCAGTTGGGGCCAGAACGGCGCCATGTAGGCGCGGCTTGAGGCGCTGGAATTGTGCAACTCGCCGCTGAGGATCAGGAACGGCTTGCCGTCCACGACGAGCTGGCGCACTCCGTGCCGGGTTTCCAAGTGCGGGATGCCGGAGTCGTTGGAGGCCGCTTGGGCCGCCGCCGGGGACGCCGCAAGCGCGGCGGCCAGGGCCAGGGTGATTGTGAGGATGTTTGTTTTCATTGTTGTTTTGTTCTATTGAGAATTGGTCATTGAGAATTTGTAACTATTCAGGTAGGGACGCCTCGCCGAGGCGTCCGGGGCGGGCGATCCATTGCGCCGCTGGACGCGGCGCGGACAGCGCGGTCCCGATTCGGAATCGGGATCCCTACCTGAATAGTTACTCATTTTCTATGCTGGTTTCTGTTTGTCCGACTTAAGCCGACTACAAGTCGGCGCTCCGCAAAAGGAAAGCAGGAGCGCCGAGTTGCACTCGGCTTTGGGTCCGCAACCGAAAATCGGCCTTTATCCGGGCTTGGTGTTTCGCTGTTCATTTTCTATGCCGGTTTCGGCATGGCTGGTCTTAAGCCGATTACAAATCGGCGCTCCTTAAAAAAGCCGATTGAAAATCGGCGCTCCGGAAAGGGAATCCGGAGCGCCGAGTTGCACTCGGCTTTGGGTCCGCAACCGAAAATGGCCGTTGATCCGGGCCTGGTGTTTCGCTGTTCATTTTCTATGCTGGTTTCCGCTTGGCTGACCTTAAGCCGATTGAAAATCGGCGCTCCGGAAAAGCCGATTACAAATCGGCGCTCCGGAAAAAATCGCGACCGCTGCGCGGGCTTCTCTTTTCCTTTTCGCACGCGCTTCCCAATTCCCACAACCGCTCCGCAGTCAGGCTCCGCTCATCCTTCGCTCCGCCTCGACTGCTACGCTGTTCTGTTGCCGCTCACGGCTGACCTGGGGCAAGGACAACCCGGAACCCCAGGTCGTAGTTCCCGTACTTCGGGTCGAGGCAGTAGCCGCGGAGCGCTGACCGGCAGCCCCTGCCGTAGCCGTCCCAACAGCCGCCGCGAATCACGCGGTGCGAGCCTGAGGCCGGCCCCTGGGGATCAGTCACACTACCCGTCGGATAGCTCCCATACCAATCCTGGCACCACTCCCAGACATTCCCGTGCATGTCATACAGCCCATACGCATTCGGCGCGTAACTGCCCACCGTAGTCGTCCGGGGCAGCCACGGAACAGTGGGATTGGCAACGTAGATATTCCCAATGGCAGCGTCATACTCCCCGTGATCAAAGAATTTGGCCATCCCACCATGTATCGCACTCCCAAAATGAAACGCCGTCGTCGTCCCCGCACGACACGCATATTCCCGCTCCGACTCCGTCGGCAAACGATAACCCCAACCGGACGGTACCCGCCCCGCACCCCGGTCCGATCGCGTCAGCAAAGCGCAATAGTTCGTCGCGTCATTCCAACTCACCTGTTCCACCGGACGGTTCAAATCCGGACTGATCGGATTTCCATTCCAATCCTCGGTCCGGAAATAACTCGGATTGTTCCCCACCACCGCCAGGTATTGTCCCTGCGTCACCGCATATTTGCCCATGTAAAATCCATGGGTCAGCGTCACTCTATGCTGCACTTCATCAGGATTTCGCTCCGCTTCACTGGCCGGGCTGCCCATCACAAAGGTCCCAGGCGGTATCCACACCATGCCGGGCGAAGGCGGCGGAATCGGCGCGCCGCTGTCATCCGCCGTCACGCGCACCTTCACATTGGGAAAATAGAGCGGCGCCAGGTCCGTGCCCGCATTCCACACCACATGGCGGCCGGTGGCGGGCGCTATGCCACTGCCCAAGTCGCCGCTCAAACTGGCCGCCGAGACGTTGAACGCCGCGCCGCTGTTGGTGGAGACGGCCACGGAAACCGTCAGCGCATTGCTGGGGGAAGCCAGGTCGTAGTAAATATCCACCAAGCCCGTGCCCGCCCGCTGCGCCGCCCGCACATTGGAAACCACGGGCGCTCCCGCTTGAAGAGTCCAGAACTCCTGACATAGAGTCAACAAGAAGGGTCTAATTTTACCTCGATATTCCAGAGTTTTATCTGAGTTTCGAGGCGCGGGAAGGTGCGAACCCAAACCTGTCCGCTTTTTTGGC
>Ga0182027_10009625_pt1 | contig 13844 bp, 11 predicted proteins | sample 712E1DmetaG_FD_121300 | JGI IMG/M metagenome (GOLD analysis project Ga0182027, IMG submission 121300) | Permafrost microbial communities from Stordalen Mire, Sweden - 712E1D metaG (Illumina Assembly) | ecosystem: Environmental > Terrestrial > Soil > Wetlands > Permafrost | place: Sweden...
ATGCATCCATGATTATTTGTTGTTCTTGCGTTATAACTAAGGCATCCGCTTTTTTCCACATGCTCTTATTATAATGTAATGAATACGCCATTGTCTAGTTATTACTGGTACATTACACTAGGTGCTTTCCATATGTGCCACTGCCACCACATGGTCGCCTTCGTCCATACGCATTAACCGCACACCCTGCGTGCTTCTGTCCAGAATGCTGATTTCCTTCACCGGCGTGCGGGTGACAATGCCGTTGGCGGAGATAAACATCACCTGTTGCGACGGCGAGACAATCCTGGCATCGGCCAGTTCACCGGTCTTTTCCACCAGTTTGATGGTCCTGACACCGCTGCCCGCGCGGTGCTGTTTGGGATAACGCTCGATCTGGCTTAATTTTCCGTAACCTTCGGTGGTCACAACCAGTACATAAGAACCCGGGGAAGCAATCCCCATACCGACCACAATGTCGCCGTCGAAAAGCTTGATCCCTTTCACGCCGCCGCTGGTCCGCTGACTGGTACGGACGCTATCGACGGCAAAGCGGATAGACTGCCCTTTCTTTGTAACCATCACCACATCATCGCTCTCGGTAGCAATACGCGCCGATGTCAGTTCGTCGTCTTTTTCCACATCCATGCCGATGAGCCCGCTGCTGCGCACGGCCGTAAAATGGTCGAGCGAAGTCTTCTTGATTTCCCCGTTACGGGTACCCATCAGCAGATACAGATTCGGGTCGAAATTGGTGATCACCACCATGTCCGCCACTTTTTCTTCCGGCGGTATAGAGAAGAGGTTAACCACGGCCAGACCCTTGGCCACGCGGGAGACATCCGGTGGGACTTCATAGCACTTCAGGCTGAAAACCCTGCCTCTTGTGGTGCAGAGTAACAGATAATCATGCGTATCGGCGATTGCCAGCAGCCTGACGGCATCCTCTTCTCTGGTGACCATGCCGATGATGCCCTTGCCGCCGCGGTGCTGTGCTTTGTAAACGTGCGCTGGCACCCGTTTGATAAACCCGCGGTTGCTGAGAATGACCGCCATTTCCTGATGCGGGATTAAGTCTTCCTCGCGGAATTCTTTGATACCCTCTTTGTTAATCTCGGTGCGGCGCTCATCCCCGAACTTTTCTTTCAGTTCGCTGGTTTCCTGTTTAATCAGAGCCAGAACCCGCCCGGTATTACCCAGCAGGTCTTCCAGATATGAGATCGTCTTTAAAACCTCGGCCAGTTCGTCCATGATCTTCTTTCTTTCCAGACCGGCCAAACGGCGTAAAGGCATTTCCAAAATGGCATCTGCCTGTGCTTTGCTTAAGGTGAAACCGCTCATCAAATTCTGGCGGGCAATTTCTGTTGTTTCGGATTTGCGAATAGTTGCAATAACCTTATCGATGTTGTCCAGAGCTATTCTTAACCCTTCCAAAATGTGTGCGCGCGCCCGGGCACCCTTTAACTCAAATTTGGAGCGGCGGGTAATGACTTCGCGGCGGAAATCGATGAAGGCCTGCAGGGCTTCGCGGATATTAATCACGCGGGGTTGCCCGTCAACCAGCACCAGTATGTTAGCGGCAAAAGTGGACTGCATGGCCGTGTATTTATAAAGATTGTTCAGCACCAGTTCCGGCTGGGCTTCTCTCTTTAACTCAATGACAATGCGCATACCCTGCCGGTCGGATTCGTCACGCAAATCCCCGACACCTGTGATTTTTTTATCGCTTACCAGTTCGGCGATTTTTTCGATCAGCGCGGCTTTGTTCACCTGATAAGGTAATTCATTGACGATGATCTGACGCCGTGTGCCGTCATGCATATCGCTGATATATGCCTTGGCGCGTACAATCATCCGGCCGCGCCCTGTAGCATAAGCGCTCTGAATACCATCCTCGCCCAGGATCACCCCGCCGGTTGGGAAATCCGGCCCTTTGATGATTTGTGTCAGGTCTTCGATGGTCGCCTTGGGGTTATCGATAAGATAATCGATGGCTTCGCAAACCTCGGTGAGGTTATGCGGCGGGATATTGGTGGCCATACCCACGGCAATACCGGAACTGCCGTTGACCAGAAGTTGCGGCAACCGGGAAGGCAAAACTACCGGCTCTTTAAGGCTATCGTCAAAATTCGCCATAAAGTTGACGGTGTCTTTATCGATGTCTACCAGCATCTGTTCGGCAATTTCCGTCAAACGGGCTTCCGTATAACGCATAGCCGCCGGCGGGTCGTCATCGACACTACCGAAGTTACCCTGACCGTCCACCAGTTGATAGCGCATGGAAAAGTCCTGCGCCATACGCACCATAGCGTCATAGACCGGAGCATCGCCGTGGGGATGATATTTACCCAGCACTTCACCGACGATACGGACGCTCTTCTTAAAGGCGGAATTATGGGTGAGCCCCAACTCGGACATCGCATAGAGTATGCGCCGGTGCACCGGCTTTAAACCATCTCTGACATCGGGTAGCGCCCGGGCGACGATGACGCTCATGGCGTAGTCGAGATAGGAACTCTTCATTTCCTCTTCGATATTTACATTTTTAATTTTCTCAGTTACCATTTCTTTTAAGACTCCGATTCTTCGTCAAAATCATCTTCAGTTGGTGTTTCTGCCAGCGCTTCCGGTTCTTCCCCGCCGACGACAGTGTAGCCGGGTTCGCCGTTCAAAGCATCTTCCTGTTCCAGTTCGCGCCGGATAACACGATCGGTGATATCGGGACGGGCGGCTTCAATACCCCTGGTGGGGAAGGAAAGCTGTCCTGACTGACTGGGGTCCTGATAGGTTTCGCGGATAATGACCGTAACAGCCTTATCCGTCGAGCTGACAATAGCCGCTGCATACCGGTTACCCCCGCGTATTAACCGGACCAGACGCTGACCGTGGCGCGGCTCTACCTGTCCTAAAACCTCTTTCCGGCTGCTCTCGATGAGCAGGTTGTTTTCTTTCACTTTGAGGTTTACGATGTCTCCGGCCACCACACGGGCTAACACGGCTGGCTTTGCCAGATTATTTAGCTGTACTACCCCGGCCTTACCGATTTCTTCAATGAATTGCTGCGGTTCCAGTTTATGGGTAGTTTCAGCCGCGGTTTTTGTCTTTTTCAGATAGGAAAGCCGTTGCAGGTTTTTCTGGGCAATGCCATTATATTGGTCGATTTCCAGCGTTTTCTTATAGGCCGCTTCCGCATCTTTATATTCACCCAATTCCATATGCGCCCGGCCGAGACGGTTATACGCCTCGAGGTCACTGGGAAACGATTCTATCAGGCTTTTATTGACGGCAATAGCTTCTTTCCAACGCCCCTGCAGAGCAAGAGTGATGGCTTCCTTGCTGGCCTGCCGCCTTAATCTGGATTGTTCTTCTTCCTGGTAGGTCATTGTCTACGTCCTTTTAAGTCGTATAAAAGATACCGTACTTTAGTGAATAAATCCTCAAATGTCAATAGCGAATGACATCTATTTTATATTACACTTCGACTTCAAACGCTTTGTGTAGAGCGCGTACTGCCTCTTTGACTTTCGACTCTTTAATAATACAGGTTATCCTGATTTCAGATGTAGAAATAAGTTCGATATTGATGCCATTGCTGCTGAGTGTAGCAAACATCTTGGCGGCAAAGCCGGGTGTATTCTGCATACCCGTACCGACAATACTGACCTTGCCCAATTCGGCATCGCTGACGATTTCACTGGCACCGAGTTTCTTGGCAATCGGTTTGGCGACCTTCATGGCATCCTTAATCTGGTCTTTTGTAGTCGTGAAGGTCAGGTCGGCCAGTTTATTTACGCTGGAGTTCTGCACTATCGTGTCGACGCTGATGCCGGCTTCTGCCAGCGGCACAAATATCGAAGCGGCAATGCCGGGTTTATCCGGAATGCCCGTTACGGTTATCTTGGCCACGTCCATGTCGTAAGCGACACTTCTAACTTTATTTCTGACCTCCATTGAAACGCCTCCATGAATCAGAGTACCGGGATTATTATTCGAACTTGAAGCCACGCGGATGGGAATATTATATAGTTCGGCCAGCTCGATGGCACGGGGTTGCATCACTTTATTGCCGTAGGTGGCCAGTTCCAGCATTTCTTCATAACCGATTTCTGCCAGACGGTAAGCTTCCGGCACCACGCGGGGGTCGGCCGAATAAATGCCGTCGGTATCCGTCAGACGTTCACAGACTTTCGCCCCCAAGGCCGCTGCCAGAGCTACCGCCGAGGTATCCGAACCGCCTCTGCCGAGTGTGGTAATATCCATATCATCGGTAATGCCCTGAAAACCGGCGACGATGACAATCTGTCCTTCTTCTAGTTCCTCCAGGATACGCTTGGTTTCAATTTTCACAATTCTCGCTTTGCGGTAGGATGAATCCGTCTTGATACCTGCCTGAGCGCCGCTAAGGCTAATCGACTTGTAGCCTATCTCCCTGAGGGCCATGGCCAGCAGTGTAGAGGTAACAAGCTCCCCAGTCGAGAGTAACACATCCATCTCACGCGGGTGAGGATCGGTAGTAACCTGAGCGGCCAGTTTAATCAGGTCGTCGGTAGTGTCACCCATCGCCGAGACGACTACTACCACCTGGTCGCCACTGTCATGAACCTTGCCTACTCTCTGGGCTACGGATTTAATTTTTTCGGCGGTTGCAACTGACGAACCGCCGTATTTTTGTACAATTAACGCCATCGGTTATCCTCTAATCAGTGTATTCATAATTTTATATCCCTGACCAACCATTAAGCCCGTTTCCTTGGCTTCCGCCTCGGTGAATCTTTTTGCACCGTTGGCTTTTAAGCCCTCGCCCCAGAGCAGGAAAGGCACCGGGTCGCTGGTATGAACCCGCGCTTTGACGGGGGTCGGGTGGTCGGAGATCACCAGGACTTTTAATTTATCCTGTCGCCAGTTTCGTATTCGGCTGACGACTTCCGCATCTATCCGCTCAATTGCCTCGATTTTTTTATCGACCAAGCCGGCATGGCCCGCTTCATCGGGAGCTTCTATATGTATTATTACTATATCATAATCTTTCAGCGCTTCAAGACCGCCCTGCGCTTGTGCCGCGTAGTCATTGTCCGGCCCATCGGTTACGCCGGGAATTTGCAGAATGGACATCTTGGCATATTCCCCCAGACCACGCAGCAGGTCGACACCGGTGGTTACCGCCGCTTTCAGGCCGTAAATCTCTTTGAATGGAGGTAAAACCGGCACTTTATCGCTGACCCAGAATAACCAGATACCGGTCGCCGGTAATTTACCGGCCGCGATGCGCTTTTTGTTGACCGGATGGTCCTTAAAAATCACTTCGGATCGCGTCATAAGTTCCCGGATATATTCACTGCCTTTGCCGTGAGGGAGATATTCCGTTACCGGTTTACCGGGGATATCATGCGGCGGGGTTAAAACAGCTTGAGCCGTATCTTCCGCCCCCTTCAATTTCAGGATATTACGGTAACTGACGCCGGGGTAGAAATGAACCTTATCGCTCCCCAGCTTCTCATTTAACGTGGCCATGAGCTGATGCCCTTCTTCCGTACTGATGGAACCGGCGCTGTGGCTGACCATCTTACCATTCTGGATTGTCACCGGATTGCAACGGAAGAGGACGTCTCCCTTCGTAAAATCGATACCCAGGCTCTTGGCTTCAATCGGCGACCGGCCGGTGTAATATACCGCCGGGTCGTAACCGAAGATAGACATACAGGCGACGGCGCTGTCAGGGTCCATACCCGGAGGCACGTTATGCGCCTGCCCTACCCTGCCGCTCACTGCCAGCGCATCGAGGTTAGGCGTGCGCGCCAGTTCCAGCGAAGTTTTACCACCGCGCTCCGGTATCGGTAAACCGGCTGAGCCATCCATAATCAAAATGCAGTATTTCATTTGTTTTCCTTGCGTATTGGGAGTCATTCAGCCTATAATAAAACGGTGCGGGGCGTAGCGCAGTTTGGTAGCGCGCAGCGTTCGGGACGCTGAGGCCGGAGGTTCAAGTCCTCTCGCCCCGACCATTCTTTTAGCCGGAAGGCTTTCAACTCTCACTGTCAATTATACCTGTGCTGCAGCTTGCTTTCAACGTAAATCTGAAATATTTCTACATTATTTCAGCATTCCGGTAACGTAATATTCTCTGCTATTAAAAACCCTACATTTTACTATTCACTTCATTTTGGGTATCATTTGCACATGACTGAACTTATTACCAAGTGGCTAAAAGAAGTTTCCCCCTGGCTGAATTATGCAGTTGAGACCCAATTATTAGATTCGAAATCGGATGCATCACAGATTGTTAAAGATAAGTCCATCAATGGGATTATAAATCGGATTATAGACAATACAGTCGGCATTCCGGCGTTAAAGTCCGGCAAGGTCGCCTATACCAGCACCGGCAATGCCTTCTGGAACCTGTTTTTTCTAGCCGATATCGGATTGAATGCCAAGGATATCGGGATTGAAAAGGAAGTCGCAGAATTCTTTAAGCTGCAACAGGCGGACGGCTCTTTCGTTCTTCAGCATGGAACAAAACCAACTTTTTGTTGTATACCGACGATAATTTTATCGTCTCTGGCGAAGATGGGGTATAAAGATGACCCACATATACATAAGTTTCTACAAAATGTAATTGACTTGCAGCGTCTGGACGGCGGATGGCATTGTGCCGCCAGCCGTGCTAAAGGCAAGAAATTACAGGATTCGGAATCTTGCCCGATGGATAATCAGAACATCCTGATGCTTTTGGGACAATATACAGAATACCGTACAGACTGCCGTTTCAACGGCGCTATCGATTTGCTGCTTTCCCATTGGAGCCGAAGAGCAGAACCGTGGCGGCCTTACGGTTTTGGCATCGGCGGCGATTTTTCTAAATTAAAATATCCAGCGGTAAAATATGGCATATTAAGAGTGCTGGATGTGTTATCGCTGTATCCTCACGCCATTCAGAGCAAAGAATTCCGGGATATGCTGAACTTTGTCCTGCAAAAATCTAAAAACGACAAATATTACGCCGAATCTGTATCTCGTTCTTACGCTGAGTTCGACTTCGGACAGACTAAAGAGTCCAGCCGGTGGATTACATTTCTGGTTAATCGCATTCAAAAACGAGCGAGCGTTTAGGAGGGAAGATTTGGATGAAAATATACCAGGTAGACGCTTTCACGAATCAGCTTTTCAAAGGAAATCCGGCGGGCGTTTGTATTTTACCTCCAGATAAGATGAAAGATGACGCAATACTCCAAAACATCGCCATGGAAATGAACCTGTCGGAGACTGCATTTCTCTGTAAACAAAGCTCTGAATATCAGTTACGCTGGTTTACTCCAGCTGCCGAAGTGGAATTCTGCGGGCACGCTACTTTGTCATCAGCGCATATTCTGTGGGAAACAGGAATAGAGAAAAAGACGGACACGATTATATTCAATACCTTGACCGGAAAACTCTTTGCCCGCTACAAGCAGGATAAAGTCGAATTGGATTTTCCTATATTTGAAGTTGAGAAAATACCCGAGCAAAAGAAGATTAATCAGGCACTGGGGATTACACCCATCTTTTCCGGGATTGCCAACAACTGCTATTTCTTTGAAATCGAGGGCTTTAGAACTCTTCAATCACTGCAGCCGGATTTTGCTAAACTGAAAATGTTAGGCCGGGCTTTTTGTGTTACCTGTAAATCAGACAACCCGGAATATGATTTTTATTCCCGCTATTTCGCGCCAGCGGTTGGCGTCACCGAAGATCCGGTTACCGGTTCTTCTCATTCTGTTTTAGCGCCTTATTGGAGCAAGAAGCTGGGGAAAAATAAGTTAATGGCATATCAAGCCTCAAAACGGGGCGGCATTCTGGAATGTGAGCTGGCAGCTAACGGACGAGTTTTAATCAGGGGCGATGCCCGAACAGTGTTTGAAATAGAAATGAGGGAGTAAATGAGCGATCAGTAAAATGTCGCCCTGAACGGAGTGAAGGGTCTCCCTGTGAACCACAAGGAGATTCTTCGGGTACTTGTACCCTCAGAACGACAAATCTCGAGAATCTGTCTCTTTGTAAAAATAGGAGAAAGGAAACAGCATGCCCAACGCATCGAATTTATCTTGGCATGAACGCGTCCCGAAGGTAGAATTACATATCCATCTGGAGGGCGCAATCCCGTTGGATGCTCTCTGGCAGCTAGTACAGAAATATAGCTCCGATTCTTCGGTCTCCGATATCGATGCACTGCAGCGTAAATTTCAATATAAGGATTTCCCCCATTTCATCGAAACCTGGATCTGGAAAAACCAGTTCCTGCGTGAATACGATGATTTCACGTTTATCGCGGAAGTATTTTATTCTCCCCTGACGTTTGCTCAAAACGGACTGAAACCACAGAAGTTGACCGAAGCCGTCTGCACCGGTATTTCACGGGTTAAGCAGACGGAAATCTCGTTGATAATGGATTTTTCGCGTGATAATGGCGTGGCTGACGCAGAAAAGAATCTGCCTGCGGTCAATGAAATGAAACAAATGGGGGTTATCGGCGTGGGGCTGGGCGGTTCGGAGCAAAAATATCCGCCGGAACTGTATGCGGAGATTTATGAAAAAGCGCGTAAAATGGGTTTTCACACCGGTGCTCACGCCGGAGAAGCCGCTGGACCGGAGAGCGTCTGGGGTGCGATTCTTAGCTTAAAAGTGGAAAGAATCGGGCACGGCACACGGGCAATCGAAGACGAAGGCTTGATAAAATATCTGGCAGATACCCAGATTCCGCTGGAAGTCTGCCCGCTTTCCAATGTGAGAACCGGCGTCGTGAAATCCATCGATGTTCATCCGGTGAAGAAATTCTTCGATGCGGGCCTGCTGGTGACCATCAACACCGACGACCCGGCGATGTTCGGCAACTCTTTGGCGAAAGAATATCAGCTGCTAGAAGAACGGTTAGGTTTTTCTCGCGATGATATCCGCATGCTGATTCTCAATGGGATTAAGGCTTCCTGGTTATCGGACAACCGTAAAAAGGCAATGACAGAGAGATTTATTAAAGATAATAATTGGTTCGCGTAAATAAATACACTTACGGTCTCTTATCTTCAAGTATCTGAAAACACATTTCTAAACCGTCATAAATCTGTTATATCTTTCGGATGGGTGGTATAACTATTCCACGATGCAGTCTGTACACTATTATTAACAGGTTAAGTCCGGTAATTTCAGGGAAAGGAAAGAATTATGAATACACTAATTAGAGACGTAAAATCGATTTCTTTCCACTTGAAATGGCTTTTCATGTCTGCGCAAGAAAGGTATGCCTATTTATGGGCCAAAACCAGTAAGCTGGAGGACTTTGGCTATACCGTCCGGAACACTGCGATAAGCGTAAAATAAAGTGGTCAAGCCTTTTTCAATCAGGTTTTTTCCTGGTTCAGAAAACTAAGGACATCCCGGTTAAACCGGCTTTTAAACATGGCAGTTTGTCCCGATTTTTTATAGAGAATCAATTTAGCATGAGGAATCCCTTCGGCCGTTTCACGCACAGGATAGAAAGAATCTGTCTCCCCACCGATTACCGAGTAGGCACCTTGATGTCCGCTAGATACTCCTTAAAGTTAAACTTATCCTCTGCCTCAAGTTCCACCAAACCATCGGAAGCATCATTGGTAGCTCCAAAAACGCTTTTTCCCAGTATCCAAAAACCTATTTGGGATGCAGGATTCAACAATCCTGAGGTCATTCCATCCGCCATCGCAGCGGCGGCCGCTCCCATTTTTTTTGCCGGGTTGTGTCGATTATTTTCCGCTGTAATTTGGATCCTCCGTCGCTCAGGCGGTAACCGGTCATTGCCAAGACTAGTTTGTGAACCAGCTCCGGATGATCGACTGTAAAACATAGGGCGATGGTCGTCTTTGTCTCATTTTTGACGATAGTTTCGTAGTCATCTGACATGTCGTGTAATGTAGTATTATTGACTTAGATATACCGATACTCTACAATGCTCGATAATATGTGCCTTTTATTTTATTTGAAATTCTTGCCCCGATATTTTTCAGGAGCGATTTAATGATAACGATTAACATGGACCCGGTAATCTTCTCCATCGGCTCCATCTCTGTACGCTGGTACGGGTTGATGTATGTGGTAGGGATTACAATTGGTTTATTGGTCGCCTGGCCTTATGCCAAATGGAAGGGATTTACGCAAAGTCAACTGGAAAAGGTCGCTCTTTGGGCTATTCCCGCCGGCCTGGTTGGTGCCAGACTATATTACGTTATTCAACAACCATTAGGACCGTATTTAGCCGATCCCCTCCGTATTCTGGCATTCTGGGAAGGAGGAATGGCCTTTTACGGAGCCATTTTTGCGGTTGTTCTCGTTCTTTTCATAGCTGGCTGGCGAATGAAATTTTCCATTTTAAAATTCCTGGATGTTGCGGCGCTCTTCGCGGTCGTCGGGCAATTCTTCGGCCGTATCGGTAATATCATCAACGGAGACGTTATCGGCCCCCCCACGAAACTTCCCTGGGGGTTTGTATACGCTAATCCCAACTCGTTCCCGCCCCGTCACGACATCGCTTATCAGCCTGCCGCGGTGTATGAAGCGCTGATCGACATACTCCTTTTTGGGATTCTTTGGTGGCTACGGAAAAAAGTGAAGCCGGGTATGTTATTCTTCGTCTACATCATCGGCTACTCTCTAAGCCAGATTATTGTATTTATCTGGCGTGATAATGCGGCCGTGTTCCTTGGCCTGAAGCAGGCACAACTCACGGCTATCGGCACGATTATAGTCGCCGTGGCTGTTTTCCTGGTGTTATACCTGCGACAACATAAATTAAAGGCTAAAGCTGAATTTGTAGAATCGAATATATCCGACGTTAAACAATAGCTCGTTACTTTTTTAACGTCAATTTCTGTTGTCTATCTGATTTAACTCTTGTTTTTACGCAGGAGTTCGCGGGTCAGGTTCTCTTTATTCCCGGCTTTGGCTAATGCCGCTTTAGCGGTCGGCAGGAAATGTATGATCAGCATTACCGCCACCACGATGGAGAATCCGACCAGTAACCATGATTTGTCTATAAACCAGGCGGATATCGGCACCGATATAAGCGCCAGATTTACTGAGAGCACTAAATTCCGGGTAATGACCCTGAGTATCAGGAGCAATCCGATAACTATCAATAGCTCCCAAGGCATAATAATGGCCAATGCCCCGAATGTGGTACTCAACCCGTTACCGCCTCTGAATCTCAAGTAAACCGACCACATATGCCCGGCGATGGCTGCCAATGCTGCTAAAAGTACGTAAATGTCCGGTTTGAGTAGAGGCAGTTCCAGCAATCGATAGGCAATGAATACCGCAGCCGTGCCTTTACCCACATCAAATATTGCCACAGGGATAGCTACTTTCATCCCGGCTTCACGAAAAACGTTATTGGCTCCGCCATTACCGCTACCCAATCGCCGGATATCCTTACCGGTTGCCAATCGGGTAAAAATATAAGCGAATGGAATAGAGCCTAAAAGATACGCGACAATAATCGCTATAACCCGGCTGGTTGTTTCATTGATTATCATCTTGGCACCATCGAAATCAAAACCAGTAATAACACTTAGTCTTTATAAAAAGCGAGTCCGAGAGTACCGGTTCCGGTGGCGTAGCCCATGACCGGACTGAACTCGGTTATGAATAACTCCGAACAAACAAATTCAGACGAAATTCGCTCTTTCAATCTTTGCGCTTCTTCCGGTGCAAAAGCATGCATTACCGCGACATGTACTGGTCCCTTTCCCGCTTTTTTCCGGAGTGTCTCTATCAGGCGGGACATACCCTGCTCACGGCTTTTTACGACGCCCTTAAAATGTATCGCTCCGTCAGAAATAGTAAGTACCGGACGCACATTGAGCATGGCGCCAATCTGAGAAGTGATTTTAGGAATGCGTCCTGTGCGATAAACATACCGCAGAGTATCTAAAAAGGCAAAGAAGGTTACTTTTTCTTTAACTTCCTCAGCCGATTTTACAACCTCGGCCAGACTCTTTCCTGCTCCGGCTGCCCGGGCGGCTGCCAGTGCAATAAAGCCTTCGGATGCCGTAACATTTTGAGAATCCATGACCTCGATGCGAATTCCCGGGAGTTCTTTCCCGGCTTCCTCTTTGGCAACTAAAGCCATCTGGTATCCGGTGCTTAATTTAGAGGAAAGAGTGACGCAAAATATATTCTTCGCCCGCTTACTGGCTTCACGGTAGGCCTCAAGATAATGGCCGGGTGATGACGGTGAAGTATTGAATTTGTCCGGGTCCTTTAAAAACATTTTATAAGCTTCTGTCGGACTGATATCCACCCCATCCCGGTAGAGCTTGCCCCCGATTAACAGCACGATAGGGACAATCTCTATCCCGTATCGGGTTACCATTTCCGGAGAGAGATTGGCGACACTATCGGTGATAACGACAACATCACTAGCCATAGTAAAATACCTCGTTCGCCTAGGTATCTTAAAACTTGGTATTCAGCTTGTCAAGTAACCTGTAACTATTTCCGCTCTAATGATAATTAATTACCGATTGAGTTTATGGTTTGGTGGTCGTGAATTTCCGACCTTCACGTTTACAAATAATCTGCATTGTGTTGCGGGCAGACATGGCTACTGCGGGAACACCACCGCCCGGCTCTACCCATTGTCCCGACATATAAAAATTCTTCAAGCCGGGCAATTCCTTATTCATACGCATCATAAAAGTTTTTATAGTAATCAGCCAGCCTTCATAAGACCCCTGCCAGTTGCCGGAATACCGTTCCCACGTTAGCGGAGTGGCAACGTCCCGCATTTCCACCTTTTTGGCCGTGCCCGGGAAATGGGCATCCAGCAAAGCCACTATCTGGTCGCCGATTTTCTCTTTTTCCTCAACATATTGTTTCGGATTATCCTGTTTCAGTTTTTTCCAATAATCATAATCTGAATTCAGCATCGCAACGACGACCGTTTTACCGGGCTTTGCCAGTGTCGGGTCGTAATTATAGAAAGTGAACCCGATACTTTTGTGTAAGCGATTACCGATAGAGACGGGTTTATCCAGAATATAGGAGATTTCGTGAGGCACGTTGGGGAAATCGCCTTTTATACCTAAAGCAACATGAACCAACGGTGGGAACAATGGTAAATTCTGGTAATATCCCCGGATTTTATCATCGATAAATTTACCATCCAGCATATTAAAAATGGTTGAATGACCGTCAGCGGCTGAAATAACAATATCACTGTAATGTTTCATCCCGTCTGCCATTTGAATCCCGACTGCTTTCCCGTCCTCCACCAAGATTTTGTTGACCGGGTTCCGGTAATGAATCTGACCGCCAAGTTGCAGGTAGCGCTTTTCAATAGATCTGGTAAATTCGAGCGAACCACCGATGGGGTAACCGGCCTCTTTCTGATGCTGCCAAGCCAGGGTCATCTGCATGGCGAAGACTGAAAAATCATCCATATCGCCGGTAAATGCCTCGTGAAAAGCACGGTGCAGGAAAGGGTTCTTGAACCAACTTGCCAGCTCCGCTGTCGACACTTTTTTCCATTTCATAAAGGTACCCATGCTGGGGATCATTTTGACTATCATTTTCATACCATCGAGCGCGTTGTACAGTTCCGAGGCTTTGTCCGCCGGCAGCTTGAATTTCGTCAACCGCCGTGCTCCTCCGATGAAACTTTTGATAATGTTTTTATCTTCCGGCGCCAGCTCCAGCATATGTTTTTCCAGCTTATCGAGGTCGGCGTAGATAATAAAGGCCTTGCCATCCTTATCTTCAATGCGTCTAAATTCATCGAAGTTCACAAATTGCCGATTTTGCACTGCCCCGAGCTCTTCCCAGATTGGATAAAAGTTGGATTTCGGATTGGAACCTACCAGCCA
>Ga0182027_10009626_pt1 | contig 13843 bp, 14 predicted proteins | sample 712E1DmetaG_FD_121300 | JGI IMG/M metagenome (GOLD analysis project Ga0182027, IMG submission 121300) | Permafrost microbial communities from Stordalen Mire, Sweden - 712E1D metaG (Illumina Assembly) | ecosystem: Environmental > Terrestrial > Soil > Wetlands > Permafrost | place: Sweden...
AAAGCATCCCAGGCCGCAAAATATCCACCCTTGACCAGTCAAAAAGCTATTTTCTCCTATACAGGGCTCTTTGAAACAATCCTTTTTTGCATGGATGAACTACATCATCTAATGGGTGAGAGATGATGATAGTCTCGTTTCAGACACGGCAAAGTATTCAATTTTCGTTAGGCTCGCGCCCCCGGTTTTGTGGGGGGATACAACTGGTACCCCATTCGATACGATTTGGACGGTTATAAATAATGGAACAGGTGTATTCTACAATGTCCATGTAAACAGCAGGGACACCAATGGAACCATTAAAAGATATTATTGGAGTGAAGAAAGCTCATTTGATTCGAATAGTGTCAACACAACAAAAACAAACGACAGTCTTTTCTTAAGGAGATTTAGTGCAGGCGATATAGTTGTCCCTCCCCAAATGTGGATTTACGGACGCGATGACGACGGACTCCTGCGAGGAGGCAAATTTATAGTATTTGCAGATAGTGCGCCGCCCGCACCGACATTCTTTAACCAGGGAACCTCAAGCGACTCGGTTGTTTTTAAATGGGAAAAGAAACAAGATGCTCATGACGGCTTGAAAACAAAATTGCAGATTTACATTTCACAAGGAACAACCAGCACACCAAGCACACCACTTTTCAGCGGTACCATGCCAACGCTCGACGATCCGCGAATTGGCAGCGAAATCGTCGGGGGAATTCCGTGTTTTACCTACAAGTTTAAATGTCCGTTCTCCGGCGCAGGGCGTTGGAGTGTGATGTTACAAGATGCAAGGGGAAGCCAGACTTTGGGAAATCCAAGCATTTCTTCCTTTGTTGCACCATAGATGTGACGTGCATCACATCCCCGCTGAGCCTTGTAATTTATTTTGCAACCAGGTGAACGTTTATGCCCTTCCCCGCTTTTATAAAATTTCATTTGAACGGCACGGTCCTAAGCGGCCGCACCATGAAAGCATGGGGGCTTGATGATGTCCGTGAAGTTTGGGAATTCAATCATGAAGTAGGAAACGGACACTATGAGGATTACGGGTATCGGAAAGAATGGGCATATTCGCATTGCCCCCTGACGGTAATAACCGAAATTGGCAACCACGTTCCCCCGCTTTACAATTCGATATGCACGGATGAAAACCTCGAAAAAGTAGAACTCTTCTGGCCCCAGTATAAGAGCAAAGAGCATAAGGAAGATATTTACTTCACCCACAAATTATGGCCGGTTAAAATCAGGTCCGTAGAATTATTCTTTCCCAACGTGAAAGACCGGCAATTTGAAAAGTATGGCCATCTTGCAAAAATTGTTTTTCGTTATCATTGGATAGAATGGAAGTACGTCCAGGGCAATCGGATTTTCAAAGGCGAATGGCCGAGCTTTTCGACTGAAGGAATGCAAGACGACAAAGCACGTAAAGAATTGGAAGAAGTCGAAAATGCGCCGATGAGCGCCGAAGAATCGGCTTTTTTGGATTATTGGGAGAATAAGAATAAGGCAAAACCGGCAAAAGCTGAAGAACCCGTTGGGAATGTCACCTTACGACTTTCTATCGATCCGGATGCGCCTGAATCTCAGGATGAAAAATTCACATTGGAAAGCGACGACAAGTCCTACAGCAGCACAAAGACTGTAAAAGACGATCAAGTGCCGGGAAATGATACTCTTGAATTGGAATTTAAAGGTATTAAGGCCGAGACGAAATATACGTTCACAATCGACCATGGGAAGGACAGCGACACCGTTACCGTGTTTGAAAATGTGGCTGGCCGGGAGTTGAAAGAATATGCTTGAGTACATAGCAAATGCCGGCGATACCTTTGTGGCGCTTGCAAAATATTTTTTCGGCAATGATGTCCACGCCGCAATGCTTGGCAAATTCAATAAAGTCAATGATCACAAACAGGAAATCAAACAAGGTACAAAAGTTAGAATCCCGCCTAAGATTATTTCCCATGCTAAAACGTCGCAGGAAAAAGGAAAAACAATTTTCCATATGGAGTATGGCTTCCGCAATTGCCTGACCGATAGCGTGGGAGAGAACGGGAAGAACAACTCTGAAGATGTAATGCTGGTGCAAAAACGGTTGAGGGAGCTTGGTTATCCCGGCAAGGACGCCGTCGGGCAATGCGGGGTGGAGACGATAAAGGCGGTCAAATTTTTCCAAGTCTTTAATTGTTCGCTCAAAATGGATTATTACAAATTCGATGGCCGGATTGATCCGAAAGGGAAAACCGAGGAGAAGCTTTTCTCAAAACAGCCTGAAAAATATAAAGAAATCGAAAAGGGAGATGAAAAAGATATACAGGCAGATGTCAAGGATTCAATCCAAAAAGCAAAAGACGGGACTGATGAAATAGTTAAAGGCTACTGGGAAAAGATTGTGAAAGTATGGAAAGAAGTTGGGCCATATCTTCCGAAAAACTCTATATTATCTTCTGGCTATCGTGATCCTGCAGCCCAAAGAGAGCAACTTCGCAAAAAGTACGTAGCATTCAAAGACGATATCATTTCAACATACGATAATGACACGTGGGTGAAAAACGTGGCTAAAATGGAAGAAAAGCTTTCTGATTCTGATCTGGAAAATTTCGACGTAGAATTACATACACAGATATGCAAAGTGAAAAGCAGCCGCGAAGTCGCTTTGCCAGGAAAAAGTCCACACCAAAAAGGACGAGCTATTGATGTTGCTGGCGCATCAGATCGGCTTGAGAGAATTAGGGCATTGGGTTTCTATTTGATCAAGTTTGAAAATACCGCCTTTGTTTCCGCGATTAATAATGAAACAAACTGCGTACATTTCGAGTTTGATTGAAAGGACGAAATTATGAAAAAGACAATCCTGGTTTTATGTGAAACTTTTTTTTGCATTGCCGCCGTTTCAGCTCGACCGCCTTTGCCGGATTCAACATCTTATTTCCCGCTGATTCCGGGAAGCTATTGGGTTCATCAGGATTCTGTATTCAATCCAGCCGATGCAGAAGATATCGGAACCAGTTCAAAAACAAAGGATTCCATTGTAAACAGAATCATTTGCGATAGTGGTATGATTGTTAATGCCTTACACATATCTTATACTGACGGGAAGAGAAAAGCGCCAATACAGATTCAATATTTTTGTGATACTTTAGGGTATGTCTTTGAGAGAGTAGTCAAAAAAAATGAAGCGCCGAAATGGGATAAACCTCAATACAAAGTCAATCCGCAACCAGGCGACACCTGCTATTTGGCAAACCAACCTATCGTTTACAAGAAAGATACTATCAACACTTGGTTTTTCGCAGAGCCGATTAGTGAAAAACTACGCCAAAGCTTAGGCAGAGATTTTTTTGCAAAAGGAATCGGTTTTATAGGCAGTCCAGGAAGTGGATTCTCAACTAATCTTATCGAATACCGCATCGGCAACGGCCCTGTCATAAAGAAGCACTGGCTTATGGAAGCACCAAAAGGAAAATAGCGAGGAAAATCGATCTTCGGTTCAAATGCCTTATGTACAAAATTACCTTTATCTTTATTGGAATATTTCTTTTTTCGATTTTTGCCGAAACTCCGCTTTCCGGCAGGGTTGGCGGCATGACACTCGGCAGCACCGAGAGCCCGTATAAAATTACTTCTGACCTCATTATTGAAAAAGGAAAGGCTCTCACCATTAAAGCCGGTTCCATTCTACTTTTCAAGCAATTTACTGGACTCCAGATCGAAGGAAGTCTTACTGTGGAAGGTACAAAGGAAAATCCGGTTGTTTTCACCTCCATCAACGACGGCAAATATAACGATTCGGCCACATCCCAGCCACAGGCCTTTGACTGGAACGGCCTCACAATCACAAGAAATGCTAAAAATATCAAAATGGCCAATTTTCTGCTGAGTTATTCGGTGTTCGGCCTCAAGTGCCAAACGAAAGATATCACTATAATCAATGGCATTTTCAATTCAAACGGCCAATTCGACATGACGGTAAATGGACAGATTCAAAAAGTAATGGAAAGCTTTCCATTTAATTTCGGCGAGAACAAAACGCAAAAATCTAATGAAGAATCATTTACCAAGAAGAATCTTCCGGCAATTTTCGCTACCACGGGTGCAGTTTGTGGGATAGGAACAATCATTTCGGCTGTTGTTTTTTTCAATGCCCGTAGCGATTATCTTGCCGAGACAAGCCCGGCGGAGCAGAAAAAAGATCGCACGGCAATAACAAATTCGCTTATAAGCACCGCAATATTCGGTGCAGCCGCGGCTATTCTCATTCCGTCCGCGATCATCATTCACAGCAAACGTAAAACCGCGAACAAAAAAGATGTTTTCGAAATCTATCCGCAGTTCAGGAATGGACCGGGGCTTTCCGTCGCCGTAGGATTCTGAAAGGCTGTTACCCATGAATAGATATTTACCACTCTTAATACTCTTCTTTACTATTACGTGTAGTATCATTCCAAAAAACCCGACCGACCCCAACAGTCCTGACTATGTCAAACCATATCTTGTTTTTGATAGCACGAATGTGAAGAACGGTGATACCGTTGCCTTGGATTTTATTTCCCTCAACATTTCCGGCAATATTCCGGATAAAAATCAGTACCGCTATCGGATCGATTCGCTTACATGGAGCGCGTGGAAATCGACCCAAAATGAAGGCAAGATCGAGATCACTCTCACGGAGGCCGATACTGGGAACCATAGGCTTGCCATCCAGACCTGTTATAATCCTGATGGCGACATAACCGATACTGCGATTGTATTTGTGAAGGCAGACGTTCCGCGCATCACGGCCATGTCGGATACGGCGATACAAATCGCCTCCGACCAACCGCTCAAAATGTGGGTCACAATTACTGGAACAAAACCTATCACCTGCGAATGGTTCTGCAACGGATCGCCGAAAAGCATGGTGAACAAAGATTCTCTGATTTTTGATTCCGTGAAAATGGCCGATCAGGGGAAATATTACTGCGTTGTATCGAACCATTGGGGCGTGGATACGAGCGACACGATTCGGCTTATGGTAAGCAAAACCAACTATGCGCCAAAATGGAAAGCGGACACTCTCCACTTTGTACTTTCAGAAGGGCAAACCCTTATACGCAATCTCGCTGATTCATGTACCGACCGCAATGGCGATTCGCTGACATTCAAGATGCTGATTTCGCCATTTGGCGGTGACAGCCTTTCTCCGCAAGGAATGTTTACATTTGCAGCAGGGCCGCAAGATTCGGGAAGCTATGGTGCAATTGCAATTGTTAGCGATGGCACACTTGCGGATACGGCATTTCTTAAAGTGCAAGTCCTTTTGACCCCGACATATACGGTGCCGAGCGGGATTAACGCAATACCGCTCACGACATCGGCAATACGCATATACTGGGGAAATGTTTTAAGATGCATTCGTTATCGAGTTAGCAGGAGCTTAGATACCAGCGAGACATATTCTACTGTCACGGAGACAGCCGCGACCTATTGCATAGACAGCGGATTGACGGCAGCGACAGGCTATTTCTACAAAATTACAGCTATTTATCCATGGGGTGTGTCGGCGGCGAGTCCGCCAACGGAGGCAACAACATTTCCAAACCCACCAGGTATTCCTAATGTTGTTTCAATAAATGCACAATCCTCTACCGAGATCAAAATTGTCTGGTACACCGTAAATGGTGCCACATCCGGCTATAAACTGTACAGGAGCGAAACAAAGGATGGGCAGTTTACTAAGATAAAGGAAACGACGGATACTTTTTATACAGACATTGGTTTGGTTGCGGAAACAGGATACTTTTACCGGGTGTCAGCATTTAACTCAGGTGGCGAATCTTCACAATCAATTACCGTGACCGCCATTACCTGGCCGCAACCGCCAGGTCAACCGGTTGGTTTTGCAGCCGTACCAACTTCTAAAAAGGGAATAGCTCTCAAATGGTCACCACTTGTCAAAGCAGATGCCTACAAGCTCTATCGGGTGGAATCGCAACCCGGTAATTATTTGGCGATAGGCCCCAGCACCATTACTGACACTTTCTACAATGATACAGTAGGGCTTAATGCGAACACAATTTACTACTATAAGTTGACAGGGATCAATGTCGGCGGGGAGTCACCGCAGGCGGCATTTGCAAATGCGACGACGTATCCAGATATACCCACCCCGCCAACGATAGGTGTTTCCGGTGGAGCGGGGCGTGCCGATGTGACTTGGAGTCCCGTACCTTATGCTATATCATACAACCTATATTATGCTGTAGGAAGTACCGTTTCTAAAAGCAGCAAGATGACCGCAGGGGTTACGTCTCCACAGCACATTACCGGTCTGGCTCCTGGCACTCAATACGCTTTTGCCGTGACATCTGTAAACATATCTGGGGAATCGCCATTCAGTACGACACAGACTATTGTGACGGTACCAGATCCACCGTTTGTCAGCGTTACGCCAGGTAACGGTATGGTTACTGTGAACTGGGATAGCGCTGCCGGAGCGACTTCGTATACCCTTTACTTTGCAACTGGGACTACCATTGACACAACTACTTTTAGGTATACGAACGCAAAGCCGCCTGTAATAATAAATTCGTATCCGATAACAAACGGCGTAGCGTATTCATTTGCGGTGGTTTCGATCAATTCAAGCGGTCAATCAAAATTAAGCAATGTTGCTTCCTGCATGCCTGTTCTTCCGAGAAAAATGGTTAGAATTACGGGGGGAACGTTTACAATGGGTAGCAATCTCAACGATGAAGGGCCGCCGCACCAGGTAACGGTTTCTTCATTCTATATGGACAGTACTCCTGTAACGCTTGCAGATTATCAATCAGTTGGAGGATTAAATCCAGGCGGCAGCGATGGACCGCAAAGTCCAGTATGTAACTTATCTTGGTATGATGCCGCCCTGTTCTGTAATCAAATTAGCAAAAAGGGAGGTTTAGATACAACATACGCATATACCGCTGCGACAATGGGCTCTTTAGGCTCCTGCGCAGGGCTCACAGGATTGACAATTGACTATTCAAAGAATGGCTGCCGGCTACCAACTGAAGCAGAATATGAGTATGCGTGCCGGGCAGGGACTACAACAGCGTATTATTGGGGCGATACAATAAACGGTGATTACTGTTGGTATAGCGGTAATAGTGGAGGCAAACCGCATGATGTTACGCAAAAGAAACCCAATACATTTGGACTGTACGACATAAGCGGTAATGTGTGGGAATATTGTAACGACTATCATGCAAGTTATGACACTACGGCGAAAATGAATCCGACTGGTCCTGCTATAGGTACAAATCGAACTCGCCGTGGAGGATCATACGCTGGTTTGACAGAGCTTCGATCTGCAGCCCGTGATGATGCAAATAAGTTTCCCGATAGCGGCTTTCGCTGCGTTCGGCGGTGAATTTTAAAATGGTTCAGTGCTGCCGCACGGAGAGAGCGGCAGCACTTTTTTATTGTGAAGACCGACCTCCGGCGGATCGGCTGAGGACAGCCGCCGCCGCTGACCCTATGCGCCACACGCCTGGCACCGTCCCGTTTCACTTCGTTCACAGGACCTTCGGCAACCCTTGCGCGTAGACGCTTGCCCACGTCCTGTGAGCCGCTTTTAGTAGGGTCAAGGAATGGTAGGTTGCTTTTGTAAACCCCTTGCCATCCCCTGCCACATCAAACCGTACGTGAAGTTTTCCCTCATACGGCTTTCCGACAACATTCATCTCCGGCATTCACGGAGTCCGATTGAACATCCCTTTGCGATAGAAGCTTGCAATTCCGCTCCGCTTTAGCCACACCTCGGATCGACGCTTGATGTTCTTGCCGCGAGTGCCGATTTTGCGGCGATAAAACCGCATTAATCGCGCTCGTACGTATCGGTCAAGCATCTGGAGCTTCAGGGTCCCATTGCCGATTGAGAAATAATTCCGCCAGCCGATAATCACTTCGTTAAGTTTCCTCACTATTTCGATTAAAGGCCGCATCAACCAGCGAATCGACGTCAAATCCTTCAGGATACCGCTGACACGTTTCATGGCCTTCTTTGACGGCCAGATAAACGGCACCAGCTTCCTGCTTTTCCATGCGTGGCATTTGCGAAAATAGAATCCTAGGAAGTCGAAACCTTCGCTTCCTGTCCGGACAATCCGCGTTTTATCAGGATGAAGCTTGAGCTTAAGCCTTTCCAGTATCGTTTCGACCTTTCGCAACGCCTGCCTCGCCTGATCTTGGTTCTGGCAGAGTATTACGAAGTCATCGGCATACCGAATCAGCTTTCCAAGAGAGAAACATTCAAGCGTCCAATACCTGTCCAGAACGTGCAGATAGATGTTCGCTAAGAGCGGCGATATTACTCCGCCCTGCGGCGTTCCCTTGGCGGTCAGGCTGTATTGCCCTTCCTCGATCACTCCGGATTTCAACCATTGACGGATCAGTTTCAGAACTCGCCTGTCGCTGACCCGCCGCCCAACCAGCGACAACAACAGTTCATGGTCGATATTGTCAAAGTAGCCTTGAATGTCCGCGTCGACAACAAACCATCTGCGGAACAAAGACTCCTTGACTTCCACAACTGCCTGCTTTGCGCTGCGTTTTGGCCGAAATCCATACGAGCAATTTTCAAAGGTCGCCTCGAACACCGGCTCTATGACGATCCGGCATGCTTGCTGGACTACCCGGTCACGAACGGTCGGTATTCCAAGCGGTCGCTTCTTTCCGTCGGGCTTTGGTATGTAGACCCGCCGTACAGGCTTGGGCCGATACGCCTTTTCCCGAAGGTCTTTGGCAATTTCCGCAAGAAACGATTCGACACCTGACGTTTCTATGTCTTTAATAGAAATGCCGTCGATGCCGCAATCTCCTCCGTTCGTTTTCACTTCTACCCATGCCCGCCACAGTATGTCGGACCGGTAGATTCGATCATACAGCGCATGAAAACGCCGTGTGCGGCTCCGTTTGGCCGCTCGATAAAGCGTGCGCTGGAGTTCTCGTGATGCTAAGTGGTGTTGTTGGCCTTTTACGGCATGCACCTTCACTTACCTCCCTACGCCCGCGTTGTTGAAGCAGAGGCCCTTCCCTAAGCATGGTTGTACTGTCCATGCAATCATCGGTACTACGGCCTCATCCGACTTCTCATGAAGCGTCAGCCCGATTTTCGGCCATTCGGCCTTATATCGTCCCTTACGCGGTTTGTGATTCCGCGACCTCATGAGATCTCCCTTGTTGCGCTGTTTACTTTCTCGACATTCCGTTCCCCTTACGCCGGAGGATTCTTCGAGGCCGCGTTTCCAGACTCATCGCCTCTTCCGTGGCCTTCGCCCCATTATGAAAGAGCTCGGCTTCCTCTTGCCCCTTTTCAGGGTAAGCTAACGACGCTGCAGGATTCACTTCATGTTACGGACTGTCGTTTCGTCACCAACCTCGCTTCGACACATCGGGTCGCCCCAATGCACCGGAGGCGGTCTGCATGGCGATCTGGTTCTTACCATGGTTGAACTTTCATCAACAAGTAAACAGTGCCTTGCAAGGCACACCATAATGCTGGTTATGCGTCCGGTCGGCCTTCCTGGCCTTCCACGTCGCCACGTTTACCGATAAGATTACACGCCGTCGCATAACCGGGCATTATGCAAACTACGCGCTGATGATCCCGCCAAGGCGGGAGTTGCGCATCCCGGCACTGCGGCGCATGTCTGAACGCCTAACCTCAATGCTCCCTGTTTGAATTTCCTTTACAAAGAATTATCCCTTTAAGAGCATTAATTATATTGATGATAGCCAGGAAGAACTGTGGGAAAGAGTCACGCTTTGCGTTGACTTTTTTACCGCTGTACTTTTTATCAGTGTGTATACGCATGAAAGCACCTTGGACCAGAACCTACGGGTTCTGCCGTTCAAGGAGGTGCTTTCATGCGCCTTGCAGTTCTTCCTGGCGGAATGACTGACTTGACGGCAGGACCTTTTTTTATTTCCCGCCGCCGCCTCCCCCCAAATGAAGGAAGAGATATGAACGAAGACGCTCTTCAGCAGATCATTTGGAATATAGAGCACATCGGAACGCCCCACAACGTAAGCCTTAAACTGCTTGAAAAATCATCGTCGGAAATCGACATCGATGAGATGACCGCCTTGATTTCTCAGGATGCCACGGTTTCCGCGCTTGTCCTCAAGACCGCGAACAGCGTTCATTTTTCACGCGGCCAGAGAATAAAGACCATCAAGAACGCCATTGTACATCTTGGCATTGAGAACATTAAAAAGCTTCTCTTTGCCGTTGAAATGATCGGCGTTTTCAAAGGCCGCTGCGCTGCGGAAAACTTCTCGGAGATTGATTTCTGGAAACACACTCTGGCCGGGGCGATTCTCGCTTCGAAATATACCGGGTTTAGAAAGTCCTGTGACCCGGACGTTGCATATACGGCCGCGCTCTTGCGGGACATCGGCATGCTCGCGGTCCGCCAGTTTGCCCCTGAGGAATTCGAAAAAATGATTCTTCATCAGAAGAAGGAAACATCGTCATTCAAATCGCTCGCAGAGACGTTCCTGGGAGTCAGCTACAGAGAGATTTCCTACATGGTCGGGCTATCGTGGAACCTTCCAAGATCGATCATCGAGTCCATAAAGGACAGGGCCACGACCTGTGAAATGAACTCCGAAATCCGCGCGATCCGTGAGGGCATTCTGTTCGCGGACGAACTTTTGCACGTAACTAAATATTGCATTTGGGATCTCTATTATTTACCGAGTAATTTCGATTTTCACGACATTCCATGTGATGAAATGCATGAAGAGGCGTCGGAAACGGTTGACAAGATAATACAAGAATTCTGGATGTGAGTTGATTCCTCCGAGAATTAAACATTGCTAAAGGTGGTTATATGAAGCCTTGTAGAAGCGGCAGGATAATCATCGTGGACGATATGTCCGAGACGCGGTGCGTGGTCGAGGATACACTGAAATTCGCCGGTTACACAAATTTCGTTTCTTACGAAAATCCCCTGATCGCCCTTGAAGAGATCAAACGGAACACCCGCCCCGCAGTCGTGATCACGGATTTTAACATGCCGGGCCTGAACGGTCTTGAGCTGCTTGCCGAGATCGAAAACCACCATCCGGAGATAGTGGCGGTCATCATCACGGGCGACCCTTTGCAGCTGCAGCTTGCGGACCAGACGCGGTATCATGTTATCGAGAAGGGGCCGGGCTTTACCAAGAAGCTCCTTGAATTTATCCGGGAAACTATTGACAAATAGATATACATCGAAAAGGAAACATCCCTTCGAATGAAAACAATCGGACCGAATATTTTTAGGTATACGGATTACCGCAAATATCTCACCGACGCTTTGAAAATGGCAAGGCGAAAGATTCCCGATTTCACCATTCAGAACTTTTCAGAACGCCTTGGTCTTGCGGACCGGGGGCACCTTTATCAAATTCTATGGGGAAAACGAAACGTCACGCCGGATATGGGCTTGCGGCTGACCAAGCTGCTAAAACTGAAAAAGAGAAATACCCTTTACTTTGAATACCTTGTGATGTGGCGGCGGGCCTCATCGAAACTGGTGCAAAACGAATATTTCAAGCGGATGTGCCGGATAAATCCAAGGCTCAAAAGGATGGGAAAAAAGCTGAACAAGAAAAGAAGGTTTGCCCGGAAGCGCAAATAAGTAAAAAATATAAATACACCATATATGATGTAAAACTTTGGGGAGCCTTGAGGCGGCGGGAGCTACCGCATACGGACCGCACGGGTGGTTGCTGAGCTCGTCGAAGCACGGGCGGTGATCGCCGCAGGCCCAAAGTTCAGACAAGGAAGCATTTTTGACCGCATACCCGAGCTGTTGCGACGGAGTGGCGAAGCGCACGAGGGGACGCAACGCGAGCGGTGATGTACGACGGCCTGCGGCTAAAAAAGCGATACCGCATCAGCGAAGTGTCAGTCCCCTGCCACGAAGCGCATTCCGCACGTGCCCGCTGCCGTACGTGGTTTATGATTTTGCCACGGCGAGACTATCAAATGTAAGCGCAGCGCTCCTAAAAGGCTTTCGGTGTTCCCTGCGGCAAAAGAAAAGCGAATAGGAGCACGGAGCGAAAAACGGAGCGGCCACGACGGACGCGGGAGTTTTTCGCCGTAGTGCGGTGAAGCGCAGCCCTTAACCCCTTTGGGACCGGACGCACAAGCGACCAGTAATCTTTACAGCGAGATAATGTCCGAGCGGCTACCTGATGGAGCTTGCGGGCGTACGGAACCACCTATTTTACGCGCGAAAGAAAGGTTGAGGGGATTTCCAAAGGGGAAGGGCGTACCTAAAATGTATTCCCGCTTTTCGTTGCCGCAGGATGCCGCATTTTGTCTTCGTGCCGCTGGCAGCGTTGGCGCGAACGGTCGGCACGCGACCAGGCCGAGCGCCCGGCCGGTTGGTCCGGGCCGAGGCCGGACGTGAAGGGTCAATGGTGGTAAATAGAGTTACATCAAATATGATGTAGGCTATTCCGCGCAGGTGCGTTGATCTTTCATGCCGCAGAAAACATTTACGCGGGAAGTCGGCATGCTTCCGGTCCGAGTGCCCGGCCGACGGGGCCGGGCCGAGGCCGGGAGCTATTTGGTCTTTTTGGCTTGAATGAACTTCTTGCTTTTTGCGTATTCTTCAAATTCACCTCCATGCCATAGATTTAACAGCATGCAAGCATTAGTAATCACGAACGGAGCCAGATGCGTATTGGCATGCGACGCGATGAGCAACACGCCAGCCAGGTCATAAAGCTTTTCCTTGCATTTTTTCCCGGAATGGTCTGTCGTTGTGACTTCAAGGGTCGTCAGTATTGCGGGAACTTTTCTCAACATATTGTCGACAGCCGTCTCCGGCGCAGGATATCCCAACGCCTCACCTATCGACTTTCGTGTAAAGTAGGGCGTGTCCTTTGACCAGAGAAACTCGGAAAAATATATATCGATATACCAGAATTCAAAAAATGGCTTTCGTGGACAAGTCCTGCTTTTATTTGCCATCAACATTCGGCAATAATGTTTCGGAAAGGAAATAACAGGGACCATATTTTGTTCTCCTATAAAATGCCCTTCAGACTTTCTCTTGGGTGTCTTCGTTTGTACCGTATGCTTTCGCAACATTGTCAATATATCGTTTAATGTCATTCCTCGCGGTCGACGGCAAGCGTTGTGCAGCCTCAAAGCGTTTGCTCAAGCTTCGATCAAGAGCGATGGCCTCCGTATTACCGTACAAGAATTTTTCAACCGAGACTTCGAGAGCGGCGGCCAACTTGTTCAACACTGCGACCGATGGGTTTTTTGTCTCGCGCTCATAGTAGGTAATCGATCTTTTCGATACGCCCGATTTTCCCGCAAGCTCAATCTGCGTCAATCCTTTTTTGCGGCGCAATGTCGCCAGAATCTTCCCGAAGTGGTGCTGATTTGTTCCGATATATTTCGTCCCCTTCGCGGGGCCATGTTTTGCATGCATGAAATAAAAATAACAAAGCTCTTGCGTCTCGGTGCAATCATTTGCTACTTTTAATAATGCATAATGCACTTGACAGCTTTTTAAAGTTCGATAAAAAAGGCCGTCCGATCTCACCCGCAAAAGTTCGACCGTCCGGCCTTCTCAAGCAAACCCCCGAAAGGGTTGCATAGATGTCTAAAAAATACCTTCCTGCTGAACCGCCCGCCACGATCATCACGAACGACCTTTACCTTGCCGCGTTCCTTCACTGCGTCGGCTGTACGCTCGATCATGTCGAGCGCAACGAGCGGCGGCGGCTGTCGTTCGTGTTCGTGGGCGAGCGTGTACGCGAGCTGCGGGAAGCGTACCGGACCGGCCCGGTCAAGCTGGATATGCGCCTTTTTCGGGAAAGCCTT
>Ga0182027_10009627_pt1 | contig 13841 bp, 10 predicted proteins | sample 712E1DmetaG_FD_121300 | JGI IMG/M metagenome (GOLD analysis project Ga0182027, IMG submission 121300) | Permafrost microbial communities from Stordalen Mire, Sweden - 712E1D metaG (Illumina Assembly) | ecosystem: Environmental > Terrestrial > Soil > Wetlands > Permafrost | place: Sweden...
TGGCGCCACTTGGACAGATCGACGTGGACTGGGGCGCGGACGCGACCGCCGGCGGCGATCCGGCCGGCGACATCCGCGCGCTCCAGGCGAAGTACGAGGGCGCGGGCATCTCGCCCGACTCGCTGGCGGCCGTGGGGTACCGCGTCGTTCACGGCGGAACCGCGTTCCGGCAGCCGGCGCCGGTGACGCGCGAGATGATCGAGCAGGTTACGGCCCTGACCGACCTGGCCCCGCTCCACAACGTCATCGACGCGGCGACGATGACGGCGGGGCTCGCCGCGATCCCTCACCTCCCCCACGTCGCCGTCTTCGACACCGCCTTCCACGCCACGCTCCCGGAGGAGGCGTACCGGTATCCCGTCCCGGAGCGGTGGTACGCGGAGTGGGGCGTCCGTCGCTACGGCTTCCACGGCATCTCCGTGGCCTGGTCGGCCGAGCGCGCCGCGGCTCTGCTGGCGCGGCGCGTCACGGATCTCCGCACCGTCGTCGCGCACCTCGGCAGCGGCTGTTCCGTGACAGCCGTAGACGGCGGCAGGTCGGTCGCGACCTCGATGGGCCTGACTCCGCTCGAGGGCCTGATGATGGGCACGCGGGCCGGTTCGATCGACCCGGGGATCCTCTTCTACCTGTTTCGAACCGGGCGCCTGGACCCCGACCAACTGGCCGAGGAACTGGACCACGGGTCGGGCCTGGCCGGCGTCTCCGGTCGGACCTCGGACGTGCGCGAGCTGCTCCGGTTCGAAGCGGACGGCGACGGACCGGCGACGCTCGCGCTGAGCCTGTTCGTGCGCCGCGCCGCCGAAGGCATCGCGGCTGCGGCGACGGCCCTGCCCGTCCTCGACGCGATCGTCTTCACCGGTGGGATCGGCGAGAACGCGGCCGGGCTGCGGGCCCGGATCGCGGCCAGGCTCGGCTCGATCGGCGTGGCCCCGATCGCCGAAGATCCTGTCGCCGAGGACGCCGTCCTGTCGTCGCGCCGCCCGCCACAGTCAGCCGCGAACAGTTCCCCGGCGGTGCTCCGGATCGTGGCCCGTGAGGACCTGATCGTTGCCCGCGAGGTGGCTCGAATCGTCGGTGCGCCGCAGGGCTAGAGGTCTGAGCTGGAAACGGCGAGGGGCGACGCCTATCATCCGGTCCGAGGAGGGCGTCGACGATGAGGGATGTGTCGAGCTTCGATCTACTGGACGCGCGCCAGCGGGCTTCGGTGGACGCTCGCGTGGCCGAAGAGTCCAGGTCCGTGCTTGCGGCGTACCTGCTCTGGTGGTTCCTCGGCGTGCCGCTCTTTCTCCACCGCTTCTATCTGAACAGGCACGGCGGGCCCTGCGCGGCGGCGGCGGTCGCCTTCGTGCTTCTCTTCTTCTCAGGCGGTTCGAGTGGTGTCGCGATGGTCGGAGCCCTCGGCAGCATCGGCATGCTGATCGTGTGGGTCGCCGACGCGTTTCGGATCGCAGGCTGGATCGACGATGACGACATGGAGCGCAGGGCTTTCCTCGCCGATCAGATGCTGGGACTTTCGGCCGACCACCCTGAGCGGACGCAGCGCCGGCAGTCGCTGGCCAAAGCGCGGGAGAAACTCCTCAGCACACCCGTCGAGCCGAACGCGGTGACGCCGACCGGCCCCGTCTTCAAGGACGACTGACGGGAAGGATGACTGACGGGCCCCAGGTCGCGGAGCCTCGTGCTCGTTCGAGCCTGATCTGGACCGCCTCGCCGGCCCTCCAGGGCGGCCGCCCCAGGGGCCGGGCAGGTTACAGCTCGCCGGCGAGCTGGGCGAAGGCACGGATCAGGGCGGGCCGCCCGGCAGTGACGGGGAAGGGCGAGAGAGGCATCGCATCGCTGACCGAGCCGCCGTCGAAGCGGACGCGGCGCGCCAGCTGAGCCAGGGCCGAGAGGTCGGCCAGCTGACCCTCGACGAAAGCTCGGGTGACCACTTCGCCGTGGCCGGGCACGATCGGACCGTCGGCGACGTCGAGCAGCCGGCCCAGCGTTCCCGGCCAGTCCAGCGGGTACGAGTCCTCGAAGGAAGGCGGACCGCCCTGCTCGACGAGATCCCCGGCGAAGACGGCGTGCACGTCCGGCACGACGACCACGATGTCGTTGTCGGTGTGACCGCGCCCGAAGTACGTCAGCTCGACCTTTCGATTGCCCAGCTCGATCGAGACGCCGTCGCGGAATGTCTTGTTCGGCGGGGTGATCTGCGTGTCCGTGTATTCCTGGGCGACCTCGGGCATGGCCGCGGCCAGGGCGAGTTGCGTGGTGCGGGCGTCGGAGCGCAGGCGGGCCGCGCAGCGCTCGTGGCCCCACATGTCATCCGGCAGGAAGGCGGCGTTGCCGAAGGCGTGGTCGTAGTGGTGATGCGTGTTGGCCACGATCAGCCTGGCCTGGGTGATCCAGCGGATCTCGTCGGCCAGCTCGCGACCCTGCCGTTCCGATCCTCGCGTGTCGACGACGAGCGCGGCGGTGTCACCGACGATCAGGCCGACGGTCACGTTGAAGTCCACGAAACGACGCACGAAGACCTGGTCAGCGATCTCGCGCCACATCCGAGCCGCACGCGCGGGGCCGGGCCGGCCGGAGAGGCTCATCGGTCGCCGGCGGCCCGTGTGGAGAGGATTTGTCGGAGGGCCCGATCGCCCCTGGCCATCAGCAGAGCTGTATCCGCCTTCCCTGACGCGTATGTCGATCGGCCGGCAGGGTCCGCGACACCTCGGAAGGGTACTTCGCGCCGGTGATCCGGCACAGCGCCTCGATGGTCCCACGACAGCCGCCCAGCGGCCGCCGCGTCGCGCACTTGCGCCAACCCGGCGTATGTTTCGCCGATCAGCTAGCCCTTCTCGGACCCGGCCACATCCTGGCCGGCTGCCCGGTCGGCCAGGGCGTGGGCCACGGTGTCCAGCGAGAGAAGTGCGCACTTGAGGCGCGCCGGGCTGATCTCGATGCCGATCAGGTCCAGGAGGTCGTCGGGAGTCAGTCTCTCGACCTCCTCAACGGTCTTGCCCTTGATCTCGTCGGTCAGGAGCGACGCGCTGGCCTGGCTGATTGCGCAGCCCCGGCCGGTGAAGGCGACCTCGCTCACGACGCCGTCCTTTATGCCGAGCATCATCGTGATCCGGTCGCCGCAGAGCGGGTTGGCGCCCTCATAGGTAGCCGTCGGGTCGTCCAGGACACCGAAGTTGTGAGGCCGCCGGTAGTGTTCGAGGATGTAGTCGCGGTAGAGATCGTCCATCGGCGTCGAGGATACCGTCAGCGGTCGAAGATGCGGACGACTTCCCGCAGGCCGGCTGCGAGGGCGTCGATCTCTTCGGGGATCGTGTAGACGTCGAAGCTGGCCCGGGCGGTCGCCGCCAGGTCGAAGCGCTCGTGGAGCGGCATGGTGCAATGGTGGCCGGCGCGGACGCAGATACCCGAGCGGTCGAGGATCTGGGCCACGTCGTGGGGGTGGATGCCCGGCAGATTGAAGGCCACCAGGCCGCCGCGGGCCCCGGCCTCCGGCCCGTAGAGTTCGATCGACGGGATCTCGCGCCGCAGCGTCTCCATGGCGTAGCGGGTGAGCTCGCGCTCATGGGCCTGGACCGCGTCCAACCCGAGGTCCATCAGGTACTCGGCGGCGGCGCCCATGCCGATCGCGGCCGCGATGTCGGGCGTGCCGGCCTCGAACTTGTACGGGATCTCGTTCCAGTCGGAGCGCCGGAGGTGGACCTCGCGGATCATGTCGCCGCCGGCCAGGAATGGCGGCATCGCCTCGAGCAGCTCCCGCCGCGCCCAGAGCGCGCCGGAGCCGGTGGGCCCGAGCATCTTGTGGCCGGAGAAGACGTAGAAGTCGGCCCCGATGGCCTGGACGTCCACGGGCATGTGCGGCACCGCCTGGGCGCCGTCGACCAGGACGAGCGCGCCGGCGGCGTGGGCCATCTCGGTCAGGCGCCGGACCGGATTGAGCGTCCCGAGCATGTTCGAGACATGGGTGAAGGCCACCAGCTTGGGCCCGAGGTGGAGCAGCGCCTCGTAGACCTCGAGGCGGAGCAGGCCGTCGTCGGTGATCGGGATGAACTCGAGGTCGCCGTCCTTCTCCTGGACCAGCAGCTGCCACGGCACGAGGTTGGCATGGTGCTCCATCTCGGTCAGGACGATCGTGTCGCCGCGGCCGATGTTGCGGCGGCCCCACGAATACGCCACCAGGTTGATCGCCTCGGTGGCGTTGCGGACGAAGACGATCTCGGCGGCCTCGGGCGCATTGAGCAGCCTGGCCGTCGAGGCGCGAGCCGCCTCGTAGGCGCCGGTGGCTCGCTCGGCGATCTCGTAGATGCCGCGATGGATGTTCGATGAGTACTCGCGGTTGTAGCCGTCGACGGCCTCGATCACGGCCCGCGGCTTCAGGCTGGTCGCGGCGCTGTCCAGGTAGATCAGCGGCTTGCCGAAGCGGTTGACCGTGTTGAGGATCGGGAAATCGGTGCGCAGCCGATACGGGTCGAGCGGGGCACCGGCGGCGCCGGCCGCCCGGGCCGCATCGGCTGCCCGGGCCGCATCGGCCGCCCGGGCCGGTTCGACCGATCGGGCCGGAGTTCCGGCGTGAACCCTGGATGTCGTCGTCGCGGTCTCGGCCATGGTTCGATCGCCCACTAGTGAGCGGCCTCCATCGCCGGCACGGCCTCGGCGTCGGGAGCCTCGTCGGTGACCTCGCCCTCGAGGCCCGCCTCGGCGAGGATCGGCGCGTAGCCCTCCTCCTCCAGGCGCAGGGCCAGGTCCTTGCCGCCGCTGGCAACGATCCGGCCGGCCGCCAGGACGTGGACCCTGTCCGGCGTGATGTAGTTGAGCAGGCGCTGGTAGTGGGTGATCACCAGCACGCCCATGTTCGGATTGAGCATGGCGTTGACGCCCTCGGCCACGATGCGGAGGGCGTCGATGTCGAGGCCCGAGTCCGTCTCGTCCAGGATCGCCATCTCGGGCTGGAGGACGGCCATCTGGAGCATCTCCAGCCGCTTCTTCTCGCCCCCGGAGAAGCCCTCGTTGACGTAGCGAGCGGCTATCGACTCGTCCATCTTGAGCAGGGCCATCTTCTCGCGGACGAGCTTTCGGAACTCGCCCATCGGGATTCCACCCTTGAAGGCGTCCGTCGGGTCGACCGACGGGTCCGGGTTGAGGCCGGACCTTCGGGCGTTGATGGCGGACCGCAGAAAGCTCGCCACGGAGAGGCCGGGAATGGCCATCGGGTACTGGAAGGCAAGGAACATGCCGAGCCGGGCCCTCTTGTCGGCCGACAGCTTGAGCAGGTCATGACCCTGCCAGAGAACCTGGCCGGCCTTGATCACGTACGCCGGGTGGCCCATCAGGGCGTACGCCAGCGTGGTCTTGCCGGAGCCGTTCGGGCCCATGATGGCGTGGACTTCGCCCTTGCCCACGGTCAGGTCGATCCCCTTCAGGATCTCGTGATCCGGTTTCGCGGCCGGGGCCACGTGGAGGTCGCGTATGACGAGGTCTTGGTCGCTCACGTTGGCTCGATAGCTCCTTGGGCGGCCGGCTGGTTCTGTCAGTCGGCGAGGTTGAGGGGGTGGGTCTGCCCGACGCCGCGATCAGCCCGAAGGCCGAGGGCCGAGAGGCCGGACGGGCCGATTCGGGCGGCCGAGGGCACCAGGTCGGCCAGGGTCATCGAGTCGAGGGCGCCGGCTATGGCGTCGCGGACCCGAACCCACATGAAGTTGACGGTGCAGTAGCCGCTGCGAGCGCAGATCACGTGGTCCGGGTCGTCCGTCACGCAGATCATCGGCGCGATCGGACCCTCGAGGGCCCTCAGGACCTCGCCCATGACGATCTTCTCGGGCGCGCGGGTCAGCTCGTAGCCGCCGTGCGCGCCGCGCGTGCTCTGGACGAGCTCGGCGTCGCGAAGGCTGATCACGAGCTGCTCGAGGTATGCCCGAGGCAGGTCCTCCTGCTCGGCGATCTCCGTCAGGCTGGCCGGTCCCGTGCCGTATCGACGGGCCAGCTGAGCCATGAGGCGCACACCGTACTCACCCTTCGTAGAGAAGGAGACGGCGCCGGTGCTGTGGTACGTCCTGGTAGCCAGTTTGTCTCTCCGTTTCGGCGGTGCGTCCGGCCGGGCGGTTAATCCAGTCGACTGCCGGAAGCGAATCCCGCCGCACCGGCCGATCGTGGGGCGCTCGGGGGACGCCAGGACCACCTCGCGGTGGCAAGCGAGCGCCTCAACCTGTCGACGGCGGCCTCATTCGGAGCGGTGCCCGCGTTGCCGCCGCAGCCTCCCCAATTCCGACCAAAACCGTCGGATATGAGTATAGACACCTGATGGGGGGTGTCAAACCGGTGCGGGAAGAAGGGGGACGCGCGAAGACGGACGTCGAAGCGGACGGGGGAAGACGGCCGGGAAGCTGGGGACTCGCCGATGCCTCACAAACCGACTACGCTGTTTGGCGAGGGGCGTACGAGAGGCTTGCAGTGGCGTACAAGAAGGGCGAACTGGCAGCCATTTTGAACCGAATCGATCTAGGTTCGTCAGTTGCCGAGCAGGACGACCTCCTGGAGTCAGCCCGCGTCGAGACCTCCGTCTTCTCAGACCTCTTGCAGGATCGTGTGGATCTGGTGTCCGGAACCAAAGGATCAGGCAAGAGCGCGCTCTACCGCATCTTCGTAGACTTTTTGGCCGCCTCGCTTCTGGAGAAGCGCAAGGTCGTGGTAGCGCACGGCGTGCAGAGCCACGGGGACAACGTGTTCCTGGCCTTCAAGGACCGGTTCGAGGCCCTCTCCGAGGATGACTTCGTCGACTTCTGGTGCATCTACCTTGTGTCTCTTGCGCACGAGCAGTTCGTAAAGGGTCGTGACTACGCTCAGTACCTCCGAGACTGTGGCGACCAGGTAGAAGCGTTTCGCCGTGCGTGCTATTCGGCTCGAATCCCCGAGATCGAAGCACAGCGATCGCTTAGGGATGTTCTCGATTGGGCGCTGAATGCGCTGGGTCGCCTCAAGCCGCGCGTTTCCCTGACCGTACCGGACGGGACCAGAATCGACTTGGGGCTATTCACGGACCAGGCCCCACAGCAGCTACAGACGAACGATGTCGAGGACAAGTCACTCCCCCGCTACATCGGCGACGTGAAGGACACGCTTGAGGCCATCCTGGTCAAAGCCGATCTGTCGCTTTGGCTGATGGTCGATCGCCTAGACGAGATCTTCCCGCGCCGTTCAGCTCTGGAGACCAGAGCCCTCCGCGGACTGCTGCGAACCCTGCGCATATTCGAGTCACGGAGCATCCGGATCAAGGTGTTTCTCAGAGACGACATCCTGGAGCAGGTAACAAGCTCGGGCCAGGGGTTCACCGCCCTGACCCACATCACGGCCCGCCAATCTGACACCCTGCGCTGGACCGAAGACGGAATCCTGACCCTCATCGTGAATCGACTCGCCCACTCGAACGGTCTGGTCAGGCTCCTGGGCGTGGATCGCGATCAACTCAGTGCGTCTGCCAGGTCTCGAGAGCGCTTCTTCTACTGCGTATTTCCCGGAACTGTCAACGCCGGACCGAATCAGAGTTCCACCCTTCGATGGATCTATTCGCACACTGCAGACGGCCGTGGCGTCGTCACCCCGCGAGATGTAATTGACCTGTTGACGAAGGCCAAGCAGCGCCAACAAGACGAGTTCCAATCAGATGCTAACGGCCTTAGCGAATGGGTAATCGGAAGCTCGGCGATTCGGTATGGCCATGCGGAGATGTCTGCGCGCAAGCGCGACACAGTCCTCAAAGCCGAACTTCCGCACTTGTGGCCCCACATCGAGAAGCTCGTAGGGGGAAAGACCGAGTTCAGTGACAGAGCCCTGCTGGAGATCCTCGGTCCTGGGAGCCAGAGCGTCATCAACGACCTGGTGAATATCGGCCTGCTGGCGCCGAACCGCCATCGGAACGGGCAGATCTCGTACAAGATCCCGTTCCTGTATCGCGATGGGCTGGAGTTGACTCAGGGCCGAGTTGACTGATTTGGGACTGATACAGATCTGATCGATGCCCGCGGGGCGTGCCACGAGCCAGAGGGACGTCTACATGCTGACCGGCCAACTGCGCAGCCAGATCGATCGCATCTGGGACGCCTTCTGGTCCGGAGGCATCTCCAACCCGCTCGAAGTCATTGAGCAAATCACCTACCTGCTCTTTCTGCGCCGGCTCGACGATCTCCAGATCAACGAGGAGAACAAGGCCGCTCGCCTCCACCAGCCCATCGAGCGTCGCATCTTCCCCGAAGGCACGGACCAGAGCGGCCGCCCCTACGACGACCTGCGCTGGTCGCACTTCAAGAACCTGGCTCCGGCCGAGATGTACGGCGTCGTGAGCGAGAGCGTCTTCCCGTTCCTGCGGACCCTCGGCGCCGACGAGTCCACCTACGCCCACCACATGAAGGACGCCCGCTTCACCATCCCCACGCCGGCGCTGCTGGCCAAGGTCGTCGACCTGCTCGGCGAAGTACCGATGGAGGACCGCGACACCAAGGGCGACCTGTACGAGTACATGCTCGGCAAGATCGCCACTGCCGGGCAGAACGGCCAGTTCCGCACACCGCGCCACATCATCCGGCTAATGGTCGAGATGACTGCGCCTCAGCCTACCGACATCATCTGCGACCCCGCCTGCGGCACGGCCGGCTTCCTGATGATAGCGGGCGAGTCGTTGCGCGAGCGCTATCCCGGCCTCCTGCACGACCCCAAGCTCCGCGACCACTTCCACCACCGGATGTTCCACGGCTTCGACTTCGACAACACCATGCTCCGCATCGGCAGCATGAACATGCTGCTCCACGGCGTCGAGAACCCGGACATCCGCTACCGCGACTCCCTCGCGCAGGACCACGCCGCCGACGAAGAGGCCTACACCCTGGTCCTCGCCAATCCGCCCTTCGCCGGCAGCCTCGACTACGAGAACACCGCCAAGGATCTCCTGGCGATCGTCAAGACCAAGAAGACCGAACTGCTCTTCCTGGCGCTCTTCCTGCGGCTCCTGAAGCCCGGCGGCCGAGCGGCGGTCATCGTGCCCGATGGTGTCCTGTTCGGCTCCAGCAATGCGCACAAGACGCTGCGGCGGATGCTGGTGGAGGAGCAGAAGCTCGACGCCGTGGTGTCGCTGCCGAGTGGAGCGTTCCGGCCCTACGCCGGAGTCTCGACTGCGATCTTGCTCTTCACCAAGACCAACTCCGGCGGCACCGATCAGGTCTGGTTCTACGACGTGCAGGCCGATGGCTGGAGCCTCGACGACAAGCGCTCGCCGCTGCTATCGGACGACAAGCTCGGCCCGGTGCCTTCGACTGCCCTCAGCGCCGAGGAGCACGCCAAGAACAACCTGCCCGACGCGCTGGCTCGCTGGGCCGGGCGCGACGCCACCGAGCGCGAGCGCCCGCGAACCGCCCAGAGCTTCTGCGTCCCCAAGGCCGACATCGCCGCTCAGGGCTACGACCTCTCCCTCAACCGCTACAAGGAAGTGGTCCACGAGGAAATCGAGCACCGCGCGCCGAAGGAGATCCTTGCCGACCTCGCCAAGCTGGAAGAGGAGATCCAGCAGGAGATGGCCGAGCTGGAGGCGATGCTCTGATGCCGTTCGGTGGCACCGTCCAGCTTCAGGATTTTTGCGATGTTGTTCAGGGCGGCCGCCTTGGGCTATCCGGCAACGATTTCGTCGATGACGGCTATCCCGCGTTCGGGGCTGGCGGGATCAATGGCAACGTCGCCGTCCCAGAGTTTCATCGGCCGGCCGTTGTTCTCTCGTCGATAGGGGCACGTTGCGGCAAGTGCTTCTACGCGGATGGTCAGTGGACGAGTCTCGCGAACACGCAGGTGATCCTTCCTGACCTCAATCGAGCTGACTGCAAGTATCTCTGGTTTCAACTCAACGACGAGCGGCGCTGGCACAGGTCCGGGACGGCGCAGCCATTCATCAAGCCCGCGGATGTGAAGTCTCATCGCGTCTTCCTCCCGCAACTGCCAGAACAGCGACGGATCGCGGAGGTCCTTGATCGGGCCGATGCGCTGCGGACCAAGCGCCGCGCCGCCCTCGCCCAACTTGACACCCTCACCCAATCCATCTTCCTGGACATGTTCGGGGACCCCGAGGCGAACGGATGGCGGATGACCACGGTCGCCGGCGTGGCAGATTCAGCACGAGGATCGATCCGCACCGGCCCGTTCGGGAGCCAGCTTCTGCATGGCGAATTCGTCGACCAAGGCATAGCCGTCCTGGGAATCGACAACGCCGTGCGGAACGCATTCCGCTGGGATGAGCGCCGATTCATCACCGAGGACAAGTACCGCCAACTGAAGAGGTACACCGTCCGGCCCGGCGACGTACTCATCACGATCATGGGCACCTGCGGTAGATGCGCGATTGTTCCCGACGACATACCGGTCGCGATCAACACGAAGCACCTGTGCTGCGTCACTCTGGACCGGCGGATATGTCTGCCGGTGTTCCTTCACAGCTACTTCCTCCGTCATCCGCTGGCTCGGCGATACCTGGAGCGCACGGCCAAAGGCGCCATCATGGCTGGCTTGAACATGGAGATCATCAAGGCCATGCCCATCCCCTTGCCGCCGGTCGAGCTACAGAAGGAGTTCGCCAGCCGCGTCGAGGCGGTCGGCCCAATCAGGGCCGCCTACCAAGCATCACTCGCCAAATTCGACGCTCTCTTCGCCTCGCTCCAGCATCGCGCCTTCCGGGGCGAGCCGATATGACCGGTTACTCCAAGACCGCCGGATTGGCGGCCGAGTCCAATGTGCGGCTTCTGGATGGGAGTGTTTGATGCTCGTTCCAGACGAGGTCCGAAAGTGCGTGGCGTTCGTTGGGGCTGACATCGGAAGCGGTCCCCGGCCCGTTGGCACATGTTCATTCCTCGGTGTCGGAGATGAGACATGGCACTGGACCTACGCCGTCACGGCCGCACATGTGATCGAGGGGATTAGAGATGCCCCCGGGTCAGACGGTAACGTCTATCTGAGAGTCAACCAGAGGACGGGCGGCGCAATCTGGGCCGTTTCACTCGTAGATCGATGGCTTATGCATCCCACCGACGCTGCGGTCGACGTGGCCGTGTTGTCGCTTGGGTCCTTGGCAGAATTCGATCATCTGGCGTTCCTCATGACTGGCTCATTGACCCCCGAGGCAATCGCCATTCAAGGCATTGGCGTAGGCGATGAGGTCTTCCTGACCGGCCTTTTCGTAAACCACTTCGGGACTGACCGAAACATCCCAATCGTTCGAATGGGCGCCATCGCTGCCATGCCCGAAGAGCCAGTACGGACCCAACGGGGCCCAATGGAGGCGTATCTGATCGAGGCCAGGTCCATCGGTGGACTGAGCGGATCACCTGTATTCGTGCAACTTGGGATCGTCCGGTTCATCGACGGCCAGGTGAAGCACGCTCAGACGGCGCATGGTCCGTACTACCTACTCGGCGTGATGCACGGGCATTGGCAGGTAGCGGCGCAGGCTCTCGATGGTCTGGACCCCGATGCTCTCCGTGAGGAGATGGTGAACATGGGAATTGGGATTGTCGTCCCGGCTGCCAAGATCATGGAGGTTCTCAATCAACCGACGCTCAAGGACCCTCGCGACCAAGAACTGAGAATGCGGGCTCAGGCGACTCTGCTGACTCCCGACGCGGATCCCACGAATGCCACTGCATAGGAGCAGCGTGCCTGATTCCACAGGCCAGCTCCGATGAGCCGCAGCCGCGGGACGCAAGACGACGGAAGTGGATACCCGCAATGAGCCAGTTCGCCTTCCTCGAACGCGAATGGCCGGCGGTATTCGAAGCCGCGGCCAGGGCTGAGGCGGCGACGTACCCCGACCCGCGGGCGGCCTGCTTCTACGCTCGGCGGGCGCTCGAGCTGGCGGTGGCGTGGGTATACAAGCACGACGCCGCGCTGCGGCTGCCATACCAGGACAACCTCTCGGCGCTGATCCACGAGTCAAGCTTCAAGACGGCCGCGGGCGAGGCGGTCTTCAACAAGGCGCGCGTGATCAACACCCTCGGCAACCGCGCCGTCCACGGCCACAACGCGATGCCGGCCGCCGACGCCCTGGCGGCGGTTGGCGAGCTCTTCCATGTCTGCTACTGGCTCGCCCGGACTTACGCGCGCGACGCGCGACCGGCGCCGAACCTGGCCTTTGACCCCGGCGCCCTGCCGAGGACGACGCTCATCCCCAAGCAGACCGCGGAGCAGCTGGCGCAGCTCGAAGTCGGCCTGCGCGAGCGCGACGAGAAGCTCGCGGTCCTGCTGGCCGCTCGAACCGCGCTCGACGAAGAACTAGCGGGCCTGCGTGTGCTGGTTGCCGAGGCCAAGAAGGCCGCCGCGGTCCAGCCAGATACGCACGACTACCTCGAAGCCGAGACGCGCGACTACTTCATCGATCTCCTTCTCAAGGAGGCCGGCTGGCCGCTGGCGGAGACGCGCGATCGGGAGTTCGAAGTCGCGGGCATGCCCAACTCCCACGAGAAGGGCTTCGTCGACTACGTCCTCTGGGGCGACGACGGTAAGCCGCTCGGCCTGGTAGAAGCCAAACGGACGCGGCGCGACCCGCGCGCGGGCCAGCAGCAAGCCAAGCTCTATGCCGATTGCCTGGAGCGCCAGTTCGGCCGGCGCCCGCTGATCTTCTACTCCAACGGCTATGAACATTGGATCTGGGACGACAGGAGTTATCCGCCACGTCGGGTCCAGGGCTTCTACAAGAAAGCCGAGCTGGAGTTGCTCATCCAGCGTCGAGCCAGCCGCAAGTCCCTCGCCACGGCTACGATCAACGGCGAGATCGTCGAGCGGTACTACCAGACGCGGGCGATCCGCCGCATCGCCGAGTCGTTCGAGCGCGACCGCGATCGCAAGGCGCTCCTGGTCATGGCCACAGGCGCCGGTAAGACGCGCACGGTCATCGCCCTGTGCGACCTGCTGATGCGGGCCAACTGGGCCAAGCGCGTGCTGTTCCTGGCGGACCGCATTGCCCTGGTCAAGCAGGCTGAGAACGCGTTCAAGCGGCACCTGCCCGACAGTTCGCCGGTGAACCTGGTCAGCGACCGCGAAGGCGAGGGCCGCGTCTTCATCTCCACCTACCCGACGATGATGGGCCTGATCGACGAGGCGGCGGACGGGCAGCGACGCTTTGGCGTCGGCTATTTCGACCTCGTGATCATCGACGAGGCGCACCGCTCGGTATTCCAGAAGTACCGTGCCATCTTCGACTACTTCGACTCGCTGCTCGTCGGCCTGACCGCGACACCGAAGGACGAGATCGACCGCAACACCTACAGCCTATTCGACCTCGAGACCGGCGTGCCGACCGACAACTACGGGCTTGATGAGGCTGTGCGCGACGGCTTCCTGGTCCCGCCGAAGGCCGTGTCGGTGCCGCTCAAGTTTCAGCGCGAGGGCATTCGCTACGACGACTTGTCCGAGGACGAGAAGGACCAGTGGGACGCCCTCGAATGGGATGAGGAAGGCGCGGTCCCCGATCGCATCGAGGCCGGCGCGCTCAACAAGTGGCTCTTCAACACGGACACGGTAGACAAGGTCCTCGCCCACTTGATGACCCGAGGCCTGACCGTCGCCGGCGGGGACCGCCTTGGCAAGACGATCATCTTCGCCAAGAACCAGGACCATGCCGACTTCATCGCCGAGCGCTTCAACGTCAACTACCCCCACCACCGCGGAGAGTTCGCCCGGGCGGTCACCTTCCGGACGGAGTACGCCCAGAGCCTGATCGAGGCCTTCTCCGTCAAAGAGCGCTCGCCGCACATTGCGATCTCGGTGGACATGCTCGACACCGGCATCGACATCCCCGAGGTTGTCAACCTGGTCTTCTTCAA
>Ga0182027_10009628_pt1 | contig 13841 bp, 2 predicted proteins | sample 712E1DmetaG_FD_121300 | JGI IMG/M metagenome (GOLD analysis project Ga0182027, IMG submission 121300) | Permafrost microbial communities from Stordalen Mire, Sweden - 712E1D metaG (Illumina Assembly) | ecosystem: Environmental > Terrestrial > Soil > Wetlands > Permafrost | place: Sweden...
CTCCTGATCGGCACCAACGATATCGAGGATCAGGCCGCCCCCGAAACGATTGTGGGCAATCTCAAGCTCATCCTGGCGGAGCTGAAGAAATCGGACCCGCGGATGCCCATCGTGCTCTGCGAGGTCTTCCCAAGTTCCGCCTCGAAGAAACGGCCCGTGGAGAAGATCAAGCGTCTCAACGAGCTCTACGCCGAGGCCGTCAAGGGCGATCCCCAGGTGACTGTGCTGGACACCTGGTCCCTGTTTGCCGACGGCAAGGGCGACGCACCGGCGGATCTGTTTCCCGACTTGCTGCATCCCAATGCCGGCGGCTATGCCAGGTGGGCGGCGGCGCTGCGCCCCGTTTTTGCGACTCTCGGCTTCATCGAAACCGAGCCGGACGCCTTCGTGCCCGAACCAGGATTCGTCAGCCTCTTCAACGGTCATGATCTCACGGGCTGGGAGTTCCGGCCAACCTCCACCGCGGACATCGAGTCAGCGAGAGGTTGGCAGGCCAGCGACCCGCATGCGGCCGCCTGGCCGATCGTGAAGACGGCGATCTGTTTTGACGGCCGGACTGCCAGCAACGACGGCCGTTACCTCGCCAAGGCCGGACGCCTCATCGTCGCCACGCCGTCCGAAGGCCGCCGGATCCAGCAACTCTCGACCACCCGTGAGTTTCCGCAGAACTTCATTCTCCGGCTCGAGTTTCGTGCGACGCCAAACGCCGACAGCGGCATCTTCATCCGCGAGCCCCAGCTTCAATGTCGCGATTATCTCGTTGCCGGACCGTACACCAAGCTGACGAAGTACCGGCCGCAGGATTGGAATGAGATCGAGATCACTGTCCACGGTCGCTCGGCGCGGTGCACCTGTAACGGTGAACTATTGGAAGAAGCGTTTCCGGTGCCGGCGACCGGCCCCATCGGCTTGGAAGGCGACCGCGGCCAGATGGAATATCGTCGCATCAGGATCAACCTAGATTCCGCAGTTGAGGCGGAATCCACTCGCTCACGCTCGCAGCTACGAGGAGCGGAAGCCTCAACTGCGGAATCTGGGATCAAGGAACTCCCGTAGGCGTCTCTATGCAAAATGTGGGAAGGCCTTGCGAAGGAGGATCGCGCGGACCGCCCTTGGCCGTATCCATGCAAATTGTAGGAAGCGAGCTTGCTCGCGACCTGTCCTCCATAGGCCTTGCGGAGGAGGATTCAGAGGGGAAGATCGCCCGCGAGCCCTTCGACTCAGGGCCTTGAGCCTGTCGAAACGGCGGGCTTCCTACGCCGGTCACTTTGCGGGATATTGTCCACGAATGAACACTGTGATGTTTGCATAGAGTCCACTGCGGCGTCGTAGGCGATGAGGTCGTCGAGGGCCACGCAGAGCATGTCTATCGCAATCGCCCAAAAGTCCGGCGGGCTGCAGCCAGCAGCAGGAAGGCGCCGCAGAACCACAGGCTGGGCGCACCACCACCACCACCGCCACCACCACCGCCACTGCTACCACCACCACCGCTGGACGTCGTTGTTACTGGAGTGACTGTGAGTGTTGCGGGATTGCTGGTCTTGCTGCCCAAGACGTTGGCGACCGCGACCGTGTAATTGCCGGCGTCACCCGACTGGGCGCTCGTCAAGCTGTACGAGCTCCCGGTGGCGCCGTTGATTGCGCTGCCGTTGAAATACCATTGGTAGGTCGGCGCCGGCCGGCCGGTGGCGGTAACCGTAAACTGAACGCCATTGCCTGCCGTGACCGTCTGACTTTGGGGCTGATTCTGGATGGCAGGGATTGTCGGCAACAGGCCCAAGCGCAGCGTGTCGTTGTTGGTGTCCGCGATGTAGAGGTTGCTGTTGCTGTCAACCGCGAGACCGGTCGGCGCAAAGAAGCGGACCGCCGCGCCGACGCCATCGGCGCTTCCGCTGGTGCCCGCCAGGCCAGCGAGCGTGCCCGTCGCTCCGGTCGATGTGACGATCATCCGGATGGTGTGATTGTCCGTGTCCGCCACGTAGAGATTGCCGGAGGTATCCATGGCCACGGCCGCGGGGCTGTCGAAGCGCGCGACGCTGCCCGTGCCGTCCGCGCCGCCGGAACTGCCGGCCAGACCTGCCAGGGTGTTGACCTGGCCCGAAGGCGTGATGGCCCGGATCGTGTGATTCTCGGTATCCGCCACGTAGATATTGCCTGCACTATTGACCACCACTCCCGAGGGAAAATTGAACCGGGCGAGGCCGCCCAGCCCGTCGCTGCTGCCGGAATTGCCGGCCAGACCGGCCACCGTGGTTACGACTCCTGTCGAGGGGACCACCATTCGGATGGTGTGGTTGTTCGTATCCGCCACGTAAAGATTGCCGGTACTGTTGATCGTCAGACCTTGGGGGCCCTGGAATCGGGCGGCGCTGCCTGTGCCGTCCGCGCTCCCGCTGCTGCCGGTCGCTCCGACCAATGTGCTCACAACGCCCGCGGAGGTCACTTTGCGCAACGTGTGGTTCAGCGTATCGGCCACGTAGATGTTGCCTACGCCATCGACTGCAACGCCGGAAGGATTGTTGAACCGGGCGGCGCTGCCGGTTGCGTCCGCACTTCCGGAATTCCCTGCGAGGCCGGCCAGCGTGGTGACAGCGCCGGTGGAGGCGATGACCTTGCGGATGGTGTGGTTATCTGTGTCCGCGATGTAAAGATTGCCGGCGTTGTCGATTGCCACGCCGGACGGGTAATAGAATCGGGCGGCGTTGCCCGTGCCGTCGGCGCTGCCTGTGCTCAAGACCTGGCCGGCCAGTGTGCTGACAGTCAGGGGCGTGGTGATGCTGATCGTCGGGGTGGTGGTTACAGTGATGATGCTGGAGTTGGCGCCGACCCCGGCGCTGTTGTAAGCCCGGACCCGGACATAGTAGGTCGTGTTGGCGTTCAGGCCGCTGAGGGCTTTGCTGGTGGCGCTGCCGACATCGAGGTTTTGAAAGCCATTGACGAAGTTGCCGAACAAACTGTCGGTTGACACGTCCAACCGGTAGCCCGTCGCTCCGCTTACGCTGCTCCATGTGAGCATGAACCCGCTGGAGACCACGCCTTCGCCCGCACCTGCCGCCGGAGCCAACATTTGAGGCAACACTGACAAGCTGCCGTTATTGCTCGTCGCAGTGCCTTCGCTGTTGGTTGCGACACAGCGGTACAGACTGCCGTTCATCGCCAGCGTTGCGCCGCGCACCGTGAGCATGGCTGTGGTCACGCCAGCGTAGGTGTCCCCATTGTTTAGATCGCTCCAGGTTTTTCCGCCATCCGTGGATGCCTGCCACTGGCAGCCCGGCGCCGGAGTTCCGCTTGTCGCGACGGTGAAATTTGCGCTGGCACCGACAAAGACAACCTGGTCAGCCGGCTGCGTTGCGAACGACGGCGGGCCAACGAACATGAGCGTGGCCGCGCTGCTCGTTTCGCTGGCCTGCGTGCTACTGCTCACTTTGCACCGATACTGCCAGCCGTTCATCCCCGGAGTGACATTCGCAATCGTCAGCGCAGATGTCGTTGCTCCGGAATTTGTGCTGTTGTTTGCCAGATCGCTCCATGTTGAGCCGTTGGTGGTCGAACACTGCCACTGGCAATTGGCAGGCGACCATCCGCTCAATCCAACTGCGAACGCGACGCTCCTGCCAGCGACAGCCGCCTCATCTGACGGCTGACCGGTCAGCAAGGGCACCGTCTGGAAAACGCCTTTGCGAATTTTGGCACTGCCAGTGTCTGCGATAAAGAAATTGCCTGACCCATCCGTCGCTATGCCTTGTGGGCGCCAGCCGAAGCGCGCTGCAGAACCCGTCCCGTCGGTGCCGCCGAAATTCCCGGCAAGGCCGGCAATTGCGGCCACCACTCCAGTCGGCGTGATTTCCAGGATTGTGCTGTTGTCGCCATCGGTTGCGTAAAGATTGCCTGCGCCGTCGACGGTCAGTCCGTAGGCCCTGCCAGTCCTAATTGTACTGCCACCTCCAATTGAAACTCCCGAATCATAGGTCAGGGCGGGCAGCGTGGTCACGATGCCTGTCGGAGTGATCTTCTGGATCGTTTGAGTGTCAGGAGTCGTTACGTAGAGGTTGTTGAGGCTGTCAATCGCCAGACTCTGCGGGTCGACGGTGCTGTTGGCCGTAGGGATCGTGGTGACCACTCCAGCTGTGGTCACCTTGCGGATTAGGTAGTTGCCCGTATCGGCCACAAAAACATTGCCCGTGCTGTCGGCGGCAAGTCCGTGTGGATAAGAGAATCTTGCGGTACTGCCCGTGCCATCGGCGTTGCCATTGGATCCCGCCGTTCCGGCCAGGGTCGTGACCACGCCGGACGCTGTTACTTTGCGAATCGTAAAGTTGTTTGTATCCGCCACATAAATATTTCCAAGGATATCCACAGCGAGCCCCTGCGGGCCGGCGAAGCGGGCGGCGCTTCCTGTGCCGTCGGCGCTGCCACTGACGCCCGCCAGACCGGCAATGGTCGTCACGACGCCCGCCTGTGTCACTTTGCGGATCGTGTGATTGCCGCTGTCGGCCACATATAGATTGCCGGAACCGTCAGGGGCGACGCCGATGGGATAATTGAATTGCGCGGCATTTCCGGTGCCATCGGTAGTGCCGCTGAACGATTGTCCGGCCAGGGTTGTGACCACCATGACTGGATTCACGGTCAAGGTGACAGGGGACGTGACGCTGCTCCCTACCTGATTGCTGATGATGCAGCGGAATTGGTGCCCCCTCATGGCTGTTGTCGCATTACCGACCGTCAGTGCAGCCGTGTTGACCCCGGAATAGGTGGTGTCGTTTGCGATATCAATCCAGTCGTTCCCGCCGTTCGTGGAACATTGCCATCGGTACGACGGCGCCGGCGAGCCGGTGCCAGAGGTCAATAACGACACACTTTGGCCGGAGACAATCCACTGGGCGACTGGCTGCGTCGCTACCGTCGGTGCGATCAATGGATTGAAACCGGAGTCGGATGCGCTGAAATCGCTCGTTCCGGCGAAGTTCACGGCCTTCACCCAATAGTAATACGTGGTGGCCAGTGCGGCCGTGAAATCGCCGCACAGAGGATCCGGAACGTTGTCTGCAAGCAGGGTGGCTCCGGCCAAGTCGCTGGAGGAATTGCGCCACACTTCGTAATGGGATGCGCCGATTACGGGATTCCAGCTCAATAGGACACCACGGGGGAATGTGCCGTCCGAAGCCGTCAGGCCAATGGGCATAGCCGGAAGTTGGGCCAATCCACCCCCGACTTGCACGGGATTCTGCCGGCTGGTCAACGTGCCATCGCCGAGTTGACCCTGATTGTTGAGTCCCATGCCCCAAAGCGTGCCGTCCGACTTCACAAACAAACTAAGCTTGCCACTGAGTTTGCCACCGGCAGAGCAAGCGACAACGCCGCTCGCCACCTGCACCGGGGTGTAACGGCTGGTCGTCGTGCCATCCCCCAACTGGCCATACGAATTGTCTCCCATGGCCCAGAGCGTGCCATCAGACTTCACAAACAAACTGTGGCTGGCGCCGGCAGAGCAGGCGATCACACTGCTCGCCACCTGCACCGGGCTAACCCGGGAGGCATATGTGCCGTCGCCTAGCTGACCACTGTTGTTGTTGCCCATTGCCCAGAGGGTGCCATCGGATTTTACAAAAAGGCTATGCCCTCCGCCGGCAGCGATCGCCACAACTCCCCCGCTCAGTACCTGAATGGGCTTCGTGCGGCTCGTCATAGAGGTGCCATCGCCCAATTGACCGTACATATTGTCCCCCATGCCCCAAAGCGTTCCGTCCGCCTTTAGGAACAAACAATGACGGTCGCCTGCGGCAACTGCGACGACCCCGGTGGTCACCTGAACGGGGTGGTTGCGGTCAATCCACGAGCCGTCGCCGAGTTCACTGTTCGAAATGTCTCCCATCGCCCACAGGGTCCCGTCCGCCTTGATGAAAACGCTGAAATAATCACCTGCCGACGCAGCCAGAACACGGGTGGCGATTTGGATTGGACTGGAACTACTCGTCGTTGTGCCGTCGCCCAATTGTCCGTCAGAATTGTCCCCCATCGCCCACAAGGTGCCATCGGCCTTGACGAACAAACTGTGGATGAATCCGGCAGCGGCCGTCGAAACCCCGCTCGCGATTTGCTTCGGGTTGGGCGAGCCCGAGGGTAGGGCTCCCATACCCCATAACGTACCATCGGCGCGGACAAACAGGCTGTGCCATTCTCCAATTGCGGCGGTGACAACCCCGGCAACAGGGTTCAACGTGAGCGTTGCGGCGTCGCTGAACGCCTGGCCACCGGTGTTGGAGGCCACGCAACGGAATTGGTCGCCGTTCATCGCGAACCCCGGACCGTTGACGGTCAACGTTGGCGTCTTGGTTCCGACGTAGGTGGTGCTTTCGGGCAAATCGCCCCAGGTCGAGCTTCCACTCGGAGTGCGCTGCCACTGCAACGTTGGCGCCGGATCGCCGCTCGCAGCCATCGTAAAACTGGCATGTTCTCCGATGTTGACCGTCTGATCCGCCGGTTGGGTGACAATTGCCGGGGCGATCCATGGGACGCCAAAGCCTGAACTCACGTTGCCGATGCCGCTGGTCCCGGCCTGATTGGCCGCCTTGATCCAGTAGTAGTAGGTGGCACCCACCGTTACCGTCTGATCGTAAAAGATCGCTGATGGCTCATTGGTCGCGAGCAATGTTGCGCTGCTAAAATCGTTCGAGGAACTGCGCCAGATCTCGTAGTGGGTGGCGCCCACGGTGGGATTCCATGAGAGGCGGACGGCACCGACGACAGTGCCTGCGCTGGCGGCGATTGCGGAAGGAGCCCCCGGCGCTTGAGCCGAGCCGCCAATTACCGGCACCGGACTCAAGCGAGAGGTGTTCGTTCCATCGCCCAGCTCACCGCTGGAGTTGAATCCCATGGCCCACACGACACCGTCCGAACGAAGGAAGATGCTATGGATATTGCCCGCGGCGATCGCCATGACACCGTTCATCACGTCAACCGGACTGAAACGGTCAGTGCTCGTTCCGTCGCCAAGCTGACCATAACCGTTGTAACCCATGGCCCAAAGCGTCCCGTTGGTGTCGACGAACAGGCTATGCGCTCCGCCGGCGCTCGCGACAACCGTCTGCCCGGCGATTTGAACCGGAGTGTTCTGAGAAAGATTTGCCCCATTACCCAACTGACCGCGCCAGTTGCCTCCCATCCCCCAGAGCGTTCCATCGTTCTTGATGAACAGACTATGGCTGGCTCCGGCTGCGATTGCAGTGAATCCAGATCCAATCTGCACCGGCGTAGATTGACCCGTTCCATTGCTTCCCATCGTCCAAAGTGTTCCGTCCGACTTCAGGAACAGGCTGAAGTTTCCCCCGGCAGCGGCAGCCAGCACGCCGGAAGCAACCTGCACCGGCGTTGCCCGATCGATGGTTGTGCCATCGCCGAGTTGCCCATTTCCATTGCCACCGGCTGCCCAGAGCGTGCCGTCGGACTTGATGAATAGACTATGGGCTTGACCGGCGGAAGCAGCCACGACGCCTGTGGCAATCTGAATCGGACTGTCCTTTCCGCCGAGCGCCGTGCCATCGCCCAACTGGCCATTAATGTCTGACCCCATCCCCCACAAAGTTCCATCGGACGTTATGAAAAGGCTATGTGAACCACCGGCTGACGCTGCCGCGACACCAGTAGCAATCTGCACCGGTCGGTTCTTGGCCAGCCAAGTGCCATCGCCAAGCTGACCATAATTGTTATTGCCGACAGCCCATAAACTCCCGTCGGAGGCGACGAGCAGGGTGTGCTCTCCGCCCGCGCTGATGGAAACGATCCCGCCTGAAGGAAGAACCGGAATGGCCATCAAGGCGGCAGGTTTGGAGGTGACGCTTGTGACGGAATTGGTCACCAGCACCGTGTAGCTGCCGGCGTCAGCGATCTGAATGCTCGAGATCGTGAGCGTGGCGCTTGTGGCGCCGCCAATCCGCTCGCCGTTGACGAGATTCACGCCGTCTTTTTGCCACTGATAGGTGAGCGCTGTGTCGCTTGTAACAACTACCGTGAAAGTCGCAGTGCTGCCGACTGCGACGGCCTGGACTGCCGGCTGGGATGTAATATCGGGATAAGCATGCGGCCACAGCCTTGCGGCGTTCGAGGTGACGTTGCCGCTGCTGTTGCTGACAACCACCGTGTAATAGCCAGCGTTGGCCGTCTGAAACGAAGAGATCCGGTAAGTTGCGCTGGTGGCGCCCGAGATGGCTGTGCCGTTCAGGTACCATTGATAGGTCAACCAATCTGAGCCGCGGGCCGCTGTCCCCAGCACCACGGTGTCCCCGATATTGGGCCTCTGCGCGGCAGGCTGCACCGCGATCACTGGAACGTTCGGCGTAAGGTTGATGCTCAGGCTGATCGCGCCGGACGGCGCGGAATGAGTGGCATCGGAAAACCCGTCCACTGAGAACCAGTAGGTGGTGCCGGCGGAGGCCGTGAACGTCAGCGTGCTCGAGTCATTTGAGGCATCTGGAGGATCGTCGTCGGCCGCCACTACCGCGAGCGCATTGACTGCGTTCCCGGTATAGACGGAGAGCAGTGTGTCGAAGCTCGTTCCAGCAGTGGTCAGGAACACCTGTCCGGCCACCGGAGCAGTCCATGTCCACCACACTGATTTGCCGCCAGGGCTGTTGTGGCCCGTACTGTCGACATTGGGAAAGTTGGGTTCACCGGGTTCTTTGGTCGCATTGATGTTGTTGCCTATGACTTGGGCCGATAACCCGGAGATCGGCGTCGCATTCGCAAAGTTGTCGTTGGCTGGCGGGGCGGTCGGCGCATAGGCCACGTTCAAGGTGATCGATCCGGTGGCTCCATCTTTGCCGTCCACGGCGATCCAATACTCCGTGCCTGCGGCGGCGGTGAAATTAACAGTGCTCGTGGCTCCGCCACTGTTGTTCGACACAATGGTGGTCAGGGCGCTGACGGCGCTGCCGGTGTAGACAGCCAGGAGTGTATTGCAGGTGCTGCCTTGGGTGTTTATCGCCACCGGCCCGTTTCCCGGAGCCACCCAGCGCCACCAGATGGAGTGTCCGCCGGCGTTGCCGGCATGATTCGGTTCACCGGTTTCCTTGGTCGCATACTGGTTGTTCGCGGTGTCCGTAACCGCGTCGCCGAAAATCTTCAACGCCGCCGCCCATGAATCGTTGAGCGGCGCCAACCCGATGGCGTTGAGCGCGTTGTTCGCCAGGTCCCATTCGGGCGCAGTGGCTGCAACCACGCCGGACCCTCTCACGGAACCGGTCCCGCTGCTTCCCGAATACTCGCTGACTATGACAGCGGCGAAGCGAAGCCCTTGGTCGGGATCTGTCAGACAAGATTCATCGGTGACGAAGACTGGGCCGCCGCTGTTGCCTTCGCCCGTGACAACAGTGTCGACCTCATTGGCGCTGCCCAATATCTGGGTGAATGCCATGGAGAACGGCCCCGCCTGATGCATCAGAAATTGACGAGGATCGCCGTCGGCATAATTCCCCGCCGGGTAGCCGACGATGATCTTGCTCGCCGGCAAAAGCAGCGCGGACTGGCCATCATACCAGAACCTTGCGCTGCCAGGTCCCAAATCCTCGTAGGCATAATAGGCCGTAAAATCCTTGGCGAACGCCTGGAGGCTGTTCTGGCCGTTCGCCGACGCCAAGGTGGCGTAGCTATCGAAGTGGATACATCCGCGAAGCATCTGCCCAGCAGTGTTTGTCGGGTCGGCGGAGCTTTCATAGGCGCGGTACCAGAGATTGTCGGTGGACCAGGCCAGGGTCGTTGCGTTGAAGGGCACGTGCGCGCACGAAATCACGAGCCGGGAGTTGCCCACCACCGCGCCGCTGCCCTCGTAGTTGTCGGTGGCGTTGTAAATGATGCCTGCGTATTCATAGGGCTTCTGCTGCGTCACATCTGCGTCCAGCGGGGTCGAATCGTATTCCGCCCGCAGCAGCGCCGCCGGCAGAGTGAGAAGCATGACAATTGAAAGCAGCCGGTATCTCATAATTTGCCTCCCCGTCGGGCGCTTGCCACAAATCCTGCGAGCCGTTCCCGACTCGCGGTCAACTCGTTGTTCAATTCGGGATGGGCGCCCGCCTGGATCAACCCTTCCACAAAGTGCAGTGCCGCCGCATCCAGTTGCGCGCTTTCCGTGAGCGACATCGGCAGGCTCGTTGTCACCAGATGATTTGCCACGATCATGCTCTGATTGGGAAACTGGCGCAGAAATTCCGCCTTGGCCGAAAGGGGAACCGTTGCTGCAGCGAGGTAGGATTCGATCGCGGCGCGCTGCGTGTCATCGCGGATGTCCGCCCGCGACAACAGCGCCGCCTGGCTGCCGGCGTCCAGCGCTCCGGTGTCGACTCTTACGAGCAACGGAATCGCCGTGGCGCGCTGTGCGATCACCCAGGCATCCATCGCGGCGAGCGTCGCCCAGCGCAACGGTGGTGAACGCTGCAACAGCCCCTCGAGCAGGCTGAATCCTTCGCTTCCCCCGATCACCACCGGAAAGTCGAGCGACTCCGCCAGACCGGCCGAAGGGTTTTGCAGCCAGCTCTGCCGGCCAAAAGCCTCCCCGACCCGCGCTACAAAATAGGCGTCCGCCGTTGGATTCTGCCGGTAGTAATTGCGCAGGGCCAACGCCCATTCGTCCGCCGAATCGCTGGTGGCAAAGATCTGTCGGGCGTGATCGGCTGCCGCCGCCGGATCGAACTCTCCCAGCCAGTCCAGCGCGGCCACCCGCATGGTCGGAGCCGTTTCCAGCCACCCTCCCCGTCCAACGGCAAAGGACAAACCGGTAGCGGCGTCGGTCCCCGAATTCAGGAAAACCAGCAATTGCCGGGCGGCCTCACCGCGGGGCAGCTTCCGAAGTTCCTCATGCAGATTCACCAACTGCCGCCGGCTTTTTTCCGCCCGGGCGGACTTAAGGTCTGTCGCGAGACGTTGGAGCAGATTGTCGGCAACGACTGCCGGGATCCCGGCGGGAGGGATTGGTGTTGCCGGCCGCCCCGGCTGCATTAGGGCGGGATTCCGTTCTCCGTTCTTTCCCTGAGTAACGCCCGGGCCGGAGCGCGCCCGTCCGACCTCCCGCGCCCGGTAAGCCCACCAAAGGCCAGCGCCAACTCCGAGGATCAGCAAGAGGCAGGCCGCAAACTTGAGCGGTGACTTCATGATTCGACAATCCACCCCAGGTTTGCCTTGGGTTCATGACGCGTCCGGTCAAGACACCACCCATTCCGATTCGAACGACGCAAGAAGACGTAAAGCTTGGTGATCACTGGGGTAAATCAATCCAGGTTGGGGATGTGCGATCGTGTCGGCGGCCATCAAGCATCTCAACGCAGTAATCCGATGATTCAGATTCAATAAGGATGCGTAGTGGCGGTGATCAGCCCAGCCGATATCCAGCGAGGCGCAGCCTCAGACCGTTGCGTGCATATTTGTGGGCAAAGCCGTCAGCGCCAATATTCCTCCGCAGATGTTCTTTCGTGTGTTTCGCGTATTTCGTGGTGGAAGGCTCCGAGGCTTGGGTCGCTGCGAGCGCCAGCTCCTCGATTTCGATCAGCCGTCTCTATTCAGACTGTAGGAAGCGCGCTTGCGCGCGATTCCTCGGCATTCGTGCGGATTCGAATTCAAACACCTCGGAAATCCGACCGCCGGCAGTCCATTTTTCGCTGATATCGCGGAGCACGCAGACAACCCACACCGTGAAATCACTTTGGATTCTATGCGCTGATTCTCCGGATGCCACTTATCAACAGGGCTTTAGAAAAACGATAGCGTAAGAAATGCTTAAGGTTTATGAAAGAAACTTATTGAAGGATGCTCGGTCCGAATCGGTTTGTGGGCATTCCGGAATTCAATAACCCTAAAAAACGACTCGTCGTCATTCTTTGGCAGCAACTACCCCTTTGATCGTTCCGTTCAAGGCACAATCTTGGGCCTCAATCCAATGCACTCATCCGTTCACCCCCGGACGTTCGCTGCGTTTTTGTCGATTGTAATCCTCGCCGCAGGACCGATTCACGCCGACGATTACACGACCGCCAAGGAGTCAGGCAACTGGTCTGACCCCGCCTCATGGTTGTCGGGCGTACCCGATGGCGTGCCTTCCAGCGCGGACAAGGTGATCGTCGCTCTACCCACAACCGGGCTGTTTCTCGACGGCAACTACACGATTGACCTGTTGACCGTTCAAGGAGGGGTGAATGCTACTTTTTCTGGCGACAGTCTGACCATCGCTTCAGGCGCAAATATCTACGGTGGGATCACGTTCGCTCAGGCGACCACCGCCAACGGATTGTTCACCGTGGATGGCGGCAGCACGACCATTGGCTCCGGACAGATCCTGAACCTGTATGGCGGGCTCACCCTGACGAATGCCGGCACGCTGAATGGCACCGATACTACCAGTCTGCTTCGCCTCGGAGGGATTGTCACCGGGGTTACTTCGACCAGCCTCGGCGCCAATCAAACCGTGGTGTTTGACGGCACACCGGTGAACTTCAGCGGCGCGAGTGAGATTGCGGCGCCGGTCCAGCTTTCGAGCACCACCGGCCTGGTCACGGCGGACACGGGCGGGCTGACCTTGAGCAATGTGACGTCGTTGAGTGGAGCGTACCTTTCGGGGACGATGACGCTGTCGAATTCGTTGGCGTTGAATTCGGTGAGTTTCTCGGACAATCCGTCCCTCAACGGTTCGGGAACGAGCCTGTATGTGCTGCAGGGCACGCAGACGTATGCGCCTGTGGGAGGGAATGCTGGTGCTGGTACAGAGGGCGGCACGCTGTCGTTGAATTCGACGACGTTGCGCAACGACGGGACTTTCAAGATCAGCGACGCGAATGCGACGACGTATGCTTATTGGCTTCCATGTTTTGGCGCCAGCGTTGTCCTCAACGGTTCGGTGTTGAACAACGTGGGCACGCTGGTGCTCGAGGCAAATAACCCGAATGTGAACGACAGGATTTACAGCAATTCGGGGCCGTCGTCGGTTCAAAACGAGGGGACCCTGAACAAGACTGGCGACGCCACGTACACGATCAACGTGCCCGTGTCCAACACCGGCACGGTGGACGTGAAGAACGGGGCGCTGGCGATCAGCAGCGACTTCACGAATGCGACGGGGGGCAAAGTGAATTCGGAGGGGTCGGGCCTGAATGTGGGCGGGGACTTGAGCAACAGCGGCACGGTGGACCTGCAGACCGGAGAACTGAGCGTTGGCGGGGCATTCAGCAATTCGGGCACGCTGCAGAAGACGAGCACTTCGAGCTCCACGATCAATGGCACCGTGGCTAATACGAGCACAGGCACGGTTGATTTGCAGGACGGGGCACTGACAATCAACGGTGGGCTCACGAATGCGGCGTCGGGCTTGGTGACTCTGGCGGGTTCGGGCCTCACTGTCAGCGGGGACTTGAGCAACAGCGGCACGGTGGACCTGCAGACTGGAGAGCTGAGCGTAGGCGGGGCGTTCAACAATGCGGGCATGCTCCAGAAAACGGGAACTTCGAGCTATACGATCGATACGCCAATGACCAATGCCAGCGCTGGCACGGTGGATGTGAAGAACGGAATCCTGACGGTCAACGGTGTGTTTAGCAACAATGGCGGTGGGGTGCAAATCGACGCGGGGCGTCTGAATCTCTATGGAGGCTTGGACTACACCGGCGGGGCGATCACCGGTGCCAGCGGCACGTACATTGGTCTGGGCGGGACGTTGACCGCTTCAACCCCTCTGAATGTGACCGGTACGCAGGTCGCTTTGGGCTCAATGCCGCTGACGGCGAGCGGGTCCGTCGAAATCGCCGGGCCTTCGACTTTGGAGAGCACGAACGGACTGATCACGGCGCCCGGCGGGCTGACGTTGA
>Ga0182027_10009629_pt1 | contig 13841 bp, 13 predicted proteins | sample 712E1DmetaG_FD_121300 | JGI IMG/M metagenome (GOLD analysis project Ga0182027, IMG submission 121300) | Permafrost microbial communities from Stordalen Mire, Sweden - 712E1D metaG (Illumina Assembly) | ecosystem: Environmental > Terrestrial > Soil > Wetlands > Permafrost | place: Sweden...
ACGGGCTTTTTCGCCGTTCGATTCCGCATTTGCGGGAAAATGGAGACTTCAATATTTGTACAACGAGCTTTTCCCCGACAGCGTGCTGGATACGCTTGTGGTCGACACCGGCTACTCCTACTATGTGGCCGCGGACAGCGGCATGGTGAGCTACGCCGTGCATTCAGGCGATACGCTCGGCGGCGTTACGCTGTCCCACGACACGGTGGTGAACGACACCTCCCGCGACAGGTATTACACGGTGAGGAACCGGTGCATCACCGCGAGCGCCGACACGACTGTCCGCTTTACACTCGCCTCCACGCCCGATTCTGTTCGCATAAAGAAAGACAGTACGCAATGCTTTGCATACGATAACTACAGCATGGAAACATTTTACTACGATTGGTTCTACGAGAACCTCGCCCTCGACAGCGTGAAGCTGCCCTTGGATTCCCTCGTCGTCCTTGCAGGAGGCTCTGACCCGATGGTCCGCATGCTTCCCTCCATGGATGTTCACATGACCGAAGCCCATTTCTGGGTAGTGGTCACCGACGCGTTCCTCGGCCAATTCAACCGCCCCGAGGGCATGTGCTTCCGCGAGGCATTCTGCTATTTCAAGTACTCCGACGCGTACCGCAAGACCAAGTCGAAATAGGGTTGTCGATCTTTCTGGTGGGGAAACCCTAACGGGGTCGCTTACGCGCCCTTTCAGCAAAGGGCTACGGCCAACTTGACAAGTGTGGAATGGCCGTCTGCCCAGCGCTAGGTGGACCGGCGGGCGTGCTGGACTACAGGGCCTCGACAAAAAGGAAAGCCCAAAATCGTCATGCGCGCGATGAGCCCGGGCGCCTAAACGTCTCTTACTTTTTTCTCGCAGAAGAAAACTTGGTCCCGCCGTACATTCCCATGTCGCTGCGCGAGCCGTCTTCGTTGCGGATATCCGCAGAGGTTGTTCCGGCATGCAGACAGGGAGAATAGCGGGACAGCGCATAAGGAGGGTATTGAGCGGCACGTTTCTTGAGGGCAAGCGAGTCCGAAAGCCTGTCATGCAAAACTTTTGCAAGCGAGGTGTCGCGGACCCTCGACCGGTCGGTGGCAAGGGAAAGGTCGCGCTCCACCGCAACCGAATCGAATTCCGATCCAGCAAAGATGGGGTTCTTGAAAAGGTTGTTCCTGTAGTCGACGGAGTCCTTCCCGTCGTTCTTCTTGCGAAGCACGCCGAGTTCGGGGTCGCAGTCGAGCAGGTTGCCGTCGGCATTGCCGAACACGCAGTTATACTCGAACGTCATGGTCGACACGCCGTCGCACCAGAGGCCGTTGTTCCTGTTGAATGCGATGATGTTGTTGACAAAAACAGGGTTGGCAGATGCGACTTTGACGCCTGCGGCGAAATTGTGCACGACAACGCAGTTGCTGACCTCGGCGTCGCCGCGGGCGCCGCATACGATTCCCTCGTTGTTGAAATCAACCTGGCAGTGATGGATGACGGGGCTGCAGTCGTAAACGCTCACCGCCTTGTACGCGCCGCTGATGTTGGTATAGCCGATCTGGGTCGACCGGTCGGCGGCTTTCTTGAGTACGATGCCGTACCAGGTGCTGGCGCGGCCGCCGCCGTCCTGCGGCAGGAACGTAATCCGCTTGTCGGGCCTGCCGACGCAATCCAGTGATCCTTCGACGGTAATTGCCACGGTCGAGGAATCGATGGCGTCGTTCTGGGGAATGTCGCGCTGGCGCACCATGAGTTTGCCGACGACAATTCTTGTACCTGGCATGATGGAGAGCCGGACGCCCCGCACCACGAAAACATCCTGCGTGACGTAATACGGACCGTTCTCTTCCGTCCAGCGCGTGTCTTTCCTGATGAAGCCGCCCACGGTTTCCTCCGCCGCAAGCGGCTGCACCGCTGCCGCGGCAACAAGGGCTATCGCTGCGAGGCTGCGCGCGAAACGGAACTTCGATCGATTGCTGTTCATAGGATCGTCACCATGTCTTTATAGGAACAATACAGGAAATACTTTTCGAACGCCTCCGGATCAACAAAGAATTGATATCCGGACAATGAATCGTCCTTGTCGGCAGCGGCCTTTCCGCCGGGCCTCGCCACCGTTACGATGCCAAGGTCCCTCAGTTCGTTTACCGCTTCGAGCGCGGCGCCGGAAGCATCGCATTTGGAAATTGCCGCAGCCATGTCGGCTTCGGCAATTTCCCTGCCCTTTTCGGACACTGCTTGCTTCGCCGACGCCGCGGGTCCGAGTGCGACGATAAGCTTCTGCGACCGCGGCGACACAACGCTCATTTTGTCGAACGATTTGCGAAACATCCGGCGCAGATACTCGCAGAATCCGTTCAGCTTCGCCTCATCCACAAGCGCAATCCGTTTGTTTTTCACATCAATCGTGCCGTTGCGCTGCAGCATGTCGAGAATCGACATCACGCACTGATGGTTCACGGTAAGCAGCTGGATAAACTGAGCCACCGTGGACCCCAGCTCCAGCGATTTTTCGAGCTCCCCCTCGCCCGGTGCTCCGTGGCGGAGAAAGTAGTATTGCAACGCAAGCACCACGTGAAGGCTGTGCGTGCTGGTCTGGATCGCCTCGAGTCTCGAATTCACCTTGCGGATCTTTTCGCTCGTGGTCCGTACCATGGACATATACCACGAGGGCACGCCGCTGAGGCGTTTGGCGAACGAGTCCGCGTCTATGATGATGACCGCCGTGTCCTCGCAGGCAATCGCCGATGCACTGCGGGGCTTTCCGTCAATGAGCGCCATTTCGCCGAGGACCGCGCCCTGGGTAAGCACCGCAAGGTCGATATCCCGTTGGCCCACCCTGCGAAACACGCGGACCCGGCCCGACTGGATTATGTACAGTTCGCGGGAATGGTCGTCCTCGTGGAACAGGTGAGCGCCGGTCTTGAATGTCTTGGTATAGGGTTGCATGTGGTTCTTCGCTTGTCGCGAATTATTTTGCAGTTAGCACCTTCCGGGTATTGCTCTATTGTACCTATCGCGCCCCTAAATTGCAAGAAGAAAGACCGCATGGCGGCTATTAACAAACAGCATATTCTCGCCGTTGTCGCCTGTTTTCTCTGGGCCGGCTGCGGCAATTCCGGCAGCGTCCGGCTGTCGCTTGACTTCTCGAAACGGCCCGAATGGCGGTACGCGGTAAGCGCAACCATCAACGGGTCGATCGTTTCGGCCGACACGCAACGGACGTTTACGAGCGCGGCGCAATGTACCCTGAGCGGAAGGCCGGACGAAAAGAACCCTGCGCTGCTTCATGCGTCGGTTGCGTCCGTTTCCGTGTCCTCCACTATCCTGGGCGACGCCGAAATCCAGAACCTCAAGGAACAGGCCCGCGCGGTGCGACTTCCCTGCGCGCTTGCCGACGGCGCCGTCGTGCCCGAGGATTCATCCGCAGTGCCGGTGGTGAGGATCGGAGAATGGGACCTCTACAAAGACCTGGCCAAGACCGTGCCCGCGCTTCCGAAGATTCCCATCCGTCCGGGCTCCACCTGGGACCGCGAGCGCACCATTCCGCTTGACACAAAGCAAGGCAACGCGCTCGGCCATTTGTTCCAGTCCTTCTCCATGGACAGCCTTCGCACAAACGGATCAGGAGACGTCATTGCCGTTCTCTCGTGGAAATTCACCTACCGGGTGGAATTCAAGGACCGCGACACCTCCGGACTGTATGGCGGCGTGCCTTCGGCCGGCAGCGGAAACGGACATGCGGTTGTCAATGTCTCCGGAAAGTCGCTCGAACGGGCGTCCGTGCATTTTGACGTTCCGGCAGCCACCCAGGGCATGTTCAGGATTTCGTGGCAGGAAGACATCCTTCTCGACCTGGTGAAGTGATCGACGCCTATGAAAAAGATCGCCGCATCCATCGCCGCCCTCCTCATTCTTGTCCTGCCCGCTTGTGCCAGAAAGGATTCGTTTACCATCTCCAGGGACACGCTGCTGCAGTCAAATTTCGTGGTTCCGGAAAGCGTCACGTGCACCGTCAAGCCCGGGACCACCGTGCAGTTTTCCGGTTACTACAAGTTTGTGGTGCACGGGCTGCTGATAGCGCGGGGGACCGCAAACGAGCCCATTACCTTCACCTGCGCGGGCAGGTCGCACGGCGCAGTCGCTCCGCCCTGCTGGTACGGCATCATCATCATGGGAAAAGAGGCGGGCGCCTACCTGCGCAATTGCAGGTTCGAGGGCATGTACCAATGCCTGGTGTGGGAATCGAGCCCGGTGTTTGACTCATGCGAATTCGCGGGTAACCACTACGCGCTCTATTGCACAAAGAAAGCTTCACCCCATTTGAAGAACTGCCGGTTCTACCGCAACGTCTACGGCGTTGTCGCCGACTTCGGCATGCCCGTGCTGGTGGACAACGTCATTACCGACAATACCATCGGCGTGTGCCTCGAGATCGGGTCCCAGCCCATTGCCGGTCCCAACACCATTTTCGGCAACAAAACCAACATCAGATCGGAAACCGCTCTCAAAGGCGATACCGCGGGGTTTTCGATTCAGGGGTTGTGGGAATTGATGAACGAGTTGTACTAGGACTTTCGCAGAAGTACATCGAGTTCCTTTTGTTGGTGATTCTAGCTCGCGAGTGCTCACCGTATGTCAACCGTCCGCTGACATTCTCTCGATCCCGATCATTCCAGGGAGTGCGCAGTGCCACGGCTGAAGCCATCCTTCAGCACACTTCGGGATTCGGGCGGATCCCATTCGCGTGCTCCATTGGCACCAATATTGCACCCTATTTCGGGTGAACATCGGAGTTTAACCGGCTTCGTATCGACTCACCCCAAGGAAAAGGGAGGTATGAATGTTCTTGACCATAGGGGACAAGTTCCGCGACCAAGGGCTGTTGATTCTGCGCGTCGGCCTGGGAATCATGTTCATGTATCACGGAGCTCCAAAGTTGTTCGGAGGCCCCGAATTCTGGCACAAACTGGGAATGGCTATGGGCTTTCTGGGAATCCATTTTCTGCCGGATTTTTGGGGTTTCATGGCGGCATTCGCGGAGTTCGCCGGCGGAATCCTTCTGATCGGCGGACTCTTCTTCCGTCCCGCATGCCTTCTCTTGGTAATCGATATGGTAGTTGCGACGTTGATGCACCTGGGATCTCACCAAGGGCTTGCCATTGCCTCGCATGCCATAGAAGATGGGATCGTGTTTCTGGGCCTGCTCTTGATCGGGCCCGGAGCAATAAGCATTGATTCGTGGCTAACGGGTAAGCTTCGGAAAAAGGCCTAGTGTAGTTTTCTTAATTGGCTATACATCGGTCTTCGCTGTCATGCCCGTGAAAACGGTCATCCATTAGAAAGAATGAATTGATGGCAAAAGCCGCTGCTCCAGGAGTGCTCTGTGCGGCCAAAGTCGCGGTCCCGCTTTCGCGGGGATGACAGCGAAGACATTTAGGTACACAACACTAGGTGTTGAGGGTTGCGGTCAAGGCCACTTAGATCGGTCTCGACATTGCTTTCACAATCCGTGGAACAACTGAGCGAGGTGCAAAGCGAACGCTTTGCGCCATGAACCAATTCTTGATTCCCGGGATGTACACCCTCCGCCCCTTTTGCATCGCACGATATCCGGCTCGTGCGACAGTGTCTGCGCCCGGTAATTTCTTTCCCTTTACAAGCGCTGAAGACTTCAAATTGGCCTTGTCTTGAAAACCGGAGGCTGTTGGACCGGGGCACAATGCGGTCACGGTGACCCCGCTTCCTTCCAGTTCGCAAGCCAATGCTTCCGAAAAGCTCAGCACAAATGACTTTGTGGCATAGTAGACAGCCATATAGGGCCCAGGTTGAAATGCTGCGGTGGAAGCGGTGTTCACGATTTTCCCTTTGGTGGAAAGCAGGTCTGGCAGGAATAGCTTTGTGAGGACGACAACCGCGTTCATGTTGACCTGCATCATCGCCAATTCCGTTGCAAGGTCGCAGTCTCTAAATTCGCCAAAAGAGCCAAAGCCCGCGTTGTTGGCCAATGCGTTGAGCACAAAACCCCGCTCCTTCACTTCGGCGTGCAGCTTCGCCGCGCCATCAACCGCTTCGAGGTCGGCTGCAATGACGGTTGCCAGTGCGCCGTAGCGCGACCGCAATTCGCCGGCCGCATCCTCCAGCTTGTTCACGCTTCGAGCGGACAGGATGACGTGGTAGCCGTCCCTGGCAAAGTTTTCTGCAAACGATTTCCCAATCCCCGAAGAGGCGCCGGTAATAAGGGCTGTCTTGAGACCGTTGTTCATGGAATTCCTCCAAGGTTGCATGCGTTTCCCAAACATGAATCCAGCATATTTCTAGCAGCAAGTATTGTTCCTGATGGTCGGTCGCAACACGCTGATTGACCGTTTTTCCCTTTCTGAGCTTGTTCTGTTTAGCATCTTGGAAACTGTCCGATCGAATGGAGCGCCACCAAAATGGCGGGCTTGCACTTATCTTTTGGGCGAGCATGAAGGTATTGTGATCTCACACAATTTATCTTCTATAACACAGCAGCAATCTGCACATATCATTCATCAGCCAAAGGTATTCATGAAGCTCTGCCGCAACATTGCCGCCGCTGTTGCCTTGAGTATTCTACCAGGAGCGTGTGACGCCTCCGGCGCCGATTCCGCCGGCTCACGATTGCAAACAATGGGCGGCCAGCACAAAGTAATCGCATTGACTTTTGACGACGGCCCTTCGGCCCGGTACACGCCGCAAATCCTCGACATTCTCGAAAAGAACGGCGTTCATGCGACGTTCTTTGTGATAGGCCAGAACGTTGTGAAATTCCCGAACCTTGTCAAGCGTGAAATTGACGACGGCAATTGCGTCGGCAACCACACCTGGTCGCACCCGTTCAACGCACCGATTGAATCGAAAAAACAGCTGAGGTTCCAGATCAGCCGCACCGACTCCGCGGTCTTCGGGGCCAGTGGAGTTCACACAACTCTCTTTCGTCCACCACACGGGTGGCTGTCTCCGTGGATGATCGATGATGTTGAGTCAATGGGATATACTCTTGTCAATTGGACGGTCGATCCCCAGGATTGGCGGCACCCCCGGGCCCGGGTTATCCTCAAGCGGGTCGAACACGCAAACGGCAAAAGCGCCATTGTGCTGTTGCATGACGGCCTTAACCATAGCGCCGATCCCAGGCAGGAAAACACGGTTGCCGCACTTGAGGAGATTATCACCGACTTCAAATCGAACGACTATTCATTCGTGACAATCCCCCAACTGCTTTCTGATCCGGATTTTGCAAAGGATTACCGGCAGCTGTTTCGAGCGGTAAAAGTGCCGGCCAAATCATCCCGGTAACGGGTGCATAGGGCAGAAGGCATCCGTGTCCGAAGATGCCCCTTGACAAATTGCCCTTCCGTCAAGAACAAGAGCCTCTTGCGTGCAAGAGGCTCTTGACTTATTCCCCGCCTTTTGGCGAACAAAGCTCCAGTTCTAACGCCGCAGAAGCATCCTGACGGGATCAAAAATTGCCTGCCACGGACTCCTTAACGATACCGCGGCCAGCCGCTTTGAGGTGGTAGGAGTGATATTCGCTTCGAGAAACGAGTAGAACCACGTCGGCATAATATCGTTCGGACAGGTTGACGGATTCAAATAATACGTGTGCGGCGCATTACCTTGAACGCTGCTGGAAAAAATAATTGAACTGTAGTCGGCAGCGTAGGTTATTGAAACGGTTTCGCCGGATGTAGCACCGTGGAGCTGCACCGTTAGATCGTTCGGTTGGGTCACCGTTATTTGGTACTCCGGCATCGATGCAAAAAGTGCTTTGTAGGTTTCATACGCATTCTGCGCCGGCGTGCCTTTGCAGTACGAATCCATGGTGGTCCCGGTGAATTCCGTGACTTCGGAGGTGCTGTATCCGGCCCCTGTGGTATCCAGCGGCGACGAGAGGCTGTCTTTTCCGCCGATCATGGTCCATGTTCCAATGAGCCCGGAGCCCTGGCCTTGACGCAGGTACACAAGAATGCCTGCGGACTGGTCTGCGGAAAGGTCGTCACCGGTCGAACTCACATACCAGACAGAGAGTGTGTCTCCCGTAATCTGGTACTTCATTGTCATCGTGGAAACATGTTTGAGCACGGTGGAGTCGCATATGTTCATGTTTACGGAGGCAACAATACTGTCGCCCGCCGAAGTGTAGGGATAACTGGCCGTTATCGTGTACCCGGACTTGGTCGGCTGCGCGGGATTACCGTTGCCGGAAGTGGAATCACCGCACGAGAGGTTGAGAAAAACCACGGCCGCAACACAGACGCAAGCACACATTCGAAACGACATGGATCCTCCACGGAACAGGTTTACATAACCGAGAATGCAAATAATATAGCAGCGCAGGAATACATTTGTCAAGAAGTTCAGGGCCTTTCGTATGCAAACAGCGAGCCGCCCGCGCGTTCGTTGTTTACCCGCACGTCCACCATATACACCCCGGTGGCGCACACCGTTCCGTTGTACCCCTTGCCGTCCCACGACATGCTTTCCGTCCCGGTGGCGCTAATTCCACGGGCCAAAGTGAGCAACATGTTTCCGTGCACATCGTACAGGAGCACCGCAATCGGCCCCGGCTGCGAAGTGACGATAAAATCAAACAATGCCGGCGTGGCGCGGCGAATAACTCTTACGGTAGCTTTACTTTTAGGAACAAGAGGTGCGTCGCCTTGTCTGCCGCCGCTCTTGATGGAACCGGCGCCTTTATAGGGGCCTATCTTCTTCGTGGAAATCACGAAATTGTCGTAGTAGCGGTTTTGCGGTTTTGGCGAACCGCCGTTCCAGTAGCAATCGAGCATGGCCTCGTTGATTTTCTGTGTGGTGGTTCCCCGCAGATCCACGCCCGTCCGCTCCACCAGAAGGGTGTCGTTTGCCCAGAGGCGATACAGGCCGTCGGTTGAGCCCGGCGTGTTGAGCTGCACCTCCATTTCGAAACAGATCCATCGTCCGACGTTCTGAGCATTTGAAAATGAGAATGCCGAACGCGCTATGGGAAGCCACCCCGTGCTGTTTGCCTGCGAACTGTTCGGGGCCGCAACATCCAGGGCCAGAACGCCATCGGTTTCGAGCCAGCAATGCACCCCGAACGTGGATACCCATGTTGTATGGTCGCGATACCGCAGGCGCGCCATTTTCGGCGGAAAGCCTTGAAAGCCCATTTCGAATTTGTGATACCATCGCATAAAGATGTGGTCCGGGAATCCCGTGTCGTTTGCCCGGATTATCCAGCCCGCGTCAACCTGTCCTTGTGTGTAATGCTGCCGGAGGCTTTGGGTGCCGTCGAACGATTCACCGGTAACAATGGAGAATCCATTCGTGGACACATCCTGGTAGCGGTGGCTCAGCGTAGTATCGGCGGACTCGAAATCGTCGCACCAGAGCCATTCCGGATGATTCTGTTGCCAATTGCCCGCTTCCCCCGCACGCAAAGAGCCGGGAAGCGCCACAAGCAAAGCGGTAACCGCCGTGGCTACAGACCAGCGCGCGGCAGCGGGGATTGCATGATTAGACACACAGAACATGGAATCCTCCTCTTGCTGCAAGAAGACGCGACGAGGCCCTTGGCTGCCTATTGACAAAACCCTATTTCGCCAACGCGCCGAATAGTTTTGCAAGCCAACGATGGAAAGCATGAACCGACGTCACAGGTTCGGTATACATCAGAACACACTCGCCGTGAACCACCGGAACCCTATTCTTCTCGCACGCAGCGACAGCCGCCTTTGATTCACACCCTTTCTGCAGCCAGATACGCGGGACCTTTGCGTCCACTGCTTCCAGAACCGCTCTTTCCGCCTGTGCCGAAGGGACCGCTAGTATCACTCCGTCGACGGGGTTTGTGAGGCCGCGGAGCTTCGAACCGGGATCCGGATCATCGAGGTAGGCGACGGAGACCGCGTACCCCTTGGATCCCAATTCTTTGTCGATCCTGACGCCGCGAACCGGGGATGCCCGCGAAAGACGGACAAGCGCAAGGTTGTGGTGAGACAGAAATTCGTTGATTGCCGCACGGGAGGCCATGATGAATGTTTCTCCTTTTTGACAATGTGCTTTGAACAACTGACCGTCGGTTCGTCCAGTGAGGAGAAACGTGCACTCTGAGGTTCAACTTCGTTTGCAAAAGGCATCTGCCGAAAGATGCCGGACCTTGTGCAGTATCGCCCCTTTACGCTTCCTCCCATACGTCTCTCCTGAATGCATACAAGAAGAGTCCTGCCACCATGGGCATATGTAACGCCGCTGCCACGATCGCCACGACAACCAGCGTCGGCGCCGGTACCGAGCCCAGGCTTGTCTGCATGGCCTGAGACCGGCCCAGCGTGAAGTAGATCAGGAGCCAGCACAAAAAGGCCGCAAAAAATATCTGCCAGAACAACCTGCCAATGATTCTTCTCTTCCAGCAGAATCCGAATAGTCCACACAGCGCAATCACGAAGAAGCACGTTTCCACAATCTCCCATACACGCCTGTCAAACGGCAACACGAACGAGATCATGTCGAACGCAAGGATGATCCAGAAGTAGAATTTCCAGGCCAGGGGATTCATTGTTACTAATGTAGAACCATGGACCCTCGCGGTGCAAGGAAATAATGTACCGTTGCCGTTTGTGTGGCGGCCCAAAGCTTCCGCAGACGTATTTTAGTACCGTATGACACTCTCCGCAGGAATAGTTGGCCTTCCCAATGTGGGAAAATCGACCCTGTTTAACGCGCTGAGCGGAGGCAAGGCGCAGGTGGAAAACTATCCGTTTACCACCATCGACCCCAACACCGGGGTAGTAGCCGTTCCGGACGAACGGCTCGGCCGCATTACCCAGCTCTCGCCGACCCAGAAGGTTGTCCCCGCGTTTCTCGAACTTGTCGACATCGCCGGTCTTGTCAAAGGGGCATCCAAGGGCGAGGGTCTGGGCAACCAGTTTCTGGGCCATATCAAGAACGTGAACGCAATCGTCCACGTGGTTCGATGCTTCGAGGACGAAAACGTGGTGCATGTTGAAGCGAGCGTGGACCCCGTTCGCGATGCGGGACTGGTTGAGACCGAGCTGCTGCTTGCAGACCTGGGCACGGTGGAACGCGGCATTGCCAGGGTGGAAAAGGCGGCCAAATCGGGCGACAAGGCGCTCAAGGAGCAATTGGCGGCGTTTCAAAAAGTTCTAGAATCGCTTTCGTCGGGCAAGCCGGCGCGGAACCTTGTGCTGACGCCGGATGAACTTGCCTGCGTTGCCGAGCTCAACCTGCTTACCGCAAAGCCCCTTCTCTATGTGGCAAATGTTGACGAAAGCGCTGTCCTGGCCGACAACGCACCTGCCGCAGCCCTGCGGGCCTTTGCATCGAGCCATGGCTCGGACGTCGTTCGGATATGCGCCAAAATCGAAGCGGAGATCAGCGATCTTCCCGCGGAAGAACGGCCCGAATTCCTGGCCGGCCTCGGCCTTGACACATCGGGACTTGCGGTTCTGGCAATTGCCGCATACCGCCTTCTGGGCCTGGAAACGTTCTTTACGGCAACGGAAAAGGAAAACCGGGCTTGGACCATTCGAAAGGGCACGTCTGCCGCAAAGGCGGCTGGCGGCATCCATACCGACTTTGAAAAGGGTTTCATCCGCGCCGAGGTCTTCACGCTTGCCGACCTCGAACAGTACAAGTCGGAACCCGCGATTCGCGCGGCCGGCAAGGTTCGGTCGGAAGGCAGGGACTACATTGTGCAGGACGGGGACATCGTGTTCTTCAGGTTCAATGTGTAACAATCACGAAAGAAGTTGACAGTTGTCAGTTTAAAGTTGACAGCTCAATGCCGCTATCGATTTCACCGTTGCTATCTTCAAGGGCCGTTTTAACTGTTAACTGTTAACTATTCCGGAAGACTTTACCGAGAAATCTCGAATGCAACAGCGTCTATTATATCTTTACCGTTGGATCATGTGGAACGTGTTTTCCCGGCTTTTTGTCCGGTTCTACCTTGGTCCCCGCTATCACTTCACAAAATCCAAAGACTCGGCTCGTCTTCCGAAGCCGCCGTTCGTTATCGTGTCTAACCATGGAACGTTTTTCGATCCCTGGATCATCGGATACTACAGCAGATATCCCTTTGCCATCATGTGCAACGACGAGGCGTTTACCCGGGGCAGCGTATCGAGCTGGTACCTCAACAGCATCGGCGCGTTTCCAAAGAAGAAAGGCGCGTCCGATTTCAAGGCCATGAAGAAGACGATTTCTCTTTTGTTATCGGGCTACCCGGTGTGCATTTTCCCCGAGGGCCAGACGAGCTGGGACGGCGAAACCCAGCTCATGTACAAGGGCATAGAGAAAATCGTGCGCCGGTGCCGCGCCAGCCTGGTGATTGCCCGCGTTACCGGCAATTTTCTCACCAAGCCGTGGTGGGCGGATGTCATCCGCACGGGCCGCATTGTCGTAACGTACGACGTTGTGTCGCCGGAGCGGATTAGGGACCTTTCCGACGACGATCTGTTCGGCCTTATGAAAGCCGGTATCGCGCACAGCGACATAAAAGACCCGGCAAACAGGCCGGAACAATTTTTCGGCCACGACCTTGCCCTGGGTCTGGAGCGCTTCGTGTGGATGTGCCCAGCTTGCGAAAAGGAAGATTCGCTCGCAACCGCGGGCAACGAGATCCGTTGCGGCTCGTGCGGATGCGCATGGACCATCGATGCCGCATGCAGACTGACGCCGGCAAACCCGCAATCCCCCGCAATCGGCGACCTGCACGACCTTGCCCAGCTGCACCGCAGCCGGGTTGTGCAAAAGGTCCGGTCGGCAGCGCACGGTTCCGTACTCACGACAAGCGCCGGCGTGCGCCTGCAGGCGGGAAGAGACATTTTCTCGTTTGTCGAGGCAGGCGCAGGCACGATGTCGCTGACGCCGTCCAGCCTCATTTTTACCTATGACAACGCTGCTTCTCCTCCGCAATCCTTTCCCGTGCAGGACATGGAGAATGTCGTCATTCAGAAACGCGACATCGTGGAATTCGGGCACACGGGAACGCTGTACCGGTTCGTTTTCGAACGGCATAGCCCTATGAAGTGGATCTGTTACCTGCGGTACCTAAAGGGATATCAGAAGTTTGAAGAACAGGGATTTATAGGATAGAGTTCCAGGTTACAGATTGAGGCTCACGCTTTTCAACTTGGGACTTGGAACCTGGAACTTGTAACTTCTTTTACGCCGCATCAACCCTGTACATCCAGCCGTGTCGGTCTTCGATCTCGCCATACTGAATGCCCGTTATCTCATTATAGAGCCGCATGAGAGTTGCCCCTGCCTCGTTTTCCTTGCCAAAAGTATACACTCTGTCGCCGTGCAGGATGGAAGAGACCGGCGTGATAACCACTGCCGTGCCGCATGCGCCCGCTTCCGCGAAATCGGCGAGCTCGGAGACCCGGATCTTCCTGCGTTCAACCGTGAGACCGAAGTCCCGTGCGATATCCTGCAGGCTGTGGTTGGTGACGCTGGGCAGCACGCTTGACGAATCGGGTGTCGCGTACTTGCCGTCCCTGGTGATGGCCAGGAAATTCGACGTGCCGAACTCGTCTATATACAGGTGCGTGGCAGAGTCGAGATACAGACAGATCGGAAATCCCTTCTTCTGCCCGTCAAGATCGCCCATCATGCCGGCGGCATAATTGCCTCCGGCCTTGACGTCGCCGACGCCTTTGGGAGCGGCGCGGTCGTACTCTTCCTGTATGTAGGCCTTTACAGGATAGAATCCGTTCTTGTAGTACGCGCCCATCGGCGACGCCAGCATGATGAGAGCGTATTCTTCCGACGCGTGCACGCCGATGTGCGGGCTCGTTCCTATGAGAAAGGGCCGGACATACAGGCTGGCGCCGGTGCC
>Ga0182027_10009630_pt1 | contig 13839 bp, 9 predicted proteins | sample 712E1DmetaG_FD_121300 | JGI IMG/M metagenome (GOLD analysis project Ga0182027, IMG submission 121300) | Permafrost microbial communities from Stordalen Mire, Sweden - 712E1D metaG (Illumina Assembly) | ecosystem: Environmental > Terrestrial > Soil > Wetlands > Permafrost | place: Sweden...
CTTTCGTAAAATGAATGTTCATGAATTTCAGGGTAAGTCTTTACTGAAAGCTTACAATGTTGACATTCAGGAAGGCTTTGTTGCAGAAACTCCTGAACAGGCAGTTACCATTGCTGAACAATTACATGAAAAATTAGGCTCTGAGTTTTTTGTTGTAAAGGCACAGATTCATGCCGGAGGAAGGGGTAAAGGAGGTGGAGTAAAACTTGCAAAATCGGTGGAAGATGTTGGCAGGATTACGGGCAAAATGCTGGGAATGCAACTGGTTACACATCAGACAGGCCCTGAAGGGAAAAAAGTGAACAAGGTACTTATAGCACAAGACGTTTATTATAGTGGTGAATCTGAAACGAAAGAATTTTATATAAGTCTTCTTTTGAACCGGGATAAAGGGAGATACGTAGTTGTTTACTCTCCTGAAGGCGGTATGTCTATTGAAGAAGTTGCCGAAAAATCACCTGATCTGATCTTCACTGAGGAAATTGACCCAGGGATGGGACTCCAGTCATTCCAGACACGTGATATTGCTTTTAAGCTGGGATTGTCCGGAACTTCTTTTAAAAACATGCAGAAGTTTCTTTCCGGAATATATGAAACCTTTATTGGTTGCGATGCTCAATTACTTGAAATAAACCCGGTATTAAAGACAAGCGATAACAGAATTTTAGCAGTCGATTGCAAACTGGTTCTTGATGATAATGCATTATTCCGTCATTCGGAACTTCTGGCAATGAGAGATTTAAATGAAGAAGAACCCATCGACGTTGAGGCAGGAAAACACAATCTGAATTTTGTGAAACTCGATGGCAATGTAGGCTGTATGGTTAATGGAGCAGGACTTGCAATGGCAACTATGGATATTATAAAGCTTTCGGGCGGATCACCGGCAAATTTTCTGGATGTTGGAGGTGGCGCCAGTCCTAAGACTGTTGAAGCAGGTTTCCGTATTATACTTAAAGATCCTGCAGTGAAAGCAATACTCATTAATATTTTCGGTGGTATTGTGAGATGCGACAGGGTGGCAAATGGTGTGGTTGAGGCATATAAATCAATCGGGGAAATTAGAGTTCCTGTAATAGTTAGACTGCAGGGAACGAATGCTGAAGAAGCTAAAAAGATAATTGATAATTCAGGGCTTGAAGTGTTTTCGGCTATTTCCTTCAGGGAAGCGGCTGAACTGGTTACAAAGATTTTAAATAAAAAGAATTAGTTGAAAGAGTCCCGGTAATGAATTTTAGTAAGTCGCGTCTCGTTTTATTATTAAAAATATTTGCAGTTGTTATTTTCATCCTGATTTCGATCTTTTTTTTTATTAAAAGAGACAGGAAAAAGCCTTTGTCAGCTTATTTCAGCACCAGGTGTTTAGATTACAAACAGAAGGATTTCAGCAGAAAACTGAATGACAGAATAGTAGACTATTCAACCGCTGCAAAATTGAAAGGAATAACTGTATGTAAGGATGAAACTGAACTAAAAAGAAGAATTTCGGAAGGGAAACTGGTAAAAGTTACTAGCGGAAATAGCTATATCGTTGAAAAGATGAATTTCAGTTATCCCTGTATAACCGGCGACAGTAAAACACTTCTGGATGAGATTGCAAGAAGATTAAGGGAAAAATCTTCCCAGAAGGGATTAAACGGAGTCAAATTTTATATAACATCAATGACCAGGAAAACTGATAATGTTAAAAATCTCAGGAGGTTCAATGGGAATGCATCTGTAAACAGTCCTCACCTTTATGGTAACGCTTTCGATATAAGTTATAAAAGGTTTATTGCCCGGAAATGGGTTTTGACAAATTGCGATAAAAAATTCTTAAAAGAGGCTCTTGCTGAGGTCATCTGGCAGCTGAGAGCAGAAAATAAGTGCTGGGCAACTTATGAGAAAATGCAGAATTGTTTTCATGTTGTTTCTCATTAAGCACGTAGTTTTCTCATTCAAAGCCATTATAATGGGAAACCGAGGGAATCAGGAAATATTTCTTTTAAGAAAATATCTGATCAGAATTCAATTTTTATTTTTTATGCGATTCGTCGCAATAAGGTTTGTTCCCTGATTTGCCGCATCTGCATAGACGGACCTCCCCGGGAGAATCTTCCTTATCCCGTTGTAAATCTTTCAGCAGAAAATTCCCGGTAATTTTCAACGGTCCGAAATCTATAACTTCGATTATTGCCTGAGATTTATTTTCCTTATTCTCGTCCATACCTGAAATATTAACCAATAAAACCGGCTTTTCTGTGTTGTCCGTCGCAGAAAGGCATATGGTCGCTGACTCCACACCGGCATATTGAGATCATACTGTCATGAATCTCTTTTTTAGTACCATTATATGACAAAGTAAAATTGCCCTTAAGCACTATGGGCCCGTCTGCCATAATTTTCACCGAAACAGGCTGTTCTTTTGAATCAGGATCATCAGAATTCATCAGTTCAGGTCTCCTGAACTTAATATGGTTAAGCTGATCGTTGCCTACCGAGTTGTTTTTTTCTTCATCGTTCCATTTCCAGGCAAGAGCCTCGGTCGGACATAAATTTACAACTTCAATAATTTTATCAGTCGTGGAACCGTTCATATCGACCCACGGTCTCCTGCTCGGATCAAAAACTTCAAGAAGTTCCCTGTAGCAGTATGAAGCGTGTATGCAAGCAGATGGTTTCCAATAAACTGTGATATCATTGTTTTTATATCTCCTGCCTCCCGAATATTGGCTTTCATTTCTTTCCATCACTGCTAACTTTTTATTCTTTGATTATCAATTTAAATTCTTTCAGGTCAGTTTTTATAAACCTTAAAATACAGAATCTAAACTCCATAATCAGCAAGGGAAAATATTATATACCAAGCCGCAATTTAGCATTTTTTATACATATTCAGATTGAAGTGACATAATGAATATTTATATTTGTGTTATATCATATTTTAAATGAGTAAAATTCATTTATTTAACCGCGGGATTAAAATGGGGCTTCACACTAAAAATTCATTGGGCAACAAATTATGATAAGCAATAGCTTGGTATGTGGGTTAGGAGTGATTTTATCTCAGCCATTAAGTCATTTGATCCTGACTGTATTGGCCATGCTGGTGTTTATTTGCGCCATTATAGTTTTTTTCTCAGTTCAACTTAAACGAGTTAATGGTGAGTTACTGGAAAGAAACAAACAGATTTCAGATATCAATACCGACCTTCAGAAATCAAACCAGGAACTGGCGATACAGAAAGAACTCATCACTAAAAAACATTTTGAATCTGATAAATTCTATGAGATGCTGGTCCAATCTGCGAATGATGGTATCTCTTTTTACGACAGGGACTGGAATTTAAAATATACTAATTCTGCTTTTTATACAATGATTGGCTATGACAGGGATTCTTATAATTCTTCAAATCCTCCCGATCTGGTCCATCCCGAGGACCATGATTACCAGTTAAGAAGAGAGCAGTCCCTGGTAAATAACGGATTCTTCGAAACTGAATTAAGACTAAGGCATAAGACAGGGCATTATGTTAACCTGTCAACCAGATCTGTTACAGTCCGGAGCGATTCCGGAGAGGTTCTGGGAGCGCTTACAATATCACGCGATATTACAAGATTGAAACAGGTTCATGAAGATCTTATTAAGGCGAATATTGGAGCTGAAGCAAGTAACAGACTGAAATCTAATTTCCTTGCAAACATTTCACATGAAATACGTACTCCCCTGAATAGTGTTGTCGGATTTTCAAACCTGCTTCTGACCAATAATCTGACAAACGAGGTTAAAGAGGAATACATTGAACATATTAACCACAACAGTGAAAAGCTGCTCCAGATAATTGGTGATATTATCGACCTGTCGAGGCTTGAAAGTTCCCAGATTGAAATTACTTATGAAGAGGCTTCTCTCAGTGCTATTGTCAATGAGATAATTGAAGAAGCCCGCCAGATCATCCGACGGAACGAAAAGCCTATTATCCTCAATGTTAAAAATCATTTTGAAGATGTGGGTGATCTTATATTCACAGACAGGATCTGGCTTAAAAGGGTATTAAATCACCTCATGGATAATGCAGTGAAATTTACTCTTGACGGATCCGTTGAATTCTCATATTTATTGGAAAATCAGAATATTGTTTTCAAAATCAGGGATACAGGCATCGGGATAAACAAAGAAAACCTTGGGCGTATTTTTGAAGAATTCCGTCAGGAATTTGACGGTCATCATCGTCCTTTTGAAGGACTTGGAATAGGACTTACGCTTGCGAAAGAGGTGATAGAAAGAATGGGAGGAAAGATCGTTGTTAAGTCTGAAAAAGGAGTTGGCTCTGAATTCAGTTTTTCAATTCCTTACCGTCCGGCAGGAAGTACAAAGACTAAAGTGGCTACAGTAATCAACGAAAGTCTTATGAAGCCAATTGACTGGAGTTCAAGAAAATGTCTTCTGGTAGACGACAATAAGGATGTACTGATCTACCTGAACCGTATTCTAACCGATACAGGAGTTTCTATTATCACCGCCAGATCGGGTTTCGAAGCTATTGAAATAATTAAAGAAACTCCTGATATTGATGTTGTACTCCTGGATATGCAGATGCCCGAGATGAATGGCATCGAAACAACCAGGGAGATAAGAAAAATCCGCAAAAACCTCCCGATTATTGCTCAGACTGCTTTTATCTTTGAAGATGATAAAGAGATTATCCTGGAAGCCGGCTGCGATGCCTGCCTCATAAAACCGATAAGACGGGAACATCTGTTGACTGTCATGTCGAGTTTTGTAAAATCAAACTGAATCAGATCCTCTTGATGGCAAAGCTTACAAAAAATTCTAATTTTTTTATTTTCTCTGTGGCTCTCTGTGAAGTCCTCTGTGGTCCTCTGTGTAACAAAAAAACAGGAACTGACACAGAGTAACACAGAGAAGCACAGAGTTACACGGAGAAAAATCAGTTTACTGATTCTACAAATATTTCGCTGATAATACATATTGCATTTATACTTGGCGACTTTATGATTTATTCTTTGTCACAGTTTGCGGTTAATGGATTTTTAATTTTTGAATAACCGAGGATTTCACCTTAAAATTTTATTCTTACTTTGTATCAAATGACAAATAACCGGTTTGCTGATATTATATTGCCTCTGGCAGTAAGGGGAAGATTCACCTACAGGATCCCCGATAATATTGCAGAAAATGTCAGACCCGGAGTTATGGTTACTGTTCAATTTGGTGGTCGCAAACTTTATTCAGGAATTGTTTGCAGAATTCATAACGAATCGCCGGATATAAAAAATATCAGGCCTGTAATAAAGGTGCTGGATGGGACTTCTCTGATAAATGAGTCACAGTTAAAATTATGGTTATGGATGTCGGAATATTATTTATGCAGCGAAGGGGAGGTGATGAAAGCTGCTTTACCCAGCGAATTAAGTTTGAATAATTTTAAGCCCCGACTTGAAACATTTATTAAGTTTCACCGGAAATATTCTGAAGATGAATTAAATGAGATTCTCGATAAACTTAAAAAAGCTCCCAGGCAACAGGAAATTCTTTCATCATATATAAGACTTACCGGTTATTCAACAGGAACAGAGATTTTACCTGTAAGTAAGTCAATCCTTTTATCCGAATCACATATATCCGCAGGTATATTGGATGTTCTGATTGATAAGGGTATACTGACGCCAGTATCTCAAACGGTCTCCAGAATACCTGAAACTGCCAGTTTTAAGGAGCCAATAAATCAACTTAGTGAAGCTCAGTCAGTGGCTTTTGAATCAATCAAATCCCAATTTCGTGAAAAAGATATTGTGTTGTTGCATGGTGTGACATCGAGCGGGAAGACGGAACTATATATCCACCTGATCGATGAACAACTGAAAAAGGGTAAACAGGTTCTTTACATGCTTCCCGAAATAGCTCTGACAACCCAGATCATCCTGAGGCTTAAAAGACATTTCGGAGCCGTTACGGGAGTATACCACTCAAGGTTCAGCGATCCCGAAAAGGTTGAAATATGGAAGAGAGTTGCAGGAAATGATCCTTTAAACGGTTACAGGCTGATTCTCGGGGTGAGATCTTCACTTTTTCTTCCCTTCTCCAACCTCGGATTGATCATTGTGGATGAAGAGCATGACGGGTCGTATAAACAGCACGATCCTGCCCCACGATATCATGCACGTGATTCAGCAATTATACTGGCTGCTATGCATAATGCAAAAACTATACTGGGCTCAGCCTCTCCATCTGTGGAAAGTTATAATAACACAATAAACGGGAAATACGGAATAACAGAATTAAATGAGAGATTTGGTCTCATTAAACTGCCTTCGATCGTTCTTGCAAATACACGGGAGGCATACAGGAAGAAACTTATGGTTTCCCATTTTACTCCTGAATTGCTTCAGGCAATGGATATTGCTCTGGGAAAGGAGGAACAGATAATTCTCTTCCAGAACAGGCGGGGTTTCTCTCCCTATATCGAATGTCCGGAATGCGGATGGATACCTAAATGTATTCAATGTGCAGTTAATCTGACATATCACAAGGGAATAGGAAAGCTGGTCTGCCATTACTGCGGATACACAACCGGCATGCCATCAAAATGCGACAACTGCCATTCTACAGGAATGTTGACGAGAGGATTCGGAACTGAAAAAATTGAAGATGAGATAAAAATCATATTTCCGGCAGCCAGAGTTGCAAGGATGGATCAGGATACTACGAGAAATAAAAATTCATTCAACAAATTAATCAGGGCATTTGAAGAGCGACGTATCGATATCCTCATAGGGACGCAAATGATTTCAAAAGGCCTTGATTTTGAGAATCTTACTGTTGTGGGTATCTTAAATGCCGACAATCTTTTAAATTATCCTGATTTCAGGGCACATGAGAGAAGCTTCCAGCTCATGGAACAGGTAAGTGGAAGAGCAGGCAGAAGACAGAAGCAAGGTAAAGTAGTGATTCAGACATCAGACCCTGCAAATAAAATAATTAGACTTGTACTTCGTCATGATTATCGTGGCATGTTCAGAATGCAGTCTGAGGAAAGAATGACTTTCAACTATCCTCCTTTCTGTCGCATGGTGAAAATAAGCATTAAGCACAAGGACCGGACACAGTTAAATTATTACTCGGATATTCTCGGACGCGATCTCAAAGAAATATTTGGTAAAAGAGTGTTGGGACCCGAATCACCGGTTATTTCCCAGGTTCAGTTGTGGTATATCAAAACCATACTCATAAAAATTGAAAGAGAAAAACCTCCTGCAAAAGCCAAACAACTTATTATTGAGGCAATTGACAGGCTCGAAAAAGAAAAGGGAGCCACTGTGCTTAAAATTGCTGTTGATGTGGATCCGTACTAATAAAGACAAAAGATAAAAGTAAAAAGACAAAAGTAAAGGAAGAAAGATGCTAATTTTGAACTCATATAAATCTCAATATGAAAATCGAAGTATCAAACGGCGAGATAATTGATAAGCTTACGATAATCCAGATAAAGCTTGAAAGGATAAAGGACAAAGCTAAGCTGGCAAATCTTCAGAAAGAATACAATGAGCTTTTTGAAGCTTCATCCTCAATCATTGGCACCTCTGATTCTTTATATAAGTCGCTGTATGATGTAAATTGCGAATTGTGGGATATCGAAGATCATATCCGCGACCTTGAGAGAAAAAAAGATTTTGGGGTTGATTTTATTTCAACTGCCCGGTCGGTATATGTAAAAAACGACAGGAGATCGGAATTGAAAAGAGAAATCAACATTAAAACCTCATCGGGGCTTATCGAAGAAAAATCCTACGAAAAATACTGAAATGCGTCTCCTTGTTATCAGAACTTCAGCTATGGGTGATGTAGCTCTTACAACTCCTGTTTTAAAAGGAATGAGGGAGCAATATCCTGATGTTGAACTGTTGCTTCTAACCAGACCTGCCTATAAACCATTTTTTTCTTCAATCGGGGGACTAGATCTTTTTTTTCCTGATTTAAAAAAAAGGCACAAAGGATTTCCAGGATTAATCCGACTTTTTAAAGACATTAGCAGGCAGTCTGAAATTGATTATGTAATTGATCTGCATGATGTTTTAAGGTCTAAGATTTTACGACTTTTATTCAGACTTACCGGTGTCCCGGTAGCAATAATAGATAAAGGAAGAGTCGAGAAGAGGTCATTGATTAAAGGAAAGAAAAAAATCAGGCTGGAGCATTCGGTGGAAAGGTATTGTGATGTTTTTACAAAAGCTGGTTATCCTGTAATTCCATCTAAAGATAAATGGATTGTTCCGTCTCCTGGTATAACATTAAAAGCAGAATTCATAAATAAAATGCAAGGTGGATTGAATATTGGAGTGGCACCCTATGCAAAACATAAACTGAAGATGTGGCCTGAAGATAATATGATCCGGCTACTGGCTTTGATTTCAGAAAAACATAAATGCAGATTCTGGTTCTTTGGTGGTGATGAAGACTCTGAAAAGCTGACTTCGTTGCAGACAAAAATACCAGGCTCAACCAGCCTTGCCGGAAAGCTTAGCCTTGAAGAGGAATTGGTTTTTATGAGCAGGCTCGACCTTATGATTGCTATGGACTCTTCCAATATGCATATGGCAGCCCTGGTAGGGATTAAAGTCATATCAATATGGGGAGGAACGGATCCTTTATGCGGTTTTGCGGCATGGATGCAACCAGATAACTTTTCTATACGTATCCCTGTTGAAGAGCTTACTTGCCGTCCATGCACTATTTATGGAAAAGGAGAATGCAAAAGAGGGGATTTTGCCTGTATGAACTGGCTGACACCAGAGATTGTCTTTCAGAAAATTGAAAAGCTAGTATTGGCAGGTGAATCGAAATGAAATGTTTAAATGAAATATTTGCTATTTCCCCTTTGAGAACCTTTGTGCAATCCTTTGTGTCCCTTTGTGGTAAAGATAAATCATTTAAACACAAAGGATCACAAAGGAAAGCACTAAGTAACACAAAGGACCATCTTTCAATCTACGATGGACAAATCGGCAAAAAAATGAACTTTTATATTAAATATATTCAATATGAATTTTGAAGATCATTCAGACAGGCGTTTTAGGAAATTCACCTCCGGAACATCGAAGAGAAGATTTATTGCAGGACTGACTGCACTGGTACTGGTAATTATAGCTTTCTTTATTCAGCAACATAATAAGACATCAGAAAAGGACCCGGCAGACCTGGTAAATCCTCTTATGGGTACCGATTCGGAATATAAATTGTCGAATGGTAACACTTATCCTGCAATAGCTCTGCCATGGGGAATGAACTTCTGGACGCCTCAGACCCGGAACATGGGAAATGGATGGAGTTATACTTATAACGATAATAAGATTATGGGAATAAAGCAGACCCATCAGCCAAGTCCCTGGATCAATGATTATGCTGCTTTTTCTTTAATGGCAATGACAGGCAAAATTCGAATCGGTGAAAATGAAAGAGCATCGTGGTTCTCACATAAGGCAGAGGTGCCAAAACCTTATTATTATAGTGTCTACCTGGCTGATTATGATGTAACTGCCGAGGTTACACCCACCGAGAGAGCAGCTATGTTCCGTTTTACTTTCCCTGAAAATGATTCTTCATATATTTTATTGGATGGCTTTAATAAAGGGTCAATGGTGAAAGTAATTCCTGCTGAACGTAAAGTCATCGGATATTGCTGCAACAATCATGGAGGAGTACCCGCAAATTTTCATAATTACTTCGTAGCGGTCTTTGATCATGATTTCGCGTCAGCAAATACATGGCATGGCGATACATTAAATCTGAATGCTCTTGAGGAAAAAGGTGATCACGCAGGAGCTGTTCTCGGATTTAAGACTAAAAAAGGGGAGAAGATTAATGTCCGGGTTGCTTCTTCTTTCATAAGTCAGGAACAGGCCTTACTGAATCTCACCCGCGAAACAGGTGTGAAAGATTTTGAAACTTTAAAAAAAGAAGGAAAGGAAGCCTGGAATAAACAGCTTGGCCGGGTTGATGTTGAAGGAGGCACTCCCGATCAGCAACGAACGTTCTATTCCTGCCTGTACAGGATGATATTATTTCCCCGACAGTTCTTCGAGATTAATGAGAAGAATGAGATTGTACATTACAGTCCGTATAACGGTGAAGTTCTGCCGGGTTATATGTATACCGATAATGGATTCTGGGATACCTTCAGGGCGCTTTTCCCTTTTGTTACCCTAATGTACCCGGATGTGGACGCTAAGATTATGGAGGGACTGGTTAATGCATACAAGGAGAGCGGATGGCTTCCGGAGTGGGCAAGTCCCGGCCACCGTGATTGTATGATAGGCTCCAACTCCGCATCTTTGATTGCCGATGCATATAATAAAGGAATACGAGGCTATGACATTGAAACACTTTACAAGGCTATTATAAAAAATACAAAGGGCCCGGGGCCGGTATCATCTGTCGGGCGGCTTGGAGCAGATTATTACAATAATCTCGGATATGTGCCTTATAATGTTGGTATTAATGAGAATGCAGCACGAACCCTTGAGTATGCCTATGCGGATTTTTGTATCTGGCAGATTGCGAAGGAAACTGGCAAACCGAAAGATGAGATTGATCTGTATGCAAAGAGAGCGATGAACTATAAAAACGTTTTCGATAATGGCAGGAAATTGATGAGGGGCCGTAACATTGATGGTACCTTCCAGTCGCCATTCAGTCCTTATAAATGGGGCGATGCATTCACGGAAGGAAATAGTTGGCATTATACATGGTGTGTATTTCAGGATGTTGCAGGGCTTGTAAACCTGATGGGAGGGAAGGAAAATTTCATTGCAAAACTTGATTCTGTTTTTACGGTACCTCCTGTCTTTGACTATTCCTACTATGGCGTTGTGATTCATGAGATACGGGAGATGCAAATCGCCAACATGGGAAATTATGCTCATGGTAATCAGCCTATTCAGCATATGATCTACCTGTATAATTATGCCGGACAACCATGGAAAGCACAGTACCACGCACGTGATGTTATGGATAAACTGTATAATTATACTCCCGACGGTTATTGTGGCGATGAAGATAATGGCCAGACTTCTGCCTGGTATGTATTCTCTGCTCTGGGTTTTTATCCTGTTACACCAGGAACCGATGAATATGTTATTGGTTCTCCGTTATTCAATAAAGCGACACTTACTTTCGAAAACGGAAAAAAACTGGTAATTGATGCTCCAGGCAACTCAAAGGACAATGTTTATATTCAGGATATTAAATTTAACGGCAAGAAGATAAATAATAATTATTTCAGGCATGGTGAATTGCTGAAAGGGGGAGCAATTATTTTCAGAATGGGCTCTCAACCTGAAAAGAACCGTGGTGTCTCAGAAGGCGCCTATCCCTATTCAATGAGCACGGAACAGGGAACTCACTAAATTTTCAATTTAATTTTAAGCCTTACCAGAAGAGAAGTTAATCCAACCATTAACAGGGCCCATATTATTGATCCTGCAATTACGATCAGAGGCTCATGTGATTGCTTATAAATAAGTAAAGGAAAACCCGAGCTCCAGATCAGGTAATAAAGTATATCGGGTGCAATATATGTAGTAAGGGAGTTCTCCCCGGCAGGTTGTAAAAATGATGCCCAGTTTATTTTGTTCCTGACGTCTGCTATCCAGTATAATAATATGAATATAATGAAGCTGATCCCGTTGCATATCATTCCCCAGCTTGGAGTAGCCTGAATTTTTGAGATTATAAACCACTTTCTGAGGATAAATCCTGAAATGATATAAAGCACTCCCAGTCCTGTAAAGATTGAAATGACCTTTTTGAAATCTATAACCGGTATTTTTTTAATTATCAGTCCGCCGATCAGACCGGAGAGAACAATAAAGGGTACATTTCCGTCAATAATTATTCCGAAGACTGGTTTGATAGGGTCCAGAAAGCCGAGCAATTTCCAATCTGAAAGCATATTCATAACAAGAAAAAATAAAGCGAATAAAGATGTTTTGAGAATTGAATCGCGGCATAAAACATAAGTGAAAGCTGATACAAGATATCCCCAGCCTATAAGCCCCAGTATACCCCACCATGACGTGACCAGTGAACCATTATTTTCGAATTGGCCCGATCTGAATTTAAAGATCAGGAAAACAAAAATTGCGAGTCCGGTAAATTTGAGTGCTATAATTGTAAAGAATTTATTTTCCTTATCGGGATAATCGTTCCAGAAAAGGAATACGCCAAGGTACATTAAGATAGCCCAAAGGTTTTTGCTTATCCCTGTCAGTTCAGGATTGACTCTGCCAGTATTAAGCATGAGGACACCAATTATGATCAGGCTCAAAGACCTGGTGACAATATGCCTGCTGATATCGTAGAGAGATTGACCCGATGAGAATCTCTTTGAAAATGCAAAAGGGATAGCCATTCCCACGATAAAAAGGAATCCGGGGAATACCCAGTCGGCGAGTCCCATTCCGTCAAAATCAGCGGGGCGGTGACCGAGCCATGCAGGGGCTACATTCATATTCAGGTCATTAACGAACAGCATCAGTACCAGTGTCAGACCCCTCATAATATCGATTGATGAGATACGGTTGTAGTTGGTCATTCGAGATAATTATATATTATGTAAAGGTAAAAAAAAGCCTGTCACTTTTGTGTCAGGTTTTTATCGTCATAAAAAAACCTAAATTTGAAAACCTCGGATCGATTACCCGGGAGTATTAATCACAATTATTATTTAAATCAAACTATAAGCATGAATAAATTAACCATTACAACGTTGCTGTTTTTTTGCAGTTGCTGTTTTTTATTTTCTCAGACAGATGAGAAGCTGAAATCCGATATCCGTAATACCGGATATGTTCATAGTCCTTTGCCTCTTGACCGTACCAAGTCGCTTGAAACGTTCGGACTCACAAAAAAAGTATTGGTTTCCGATATGCTTAGCGATATGGAAGATATGAAAAAATGGTCGCATAAAGGGATAGGTGATATGTATCAGACCTCGGAAAGGAGAATTTCCGGAACCCATAGTCTGAAATTAGTTGCTCCAACTGTTGTCAATGAGTTTCTCAGCTGGGGAATTGGCAGAGGGACTTCCATGGCAAGCTTTGAAGTAGGCGGTATGAACTGGGAGAAATATAACCGGATCCATTTTTATATCTATCCTGATTGTGAAGGTGCCCGCAGTGTATATCTGAATCTTTATGTGGAGAACGATGGTAAGGTTAAGGTACCTGATCAGTACGGACGTGAAGGATTTCATGAAATAAATCTGGTCAACGGTCAGTGGAATGAATGTTATGTTGAGATGCCGGAGCTGGCACGGGACAAAGTAACTAAAATATCTTTTGCCATAGAAGTCTTTGGGAAAGAGCAAACAATGGGTGATTCTTTGAAGTTTGATATCGATGCTGTAGAGCTGCAGACAATTGAAAATCCGGAAGTTGTCAGCGGATGGAAGCCTGCTGAGAACAGGATCATATATTCGACTACGGGATACCGGACGGAAAGTGAAAAATCAGCAATTGTACAGGTGAATAATAATGATGGAAAGTTCCAGCTAGTCGATTATATAACCTCTCAGGTGGCTTATACAGGAAAAATCAATAAAGGTAAAACGTATATTGGTGATTTTGAAACCATTGATTTTACAAATTTCAAAAAGGATGGGCAATATATGATCAGGGTCGGGAATGTTACCACCCTGCCATTCTATATTAACAGTAACATATGGGACAACTCGGCATGGCGCGTTCTGAATTTCATGTTTTGCGAACGTTGCGGTTATCCTGTACCCGGGAAACATGGCGATTGCCATACTGACCTTAATTGTGAATATAATGGACATA
>Ga0182027_10009631_pt1 | contig 13839 bp, 12 predicted proteins | sample 712E1DmetaG_FD_121300 | JGI IMG/M metagenome (GOLD analysis project Ga0182027, IMG submission 121300) | Permafrost microbial communities from Stordalen Mire, Sweden - 712E1D metaG (Illumina Assembly) | ecosystem: Environmental > Terrestrial > Soil > Wetlands > Permafrost | place: Sweden...
CCCAAGTGCAAGCGATCCAATCTCGAAAGAGAACCCACTGACTGGAAAGCCGGATGCCCGAAATGGGCCTGTCCGGTTTGGAGGGAGGGGTGGAGCCGCAAACTCCATCTCTACCCCTATCCCGGGAAGCGGGGATTTTATGGCGGAGTTCGCGGTTTTTCGGGTCTGGGGCGGGTTGGGGCGGGGCGTCGCGCAAAGGATGGCCTGTTTTTGCCAACACAGGGTGAGACTTTTTGATTGGCGCTCCCGTAGGTTGAACGTGTTACGGGACAACACAGCGTGGCTCCGGGGCGGGGGCAGCGCGAGAGACCGAGGCATATTATGATGCGAATTGAACGCACGATCAAATACGAAGGCGACCGGGTGAGGGGGTTTGGGAAGGAGGTCATGGGCGTGCCGGGCTGCGAGCAACTGTGGAGTTGCATCCAGTGCGGCACCTGCTCCGGCACCTGCCCGTTGAGCATCTACATGGATTTCTCCCCGCGGCAGGTCATGGCGCTGGTGCGGGCGGATTTCAAGAATGAAGTGCTGCGGAGCCACACCGTCTGGCTCTGCGCCTCGTGTTACGCCTGCACCACCGAATGCCCGCGCCAGATTCGGATCACCGATATTATGTATGCGCTCAAGCAGCGGGCGATTCAGGAGGGCATTTATCCAAGGCGTTTTCCGATTCCGGTGCTGGCGAAGGAATTTTACGAAATGGTCCGCCGCCAGGGCCGCATCACGGAGATGCTGCTGGTGATCAGACTGTTTTTGAAGACCGATTGGTTCGCGGCGCTCGGCTCGTGGCGGCTGGGCATAGGGATGATGCGCACCGGGCGGTTTGAACTGCGGCCCGAACACATCGAACGCCGCGCCGAATTGGCTGGGATGCTGGACAGCGCCGGCGCGGAGGGCGGCAAACCCAAGGAGGCGGCATGAAATACTCCTACTTCCCCGGCTGTTCGCTCAAGGGGCTGGGCCGGTCTTACGAGGAATCCCTGCTGCCGGTGATGAAACACCTGGGGGTGGAACTGACCGAGCTGAACGACTGGAACTGTTGCGGGGCGACGGCCTACATGTCGGTGGATGAAGGCAAGGCGGCGGTGCTGGCGGCGCGCAATCTGGCCATCGCCGAGCAAGCCGGCCCGGAGGACCTGATGACGCCGTGCAGCGCCTGTTATCTGGTGCTCAACAAGACCAAGCACAACATCGCCGACTATCCGGCCATCAACGCGACGGTGCAGCGCGCCCTGGGGAGCGCCCGCCTGGCTTACCGCGGCAGCGTGAAGGTGCGTCATCCGCTGGACATGCTCATTAACGATGTGGGGCTGGACGTGATCAAGGAGAAAGTGGTCCGCCCGTTGAAGGGATTGAAAGTGGCGCCCTACTACGGCTGCCAGATAGTGCGGCCTTACGCGACGTTCGACGATGCCTGGAACCCGACGACGATGGACCGGCTGCTGGCCACGCTGGGGGCGGAGGTCGTGCATTACCCGCTCAAGACCAAGTGTTGCGGGGGGAGCTTGACGGGCACCGTGCCGGAAGCGGGGCTGCGGCTGACCTACATCCTGCTCAAGGAAGCCGTGCGCCGCGGGGCGGACGTGATCGCCACGACCTGTCCGCTGTGCCAGTTCAATCTGGACGCGTATCACGACCAGATCAACCAGCGGTGGGGGCCGGCGCGGATCGCGACGGTCTATTTCACGCAGTTGATGGGGCTGGCTTTCGGGATGCCGGCGGAGCAACTGGGTCTGAAGCGCAATTTTATTCCCATGAAACCATTGCCGGCGCCATTGAGCAAAGTATGAACACGAACCACAAGAACGGCGAAGTCCGCATCGGCTTTTACATCTGCCACTGCGGGCACAACATCGCGGGGATGGTGGATTGCCCGGCCGTCGCGCAATTCATCGCCAAACTTCCCGGCGTGGCGGTGTCGCGCGACTACAAGTACATGTGTTCGGACCCGGGGCAGGAGTTGATCCAGCAGGACATCCGGGAGCATAAGCTCAACCGCATCGTCGTGGCGTCCTGTTCGCCGCTGCTGCACGAGCACACGTTCCGCAACGCCGTGGCGGCGGGCGGGCTGAACCCGTTTTTTTTCCAGATGGTCAACATTCGCGAGCACGATTCATGGGTTCACACGGACCGGGCGGAAGCGACGGCCAAGGCCAAGGCGCTGGCGCACGCGGCGGTGAGCCGGGTGCGATTTCACCGGGCGCTGGAGACGACGCGGGTTTCGATCAACCCGGACGTGCTGGTGGTGGGCGGTGGCATCGCGGGCATCCACGCGGCGCTGACGGTGGCCAATTCGGGCAAGAAAGTATTCCTGGTGGAGCGGGATCCGAGCATCGGCGGGCACATGGCGCAGTTCGACAAGACGTTTCCCACGCTGGATTGCGCGGCGTGCATCCTGACGCCCAAAATGTCCGCCGTGCGCTCGCACGAGAACATCACGCTGTGGACCTACTCGGAGGTGGTGAAGGTGGAGGGCTACGTGGGCAATTACAAGGTGACGGTCAAGCGCCGCCCGCGGTATGTCAACGAGGATTTGTGCGCCGGCTGCATGGAGTGCATCACGGCGTGCGTATTCAAGGAGGGGAAGTTCCCGGACGAATTCAACGCGGGCCTGAGCAAGCGCAAGCCCATTTACATCCCCTTTGCGCAAGCGGTGCCGCCGGTGGTGGTGATTGACCCCGAACGCTGCCTTCAGGTCCGGACCGGCAAGTGCAAGAAGACCTGCATCGAGGCGTGCGCGGACCGGCACGCCATGGATTTTTCGCAGAAGGAGGAGCTGGTGGAGATCCAGGTTGGCAACATCATTGTGGCGACGGGCTTCAAACTCTTCGATGCGAAGCGGATTCCCCAATACGGCTACGGGCAGTTCCCGAATGTCGTGACCGCGCTTGAACTGGAGCGGCTGGTCAACAGCTCCGGCCCGACGGCGGGCGAAATCGTGCTGCGCGACGGCCGCCGGCCCAAGTCGGTGGGGATGATCCTGTGCGTCGGCTCGCGGGACGTGAAAACCAACCGGTGGTGTTCGCGCACCTGCTGCATGCACTCGATGAAACTGGCGCAACTGGTGCGGGAACACACCGACGCGGACGTGACGGTGTTTTACATGGACATCCGGGCCCCGGGAAAGGGCTACGAGGAATTTTACGACAAGTCGCTCAAGGAAGGCATCCAGTTCGTGCGCGGGCGGGTGGCGGAGGTGACGGATTGGGCGATGGCGCCGGAAGAAGAGGGCAAGATGGTGATCCGGGTGGAGGACACGCTGGCGGGATTTGTGCGCCGGATACCGGTGGACATGATCGTGCTGGCGGCGGGGATGGAGCCGCAGGCGGATGCGCAGGCGGTGAGGCGGATGTTCAACATGAGTTGCGGGACCGAAGGCTGGTTCCTGGAGAAGCACCCCAAACTGGCGCCGGTCAGCACGTTCACCGACGGGGTGTTCATCGCCGGCTGCTGCCAGGGGCCCAAGGACATCCCCGACAGCGTGGCGCAGGCGGGCGCCGCCGCCGCCGAGGCCATGGCGCTGGCGGACAAGGGCTATATCGAACAGGAGCCGAACACGGCTTACATCATCGAAGCCGATTGTTCGGGCTGCAAATCGTGCGTCCCGCTTTGCCCCTACACGGCGATTACGTTCGACGAGGCGAAGCAAAAGGCGCAGATCAACGGGGCGCTGTGCAAGGGCTGCGGCACCTGCGTGGCGTCGTGTCCGAGCGGTTCGATCGGGCAAAATCTTTTTGAGGACGAGGAAATTTTCAGCGAAATAGAAGGAGTGCTGGCTTATGTCTGACCCGAAATGGCAACCGCGCATCGTGGCGTTCTTCTGCAACTGGTGTACTTACACCGCCGCCGACCTGGCCGGCGTGTCGCGCTTCAAGTACGCCTCCAACGTCCGCGTCATCCGGCTCATGTGCTCCGGGCGCGTGGACCCGCAGTTCATTCTGGACGCGCTGGCAGAGGGGGCGGACGGCGTGCTGATTGGCGGCTGCCATTTGGGCGACTGCCATTACTCGGAGGGCAACTACAAGACAGTGCGCCGGTTTCAAATGCTCCAGCGCCTGCTCCACGACATGGGCATCGAAGAGCAGCGGGTGCGCCTGGAGTGGATTTCCGCCTCCGAGGGCGAACGGGTCAAGACCGTCATCAACGACATGGTGGAGCAAGTGCGCGCGCTGGGGCCGCTCAACCTGCCGCAACACCGCGCGGAGTGGGACCGCGAAACGGCCCATCCCGCCGAAACGGCGCTTCCCGCCGAGGCGGCGGGCGGGGTCCAATTGGCGGGGCAACGCGCCCAGCCGGAGGTGGCCCATGCCTGACAAACCGAAAATCGGCTTTTACTGGTGCGCCTCGTGCGGCGGCTGCGAGGAAGCGGTCGTGGATTTCGCGGAGGACATTCTCGGCGTCATCCAGGCCGTGGATATTGTCTTCTGGCCGGTGGCGATGGATTTCAAGAAGAAGGATGTGGAAGCGATGCCGGACAAGTCCATCGCCGCCACGCTGCTCAACGGCGCGATCCGCACCAGCGAGCAGGAGGAGATGGCGCGGATGTTGCGGCGCAAGAGCCAATACCTGATCGCCTACGGCGCCTGCGCGCAACTGGGCGGCATACCCAGCCTCGCCAATCAATTCCCGCGCGAGCAGCTTCTCCGCTACGTTTACGAGGAAGCGCCTACTGTGGTCAACGAGGCCAAAACGCGGCCCCAAACCGCCTCCCGGAACAACGGCTACGACATGACGCTGCCGGAGTTCCGCAACGTCGTCCGCACGCTCGACCAGGTGGTGGACGTGGACTTCTACATCCCCGGCTGCCCGCCCACGCCCAAAATCACCAAAGCCGCCATTGGCGCGTTGCTGGAAGGCAAACTTCCGCCCAAAGGCAGCGTGCTGGCGCCCGACGTGGCGCTGTGCGAGCAGTGCCCGCGCAAGGCCAACAAACCGGCCGACTTGAGCTTCACCCAGTTCAAGCGCCCGCATCAGACCGTCATTGACCCCAATCTCTGCATGCTTGCCCAGGGCATCGTCTGCATGGGACCGGCCACGCGGGCCGGCTGCGAGGCGGCCTGTCCCGGCGGCAACATGCCTTGCACCGGGTGTTTCGGGCCAACCTCGCGCGTGCAGGACCAGGGCGCGAAAATACTTTCCTCGTTGTGCGCGAACCTGGCCGCGAGGGAGGAGAAGGAAATCCGCGGCGTCCTGGCCGGCATCCCAGACCCCGTGGGAACATTCTACCGCTACGGCCTGGGCAAGAGCATGTTGCGGCGCAAGGCGAATATGCCGGTGGAAACTGCCAAGAACACACCATGAACCCCGAAGCCACCAAAGTTTGGAACCAAGCCTCCGCCCGCGCCAACGCGGACGCCCACGCGCGGCGGCGCCGCGTGACGATTGACCCGATTACCCGGCTGGAAGGCCACGGCAAAATTGACATTTTCCTGGACGACCAGGGCGATGTGGAGCGCGCCTACCTGCAAGTCCCCGAATTGCGCGGTTTCGAGGTGTTCAGCCTGGGCCGGCCCGCGGAGGAGATGCCGCAGATCACCAGCCGCATCTGCGGGGTGTGCCCGACGGCCCATCACATGGCCGCGACCAAGGCGCTGGACGCCCTTTACCAGGTGGAGCCGCCGCCCGCCGCCCGCAAAATTCGCGAGCTGGTCTATAACACCTTCATGGTGGAGGACCATGCGCTGCACGTCTATATCCTCGGCGGGCCGGACTTCATCGTCGGGCCGCAAGCGCCGCCGGAACAGCGCAACGTGGCGGGCGTCATCCAGAAGGTCGGCGTGGAAGTTGGCAAGAAAGTCATTTCCATGCGACGCCGCCTGCGCGAACTGATCGCTTACTTCGGCGGCAAGGTGATTCATCCCGTGCTGGGTTTGCCCGGCGGCGTGTCCAAGGGACTCAAGCCGGAGGATTTGCCGCCGTTCCAGGCGCTGGCCAAGGACACGCTGGAGTTCGCCCTGTTCACGCTTCAGGTGTTCAAGGACATCGTTTTGAAGAATCCCGAGTACGTGAAGCTGATCACGTCGGACGCCTATACGCACAAGACTTACTACATGGGCCTGGTGGACGAGCGGAACCGGGTCAACTTCTACGACGGCCTGGTGCGGGTGGTGGATTCCGGCGGCAAGGAGTACGCCAAGTTTCCCGCTGCCAACTATCGCGACTTCGTGGCCGAGCACGTCGAGCCGTGGAGCTACGTCAAGTTCTGTTACCTCAAGCCGCTGGGCTGGCACGGATTCGAGGAAGGGCCGCAAAGCAGCGTCTATTCGGTGGCGCCCCTGGCGCGCCTGAACGTGGCGGACGGAATGGCCACCCCGCAGGCGCAGAAGGCGCGCGATGAATTCTTCAACACGCTGGGCGGCAAGCCGGTGCATCACACTCTGGCCAACCATTGGGCGCGCGTGGTGGAAATGATTTACGCCGCCGAACGCATCGTGGAGTTGATCAACGACCCGGAGATCACCAGCGCGAACCTGCGCGTCATACCCAGCGCCAAGCCCACCGTCGGGGTCGGCGTGGTCGAGGCGCCGCGCGGCACGCTCTATCACCATTTCGAGACGGACGACCAGGGCCTGATCACCAAGGCGAACCTGATTGTGGCCACGCAGAACAACGCCGCCCGCATCGCGATGAGCGTGGAGAAAGCGGCCAAGGGCGTGATCAAGAAAGGCAACGTGAGCGAGGGCCTGCTGAATATGGTGGAGATGGCGTTCCGCGCCTACGACCCGTGTTTTGGCTGCGCCACCCACTCGTTGCCCGGCCACCTGCCGCTCAGCGTGAGCATCTACAATCGCGAGCGAAAGCTCCTCCGCGAATTGGTCCAGAACGCCTGACGAACCGCGGAATGGGGAAGGCTAAAGGCTAAAGGCTAAAGGCTAAAGGCTGAAGTTGGTCCAGCCCGCTTGATGGATTGCCGCATAGTTCGAGGAACCAATTCCCGTAAATCATCTCTGACCCATACTACTTTATCGGGGAGGGTTTGTTTTGTTTCTGAGGGCTTGGGCTTCTCTCAAAACGGCCTGCAAGGCTGATTCCATCTCAGGATTCCTAACGTGTAAGGCTACGCTTCCGTTCGTCGGGGCTGCGGCCGCGCTGTTTATTGTGCCTGCCTTCAACACAGACAGCGCGTTCGATATGACCAACAGCACGTTTGTCTCTTCCTGCAACACAGGCGCCACATGTTCTTCGTGTTGCACCCACCCAAAGAGAAGTGTTGGCTCCTTGCCATTGATTACGTGTGACTCTACCGTCCGAACGATCACCTTCGTCAGATTAGTCCCTGCCGGTTCAGTTTTGATATGAAATGTTGCATAATATGAAACCATCTTCTTTCCTAATGGAATCACTGCAATAGGTCCAGTTATTGGAAAAAGCACAAAGCCGTTAGTCGCAGCCCAGAGGCCATTTGTGAGCGGCAACAATCCTGGAACCACGCCTGGGCCGAACGACTCTGCGTTAACTAGCAACGTGTCGCGGTATCGCGACCCGTCCAATGCATTGGTGATCGCAAGAACTGTCTCAGCCTCCGTGGACTGGAAAACCTGCTCGGTGCCCTTCGTTATCTTCCTCTGTGCGTAAAGTTGCATCGAGAAAAGTTGCAAAACCAGAATTCCAACTGCCACCAATCCATTGGGAAACCGGCGTCTGGAAAATGCCTGATTCATAAAAATGGGTCAGAGAGGACTAATGATATATCTCTTTGATTGATTTGTTTTGTTCGGGTCTTGTGGCGGCGTTCGCGGCGGGGCGACAGCGGCCCATCGCCAGGCGGTTTGCCATCCACGGCCATGTCATCGTTGTTTCCCGCCGCAACCGCGCCGCCATGCCGGCATTCGTCCTCGAAAATAGGGCGGCCGTGGTCGCGCCGGGCCATGACGTGATGCGTCGCCCCGGCATATTCGATGCGCATTGCTTTGGTCATGACGCCCGCCAGCATCGCCCCTGCCGTCAAATGAGTCAACCAGTTATTCTACCCAGGAATAATCCTGAATGGCGTGCCAGGGAAGGTAGGTAACTCCGTTGCGCTCCTGCTTTTCGGTTCCGCCATAGACCACCACCGAAGACACCGCCTGCTTCGCCCTGGCAAACAGTTCGGTTATCTTGCGCGAACTGGCAGCCCAGTCCGGGGAAATCGTCTGCCCGGCCTTGACCTCGACAATCTTCAGGCTCTTGCGGCCCTGCGCCAGCGCGTCGCTTTCCAGGCTGGCCTTGTCGCGGAAGAAATAAACGCCGTCGGCCTCTCCCCGGTTGAACCGCTGCTTGATGATTTCAGTAACCACCCAGCATTCAAAAATCGCCCCCCGCAGCGGATGCACGTCCAATTGCGCCGTGTCGCGGATGCCCAGCAGCCAGCAGGCCAGCCCGGTGTCGTAGAAATGCAGCTTTGGCATTTTGATGAGCCGCTTTGAGATGTTTCCGTGAAAACTGGGCAGCCGAAAGATAATGAAGCTCGCCTCCAATACTGAGGCCCAGGCTTTGGCCGTCGGTTGCGACACCCCGCAATCGCCCGCCAAGGACGAAAGATTGAGCAGTTGCGCCAGGCGGCCCGCGCTCAATTGCACAAATCGCTGGAATGCCGCCAGATCGCCCACATTCGAGAGCGAGCGAACATCCCGCTCCAAATAAGCCGCCACATAGGAGGACAGCCAGTCCGCCGGCCTGAGCTTGCGGTCCAAAATGCGGGGGTAGCCGCCGGTCAAGAGCGTTTCATTCAGGGTCTTGGGATGGCTGGAAAACCCAACCACTTCATGCCGTGACAACGGCAGCAGATACACCACCGCCGAACGTCCCGCCAGCGACTGGCCGGTGGATTGCATCACCGAAAAATTATGCGAGCCGGTCAAAATCCACCGGCCCGGAGTTGGATCCCGATCAATGATCTCCTGCAAATAGGACGCAAGCTGCGGGCAGTTTTGAATTTCATCCAAAACCGCGCCCGTCGGAAATTGCTTGAGGAAGCCCCGCGGGTCTTCAGCAGCAAACGCCCGAACGTCCGGGGACTCCAGCGTTGCGCAAGGCAAATGGGCAAACACCTTTTGACAAACGGTTGATTTGCCGCTTTGGCGCGGACCGGTCAGAACGATGGCCGGGAATTGCGCGGCGAGCGTTTTCAGCCGGGGTTCGACATCACGATCTATCATAACAGGCGCAAATATATGGCTTTGTCTAATTCAAAGTCAAACTTTGAAATGGACACGGCGCCGGAGGAAAAGGCCGTCACTGCAATTTGGGGGGCATCTGGGAAACGATGGCGTACAGGGTGGCCAGCGTTTGCATGGTCACGTCGCTGCTGGCGGTCGGGCCGAACCGCAACGAGACGCCCGGATTGAAGGAGCGCAGCATCAGGCAATAGTTGTTGTTGGCCATCAGGCCCAGAACTTCGCCCGTCTTGCTCAAGACCAAATCGCCGGTGGACGGGTTGAATTTTCCGAAGAGTCCGCGCAACGAATTCCGGTCCATCTTCACATATTGCGGGGTCTCCAGGTCAACTTGGAATTTGCACTCGCCATAATAACTTTCCTGGGTGCCGGCCACAAAGGCGTCCTGGAACTTGAACGGGTCCTTGGACAGGCGGTAGACCTTGCAGCCCAGCGCGCGCGCTTCCGCCGCCGGGATGGGGATCAAGAGGATGCGCGGGTCCGTGGCGGAGAAGGAAACCGAGTCAATCGGGAAGACCACCGCGCCATGAGCCAGGGTGCCGCTCAGGTCCTTCCAATCGGTGCCCGGGTTCCACAGGTTGAGCGGGGTGTCCTGCACATGGCAGATGGCGAAGGTGTTGGCGCCGTCGGATGCCAGGAGGATATGGGTCTGAGTGAACTTGGAGGTCTCGGTTCTGAAAATGGTCTTTCGGATGCCGTAGAAGCTGGCCATGAGGTGGTTGGTGGTCAGTTGCTGGAAAATTTCGTTGGGCGCCAGCTCGCGGTTTTCCTCAATTTCCTGGGCCAGGGCGGTGGATTTGGTGGCGAGGGTCTCGACGCTGGCGGCCAGGTTGGAGTTGACCTGGCGCTGGACTTCGACTTCACCCTGGAGGTGGGTCATTTGCGTGACAGCGGATTCGCGCTTGGCCTCGCTCAGTTGCAGTTGGGTGTTGAGGGTCGAGCGCTCGGCCAGGATCAGTTGGTTGGTTTGTTCCAGTCCGGTCAACTGGTGTTCCAGGGTGCCGGCCCTCTCGGCCTGCCTGCGGGCTTCGGCTTCCATCTCGGCGCGCTTGGCCTCGGTCTGCGCGGATTTCTCATTGGCAGACCGCAATTGCTGGTCCAAAGCGGCGAGCCTGGCTTGGGCGTCGGCGAGCTTGCTCTGGGCGTCGGTGATTTGGCTGGTCAAATTGGTTTTCTGCTGCTGCAAACGCAGCGCCATTTCCTCGGTGGTTTGCAATTGGGTCTTGACCTCCTGGATCTGCTGGTTGCGCTGGGTGACGTTCTCCCGGGTGGCGGCCAGTTCGGCCAGGAGGGTGTCGCGGTACCTGCGTTCCTCGCCCAGCGCCAGGGTCAGGGCCTGGCTCAAGTCCTCGCGGCCGGTGGCCAGGTTGGTCGCCATGTTCTGCAAGCGCGTGACGGGCTGGGCCAGCTTGTTAATGTCCGGCGTGGAGAAAGCCAGCAGGCTGAGGAGAAAAAAATCGCAAATGACGATGAGAATGCTGCGGTTCATAGGTTGGTGGGGTGGGAGGCAGCAGCGTCATTCCATGATCAACTGGCGGCGATAGGGGCGGAGATGGAAGATTTTGAAGATGCAAACGAAAATGATGCCGAAGGCGGTGGAGGAATAGCCGGCCATGAGGCTGAATTGGGTGATGTCCATCATGTGCAGGACGAGCGAGACGATGGTGCCGCAGAAGCCCAGGTAGAGGCCGGCGTCGAACAGATGGTCTTCGTTCTCCAGGAGTTTGAGCCGGAGCTGGGCGGGCAGCTTTTGGCGGCGGATTTCCGCCAGCTTGGCCAGGCAGACGGAGTAAATGAGCGATTGCAACACGAAGAACAGCAGCATGGTCAACAGGCTTGGCGCGTTCATAGGTTTCATTTTGGCGCCGGGCGTCGCAATCGCGGCCGCGCTGGCCAACCCGGGCAAGCGCAGCCGAAGGGGAAACTCCGCCTTCTGGCTGCCCTGGGCGAGAAACGGCTCGCTCAGGAGCAGAACCACGACTAAAAAACCCAACGCAAATAGCATTTCGCGGCATACGTTAAATCCGCGCATCCGCAACGGCTCCCCGAGTGCGGGCGCCATCCGCGCCACGTACAGCGCGACGGCAATCAGGAATCCTCCTGCCAGATAAAGGAACCACTTAACTGTTACCGCGATCCACGGAAGACGCAACGCAAAATTGGTGGCCGCGCGAAAAAAGAACCCGGCCGGCAGGCAGGCCAGGGTCCGGTCGCGAAGGTCCGAGGCGCAAATCCGCTGGTTGCGCTGGAACAGCTCGTCCAGCGCGCCGGAGCCGAAGCGCAGGCCGGTTCCCAGATCGTCCAGGCCGCTTCGGCTGAAGTTGTCCAGGTAGGCGGCCACCGCGGCGGGTTGCTGGGAAAGTTCCACCCCCGCATAAAGCAGGGGCATTTTCGTCCCGGCGTCGCGCGTCTGGGCCGCCAACTGTTCCAGCGTCCGCGCCCCTTCAATGCGGCGGACAAACACCGTCAACTGGTCCCAATTGAGCCGTTGTCCCAGCGACATCATGTCCATGAGAAATTGTTCCAGCGGCTCGGTGTTCCCGCCCCTGTTGGCCGCGGCGGCGCGGTCCAGAAGATCCTGGCGCAAGCCGGCGGCCAGCGCGTCCTCTTCCAGCAGCAGCCCGCAAACCGAGAGCGCGGCGTCAAAGGCCTGGCCGGACGGGGAAATGGAGGGCGGAAACAGGACGGTATTGGTCAGTTGGCGGCAACGCATCAATTGCTTCACGGCGGGCGACGGGGCCGCTTCCAAAAAGGCCGCCACCCGGTCGCGATTTTCCAGGCGGATGACCGAATCTACAATGAACTGGGAATACCCGTTCGTCGAGCCAGGGCCGGCCGGGCCGTGATTGAGGAGATTATGGATCGGGTTTAAGGCCAAGGCCGGGGCGGATGGGAAGTTGGCGGCCTGGGAAAGTTTCTCAAGGCCCGGAAGATTCTGGCTCTTGGCCGCTTGCAGGAGCAGTGCAGCGGCGGCCGGCCGGCCTATTTGGGCCAGCTCCAAGCCGTGATCCACCAGGGAAGGCGTCCCCTCGCCGGCCCGTTGGATGACGGCGACATCCACGGCGCAGATATGGATGGGCACCAGCCAGCCGCACAGTAGCAGCAAAGCGGCATCGGCGAGGCAGAACGCAAACAATAGCCACCGGCCCAGCATAGTATTCATTCGCAAATCATCACATCCCTCCTGCTCATATAGGTAATAGACGGCGGATTTGGGCAGATTGTCAAGTCCTGTGTCATAAAACAACCATTATTTTTCACTTTAAGACTTTCCTTTCGGCCTGATCTGGTGTATAAAATAGATGTGAGGAGGAGAGATTTCAGTTTGCATGGCCGCCGTGCCGCTCCGGGCCGGGTGGACCCGTGTTCCGGCGCTGGCCGGAAGGGCGGTGCGCGCGGGACAGACTTCTTCGTCTTCGGTAGGGCGGCGCTGCTGCGCCGCCCAAGAATTCAAGGCAGAGCGGCAGCTCTGCCCTACCAGGAATGCGGAGATTCTGTCCTGCAACCAGCGCTGCAATTTGCCCTTTCCCAAACCACTCCGATAATATAAGGTCCAAGTATGAAGAACAAAACTTCAGAGCCGCGTCGCCGGGAAGGCGCGTTCACATTGATTGAATTGCTGGTGGTGATTGCCATCATCGGCATTCTGGCGGCGTTGTTGCTGCCCGCCATTGGCAAAGCCAAAACCTCCGCCAAAGAAAAAATGGCGCAGACAGACATGGCCAATTTGACCGCCGCCATCTCCCAGTACTACAACGAATACAGCATGTTGCCGGTATCCACCAATGCTCTTGCCGCGGCTGCTCTTCTTCACAATCCATTAAACCCAACCGGCCCTGTTGGCAGCGATTTCACCTATGGCACGAAGGTGTCCGGCGCTCCCCTCTCGCTGCTGAACAACCAGACCATTGTGAGCAGCTCCGTCATCGGCCAGCCCATCACCAGTCCGGGAAGCCAGTATGCCAACGTCAATTCGGAAGTGATCGCGATTCTGACCGCCGCCGATTATTATCCCGAGAAGAGCGTCACCGCGCATACCTACAATTCGCGCGTGCTCAGCTTCTTCACCGGGCGGCCCGCGACCGACACCAATTCGCCCGGCATTGGTCCAGACTATGTCATGCGCGACCCGTTTGGAACGCCGTACATAATCACGATGGATTTGAATGGAGATGGCAAGTGCTATGACCCGATTTGGTGCGGGCAACTCGGTATCGCCCCGGTATCCGGCTCGTCCATGATCTGGTCCTTTGGCCAGTTGAAGACGATTGTGCTCAACCAGCCCGTGAACGGCCCCGTCAACAAACATCTGCTCACAAGCTGGAAGTGATCCTGCTGATTCGCCCAAACGAATCGCCAGCTTGGGAGGTGAGATTCCGCCGGTGGCACGCCGACGCAGGCGATGGGTCAGTCACGGCTGGTAGGGCGCGCACTCTGTGCGCGCCGCGGCGGGCAGAGGACTGCCCGCCCTACCTTTCTCCCTTCCGTCACTGATGCAGTGCCGGCGGGTGCGGTCGGGACGACCGCGCTCTCCGGGAAGTGACTAAGGACCGGGGCGCCTCCAGGGCCATTTCATCTGGGCTAGCCAGATAGGCTAGGGCAACATTTTTCAAGAAACAACTGGACATTCGGCGGCGGATTTTTTAGAACTCCGCCATGCAAAAGCAAAAGCAGCCGGTAGAGG
>Ga0182027_10009632_pt1 | contig 13838 bp, 10 predicted proteins | sample 712E1DmetaG_FD_121300 | JGI IMG/M metagenome (GOLD analysis project Ga0182027, IMG submission 121300) | Permafrost microbial communities from Stordalen Mire, Sweden - 712E1D metaG (Illumina Assembly) | ecosystem: Environmental > Terrestrial > Soil > Wetlands > Permafrost | place: Sweden...
AAGGATGCGGAAGATGCTTCCTGGAAAAACTATTTTGATTCGCTGGCCTGTACACAATGCGGCAGATGTACATCTGTCTGCCCGGCAAATATCACAGGGAAGAAATTATCACCCAGGAAAGTGATGATGGACCTCAGGGAACGAATGAAAGAGAAGGGCCCGTTAATGGTCAAAAACGGAAGAGATTTCAACGATAACCATGCTCTCTTAAGAGATTATATTTCGGAGGAAGAACTATGGGCCTGCACGACATGCAACGCCTGTGCAAAAGAGTGCCCTATCAATATCAACCATCCGACATTAATAGTCGATATGCGCAGATATCTTGTGATGGAAGAAGCATCTGCTCCCGGGGAGATCAAAGCCCTTTTTAATAATATAGAAAATAACGGTGCACTGTGGCAATACTCATCTGAAGACAGGTTGAATTGGAGTAAGGATTTGGAAATTAAGGTTCATTAACCCCCTTCCCAACCTTCCCCCACAGGGGAAGGAGCAAACAAGCCTTTGAGTCATTTCCCCCTTGGGGGAAAATGAAAGGGGGTTTTAAAAGGAGAATCAAAAAATATTTACAAGGCTTATTTAATAAAAGAAAAGATTGAAAAAATGGAAACCCGGAAAATTGAAGTCCCTGTAATGGCAGATCTTTTTGCCAGAGGAGAGAAACCTGAATACCTCTTCTGGGTAGGCTGTGCCGGAGCTTTCGATGACAGGTACAAAAAAGTTGTAAGGGCATTTGCAAAAATACTCACACATCTGAATGTCAACTATGCTGTTCTAGGGAAAGAAGAGACTTGCAACGGCGATCCTGCCAGGCGGGCCGGCAACGAAATGCTTTACCAGATGCAGGCGCTTCAGGTTATTGAGATATTCAGAACGTACGATGTAAAAAAAATAATAACTATCTGCCCGCATTGTTTTAACGTCTTTAAAAACGAATATCCCGATCTTGGTGGCAAATATGAAGTTATCAACTACCTTCAGTTTCTTAACAGGAATATTGAGGATGGTAAATTGAAGATTGATATGGCTTCATTAAACAACATATCAATAACTTATCACGATCCATGCTACCTGGGAAGGGCAAATGACATATATGACGAACCACGAAGCATTCTTAAAAAACTGACTGGCAATTTAGTCGAGATGCACCGTAATAAAAGTTTTGCATTATGTTGTGGAGCTGGCGGAGCTCAGATGTTCAAAGAGGCTGAAAAAGGCGACAAGGAGGTTTTTATCGAGAGAACGGAGGATGCTCTTAAAACTAATGCTAAGGTAATTGCAACAGCCTGTCCGTTTTGTATGACAATGCTCACGGATGGTCTTAAGTATAAAAACAAAGAACAGGAGATCAGGAACCTTGATATTGCTGAACTTATTGCACAATCAATTGATTTATAGAATAGTCCAAATTATTATTTGAAAACAATGGAAAACGTTAAACTCTTGAAAAGCGGTGAATTTCTGGTAAAGGAAATTGAATCGACCGATATTTTTATCCCCGAGGAATTCAATGAGGAACAAAGAATGATCGCGCAGACATGCAGCGACTTTCTTGAAGCTGAAGTATATCCCAATCTCGAAGAAGTTGAGAAAAGCGACAGGGAATTAATGAAAAGCATGCTTAAAAAGTCAGGGGAACTTGGATTAATGGGTATATCAATCCCTGAAGAGTTTGGCGGATTCGGACAATCATTCGTAACACAGATGCTTGTAGCTGAAACAACAGGCGCCGGCTATTCATTTTCAGTAGCGTACATGGCACATTGTGGTATAGGCACATTACCTATCATGTACTATGGGAACAAAGATCAGAGAGAGCGTTATGTTACAAAACTGGCGTCAGGTGAGTTTATCGGAGCATATTGTCTTACCGAACCCGGTGCCGGAAGTGATGCAAACTCCGGTAAAACCAATGCTAAATTAAGCGAAGACGGGAAACATTATATCCTTAACGGGCAGAAGATGTGGATCACAAACGCCGGATTTGCAGATACACTGGTGGTATTTGCAAAAATTGATACCGACAGGGTACTAAGTGCATTTATCGTCGAAAGTAAATACCCGGGTGTAGTTGTGGGTCCCGATGAGCACAAAATGGGAATTAAGGGATCTTCAACAGCACAGATCTATTTTAATGATGTTAAAGTACCGGTGGAGAACCTGCTTGGTAAAAGAGGAGAAGGTTTCCGGATTGCTCTTAGTATCCTTCACATGGGACGTCTGAAGCTTGGAGCTAACGTCATCGGAGCTGGTAAAAAGGCGATTAATGATTCTGTTAAATATGCTAACGAAAGAAAACAGTTCGGAGTTTTAATTTCAACATTCGGGGCACTGAAACACAAAATGGCTGAACAGGTCATTCGTCTTTTTGCTTCGGAATCAGCTGTATACAGAGTGAGTGCTGATATCGATAACCTGATGAAGAAGCTTACGGCAGACTGTGGTGATTATGGCAGGGCATCGATCGAAGCAATCAGTCACTATGCCGTTGAAGCAGCTATTCTGAAAGTGGTAGGATCCGAAATGCTTGATTTTATTGCTGATGAGGCAGTTCAGATACACGGTGGAATGGGTTACTCAGCTGAGATGGCAGTGGAAAGAGGTTACAGGGATTCGAGGATTAACAGAATCTTCGAAGGTACTAATGAAATAAACCGGCTCCTTGTAGTTGATACTGCAATGAAACGCGCAATGAAAGGTGAGTTCGACTTGTTCGGAGAAGCTGAAAAACTCTACTCCGGATTGGATAAAATCACCGATGGAAAAACAGCAGGTGAAGGTTATTTCCAGGAAAAAACAAGATATATCAAGAACTTCAAAAAGGCTATCCTGATTTGTATCCATGGTGCAACAAAACGATTTGGGAAAAACCTCATAAACGAACAGGAAGTTCTTAATAATATTGCTGAAATGATGATGGAAACATATGTTTCTGAATCACTTGCATTAAGAGTCGAAAAAATGTCAACACTTAAAGGAAATGTATCACTTTATAAAGATATGTTTGATGTCAACGTATTCGACACGGCCAGTATCATCAGAAAATCGGCTTTTGAGGCAATCGGCTCATTCTCAGCACCGGAATCCTGCCCGACACTAATTAAGGCAATTGAAAACCTTTCAAGAGTGGAATGCATAAATGTAAAAGATGCAAGACGGCGAATCGCAAACAAACTTATTGAAAATAATGCATATAAGTTCTAAATCTTCATAAATTAGAATTTGGAAAAGGCTTTTTAGGAAGCCTTTTTTATTCAACATACATTACAACATCCTTTTTGTAAATTCTGGTTAGAAATAAATATCATCAGGGTGAGTGATAAAGATCAATTCTTTACATGATAAAGAGCATGCATAACCATAAAATTTGTGACATATAAAAAACTATTAATCAGGATAATCAGATATCTTTGTGAACAAATTAACACTATCAGAAACATGAATCAGAAATTGAAAAGGATCAAACAGATATTCGTTGCACTAATTCTTATTGCTACAGTTGAAGGATTTTCTTCATGTGAGAAGGATTCATATCCTCCACCTGCTGTCGACCCTAATCAGACCTGGCATTTTCAGGCAGATATTCAGCTAATATTCATCAACTCCAAATGTGTCACTTGTCATAATGGAGTGACCCAATTCCCTGACCTCAGGAGTGGCAAATCTTACGCATCCCTTAGCAGCGGGGGCTATATTACTCCTCCCGGAGAGACAAGTATACTGTATCATCAAATAACTACTAATTCTGCCCATATTCCAAGGACAACCGATGCACAAAAACTTGAAATTCGCTACTGGATCAACCAGGGAGCCCATAATAATTAGAAATATCTTAACCTGTTAAAACCAAATAACATGAAAAACTTTTTTATCCTTTTGACTTTATCGTTATTCATTTCCCCTTTGTTCGCGCAGGAAGATACTCTGAAACAGGTAACGTCAAAACCTGTTCGGTTTACTTTTGGAACGGCCACTCTTATTGATAATAATACAGTTGAAACACTATACAAAGGCGGTCTGGAACTGGAAATAAGTCATAGATTCAGCCTGATTGAAAATTATCATGATCTTTTTGGCATTTATGGTTCGGCAAATACACGAATAGGATTGAACTATGGCATCACCGACAGGTTGATGATCGGCGCCGGGACGACAAAGAATTATCAGCTCCAGGATATTCAGTGGAAGTATCTTATACTGCGGCAGACAGAAGATAACAAAATGCCTGTTTCACTTTCATATTATGGTAATATCGTAGTTAATTTACAACAGTCAGCGGATTTTGGACCGGCTGCAAGCTTCAGGCAAATTCACAGGTTATCTTATTTCACTCAACTGATTGTGGCCCGCAAAATAAATAACATGTTTTCGATTCAGATAGCTCCCTCGCTGGCATATTTCAATTCCGTGCCTCAAAACATGGATTCTACTGCAGGTTATAAAAATCTTAACATAGGACTTTCAGCAGGAGCGCGTGCAAATTTATTCGGTTCCCATTCTCTGATAATTGAATATGATCAACTACTTACAAAGCAAAGTATTGCTGTACAGCCAAAACCAAATCTCTCACTGGGGTGGGAAATTGGTACAGCAACACACTCTTTCCAGATATTTGTGACCAACTATGATCAGATTATTAATCAACGGAATCTCGTGTTCAACACAAATGATTGGAGAGAAAGTCAATGGTTGGTAGGGTTTAATATTCATGTCAGATTCTGAGTGACAAGGTTGAGGTCAGGCTTTGCAATGAATGTCATTCGAAAAACTCAATACTTATGGCCTCACTTTATAAATTTGAATCTAAAGAACAACGCCGCGACGGATTCTTTAACGGCATAATCTTAAATGCATCGTATGTAATTGGAGCAAACAGGAACGAATACCTGAACCTGTTAAGTTTGATTATATTTATTGGTGTAATGATTGTGATCGCCATTCACATCATATTCAGAATAAGGGAAAAAGGCAAGAATCAATAAAGAAAAGAAAGATGTATCTCTACCCAAAATGGATCAGGGCCTGGCATGTCATAAACGCAGCAATGTTTCTCATTCTTATTGTTACAGGCTTAAGTATGCAATATACTGATAAAGAAAATGCCTCTTATGTTGTAGGGTTTGCAAAAGCTGTCAGGTGGCATAATTTTGCAGCCATTATACTGATTTTAAACTATATATTTTTTGTTACCGGAAACCTGCTGACAAATAATGGAAGATATTACAGAATAGGGAGAAAAGATTTTTTATCAAATCCTGCGAAGCAATTTAAATATTATTCAAGGGGTATGTTCAAAGGTGAAAAACACCCTTTTCCGGTGACCGAAGAACGCAAATTTAATCCGCTTCAAAAATTAACTTACGTACTTGCTATGTACGTTGCTTTCCCATTATTAATTATATCAGGTATTGGTTTGTTGTTACCGGAAATAACAATAAAAACTTTTTTTGGTATAAGCGGACTTATACTTACAGATATCCTTCATATCACAATGGGTTTCTTGCTCTCAATATTTATGATAATTCATATTTATACATGTACTCTTGGAGCGAAGCCAACCTCTCTTTTCAGAGGGATCATAACGGGTTACCATATTTCGGATGAGGAATAACAAAAATTAATTTTGGGAATTTAGTTTGCACGGTTATTATTATCTTTATACTTAAATTTAATATAAGATTATGAAACGGATTAAATTACTTCTTATCGGTTCGGCAGTTATGCTTATGAGTGTTTCTTTGTTTGCCCAGCCTAAACCATGGGTTGTTCCCGCTAACTTCAAGTCAATGAAAAACCCAATTGCTCAGAGTGACGCAAGTGCCAAAACCGGAACGGCTCTTTTTACAAAGAATTGTGCAGCCTGTCATGGAAAAGCCGGACTGGGTGATGGCGTAAAAGCCAGGACACTTAAAGATTTTCCGGGTGATTTTTCCAAAGCTGTATTCCAGAGTCTTTCTGATGGGGATATTTTTTACAGAACTAAAACCGGAAGAGGCGATATGCCGAAGTACGACGGAAAACTGGCAGATGATGATATCTGGAATGTTGTTAATTATCTTAGAACGTTAAAGAAGTTATAGGAAGATAGTAATTCTTCAAGATCGGAGGCTGGACTAAATTGTTCAGCCTTTTTTTATCGGCCTAAAAAAAGTAAACCCCCAAAGCCTTGACCTCAGAGGTTTTAATAATTAAATCTTTCTCTACATGCAAATTGCTTATGGCAGTACAGCTAGTGAGTTAGCCAGCAAAGTTGTTGTATACGCCTTATTATGAATACCTAAACTAAAATCTCTGAGGCATAACTGGAAGTTGATAATAGCTCCCATCTGCGCGTTTGTCAGAGTAAGTTTTGGTAATGCACTATTAGTTGCAATCTGGTCAGCTGTGAAGCCCGTAGTGCTTGGATTCTGAAACAAAGTTGTATTATAGGTAGGGCCAGCAGGATTATTGACCGGGTCATATATATTCAGATTTCCGTCATAGTTATTGGTTGTGAGTCCTGCCCAGAGGTTCGCAGTTGCATCGCCATTTCTACCCAGAATATCAATCCCTCTTTCCTGTAATTTTGCTGCTAACTGGTCGAGTTGAGCTTTAACACCATCTCTTGTCTGCTTCCAGTATGTGGTTGTTGTTGACGAAGAAATCGGGTTTGCTGCGTGACAACCAGCAACATTGCATCCGTTAAAGTTTCCCTGTGCATTAAATGTATGTCCACCAGCTTTTCCTGACATTGGTGCCATATGGCAATCCTGGCATGAAGCAACGGTTGTATGCTGTGAATTGGAGTAACCTGTTCCGAATTCCACACCACCAATACCGGCAAATATTGCTGCGGTAGTACCATTATGCGTACTTGTTCTGTAACTGGGTTTAAGAACATTCAAACTACTGGATTGTGCTGCATCGTAGAACACAGCATTCGGATTGCTTACAAGCCCGGCATAATTCATGACATTCTTATCAGTATTTGAATTTGTAAGTGGACGAGGCTGATGGCATTTAGCGCATAAATTGCTTTTACTGTAATCCTGCGTAAGGTCAATGGTTTTTGTACCGCCAAAAAAGGTCATTGGTACCGCTGCAGTAGTTGTCAGAGGCATGAAATCAGCAAAGGTATAAGTAGTATGTAAATTGTCGTGACACATGCTGCACTGCATTGGGCCGTAAGATTTATCAGGTGATGAAGCGTAAGGATTGGAATAAGTAGTTGCAGGTGGTACAATTGTGAAGACCGTTGATACATTGTTTTTAACAACATATTTAAATCCTTCTGATTCGTGGCATGGGGCACAACCTGTACTACCGACTTCCTCGAAATTTGCCTCGCCATAGGCATGTTTGGAATATGCAAACTGGGTACTCACGGAATCAACTCCGGCAGAATTATGGCATTGAGTGCAGGTTGCATTTGCATCTGCACCGTTAGTCCCGGCAGGGCCCATCGGTCCTTCACATGCAGTAATAAGGAATCCAGTCGTGAATAAAACTGAGAATAGTCTGATTAGGGTTTTCATATCCGGCTAATTTGTTAAAATTTCGTCTTGCAATTTACTAAAAAGCTACACTATCTTATTAACAGTTGATATGTTATTTATGATATATATAATTGATAGATATAGTGTTTCCCGGTGATAAATATCAATTAATAGGGTGATATTTGTTAGTTTTGTAGATTCTAGTGTTTTAAAAAAACTATTTTTAAATCCTTTAAAAACGGAAATATGTCAGTGGTCAATTTAATCAGCAGTTGTGAGACTTGCACCCGTCGATGGAAAAACTTTCAGCACCTGACAAAAGAAGAACTTAACCTTATAAACGATAACAGGTATGAAGCAACCTTTAAACCTGGCGAGATAATGATGAAACAAGGCTCTCCTACATCAAATGCACTATTTATAGCATCAGGAATGGCAAAAACATATATTGAGGGACAGAACGGGAAAAACTTCATATTAAGTATTGCTTTGCCCGGCCGGCTTATATTAGGGCCTGGAGCTTACGTCAACTCCCGGCATACCTACACTGTAGCCGCAATCACTGCTGTTCAGGCTTGTTTCATAAATTTTGAGATATTTAAGCAGATTGTAAGGTTAAATGGAGCGTTTGCTGAGGGCCTCCTCGAAGATATAAGTGCAAAATCATTAGGATCTCTCACACGCATGGTCAACCTGTCGCAGAAGAAAATGCATGGGAGACTCGCCGAAACCTTATTGTACTTTTCAGATGTTGTGTTCAAAAATGATGAGTATGAAATGATACTCTCACGTCAGGAACTTGGCGAAATGACAAATATGGCCAAGGAATGTGTTGTCCGGATTCTTAAAGAGCTTGAGGATTCCGGAGTTATTTATTCTGATTCGTCAAAAATCAAAATACTTGACAGGGAAAGGCTTGTTCAGATATCAACAAAGGGGTAGGTAGTAAGAAGTAAGCAGTAAGTAGTACTGTCTCCGGTCTTCTGGCTACGGATTATTTAATTAAAGTTTTTAACAAATTCAGTTTATGAAGTATTTGAAATTTCTTTATTCCCCGCTTTTTATGGGAGTACTTTTCGTACTGTTTGCTATTGCCATGGCAGTTGCCACTTTTCTTGAAAATGATTTTGGTTCCGCCGCAGCTTACAGCATGGTTTATAATACAAGGTGGTTCGAACTTATATTATTCCTTCTAGCTCTGAACCTTGTGGGTCAGGTTGTTGTTTTAAAGCTCCTCAGGAGAGAAAAACTGTCGGTTGGCCTCTTTCATCTCTCATTCATTCTTATGATAATTGGTGCAGGTATAACAAGGTATTTCGGATGGGAAGGCTCGATGCATATACGAGAAGGAGAAGAACAGCAACTGTGCTTTTCAAATGAGAAATATATCGGATATTCTGTTAAAGATAATAATGGAACTATTATTGCAAGCCATACCCGGAAATATTCAATGACTTCAGTTTCAGCCGATAAGTTTAACAAAAGGATAAAAATCAATGGCAGGGAATATGAACTCTTGCTTGCAAAGATCATCCCGAATGCATCTGAGATTGTTGCTGACAGCCCTGAAGGAGAACCAATTGTTTCAATGCTTGTTACAAAAAATATGACCTCAAGAGAAACCCTTACTCTCAAAAAGGGAGATACAAAAACTTCAAATGGAATCTCTTTCGGTTTTGCTTCACTTCAACAGGCTGATGTAAATATATCACTTGACTCGGGAAAGTTTTTTGTGCAATCCAGATTCAATTTAGGTGAAAGGAGCATGATATCTCAGGCAGTAAAATCAACAGAGCAAGGCAAGCCGATTGAATTAAAAACGATGCAGATTTTAACATTAGATGACATTAAAATAGTACCTCAGCAGATGTCGGTTAAAGGAGTCATTAGAGCAGTAGCTGTTAAACCTGAGGAGCAGACTACTGGTTTGAATGCTTTTATATTTCATCTCATCAGCGGTAAAAAATCGGCAACAGTGTACCTTTGGGACAGGGAGGGAGAAAAGGTTGCTTCAGCTTCCTGCGAGTTGGATGGGAACATAGTGGAGCTTAGCTATGGATCAAAATCAACAACACTTCCTTTCTCAATTAAGCTTAATGATTTTATTCTTGAGAGATATCCCGGTTCTTCCAGTCCTTCGGGTTATAAGAGCGATGTCGTTCTTCTCGATAAGAGAGAAAATGTTGAAAAACCTTTCATGATTTTCATGAATAATATCCTCAAATATAAGGGGTACCGTTTTTATCAGTCCTCTTTCGACCGCGATGAAAAGGGGACAATACTATCTGTTAACCACGATATGGCAGGCATGCTGGTTACATATACAGGTTATGCGTTGTTATTCTTTTTCATTATTCTTTCATTACTCAATAAGAACTCAGTATTTCGTAATATTAATGCCGGATACTGGAATTCATCAATCAGGAAAAGTGCTTCGGTTATCCTTCTGATTCTATTTTTGTCGGGCGCGAAAAATGCCAATGCTCAGAAACTGGTTCCTGAAAAATCTGTTGCCATGGAGTTTGGTAAAGTGCTTGTTCAGGATCAGAAGGGGAGGACCAAACCATTTTTTACCCTTAGTAATGATATTCTCCGGAAGGTAACCAGAGAGAATGAATTTGAAGGACTCACCTCCATGCAGGTCTTCCTGGGGTTGTATTTCGATTTTAATAACTGGAAGGATGTTCCCCTGATCAGGATTTCGAATAGTGATCTCCAGAAGAAGCTGGGTATCAGCGGAAAGTTTGCTTCATTTTCCGACCTGGTTAATATTGAAGGTAATGGCAGTTATAAAATTTCAGAAGAAGTAAATACTGCATATTCGAAAGCTCCCGGAGAAAGGAGTAAGACGGATAAGGAGATGATGAAAATCGATGAACGGGTAAATATCGTGTACATGATATATAATGGGGATTTCATGAAACTTTTTCCATTGAAGAATGGAACACGTGATTGGGGCCTGCCACAGGAGGCACTTCAAAAAGCTCCAAGCAAAGAGGATTCGCTTTTTCTTAAGAGTATTATTCCTGTTTTGTCAGATGCCTTGCAGACAAATAACATAGCCACTGTCCGTAAGGTTTCTGAATCAATAACCGGGTATCAGAAAAGATTTTCACAATATGCTCTTCCTTCAGAATCAAAAACCAATGCAGAACTATTGTATTATAAACTTGGCATATTTGAACGGCTCTTCCCCTTCTATGCTACAATTGGTCTGATAATGCTGATAGGGCTTATTGCCATGGTGATCAGGGGAAAGAAAGAAACCTCCATATTTGTTAAGGTTCTCGGATGGTTGTTATTTGCCGGGTTCCTGTTCCATACCCTGGGTCTTGGTCTCAGATGGTACATTGCAGGTCATGCTCCAATGAGCAATGGATATGAATCGATGATTTTTATCTCGTGGGCTACGCTTCTGGCAGGATTTATATTCAGCCGTAAATCGGCATTTGCTCTTTCTGCAACTGCGGTACTCGCTTCAATGACTCTTATGGTAGCTCATCTGAGCTTCATGGACCCGGAGATCACCAACCTTGTACCGGTTCTTAAATCATACTGGCTTACCTTGCATGTTTCGGTTATTACAGGCAGCTATGGGTTCCTGGGACTTGGTGCCATACTGGGACTTATTACATTAATACTTCTTTCTTTATCGAACAATACAAACCGGGAGAGGATCACGAATACTATTGATGAGCTCACTGTAATCAATTTTAAGACCCTTACTCTCGGGTTATATTTTCTTACAATCGGGACTTTCCTGGGAGCAGTCTGGGCAAATGAATCATGGGGGAGATACTGGGGCTGGGATCCGAAAGAGACCTGGTCATTAATAACTATAATCATTTACGGCGTAGTAATACACAGTCGCAGGATACCAGGAATGAAAGATATCTTCACATTTAATCTGATTTCCCTTTTTGCATTCTCTTCGGTGCTTATGACATATTTTGGTGTGAATTATTATTTATCGGGAATGCACTCTTATGCAGCAGGGGAGACGGTTCCTGTACCCTCGTTTGTTTATATTGTTGTTATTGTTCTGGCGGCATTATCTTTCATAGCATATTCAAAATATAAAACCCATAAAAAAACATAGAGACAGGTCATAAAGAGAGTAACCCGAACACTTTTATTCTAAACCATAAAATGCTTACAATGTCCCTTGTTCTTCGAGCCATTTTCTTACCCTTTCATGCTCTGCCTGATATTTTGCTTCAATATCCTTGGCAATCTGCTGAAACTCTGGTTCATTTCTGATGCTGTTAAATAAAGGGTCTGTTTTGATTAAATTTGCCATCCATAGGGGTACTTGTTGGATTTGATTAAAAATTCTTAAATTTTTATACGCCTTAACCTTCTCTCCTCTGAAAGCATATGTCCCTGCAAGATCGTAGTATATATAAAATTTTTGTCCCGATTCTCGCTTCAATTCAATCATTCTGTAACAATATTTTATTTGCTCATTGAAACAGTATTCAGCCTCTTCTTTATAGCCATTTTGCCAGTAAGCATATCCCATACGGTGCATACCGTTTGTAGCGAATTCTCCATTAGTTTTCAATTTTTCAAACCCCTTTTTATAATATTTTAATGATTCTTTATACTGACCAAGCCATGCGTAATCATCTGCTAATGCTCCAATATCGGTTGAATCTAAAGCATAAGCTTTTTCCCCATATTCAATAGATTTATTGAAATTTGCTAGCCAGAATTCATTCCAACTTGAAATACCATAATATGCCAATGAATCGCCATTCAATTTCAATATGTCATTATAATATTGCTTAGATTTCTCAGGAAATCCAGCATTAAAATACGCCCAACCAATTGCTAATAATAACTGAGGTAATTCTTCTCCACGATTGATAGATGCAGCTTTTTGAAGATAATTAATATTATTAACAAGATCGGTAGCATAATAGAATGCTCCTTTTTCGTGGTAAGCCATCCAATCGTTTGGGTTAAATTTTATGGCTTTATCAAATTCTTCAATAGCCTGTTCTGGTTTACCGATTTCATTATAATATCTTCCTCTTAAAGTATATGCTTCTGATAATTGATTATCAAAGGAAAGGGCAATTTTTGTTAGGATCAGAACAGAATCCATGAAATTTTCTGAGAAATATTCTTTCCAATAGTGCTTGTCCCAATATACCATTGCCAGACCTGAATATGCTTGAGCGAATGTTGAATCATATTTCAATGCTTTATGATATAAGTCTTCTGCTTCTTGCAGCGCTGCCTTGTTCCCATTGATCCAATATTTTGTATATTCTTCTCTTGCCTGTTGGTAAAAATCGTATGCTGTAAGGTTGGTAGTTGGTATTTTATTAATGAGTTGTTTTTCCTCAGGTGTTATAATTGTTTTCAGTTCTGCTGCTATTGACTGTGCAATTTCACTTTGCATACTAATAATATCACTTGTCTCACGTATTTCACGATCATATGATTTACCCCAAAGATGTTTTTCATTACCAGCAGCAATTAATTGTACCCTAAGAACAAATTTATTGCCATATTTTTGTCCACTACCTTCAACTATATAATTAACCCCCAGTTTTTTTGCAATTTCAGGCGTAGATTTGGTAGTATTGTTTCTGAATTGTTCAACTGAATTTCGTGAAAGAACCCTGCTGAAATCACTGATCTTTTGAAGATTATTGAGTATCTCTTCCATGACACCATTCAGGAAGTAAGTTGTTGAATCATTAGGACTGTCATTTCTAAAGGGTAAAACAGCAATGGATTTTTCAAGCTGTTCTTTCGGCTTAGAAAGTGTTGGGATTAAAAAATACCCAAGCAGGAAAAGTGTTAATATTATAACAGATGCTATAATGATTTTCGTTTTCAGATTTTTTGGCTTTTCAGATATTGTGTTAACAGCCTCTTTTAAGACCTCCCTATCCTTCTGATTATGTTTCTTTATTGCGGTAATAATCTCTTTGACTGCGTTTGCCACCTTATTGATCTGGTCACGATAGTAAGTTTTATTGAGGTTATCTTGAGGGTGATCTTCATTAGCTCTCAAAGGTCTGTTAACACCTGCTGCCTTATAAATAAACTCAATACAACGAAGAACTCCACCCAGTTCATTTTCAATAAGGGTTTTATCTTCAGGGTCAAGGTCATTAATCTTAATTGGCAATATCCTGCTTGCTACATTTCCGCTATCAAGCCTGATATCTCTTCCGAACTGATCTTCCTTTGCCTGTTTGTTAAAGGCAACAAACTCGTGTTGCCAAGCAAAACTTTTTAAGTCACAGTATGTTTGTGAGATTATGGGGATGAAGATTAGGCATTTTAGTTTCTTAGCCAACGATTCGTCCACAATATGCGTTTCAAGCAGACCATCCTGCG
>Ga0182027_10009633_pt1 | contig 13837 bp, 7 predicted proteins | sample 712E1DmetaG_FD_121300 | JGI IMG/M metagenome (GOLD analysis project Ga0182027, IMG submission 121300) | Permafrost microbial communities from Stordalen Mire, Sweden - 712E1D metaG (Illumina Assembly) | ecosystem: Environmental > Terrestrial > Soil > Wetlands > Permafrost | place: Sweden...
CGAAGCCGAAGTCATCCGCCGTGTCGGCGAAAAAATCGCGGAACGCGCGCTTCAACTGACACATGCCGGGGACGCCATTTTGATTCTGGCCGGCAAAGGCCATAACGGCGACGACGCCCGCGCCGCGCGTGAACATTTGGGCGGGCGCAACGTCGAAACACTCGATGTCACCGCGCCGGAAAAGGATCTGTCAAAGCTCGAAACCGCACTGCGTTCCAAACCCGCGCTCATCATTGACGGCTTGTTCGGCATCGGCTTGGGCCGTCCGCTCGACGGCAGCTGGAGCAAATTCATCCAGCGTGTGAATGAAGCGCGCATCGCCGTGCTTGCCGTGGATGTGCCGTCCGGTTTGAACGCGGACACCGGCTGTCCCGTATCGCGGGACGCGGCGATTGAAGCCGTAATCACTCTGACCATCGGCGCGCCGAAAATTGGATTACTGCAACAAGTCGCCTGGCCGTTTGTCGGACGACTTGAAGTCGTGGACGACGTTGGCTTGAGCCCATGCCCGCAGAAGGGCGAGTTGATTTGGACGCAGCCGGGCGATTTCGCCGATTTTCCGCCACCGCGCGCCGTGAGCGGCCATAAAGGTTCGTTCGGGCATCTGGCAATCATTGCGGGAAGCCTTGGTTATCATGGCGCGGCGGTTTTGGTCGCGCGCGCCGCCCAGCGCGCTCAACCGGGACGCATCACGCTGTTCACGCAGGAAATCACCTATCGCCCCGTTGCAGAACAGTTGCAAGCCGTGATGGTCAATATTTGGAAACCGGAACTGAAATTGCCGGAATCGGCGAGCGCAATTTTGATTGGCCCCGGATTGGCCGCGCCGGAAATCGCCGAAGAAATGAAAACCTTCACGCGACAACTGTGGCGCGATGCAAAATTGCCGGTGATTGTGGATGCAAGCGCACTGGACTGGCTCCTGCCGCCGCAAGCCCCGCCGAAAACGGCGATTCGTGTCATCACACCGCATCCCGGTGAAGCGGCGCGGCTATTGAAAACGACATCGAAGGAAGTGCAGTCAAACCGGCCGCAGGCGTTGCGGGAAATTTCGAAACGCCTTGGCAACTGCTGGGTGGTGCTGAAAGGAAATCAGACGCTCATTGGCCGGCAAGCCGGCGAAATTTTTGTGAACCCATCCGGCAACCCGCATCTGGCCCAAGGCGGCAGCGGCGACGTGCTGGCAGGTTTCATTGGAGGACTGCTCGGGCAACCGGCATTGCAAGCTGACGTTGGCAAAACAATCAGTTACGCCGTCTGGCGGCACGGCGCGGTGGCAGACGCGTTGCAAGCCACGCGGACGAATTGGGTCGTGGAAGATTTGATAGCTGAACTGGGTAAAGCGGGCGAAGAACTCAACGGTTGATCAATTCATCCACCGCGGCACGCGCGTCGTCAGCCGTCGCGTCTGGTGGCAGCGGCTTTCCGAATCTGACAGTCACCGGATAGGGAAATTTTCGCGGCCATTTCCAAAAGAATCTTCCGCCTTCAAAGCTGAAAATGCTGCCCCACACGCCCACGAGGGCAATCGGCACAATGGGCGCGTCCACGTTTCTCATGATATGCTCAAAACCATGCCGAAATTCGAGTAGTTCGCCCGTGCGTGTGATGCCGCCCTCGGCAAAGATGCAAACAACATGACCGGCGCGAATCACGTCGCTGGCCATCTGGAGCGATCCAATCAATTCACGTGGACTTTGCGTGGATGAAACCGGGATAAGGCCGAGCGCACGCGCGAATGGATTCAGCCAGCGCAGCTCATAATAACTTTTTTCCATGAGGAAACGAATGGAGCGATCGGTCGAGGCCATCAGCAACGGCCCGTCCACGAATGAAACGTGGTTGCAAACGAACAACGCGCCGCCTTTCTCGGGAATGTTGTCACGTCCATCAATCCGAATTCGGTAAAACGAATGGGTCATGCACCACAGCAGAAACCGGATCAACGAATCCGGCAGCAGGATAGTGACGTAAACAGTCGCAGCAAACGTGGCAGCCGCCACGATCAGAAAAATGGTTGGCGGTGCGAATTTGAGCGTGACGGTGAACAGATAATAAATTCCCGACGCTAGAAAAATTCCAACGAAAGAAAGCAGATTGGCCGCCGCCAGCACACCACCCTTCTGGCCGCGCGCGGGCCGGTGTTGCAGCAACGCGGAGATGGGCACGATAAAAAATCCGCCAAAGAACCCAAGCAACGCGAGGTCGAGCATCACATGATGGAACGAAAGGTCATACCGCCCGAGCAGCGCGGCGCAAATCGTCAATCCAACGGAGCCCAATGGAATGAGGCCGTATTCAATTTTGCCGCCGGAGAGATAACCCGCCGCAAAACTGCCGAGGCCGATGCCGATGGCGGTGGCCACCTGCAGATAACTGGTGAGCGTCGGGTCGGTGAGGTGCAGCACATCCGAGGCGTAGGTCACGACGAGCAACTGGACGAGCGCTGCGAAGAAGAAGAAATACGTGTTACCGATGACGGCCAGCCACAGCGGACGGTCACGGCGGACAAGCCGGATTTGCGCCCACAAATCGGCGAGGAAATTTGCATGGAATTTTTTCGCCGGATCGGCGGCAGGAATCCGGGTAATGCCGGTGCTCGTCATCAGGCCGAAAACCGCGAGCAAAATCAAAATCACGCCCGACCATGCCTGGCGACCGGCGAACTCCTTGCACAGCCAGCCGCCCGCCGCTGTTCCGGCGATGATGGCCATGAACGTCCCGAGTTCCAACACGCCGTTGCCCCATGACAATTTTTTCTCCGGCAGCAGTTCCGGCAGCGATCCATATTTTGACGGTCCAAAAATCGCGCTGTGCACGCCCATGAGAAACACGCAGGCAACAGTCAGGTAAAGATGATGAGTCGTGAGGCTGACCAGCGCGAATATCATCACGAAAATCTCGAACACCTTCACCCCGATCATCACGGCGCGCTTGCTGAAATGGTCAGCCAGAAAACCACCGGTCATGGAGAACAGGATGAATGGCAGAGCAAACAAAGCACCGACAATGCCCACGAGTTGATCGCGTTTGTTGCCAGGCAAGTCCATCCCCATGATGAGAAAAATGGCGAGCCATTTGAGCGAGTTGTCGCTGAACGCGCCTTGAAACTGCGTGACGATGAGCGCCCAAAAACCCCGGGAGGACAAGATCTGCGAGTTCACGATCTCCGCAGATTGTTCAGGGCGTTTCAGCGTTCCGTTCTCCGGAACGGGGGGTTGGTTCTTTGTTTCGGCCACGACAACAAAGCTAACCGCTCGTACGTCAAACCGCACATTGAAAAACTTCGCCAAACATCGTCTGTGGCAATACTTGTTCTTTCATCGTCCCGTGTCGGAACAAAAAAGGCTGCGGCGCACGGCGTAAATTCTACGCACCCTTGAATCGGGCGCGGCGACTGCTGAATCCACCTTGAATTTGCTTGAAATACTGCTTGCAATTAAAAACCGGACGACTTAATTGAAACCCGCAAATGGGTCTGACATTCCTGAACGGCATCGCAAGGAAGAAGCGGAACCAGATAATGTCCATTGATTTGGGGGGCCGCATGACCAAGGCTGTCCTCCTGGAGCGGCGGGGTGATGTTTTCGCCTTGACCCGGTATGCCCTGCTGGACGCGCCGATTTTCGAAAAGACGTTTTCCCCGGATATATTGGGGGAACATTTAAAAGCCGTCAGCGAAACGCTGAGGCCAAAAACCAGACTCGTCACATTGTCAATCGGTGTGAATGACGCCATAGTGCGATCGGTGGAATTGCCCCAGATACCGGTGGACGAAATGCGGCAGGTGTTGAAAAATAACACGCGCGGCTATTTGCAGCAGGATTTGCCGAACCGGGTTTTTGACTGCCACATCATCCCGCCAAAGTCCCCGCTCCAACCCGCTGACGCGGGTAAATCCGTTGCCATCCCCAAGTTAAAGGTGCTGGTGGCCGGGGCCAAAAAGGAATTGATAGAAGATTTTCAAACCGCGATCAGGAACGCCGGACTCGTGCCCGATTATATTGTGCCCGGCTTGATCAGCCCGGTAAACGCCTTTGAAATGGCGATGCCCGAGGTGTTCGCAAAAGAGTCAATCGCGCTGGTGGACATCGGTTTTAAAAATACTTCGATCTGCATCCTGCAACAAGGCGAGTTGGTGTTGAACCGCGTGGTCGGCATTGGCGGTGATAAATTCACAGCGGGACTGGCAGAAGCGATGAATATCAGCTACGCCGAAGCCGAAAACGCCAAAATAGGCATGGCTGAGGAAATTCGGTCCGCGGTGGAAACGCAGGTGCTGCCGCTGGGCCGTGAATTGCGGGCATCGCTTGATTTCTTCGAACACGAACAAGACCGGCCGGTGTCGCATGTTTATGTGAGCGGCGGCTCCGCGCGCTCGGAATTCATTCTGCAAATGTTGCACAGCGAGCTGGTGACGGAATGTGAAGTCTGGAATCCGACGACATTTCTTCAGATGGCGTTGTCCGGGCAACAGGCTGTTGAGATTGAGCCCATCGCTCCGCAACTCACTGTGGCCATTGGCGCCGCGATGGCCGCCTTTTGATTTATGCCGATACGCATCAATCTGCTCATTGAAACCCAAATCGCCGAGGATTTGCGACGGCGGGATCCGGTCAGGCGCCTCATCATGGGAGGTGCGTTTGCGGTGGCATTGATGCTTCTTTGGTGGAGTTGGATCCAACTCAGGGTCATCGTGGCCGAGAGGGATTTGTCCCAGGTCGAAGCGGGAATCCAATCGCACACCAACGCATTTCAACTTGTGCAGGTCAGTCTGAAAAAAATCAACGGAGCAAACGAAAAATTGGTGGCATTGCAAAAACTGACCCACAGCCGTTTTCTCCAGGGCAATTTATTGAATGCACTGCAACAAGCCACGGTGGACAGCGTGCAACTTATAAGGCTGCGGGTGAACCAGGCTTATCCCGCCACCGATGGAACCGCGCCTCAAACCAATGGCACTCGCATTACGGCCGGTCTGCCCGGCACCGTTACAGAAAAAATCGTCGTGTCACTCGATGCGCGGGATTTCAGCAGCAACCCCGGTGATCAGGTCAACAAATTCAAGGATGCCATCAGCCGACAGCCCTACTTTCAAGCCGAACTGAGTAAAACGAATGGCGTTCGTTTGGCAAGCCTGTCTCCGCCGCAAATCGGTCCGGACGGCAAACCGTCCGTGTTGTTCACCCTGCAGTGTATTTATCCCGATCAAACCCGATGAAGCTGTCCAAGGAAAAACGCAATCAGTCCGTTCTCGCGCTTGTCTGCATAGTGGGAGTGCTGGCGTTGATGTGGTTTAATTTGATTCGCCCGCGATATGTGGCACTGGCCCGGGTTGTGGCTGCCGAAAGGGTCTCCGAAAACAAACTTGAAGGCATCAAAAACAGCATTAAAAACACGAACGCCGTGGCCGGCGAGTTGGCCAGCGTGACGCAAACCCTTTCACACGCTGAAAACGACACGGCTTCAGGGGATCTTTATTCCTGGACCTACGACACCATTCGTGTCTTTAAAACATCCCATCGAGTGGACATCCCGGAGGTGGGCCACCCTGATATCGGCGACGTGGATTTGCTGCCGGATTTTCCGTTCAAGCAGGTCAAGTTCAGCATCAACGGCACAGCTTGCTACCATGACCTGGGCAAATTCATCGCCGATTTCGAAAATGCGTTTCCGCACATACGAATTGTCAATTTGGAAATCCAACCAGCCCCGACCTCTGGCGGCAACGACGAGAAACTTTCTTTTAAAATGGACATCATCGCGCTGGTAAAACCCGCCTCCTTGTGAAGGGAAATCAAATGAAGCGGCACATGAAGAATTTTTGCAGGAATATGATGACGGTTTTGCTGTCGACCGCGGGTGCGATGGCGCTGGCGGTTGATACCGCGCCGGCAACCAAAACCGGCAAAATAGAAACCAAAATCAAAACTGAAACAGAAATCATCCGTTCTGTTTTTATCCTTCCCTCGAATCCCAAGGAAGGCCGCGATCCGTTTTTCCCCGATTCCGAACGACCCTATGAAATTGCCGCCGCCGCCAACCCGCAGGCGGGCAACATAACATCGCTCGTTTTGAAGGGTTTTTCCGGTCCGCTGAATCACCGGCTGGTCATTATCAACAACCATACCTTTGGCGCCGGCGACACGGGTAACGTCATCACTCCTTCCGGTCGCATTCATCTGCGCTGTATTGCAATCAAAACCAACTCCGTGATTATTGAGACTGGCGGCCAGCGTCACGAACTCATTTATTCAAACAAACATCAATGATATGAGCGCGTATTCACTTTCGTTTGGATTGGCGGGCAGGCCTGCGCTTTCCCCGGAAGGAAAAGTCTTGGACTCCCGCGCTTTTCGCTCATTATCCGCCACATATCCGCCCTATTGGACTAAAAACATGAAACCGAAAATGCTAATCGCCATGCTGTTCGTGGGACTCGCTTCGCAACAGTGGGCTGCGTCTCAAACTGAAACCAACAGCGTCGCAACGAACGAACCCGTGATAAGCGAACCCGCGCCAGCCAGCCAGCCAGCCATAATTGTCGCGGCTCCCGAAACCACGGGCACCGTTGCCACCGGCACGGCAGTGATGCCGGCCGCCGACACCAATGAATCTCCCGCTGCGACCACGGAGCCCCAAACAAATGTGGAGAACCCCAATGAAACCGCCGCCGCCAGTGCCAGTGTGCCATTCGCAGTGTCCACGAACGTGTTGCCGGTTCAATTCCAGGATGTCCCGCTCACCACCGCCATTGAAAATCTGGCGCGCCTGGCTGGCATCAATTATCTGCTCGATCCCCAGATTGGTTACGGCCAGCCCGATCAAAGTGGGAAGATCAAACCGGAACCGACCATTTCTGTCCGCTGGGAAAACATCACCGCCCAACAGGCGCTGACGGCGGTTCTGGACAATTATGGCCTCCAGCTCGTCGAAAACCCGAAGACCAAAATCGCGCGCATCACCATACAAAACCCGAGCGCACCGCCGCCGCTCATCACGCGGGTTATTCAGCTCAAAAACTCCGGTGCTTCCAATATGGTGGCGGCGGTGGAAAGTGCGCTCACTGACAAACGAAGCAAAGCGATGCCCGATTCCCGCACCAGTCAGTTGGTTGTTGTCGCCACTGAAGATGAACAGAACGCTGTGAATATGCTTGTTGACCAACTCGACAAACCCACCCGCCAGGTCTTGATCGAAACCAAGCTGGTTGAAATCTCGAGCAATCCCAGCACCAGCAAAGGCATTGATTGGTCAGGCACACTTGCCGCGCAAAACATCTCGTTTGGCAACGGTCAAGTCCAGCCCGCCACCACGACCTTCACAGCTCCCGGCACTACGGTCACCACACCTCTTGGAGCCGGTGGCGCAACGACCACCACCACCCCCGGTTACACCATCACCACAACAACGGCCAGCAGCAGCAGTAGTAGCAGCAGCAGCAGTAGTAGCACCACCCCTGTGATAGGCGGTCTCATCCCCAATGGCCTGTCTTTTAATACCCTTAGTGGCCTGACGCCAGCCATCGGATTCCTCAACGCCGATGGTTTGCATGCCGTTCTTTCCTTCCTAAACCAATCCTCCGACGCACAGGTCGTTTCCACTCCGCGTATCGTAACGATGGACAATGAAACGGCGCACATCGAAGTCACGCGCGCCATCCCGATTTTCAACATCACCGCTGGCACGGCCAACACCGCCGGCGGTTCCTCTGTTACTTACAGCAACGTCGGCACCATTTTGCAGGTCACGCCCCGCATTTCCGCCAACGACTATATCTGGCTCAAAGTTGTGCCTGAAGTCTCAAGCAGTCCCGGATCAGACAACCAAACCATCGGGGGCCTGACTTATTCGGCCCCCATGTTTGACTATCGCCGCATTGATACCCAGGTTCTTATTCCCGACGCCAACACGCTCGTCATGGGTGGCTTGGTCAGGGACAATCCGCAGGCTTCTTATACAAAGATCCCCATTCTGGGCGATATACCGATTCTCGGATACGCCTTCCGAAGCGAAACCAAATCGCTGGATAAGGACAATCTCCTTATTTTCATCACCCCCACCATCATCAAGGACTCCGATTTCCAATATGCTCCGCCAACCAAGTTCTTCAAGTCCCGGCCAATGACCATAAAGCCGCCGCTGAATCCAAAAAGTGCGTGGGACAATGCTGAACCATATCACAACTGGAGCGACCCCGTGCCGAAAGAACCCGGTAATCCGTGAACTGAAATTGGCATGACAACTGCGAATGACAACCGAACTTGTGTTATGAAAACTCTGATTTCTGGTTGCATGAAGCGAACCTCGGGGCAGGCGCATTTCAGACCGCGATCATGCGTCACCACCGTGATGATGGCATTGCTGCTGACTACCTCCAACCTGACGGCGACGCCGCTTGTTACAACTTTAGGCGGTGGGACAAGTCCCAGTTTCTACGGTTATGCAGATGGCAATACTTTGTATGCGCAGTTTCACACGCCCATCGGTCTTGCGACAGACAGTTCGGGCGATTATTTGTATGTGGCTGACCGGGATAATAACGCGATACGCGAGCTTGACCTTGTCTACACAAACACCTTCATGTTCGCCACCAACTCCATCAGCCATCCGGTCGGAGTCGCGGTTGACAGTTTGGATGATGTTTTTGTTCTTAACCGCGGCAACGGTTCCAACGGAACGGTTCTGGAATTTGACCAATATGGTGACCTGATTGCCACCAATGCCATGGGACTGATCAACGCCGCCGGCATTGCGATGGATTACACCGGCAACATTTACGTCACCGTCCAGAGCAACAAGCTCATCCGCATAGCCGCCGGCACCACCAACCAGACCACCATCGCCACCATTGCCATCGCCGGCACCTCGTTGCAGGGCATCGTTGTGAAATATAACGGGTTGATTGCCGCTTGCGACTCTGGCCGCAACGGCATTTTGCTCATTAATCCCAACACCAGTGTCATTACCACCAATGCCGGCTTCAATGGCGCGGACGACAACTTTATTATCGGAACCTATGAATTTCCGTATACCACTGGCGTGCCTAAGGCAAACGCCAAGTTTAATCAACCCTATGGCGTGGCTGAAGTGGGCGATGGAGGACTGATAGTCACAGACTGCGGCAACAACCGCGTTAAAGTTGTGAACGCAGCAGGAGTTGTGACCAATCTCTACGGCGTTAATTCTTATTATTGGTGGACTGGCGAAACTCTTACCAAAGAGGCGGCGTTACTTGGTTGGTCGGACGGGACGGTCTTGGTGCCTGATCAAGTTGGTGACGTCCAAGCGCGTCAGCCTGTCGGCGTTTGTTTCTCAAGCGACGGCACGGTTTACACAACGGAGGATTATTACCACATCATCCGTCATGTTACGGCCAATTTCACGCCGCTGCCACCGCCACCGCCTGCTGCACCGATGAACCTGACCGCGACGGCCACCTCTGGACAGGTAGTTTTGACGTGGACGGCGAGTTCTTCTTCTGGCGTGACGAATTACAATGTAAAACGATCCCCTTCCAGCGGCGGACCTTACACAATCATTGGCAGCACGCCCAGCACGACTTACACCGATACGAATGTGATGAACGGAACGACTTATTACTATGTTGTTTCAGCCCTGAATGCCGGAGGTGAAGGTCCAAACTCGGCTGAAGTCAGCGCCACCCCGCCGATCCCGCCGCCGTCAGCACCGAGAATCGGTTGGTTTGATTATGAAGGACCTCCCGGCGAACAAACCACCGTCCTCCATCCTGTCAGCGGAGCCAACTACTACACGGCCAACAATGATTTGCTTATGGCCATTGATCCGGGCACGAACGGCCTTTCGACCTATTACATCGCCACCAACGGGCCGCAGCCGGTTTTGGCTGTTCCAAGTTCGACCAACGGAAGCACTCCGCCGCCTTATCAAGATGGTTGGTCATATGCACAGCCTTTGCCTGTGACAACCATGCCGGATTTGGTGATCAAAGCGGTGAATGTCGGTCCGGGAGGGACCGGCCAAATTGCCACAGCCGAGTTTCTGTTTCAAGTTGCCAATCCAACGATTATCGGAGCCAACGCCGCGCAGTTCACGGTCAGCGACATCACAAGCGGCGCGCAATTGTGGTATACCACCGACGGCAGCGACCCGACAAATGCCGCTCCCAGCCAGTCTGCCGGCACCATTACCGGCACCAATGACATCACGCTGTCCCTGCCACTTCCGGACAATACGAACATGACGTTCAAGGTTCGTGGTTTTCGCGATGGTTATTCGCCGAGCGGAATAGCCGTGCAATCTTTTTCATCTTCCAATTTCGTGCCCAACACCATCAGCTTCGGTTTCGCCTCGGGCGAAGCTTCCAGTGATTTTGTCGGGTCACCCGGTCAAACTTTCTATGCGCCCGTGACCTTGAGTGTTCTCCCCAGCCAAACCATTTACAGTCTGCAGTTCAATGTCACGGTTACCAATGTTGGTTCTGATTCCATAACTCCGGGTGCGTTCGGTTTCCAATCCATGCTTGTAAAACCCGTGACAGAATCCGGCACGACAGTGTACCACACCATTCCACCATGGATGTTTGCCGCCGATGACACCAACGGCGTGCCTCCCTCTCAACTTGAGACCAATAGCGCTGGTCAGGTCTTCGTTAATTTGGAAACCCTCAATACCAATATTAACCTGCTTGGCGTAGGCTGGCTTGAACGCGCCGGCAAGACAAATCTTTACGATACTACTGCACAGGATCTCATTCAGTATTCGATGGCACATGACACCCTTTTCCTTCAAGCCACTGGAAAGGTCGTAGTGGGAGGGTATTCATTCCAACTGCCTGAGGATGCCGCACCCGGCGAACAGTATCAAATTCAGATAGGCCGGCCGTCGGCGACTTCGGACGGCATTGGGGCGCCGGGCTCGTCCGTGTTCATTTATGCTCCAACCAATGGCTCGTTGACGGCGGGCGCGATCAATTCCATCAAACTCGTCACAGCCGGACAGCGCAAATATCTTGTCGGCAATGTCTATCCTTTCAGTTGGTTCAACGCGGGCGATTTCGGCAATACCAACCTGCAAAATGCAGACGTGATGCAAGTATTTCAGTCAGCCATTTACAGCTGGAATTATCCGCCGCCACGCAGTGATTTCTTCAATGCCATGGATTCCTGCGGCAACATCGGCACCTTGGATGGGCTAACCGGTTATTACACCAATGACGACGGCTATCCATTTAAATTCCCTTACACAATTACCAACACTGTCAATACTTATGACATCAATACCAATTTTATTTCTGGCACGACTAATGTCCTAAATCTTACCAACGAAATATACATGGACACCCTTTCCTTCTCGGCAATTTCGACAATCACCTCTGATTTTCCAACTTTTACAAATGTCGAGCAGGTCGTCACGCCCTATAACTTCACCAACTCGTATGTGCCCGGTTTGTTCGACGTCGATGGCAGCGACACGAACATCAACCAAATCGTCTTTGGCGATGGCGTGCTGAATGTGTGCGATGTTTACGTCACGTTCCGTCGTTCATTGGACTCGACTTTGACGTGGTACCGTCGTTTCTGGACAAACGGCGTGCTCGTCGCGGATACCATACCCAATGTGTTTAACCCCGGCGTGGTCTCCAAGTCATCGCCTGTTGCCGGTAAAATAGTTCAACCAGCAATCGGCGCTGGCACCAGTGTCACCAACCAACCACAGGTTAATTTTACCGCCGGTGATTTTCAGACCGCCGCCGGTCAGACCATCCAGATTCCCATCACTGCCAGTGTGTTCGGCAGCTATCCACTGCGCGTGCTGATGCTTAACCTCACTGTTGTCCCGCTGGACGGCTCGCCTGCATTGACAACCCAGGTGCAATTCACACCTTCCACCGCCTTGGGCGCGCCAACATCGGGCTTCACCGCTAACGATGGTGGTCCAGGCAATTACGCCGCTGCCTGGCTCGACAACTCCATTGCCGGGCTTACTGGCGATGTGAATCTCGGCACTTTGACCGTCGCCGTTCCGGCAAATGCCACGAGCCTGTCTGCCTATGCGGTTCATTTTGATCACGCCTCGGCTTCGCCGAACGGCCTGGCTTCGTTCCCCAAACAAACGCTGACGGGCCTGATCACCCTGTCCAGCCGCACCAATTCAGCTTATGGTGACGGCATACCTGATTTGTGGCGCCTGCGTTGGTTCGGCACCGTCAATAACATCTTGTCCGTTTCCAATGCCTGCCCTTCCGGCGACGGCATAAACAACTGGAAAAAATATGTAGCCGGCGTTGACCCCAACACGCCCAATGATTTTCCGAGCTTGAATCCCAAAACGCCGGTTCCCGCCGGAGCAACCGCCGCCATTCATTGGCCAAGCGTGGCGGGCAAACAATACGTCATTCTGCGTTCCAGCAGCCTTTTCAACGGCAGCTGGACAGCCATCGCCACCAACACCGGCACCGGCGCCGACATGGAATTTGACGATACTACCACCGGTCAACCACAGTTCTACCGGGTGCAGGTTCTCCCGTAAAAAGCCCGATATTCAATCATGGCGCGTTCTCTGGAACGCGCCGTTTTCCTTTTTATACCATTTCTCAATGACAACCGGAACAAACCCCGGTAGGGCGGGCAGTCCCCTGCCCGCCGCTCGTCCGCACAACAATTGCGGCGCGCACGGAGTGACGCGCCCTACCCATGCACCGAATGTCTCCGGGTATCATCCCGACTTTGTTTGACTCAAACCCGCGCTGTATTAATCTCCATTCCTGGTGAAAGCCGACGACAAAACCCCGCCGCCAGATTCAAATCAGGGCTGGCGCAAACCGGCCGGACAGGCTTCATTGTCGGAAGTTCACCACACCGTACCCGTGCCACATGCCAAGGCCGGCTTCTGGCGACAATGGATGGCTTTTTCCGGGCCGGCGATTCTCATCAGTGTTGGCTACATGGATCCCGGCAACTGGGGCACGGACCTCGCCGGCGGCGCACAGTTCAAATACGGACTGCTCTGGGTCGTGGCAATGGCCAGTTTCATGGCCGTGATTCTTCAGATCATTTCCGCGCGGCTCGGCGTGGCCACCGGCAAGGATCTGGCGCAGTGCAGCCGCGATTTTTATCCCCGCTGGACGCGCTGGCCCAACTGGATCACCATGGAAATTGCCGTGGCCGCCACGGACCTGGCCGAGGCGCTGGGCAGCGCGGTCGCCTTGAACCTGCTCTTCCACATCCCGATTCCATTGGCGATTGTCATCACCGCGTTTGATGTGCTGCTGCTGCTGGCCTTGCAGGGGCTGGGCATGAGGATGATTGAGGCGGTGGTCGCCGTCTTTGTATTGACCATCGGCGCGTGCTACGGCATCGAAATATTCGTTTTCCCGCCGACTCATCCCGTCTTCTCCGAAATGGCCGGGGCACTCGTGCGACCTGACCTTCATCAGGCCGGCATGCTTGTGATCGCCATCGGCATGATTGGCGCAACGGTGATGCCGCATAATCTTTACCTTCATTCGGCCCTGGTGCAGTCGCGCAATGTCGGACGCGATGAAAACTCCATCCGCACCGCCATCAAGTTCAACACCGTGGATGCCATCGTCGCCCTGACGATTGCATTCTTCATCAACGCTGCGATTCTCGTGCTGGCTGCGTTGGTTTTCTACGGCAAGCAAAGCGTGGTCGTGGCCGGCGGACAGGTCGTCACGTTCAGTCCCGACAGCGACTGGATCCGAATTGCCTATCTGACGCTGGCTCCGTTGCTGGGCACGGTGGCCGCCAGCACGCTGTTCGCCGTGGCGCTGCTTGCCAGCGGCCAGAGCAGCACCATCACCGGCACATTGGCCGGGCAGGTGGTCATGGAA
>Ga0182027_10009634_pt1 | contig 13836 bp, 7 predicted proteins | sample 712E1DmetaG_FD_121300 | JGI IMG/M metagenome (GOLD analysis project Ga0182027, IMG submission 121300) | Permafrost microbial communities from Stordalen Mire, Sweden - 712E1D metaG (Illumina Assembly) | ecosystem: Environmental > Terrestrial > Soil > Wetlands > Permafrost | place: Sweden...
GAACCGGCTCACCTTGTCGCGGAACTTCTTCATCTTGGTCCACACCGAACCCAGGCTGAACCCGCACCTGGTTTTTCCCTCATCCTTGCCCGCGTCGCGGAACGCCTCCAGGGTCATGTGCGTGTTCTCTTTGAGCCGGACCACGGTCTCCCGGTTGACAATAAGCTCGACCCTGCCGTTCTCCGCGGTGGCAATGGCGTCGCCCGGGTTGACGACGGTGTTGGCCGCCAGCTTCTGGCGAGCCTTTGCTCCCTTGGCAAGAATGGTCGCGTCGCCTTCGACATAGGTAACGACGCCCTGCGTGGCGTTCACCGTGCGTTCGAACATGGGGTTGACGTTTGCCGCTATTTCACTCTTGTAGTCGGGATTGCGCAGCGCAAGCACCTGGCCGGGAATAATGAGGTTGATGTCCTTGAGCGACGGATTGTCTTTCTGAATGGCCTTTCCCAGCTCCCCACGGTAGTGGCCGTAGAAGTCGATGCAGATGAGGCTTACGGTCTCGCCTCTGCGCACCGTATGGTTCACGAATTCCCCGGTTGCGGCGATCCTGGGCGCGGCGGCGGCGCACGTGGCGACGCATACGACGGCGGTTATTGACAAACGACTTTTCTTCATGATCTCCCCCGCAGGCATTACAATGAAAACGAGAACCGGACCGGATGTCCGGAAATAGTGGTCTCGGAATCGACCGCAACGGCAATGGCCCCGTCGCCCCGCACAACCGCGCTCACCGCATCGCCCCCTGCGGCAACGCCGCACTCATCGCACTCACGCCGCACATAGTCGCCGAGCGCGGCGGCGACATCCGCGCGCGCGGACCCGGGCGCCGCCGCGAGCAGCCGCAGGCCGCACTGGCGGATCACACGATTGACAAGAAGGTTGAATGCAAAGCTGGTGAAACTTGCGTCGGCCGCCTCGGTTGACACCACGGTAACGGCCTTGTCGAGCGTCGCATCCGCGAGCGTCTCGCCGAACAGGGTGAGCCCCCTGGCCGCGGCCTCGGCGGCAACCGACGGGGCGATGCGGTCGAGAAACACCGGTCCGCCCGAAAAGACGCTTTGGCTCTCGGGCTGCGGCCCGCGCGCCGCGACCGGGTTACTCTCTAAAATCAACATCTCGGCCCACCTGATGGCCGCAAACCACGGCGAGCGGCTGTTTGCGTGGAGCGAGCCGTTTGCCGATCCGAACAGCACGAGCGGCGGCGCGCACAGGCAGAGGCATCTGGCGTGCGGGTTCTCACGCAGTTTCTTGTACGGCAGGAATCGCACCTCGCCGAACACATGCAGCACGCTCTGCCGGCCGGAAATGCCCGAGAACAGCGGGTCGGCGGGCGAAACCGGGGCAAGCACCATACACTTGTACTGGTCCGCGGCCGTTGCCACGGCCTCCATTGCTTCGGCATGTGCGTTTGAAAACGAAACGTCGTAGTCCCAGAGGACAACGTCGGGCGAACATCCCTGCTCCATGCACCAGCCGAGCACCTGCGCGAATCGTTGCGGCATGTCGTCTGCTTCGGCCGAGAACACGCTCACCGACGCCTCCGCCTTTCTTCCCACGACCCTTGCAAGCGTCATGAGGCAGTTCCACGAGGCACGGCGCAAGGCAAAAAACGGCTGATCCTGCAGGGCGGCCGCCTGGATCCTGATCCTTTTTTCGCAGGCATCCGCATAGGCAAGGAGTTTCTCTTTGTCAAACGTGTCCCGTGCGTCCGAAACGGATTCGGCCAGCGCTCCCGCCAGATCCCGGGGGCCGCCCCCGGCCTTTGAAGGCGCAGCGGCAGCCGGAGCAGGGCTCACCATGGATAGAATTCTGTCCACCGGCGTCCCGCCGGCCGTCTTTTGCTCCTTGCGCCGCGCCGCTGGCGGCGCCGAGCCGAGCATGCTCATCACCATCTGTTTTTCGTGCGCGGGCAGTTCCGCCCGCGCGATCATGGCAGCCGCGTCCGCTTGCCCAGTCTTGCCGTCGAGCAGTTGGCGAATCGCAAACAGCGCCTTGGAAAAAGCCGCGAGCTGGGGAACATTCTGCTCAACGCTGTCGATGGAAAAATCCTTTGCCGACCGTACGGGATACTCAACGTACAGCGGCTTGTCCCCTGCCGTCAATGTATCCGGAACCGTGCCCGACACAACAACCTGCTGTGATTGCAGAAATTCGTTCCACTCGGCAATACGTACCTGCTGCGGCTTCTGCGAGGCGAATCCAAGGTCGGAGCAGACCAGGATGTTCCAGCGATCGAGCCGACCGGGAGCGGGCGGAGAAGGCGGCGTTGAGCCGAGGGAGACGTCGAAGGAATCAATGGGAGACTTTGGATCATCCATGGATGCAGCTACCTAATGTCAATTTGTTTGCTTCGTTCACAGACTTTGTTTGGGCGCCCCGCCTGCGGCGGCGGCCATCCTTACAGGCTCACGCGAAATGCGGGTCAGATGCTGGATAATCATTCTCGCTGAGATTTCTCGAACATTTCATTAATCGACAAACAGGAATCTGGAGGCATCGGTTCCTCTTGCTGCCCTGCTGCAGACCGGCTACACTCCGACATGCAAACGCGAACCACCACGGGGTGTCCACCCAATTGCATCACGTTGCCTTCGCGCGAGTATCGATCCAAGACCCCGGTCTCGCTCAATATATATTGCTTCCTAATATATGATATTTGCTATATTTATGGGCACTAAAATCTGCGGAAGCAGCGGAATTCCATTGTTCGTTTCACAAGGAGCGCAGCGTGATGAAGAAAAGACCTGTTTGTCTCATTATCCGCGACGGCTGGGGACAGGGGAAAAACGACGATACCAACGCAATCCATGTCGCCAAAACGCCTTTTACAGACGCATATCTGGCCTCCTACCCGCATACGCTTATCCAGACCTCGGGGCTCAGTGTCGGCCTGCCCGACGGGTACCAGGGCAACAGCGAAGTGGGCCACCTCAACATCGGGTCGGGCCGCATCATGTACCAGAGCCTCACCCGGATTGACAAATCCGTTTCCGACGGCGACTTCTTTACAAACAAGGCCTTCTGCGACGCCATCGATACGGCAAAGAAGCGCAACAGCACGCTTCACCTTATCGGCCTCATCCAGGAGGAGGGCGTGCACGCGGTAACGCGCCACTGCGTGGCCCTGCTCGACCTGTGCAAACGGCGCGACCTTGGCAACGTGCTGGTGCACGCCATCACCGACGGACGCGACACACCCCCGCAATCCGCGCGGGAGCACCTTGCGCTGCTTCAGGCTGGAATTGACAAAACGGGAACGGGCAGGGTGGCCACGGTGATCGGCAGGTACTTTGCCATGGACCGCGACAAGCGGTGGGACCGCACCGAACTCGCATACCGCGCCCTCATGCAGGGCCAGGGCAAGCCCGTTGCAAGCTGGCAGACGGCAATCGACGACGCCTATGCAGCCGGCGAGAACGACGAATTCATCAAGCCGCGGCTCATCAATTTCTCCGGCATAGGCGCCAGCGACGTCATCATTTTCTTCAACTTCCGGTTCGACCGCACGCGCCAGCTCACCATGGCGATTGTGGAACCGTCGTTCAAGGAATTCGCCGTGGTCAAGCACAACATCCATTTCGTGGCCATGACCCACTATTACGACAAGGGCAACTTCACCGAGGCGTATCCGGAAATTCCCTCCACCAACATTCTCGGCGAAGTTCTTTCCAACAACGGGCTCAAGCAGCTCCGGTGCGCCGAGACCGAGAAATACGCGCATGTCACCTTCTTCTTTAACGGCCAGAGAAATGATCCATTCCCCGGCGAAGACAGAATCATGGTGAACAGCCCCAAGGTCGCTACCTACGACCTCAAGCCCGAAATGAGCGCCTTTGAGGTGCGCGACAAGCTCGTGGAGGCAATCGCATCGGACAAGTACGATGTGGTGATCACCAACTTCGCCAATTGCGACATGGTGGGACACACGGGCGTGTTCAGCGCAACCGTGAAGGCAGTGGAAACCATCGACACATGCGTGCACGACGTGATCGAGGCGGCGCTTGCGAAGGGCGGGGTATGCATCGTGGCGGCGGATCACGGCAACGCCGAGCAGATGAAGCTCGCCGACGGCTCGCCCATGACCGCGCATTCGATAAATCCGGTGCCCCTCATGCTTATCGGCGCGGGAGCGGCAAAGATCAAGGACGGCGGCAGGCTGTGCGACATCGCGCCCACAATGCTCGAATTGCTCGGCATCGCCAAGCCGGCCGAGATGACGGGCGAATCCCTCATTGCTAAATAAGAATACAAGAGAAGATTCACCGCAAAGGCGCAAAGGACGCAAAGAAGAAGTTGATAAATTGAAGAATTGAAATGTTTGAATTTAGTTTTGCACCGTATTGCTTTCTTCTTCCTTTGCGTTCTCTGCGTCTTTGCGGTGAGGCCCGATTTTCCTCCTAAGCGTAAGAAGGCATCATGAAAATTGCGCTGTGCCAGCTTAATCCGATTACCGGCGATATTGCCGGCAACACGGCCAAGCTCATTGCCGCGGTCTCCAAAACGCCGGCAGGCGCGGACCTGTTCGTGTTTCCGGAATTGTTTGTCCAGGGATATCCGCCGCGCGACTTGCTCGAACAGCCGTGGTTCGCCGAAAGCGGCATGCGCGCCCTTGACGAAATCCGCTGTTTCTCCGCATCGGTGCCCGGTGCCGGCATTCTCTTCGGTTTTGCGATGCCCAACGACAGGCCCAACGGCAAGCGACTGTCCAATTCGGCCCTGCTCGTATGCAACGGCAACATCGTCTTTGAGCAGGCCAAGTCGCTCTTGCCCACCTACGACGTGTTCGATGAATCGCGCTACTTTGATCCTGCGCCGCGCCGCGCCGTGGTTCCGTTCAAGGGCGAGCGGCTCGGCATTACCGTATGTGAAGATGCCTGGAACGACCCGAACATGTGGCACAAACTGCTGTACGATTTCGACCCGGTTGCCGAGCTTGCTGGCCTGGGCGCCACTCTGCTTGTCAACCTGTCGGCTTCGCCGTTCTACCTGGGCAAGGAGGCTACGCGCTACGCCATTGTGCAGAACCACGCGCGCCGTCACCGCATGCCGTTTATCTTTGTCAATCAGACCGGCGGCAACGACGAGCTCGTCTTCGACGGCAACAGCATGATTGTCGACGCAGCCGGAGCGCTGCGCGCAAAGCTCCCACCGTTTACGGAATGCGTGCAGGTGGTCGACACCGCCGCGTTCGGGCCGGTAATCGAGCCGCCCCGGCTCGACACCATTGAGAGCGCGCACGCCGCCATCGTGACCGGCCTTTCGGATTACATTCACAAATGCGGCTTTTCGAAGGCGCTTGTCGGGCTTTCGGGCGGCATCGACTCCGCCCTCACCGCCGCACTTGCGGTTGACGCCCTGGGACCGGCAAACGTGTGGGGCGTTACCATGCCCTCGCGCTATTCGTCCGAAGGCAGCGTTGCCGATTCTCGCGCCGTGGCGAAAAACCTTGGAATCAAGTTCTCGGTTATTCCCATAGAAGGACCGTTCACGGCGTTTCTCAAGGAGCTTGAGCCGGCCTTTGCCGGGATGTCGCCCGGCCTTGCCGAAGAAAACATCCAGGCGCGTGTGCGCGGCACCATTCTGATGGCCTTGTCCAATAAGTTCGGTCACATCCTTCTGTCAACCGGAAACAAGAGCGAGCTTGCCGTGGGCTACTGTACGCTCTATGGCGACATGAATGGCGGCCTCGGCGTTATTTCGGACCTTCCCAAGACCATGGTGTATAAACTGGCGCGCCACATCAACCGCGACAGGGAAATCATTCCGGCAAGTAGCTTGACGAAGCCGCCTTCCGCTGAGTTGCGCCCCAACCAGAAGGACCAGGACACGCTTCCGCCGTACGAGATGCTCGACCCCATCATCGAGCTGTTCGTGGAAGACGGATTGGCGGCGGCCCAGATCGTTGCAAGGGGATTTGACGAAAAAACCGTGTCGTGGGTTGTCGCAGCGGTCAAGAACAGCGAATACAAGAGACGGCAGGCCGCGCCGGGACTCAAGGTGACGCCCAAGGCGTTCGGCATGGGACGGCGGTTTCCACTGGCGGCGAAATATGAATGTTAAGAAGTTTAAAGTTGAGAAGTTGAAAAGTTGAAGAGATAAAGGATAAAAGGCTTGCAGGGTCCAAGTCTGGTCGACGCAGCTCTTCTCGTCAGGATTTCCATTCAACCCCAACCGACAGCACAGAATCGACTGGCCAGAACCCGGCATTGCGTTTGCAATCCCCTACCTCACCACCTTGGCAACCGCGTTTCGCCCTCCGCTGATTCCCGTAATATTGACAAAATACAGCCCCGCCCGGTCTGCCCGCACGGTGAGCGCCTCCCCAGCCACGCAACTCGGAATCCTCTTCCCCGCCGCATCGAACACGGCGGCTTCGAATCCCCGTTCCAATCCAAACGGCACAACCAATGTTCTCTTCATCCCGCTCAAGGTGCAACGAATCAGCCCGCCGTGGCCGGCGCAGGCGGCAACGCTGCCGCCTGCGCCGGGCCTCACAGCCGCATTCACGTTGAAGATGTTCCCGTCCCGCCGGTAATTTGCCCGTCCGGTCCCCCAGAGCACCCTGGCGTTCTTCGTACCCGGCAGATCGTAGGTCACGATGCCGCTTGCGGCGGTGTTTATCACGACGGAAAGATTGCCTGACGTGTCTATCTTGTCAACTGTCGGCGAGGCCACGCCGCCATTCCAGGTTGCTCCGCCGAACGGAGGGGGAAGCGCCACTTTGTACAGTACATTGCCCAGATAATCGAGCACGAACAGGTCGCCGGTCGCGCCGGACTGTTTCTGCGTCCACGTGGTGAACAGAACTTCGGCCTTGCCGTCGTTGTCGAGGTCCACGACGACCGGCGGTGACGCGAACCGGAAAAACGGATCGCCCGCGTGATACACCGAAAACGGCCAGTTGCCGTGTTCTGTTTTGTCTAGATGCACCGCGTGGACCTTGCCGTCGTAGGAGGAGAAAAGAATCTCGTTCATGCCGTCACCGTCGATGTCGGCCACCACGGGATCGGAAATGCAGGATTCGATGACGTTGTAGTCCTCGCAGATTGGAGCGCCGAACATGGCCGGCGGTATCGTCCAGTCGTATGCCCCGCTCTTGAACCGGGTCCGGTCCGGGTTGAAAATGAAAACGCCCGTGTACTTGCTGGGCGGATATCCTGCGTGGCAGTCGTACACGTTGCCGGTGACAACGACTTCCGGCACACCGTCGTTGTTCACATCCGCGATGACCGCCGCGCCTTCGGCGAAATTGGCCCGAAAGCTTTCCTTCGGCGTTCCGTCGCAGGCGCCCCAGCCGCGCATTTCCGGGGCAGTGTCGACCCAGACCCCTACCTCGCCCCATGTCTTGGTTCCGAACAGGGAGGAGGCGGGAATCGCGGCGCCGTTTGCGGTGTATGCACAAATGTAGTGAACGTCGGACGGCGCCACGATATCGGGTTTTGCGCCTCCCGTAAGGTTTCCGATTGCGACATTGTCGTTGTAGACGCCCGCGGAATACCCTTTTGTCTTGGAACGTTGCGGCCAGCCTGGTACAAGCGTTCCGTCGGACGAATAGACCCATGTATTGAGCGAATCGCTTTGCGCTGCACAAACGACAAGCTGCAGTTTTCCGCTCGCGTCAAGGTTTGCCGCGGCGGCGCCGCGCAATTCGTTTGCTATCACCGTCCTGGTCCATAGCGAATCACCCTTGGAATTGCGCACAATAAGCTGGCCGCCCGAGGCAGCAGCAATTTCCTGCTTGCCGTCGTTGTTGATATCAGCGATAATGATTCCGGACCAGACACGGCTGCCGCTTTTGTTGAACGATGCGATCACCTGACCATCGGTTCCGCGCAGGAGGTTGATGGTGTACGCTCCTGCAACGACTTCGGGGATGCCGTCGGCGTTCAAATCGGCAACCGCCGGGGACGAATACCATCCGGTTTCGCACCAGGAAGAATAGCACCCGGCGCGGACCCACTTGAGGACCGGGGAATTGACGGAGGCCAAGGCTGCGGTTGTAACGGCAATCGATGTCAGGAAAACGGCCGGCAAGACTGATTTCATGGTGACAGTTCTCCGTTTCCAAAAACGTGTGCAGGACTCGCCTGCCGTCAACTCACAACCAGCCCACCTCATGCAATCCCCGCGCAGGAAATGGGCCCCGAATGCCTTGCAAGCATCCTGAGACTCGCGTACCGATGCGTCACAAGGGTCTGATGGAAGCACTGTCGTGCGTAGCAAAGGTTCTTGAAACCGGCAACCGCGCGTCCGGTTCCTGCCGAGGAGATCGCGGGCCTCCCGTACATGAGAATATACTGTTGTTGGCCCTTTTTGACAATGGTTAACGGGCAGAGGACAGCACCCCGGTTGCGGGCTCGGATCGCGACGATTGTCGGGCCAAACATCGGCCGCCGAAGGCAGCGGCTTGCGATCCGTAAAGGGTTGCTTGTATATTGATGATGGTGACGACAACACGCCGTTCATGTTGATGAAATCAACGATTGTACGCGGATGCGGCAGCACGGCACACGGCAGCGAAATACTCTGGAACATCAGCCCCGGTAGAATTCCACCATGCTCCTTTCCCTTTGCCTAGCCTCCGCCCTGCTTTCCCTGCTCTACATTGCGGCGGTTGTGTTTCTCTCCCGCGGCCTTTGCCGCATCTCATCCGGTTCACCCGCCTCTCCGCACAACCTGAAATTCTCAATTGTCATAGCTGCCCGCAACGAAGAGCGCGCCATAAAGCGATGCCTGAACTCGGTGCTCAACCAGACCATCGGCGTCTCACGGTATGAGGTGATACTTGTCAACGACCGCTCCACCGATGCCACGGCTTCGATTGCCGGGGAGGTTGCGGCACGCCATCCGAACCTGTCCATCGTTTCCGTTCGGGAAACGCCTGCAGGCATGTCGCCCAAGAAGTATGCCGTCTCGCTGGGGATCGCGTCCGCGTCCAACGAAATTGTTGTATTTACAGATGCGGATTGCGTGGTACCGCCGACCTGGCTCCAGACCATCGACAGGTATTTCGATGAGCACACCGGGTTGGTTCAGGGCATTACCACGTACGAACGTGTCGCGGGCATAAACCGCCTTTTCTTCGGACTGCAGGCCGTGGATTTCCTTTCGCACGGCGTGGTTGCGGCAGCGGCAATCGGCGCGGGTCTGCCCATAAATTCAAATGCCAACAACTTTGCTTTTCGCAAGGCGGCGTTCGACGAGGCGCACGGATACGGGAAACTCGGTTCGGTGGTTTCCGGCGACGACGACCTGCTCCTGCAGCGGATATGGCGCAGCAAAAAGTGGCGCATCCGGTTCATGGCGGATACGGCGGGTAAGGTGACGACCCTGCCGACGCCAACCGTTCGCGGGGTGTTCGAACAGCGCAAACGATGGGGTTCAAAGACCGTGCATTACAACGCCGGACAAGTGTGCCTGCTCGTGCCGGTGTTTCTGTTTTACCTCGCGACGGTCGCGGCATGCTGCGCCGGCTGTTTCTTGCCTGTGGCGTTCGCTCTCTGCGGAGCAATGCTTATTGTAAAGCTGCTTGGTGAGATGTTGCTGATGATGCCGGGCACGAAGTTGTTTGGGGAACTCGCCCTCAGAAAGTTCCTGGTGCTTGGTTCGCTTGTCGAGTTGCCGCTCGTGCTGAGCGCCGTGGTTCTGGGCGTGTTCGGCAGATTTGCGTGGAAGGGTCAGCGGTTTGCTCGAACGTCTCGATAGCAGCCGGCACCAGTTTGCAAAAAGGAAAGGCGCCCGCGAAGGCGCCATTCCTTTTCTTATGCGCAGCTGCAGCACTAATCCGAAATCAAAACCTTCCGCACGAAAATACTTTGATCATGCCTTGGGGCCAGGGGGAAACGCGACGCGGTTCCCCCACCATCATGAATTAGTCTACTTATTACCCGCCGATGCACTCCTTCCAAAAGCCTTGCATCTGTTCCCAAAGTTCTCTGCCCGATTCCGACCGGTTCACCCACACGATGCACAAATCGTCTTTGCGCCGCTTTACCCACCGGGTGGCGATTTCCTGCTCGGGAAAGTCGGTGGGAAGAGGCGGGAGCATGCCGCCGAAGAAAAACGCTTCGAGCTCGGCTTCGATGGCCGGGCCCTCGCGAAAGTCGGAACAAAAGGGCCGCAGGTTTATCTTCTGGTTTTTGCGGAACCAGAACGACATGCCCTTCTCCTTTTCAGCGTGCGGCAGGAGCACTACGCAGTCGTCAAGCGGCTGAAAATCGCCCTTGCGTTCTGCGATCGCCACCTGCGCGTTAAGCGTCGGGGAATGCTTCCGGATTAGCCGGTATTCGTACACAAGGCTTTCGAGCTCAGAACCGCAGGGGTAGGATACCAGCGTGTGCGATTCGGCGCGTATGCGGGAAAGTTTGTCCGGCGACTCGTCGGATTCGCGAAAGTAGCTTGCCAGCCTTCTCCGGAGATTCGAGGCCTTTCCGATGTACAGATAGGAACCTTCTTTGGCCTTGAATCCGTACACGCCGGGCACCGCGGGCGCGCGGGCGATGTCCTCGCGGGAAAACGCCTTTGCCGAAAAATCAATTGCCGCGAGTTCTTCCTGTTCGGCCGCCTCGAGCTGGGAGAATCGGGTGACGCCTTTCTCCGCCAGTTCGCCAAAGAGCAGCGAACTGCATAGGGCGAGACGCTCTCCGAACTTGTATGCATACCCGCCGGGACAGGGAACGCCGAACAGCGCGCTATTGCATTCGTCAAGTGTGAGCGGGCTTGGCCGCGGCCTTTTTGCGCAGGCAAAAAGCGTTCCCGCAAGTACAGCCTCGTCCGGCTCAGGGAGGCCCGCCTCGGCGGCAAGCCTCGCAAACATCGTCTGTTGCCGCCACGACAGAAACAGCGGGGTTCTTGTTTCGCAAGCATTCAGGAGCAGCGCCGCTTTTTCGTGCCGCCCTTCCTGGGAAAACGGCGTGTCGCTCACGCTCGCGAGCAGTTCCTGTTCTTCGTAGGGAAGCTGCGCCGGGTCGGCCAGCCATCGTTCGAACAGAAGCTCCGGGGCTTCGCTCACCGACCACGCCGAGACGTGGACCGGCCGCATCGGGTCGCCGGGAAGCGTCAGGAGATAGACCGCGGCCCAGGGAATTTCGGCAAGGGCTTTGGACGAGTCGGCGGGGTCGGCCTGCACGGAAGCGTGCCAGAGATTGTCGTCACCAAGGCGGAATCGCCCGTCTCTGCCCAGAATGCCCAGTACCGCCACATGAGCGATTTTCTCCACGGGATTCTTGAACTTGAGAAATTCCTGCGCAAGAACAAGCGACGAAACCGGGCCGTGCTGCCGCAGATAGGCGATGATCTCTTCGTGCATGCCGTATTCTTTCGACAAAATATGACGATGTGAGTTGTAAATTACCTTCTTTACCGCGGGAAACGCAACCTGCGCCGGCACGCGGTAGTTTCTTGTTTGCAAACAATTCGGTAGCGCGAGCCGCCGCGTCTGTGCGTTGCGGGAGAAAACAGTTGTGCGATAGCATCCGCCCTGTTATTTTTATATGCCGCCGGCATGCCCCCGCAGCGTGCGGATCTCGTTTTTACTGCGACAAAACCCTGATGTCAACTTTGCAAAAGCCTTCATCAGCCCCCGACCTCAAGCGCTCCATCGCCATTGCATCTGTCATCATGATGACCTCGGTGCTCCTCAGCAGGATCATGGGGCTTGTACGGGAGACGGTGCTCTCCGGATACTGCGGGACATCCACGGAGATGAACGCCTATGTCGCATCCTTCATCATCCCGGAGCTCCTGAATCATTTCCTGGCGGGCGGCTACCTGTCAATCACGTTCATTCCCATTTTCCAAAAATACCTCGTGAGCGGCGAGCGGGAGAAATCGTGGCGGGTGTTTTCCAACCTCCTCACTGCGGGCACCATCGTCCTTGCCGTGCTCGTGGTACTGTGCATCGTCTTTACACGGCAGATAATCGGCCTCATGGGACACGGCGTGCCGCTCGACCTGACGGTGCGCCTTACCCGCATTATCATGCCCGCGCAGCTCCTGTTCTATTGGGGAGCGTTCCTCCTTGCCGTCCAGTATGCAAACAACCGTTTCTTTCTGCCTGCGCTCCTGCCGCTCTGTTACAACGGCGGCATCATCCTCGGCGGGATCATTCTCTACCCGGTGATCGGCATCGAGGGATTCGCCTGGGGCGTGCTTATCGGGTCGCTTGTGGGAAACGTTTTCGTTCAGCTTCCCGGCGCCCTCCGTGTGGGAATGCGGTACCGGTTTGTCTTGGATGTAAAGGACAAGGACCTGTACACCTACGTGATGGTCACCATTCCGCTTATCATCGGCGCGGGCATGACCTTTTCAAACGAAATATTCTTCCGCTATTTCGGATCGTTCCTCAAGGGCGGCGCGCTCGCAAGCATCAACTATTCGCTGCGGACCATGATGATTTTCGTAGGCGTGTTCGGCCAAGCCGCGGGCGTCGCCTCCTACCCGTTTCTGACGAGGCTCGCGGTGGAGCGGAAATTCGGCGACATGAACAATCTCCTCAACGGGATCACGCGGAAGATCGCGGCCCTGCTCATTCCCTGCTGCGGCGTGATGATCCCGCTCTCGGCCCAGGTAATTGCCGTTCTCTTCCAGCACGGCAGGTTCGACGCCGCGTCGACGGCAGCCACCGCACCCGTCCTGGCGATGTATCTTGCCGGTGCGTTTCCTTTTGCCGCAAGCACCATCGTGATGCGAAGCTTCTATGCGGAGCAGAAGATGATTTTTCCCATGGTGACAAGCACCGCAATAGCGCTGGCAAGCATTCCGTGCTTTCTCTGGCTGAGCACGCTGCTCGGCGCCATGGGCATCGCCCTGGCGTCGTCGGTGGCGATGACCGTGCAGTTCTTCGTATTGTACTGGACATGGGAGAACCGGCATTCTTTCCGCGCCGATTTCGTCGCAACGCTCGTCGTTTTCGGCAAGGTGCTTTGTATCGGTGCCGTCGCGGGGGCGCTGTGCCTGGCCGTCAAGATGCTGCTCGTTCCGCATATCGGCACGCATTCGTTTGTCCAGAACCTGCTCCTGGCCGCGGGCGCCGGGGTTCCCGCGCTTGCGGCGGCGGCGGTCGCTTTGCACTTCGGCAAAGTGGTAGACGTGAGGGAACTGGCCCTGCGATTTGCAAAAAGGGTTTGATACAATATCTTCCGGCAAATGTAATATCTGTTTCCTTTTTCCGGCGCGGTTGTTAATTTATCTGCGTGCTTGCCTTGCAAACAGGAACCCCGTTCCCTCCCGCAGAACAATCCCAAACGGCAAGACGCGGATGAGTGCGCCCTATGAAACATTCCGCCCGAAATGGCTCCTTGCTTTTTGCAGCAGCGGCAGTCGCGTGTATCTGCGCGGGCTTCCTCGCGCACGCAAAGAACGCCGACCGCGATACCGCGGCGCTGCGAAAAGCGTCCGCGCCGGCCGCATCCCCGGCACCCTTTTGCGTTCCCGATTCGGCCTTGTTTGTTCCGGTTACGCAATGGGTCAACAGGAAATTCGTCGTGCTTGCAAAACAGAAGCTGTTCCGGCAGTTCGGATATGAATTGTACTTGTCAAAGAGCCTGGCCGCCGCCACCGCGCCCGTGGACACGTCGATCGAGACATCCAAACGGCACCTTCGCAGCGACAAGCTCGCCGGCGCGACCCTTATGGCAACGTCGGTAGAACCGGCGGGCGCCGAATTCCTCGTTACCTTTACCCTGGACCAAAGCAGCCGGCAGGTATTTGCAAAGACGCGCAAGGGAGCGATTGAAGGAATTGCCTGCGCAAGCGATCTCGACAGCGCCACAAAAAAATGGGTAAGGAAGACCGTGTATTCGCGCCGCGGGTTTATCGACACCTACGATTCGGCCA
>Ga0182027_10009635_pt1 | contig 13836 bp, 13 predicted proteins | sample 712E1DmetaG_FD_121300 | JGI IMG/M metagenome (GOLD analysis project Ga0182027, IMG submission 121300) | Permafrost microbial communities from Stordalen Mire, Sweden - 712E1D metaG (Illumina Assembly) | ecosystem: Environmental > Terrestrial > Soil > Wetlands > Permafrost | place: Sweden...
AGACGGCCGCGTGGCCGGACACCAGCCTGGAAGCGGTCCGGAAGTGGCTCGCGGACGATGGCCTCAAAACTTCAGCGCGGGCCTTGTCGGAATTTCATTCGTGGTACTCACTCTCGCGGCAATTGGAACGCAATGGGGCGACGGTGGCCCAGTTGTTGAGCGACCTGAAAACAGCCAAACCGGAGATGACGCCCGAAGAACTGGACGTGGCTGGCCAGATGTTTTTCACCGCCTTGAGCATCGAGCAGCAGGATTCGCTCGGCTGGCAGCGCGCGCAGAATGTAAAGATCAGACTCGAACAGCAGAAATTCGACCGGGAAAAATTCCAGTTCGATGCGGCCAAGGCGGCGCTGGCGAAACTGCCGGAACTCAACGCCATCAAGCGGAACAATTCCCTGAGCCAGGACGACAAGCTGGAGCAGGCGCGGCTCAAACTGTTTGGCGAGACACCCAAATGAGCCGAACTCAAACAAACATCGGAACGCCGGCTTCCAGCACGGCGGGTTTGAAACGTGCCGTGCCGGAGGCCGGCGCTCCTGCCCTCATCAACTTTCGAGTTTATCAGAAACCGGTCTTCATGGACCGGGAAAGTGGCGTGCTGGTTTTGCATTGGGCCAGGCAGATCGGCAAGAGCTTCACGCTGGGAGCCTGGGCGGTGGACCGCCTGCTCACCCGTCCGGGCCGGCTCGTCACCGTGCTTTCCAACTCGCGCGACAACGGCGCGGAGTTCGTGTCCAAATGCGCCGAGGTTTGCAACCAGCTCGGCGCGGCCTTCGAGAGCGTGGATGAATCACCCGACGTTACCTATGAAAACATGCGCATGGAGGTTCGGATCACCGTCAAGGGCAAGCCGGGACGCATCAAGGTGCTGGCGGCAAATCCGCGCACGGCTCGCGGCTTTTCTGGAGATCTTATTCTCGACGAATTTGCGTTCCATGAAAATTCCAACGCCATTTGGGAGGCGGCTGAACCGATACTTTCCTCGAATCCAGATTTCCTGTGCCGGATCGCCTCCACCGGAAACGGCAAGCACAACATGTTCTATCGCATGTCATCCGGAACCGGACGCAATGACGGAACCGTGTTCACGTCTCTCGCTGGTTTTAAAACCTGCCGGGTCACGCGCACCGAGGCATGGAAGATGGGCGTCAAAGTTTATGACCCCAACACGCGGCAGCCGATCACACCCGAAGTCGCCCGGAAGAAAGCGTTAGACAAACGCGCCTACGATCAAAATTACGAGTGCCTGTTCAACGACGAGAACATGTGCCTGCTCACGCACGAGCTGATCCAGCAGGCCGAGCGCGCCGGCATCCCGATAGACGAACAGGCGTGGGGACCGGTCAGCATGGCGCGGATGTGGCGCGCGGAAGGCGAACTCTATTTTGGCCTGGACGTGGGCCGCAACCGCGACATCAGTTTTCTGCCCGTACTGGAAAAGGTCGGGCAGACCAAACGCATCATCGCGGCGCTGCGCATGAGTGGCATGAGGCTGCCCGCGCAACAGATACAGCTCGATCTCGTTTGCGGCCTGCCCAAAATCCGCAGTGGTTGCGTGGACATGACCGGCATCGGCCTGGGCCTCTGCGAATACGCGCAAGAAAAGTGGGGCGACTCCAAAGTGCGCGGCGTGAACTTCTCATCAACGGAACCCATCAATGACCGGATTCGATCCGAAGGCCGCAAAGCCGAGACCGCCAAGGTCACGGAAATAATGGCCACGGATTTGTTGAGTTGCTTCGAGGACCGCAGCATCGAGTTGCACATCGAACTGGACGGCGACGCCCGCGACGATTTGCGCAAGCCGGAAAAAATAACTTCGCCGGGCGGCCGGGTGAGCATTGCCGCCGTGCGCGACGACGCCGGCCATGCGGACCACTTCTGGGGCATTGCGCTGGCAATCCGGGCGGCGCTGAACACGAGCGAGCCGGGCAAGATTTACGTTTTTGAAAACACCCGGTCCAGCCGGGTCATCGCCGACCGGCGGAAGCGGGAGGTGGCGGGATGAATTCACGCTTTATAGCTCGCGCTGGGCGGTTGGCCGGGGCCAACCCGGCATCTTTGCCGCCTTCGGCCTGCCGGACGCCTGCCAGGCCTATGCAGCTCGCTGCAGCGACCAGTTTCTTTGGAGGTCGCAATGGCTAAACTCGCCAAAAAGGGTCGCACCCCGAAAAATCTGCCCACGCCGGCCACCCCGACTGCCTCGGCGCCTACGGCCGTGGCGTCGGTGGCGAATGCCTACGCCGCCTTCGGCACCGGCAAAACGGATGCCACCATCGTTCGCCGCTCGAACCTCTGGCGCGACAATTACAATCCGCTGCGCGGCCTGGTCATGGCCCGGCTCATCACCATCTTCGAGGCCGCCGAGCGCGGCGCGTATGCGGAGTTGCAACTGACCCTGCGCAAAGCCGAGAAACGGTATCCAGTCCTCAAGGGTTTTATCGAGCGCCTGCTTTGCAGCGTCGAGGAGCTGGGCTGGGATGTGAAGGTGTTGAAGACTTTGCCACCCGGCGCGACGCCGGACATGGCGGAGAAACAGCGCGCATTTTTGAAACAGCGTTACGACCTCATCGGCAATCTGAACGAAGCCATCGGCCAGATCGCGCTGGCGGAAGTGCGCGGTTACGCCGTTTTGCAAAAGCACCGGATCGCGGACGGCGAGAACGCCGGCGCCGTGAACGAACTCTACTGGCTCGAACCGTGGGTCTGGGTGCGCGACGGCTACTACGGCGATTTTTATTACAACGAGATTTCCCGCTTCGGCGTCGGCCTGGGCAGTTGCGCGGGTACGCTCGGCGAAGACAACCGCATCGGCAGCGAGCACCTGCCGCGCGAAGATTTTGTCATGCGCGAAGTCGAGTCACCGCTGTACGAGATCGCCCTCATCGCGTTTGTGAACTGGATGATGAGCCGCAAGGACTGGGCGGCGTTCGTGGAAATCTTCGGGCTGGCCAAGGGCGTCGTCATCATGCCCCCGAACATCGCCGTGGGCAAAGAGGCGGATTACCAGTCCGCCGCCGAGAAAGTATCCGACGGCGTGAGCGGCGCGTTGCCGGCCGGCAGCGACATCAAGTTCCCGACCGCCGGAGTCCGGGGCGAAGACCCGTTTGAGAAATACTGCGAGGCGCAAAATCAGGACGTGGTGATGGCGGCAACAAGCGGGTTACTCTCCATGCTCACCGCATCGGGCGGCGGATTAAATCGCGGGCCGAACCAGGAACACCAGGACATCTGGGTGAAGATCGCGCGCATGAAAGGCAAGCGCGTGAACGAGACGCTGATGAAAGATTTTGATTTGCCCGAGCTGACGGCAAAATTTCCCGGCCAGCCCATCTGCGCCTACTTCAACATCCCGACCGAGGATGACGAGGACATCGGCGTGCTGGCAGACACGGTCGTCAAGTTTGAGGGTGTCAATTTGCAAACGGACGTGAAGGAAGTCTCCGACCGCGCCGGGATGAAACTCACGCGCGTCGCCGCGCCAGAGCCGGTTATCCCCGGAGCGCCGGCCTCCGGCCCGGCAGAAACTGATCTAACCGCAAAGAACGCAGAGGACGCAAAAAAACTCCAAAACCGAACATTCAACATCCAACATCCAACATCCAACGCTGAATTTCTCCAGGCCGTGGCGGCGGACCTGCAACCATTCCGCGACCGGCTGGAGGCCATCCTCGAAATCACCGACCCGGCGCTGCGCCGCCAGAAACTTGAGGCGCTGCTGGCGGACATGGACGCGCTCAAGGCCGACATCACCGCCGATCCGGAGAGCGCCCGCGTGTTGGAACAGATCAGCGCGAAGGCGCTGGCGGCCGGATTAAATGGGGAACATCCAACATCCAACATCCAACATCCAACATCCAAGTGAACACGCTCATTTTAAACCGCGATTTCAAACACCCGGACGACGGCTGGTATATGGTCGAGTCCAAGGGGAATCATCCCAATCGCGCCGCCGGCGTGGTGCAGGTGATTGATGACGAGGCGACTCAGTCCATCGTAAACCGCTTCAATGCCGATGCCGCCGCCGGGAAATTACGGCATGGTCACGAGATGCTCATTGACCACGAACATTTCAGCGACCAGCCGGATCAGGAAACGCGCGCGTATGGCTGGCTGCAGGGATTGCAGAACCGCGACGATGGTATTTACGGCCAGATCCGCTGGACGGCTACCGGCAAGGCGGCGGTGGACGGCGGCGACTACCGTTTCTTCAGCACGGAATACAGCCCGGAAGATTTGAAGATTGTCAACGACGGCAAGACCAAATCGGTGCGTCCGCTGGCGCTGGCCGGCCTCACGTTGACCAACATGAACAATAACCGCGGCCAGAAACCGATTACGAATCGGGAAGATCCCGCTCCACCCAATCTCGCTGATGCCGACGCATTGGCGGCTAACCAACAAAAAAAAGACAACCAAGAAAAAATGAAAAACATCGCACTCAAACTTGGTCTCGCCGCCGAGGCAAGCGAAGAAGCCATCCTCGCCGGAGTGACCAAACTGCAAAACCGCGAGACGGAGCTGGCTCCGGTCGCCGCGGAAAACACCACGCTCAAGACGAGGCTCGCCTCGCTCGACGGCGAACAGGTTGACGGCCTGCTGGAAACGCACGGCGTCAAGGACCCCAAAATCATCAACCGGCTCAAGCCCGTCTTGACCGTGTTGAAAAACCGCGAAGAGCGCGTGGCCGCGCTCGTGGACTTCGGCTTCACCCTCCCGGTCGCCGGAAGTTTGAACCGCGTGCTCAACCGCGGCACCGGCAACCTGAAGCCTGGCGAAGGCGACGAAACGGTCCAGACCGAACGCGCCATCAGAATCGCCAATCGAGCCAGCGCGATTATCAAGGAAACACCTACCATCAGTCTGGCCACCGCCTATCACATGGCAGCCAAGGAAAACAAATAACCACGTAAAAGGGCTGCGCCCTCACGTGACAGGCCAAACCACTCAATCATCAACCAAAAAAAATAAACCATGAACATCATACTCAATCCACTGCAGACCAACACGCGCCAGGGCGAGATCACCCTGCTCGCGTCGGTCTCTCTCGCGGGCAAGGAAAACTACCTGCTCAAAATCGTCAACGACGGCGGTGTCGCCAAGTTCGCGCTGCCCACCGCCATCACGGACATCGCTCCTTACATCTGCGCCAGCGGCGCCGCCGCCGGATCGGAAGTCCAGGGCGAAGCGCCGTCCACCGGCGAGAACTGCCGCGTGCGCCTCACGGGCACCTGTGTTCCGGGCGACCGGCTCTGTTTGTCCGCCACTTATGGCACGCTCTACGCGCCCGCCACTTCCGCCGGGTCGCTCCTGGTGGAATACATCGCCGAGGAAGCCGGCGTGGACGGCCAGGATGTGCTCTGCCGCCGCATTCCCGCGCGTCTCGTCACGTTCTAAACGCCAACTGATAAACCAAAAACTCAACACTCAACACTCAACTATTAAACTATTATGGCAGAAACAAGAATAGCGCAGCTGGCCATGTCGCCACTGCTGGTAAACTACGCCATCACGGCGAGCCAGAAGGCCATCCGGCCCGTAGGCCAGTTCATCGCTCCCCTCTGCGAGGTGCCCGATATGAATTTCCGGTACAAGACGTACACGGAAAAAAACCGTTATCACGTGCCCAACACGCGCCGCGCTCCCGGCGGCCGGGCCACGCGCATCGGCTTCAGCGCCGATGACTCCAGCGCGATCCTGGAACCCAACGCGCTGGACTTCCCCATCCCGAATGTGGACGGCCTGTCGGATGAAGCGCTGGGCTTCTCCATCATGGAGGCGCAGTCGGTGCTGGCCGATTCCTCGGCCCTCGCTCTGGAAAACGAAATCGTCCAACTCGCGCAGACCCAGGCGCTGGCCTCGACGCTTACAACGGCGGTGGATTACACCGACGATGGGATTGACCCCATTGCGCTGCTTGACAACCTCATCCTGTCCGTGATGAAGGCCGCCAAGAACGGCGCGCCGGTGAAGCTTCTCTTCGGCACAACGAAGTTCAAACAGTTCCGCAACAACAAAAACGTCAAGAACCGCTTCATTGTTGGCGGCACGCCCGCCGCGCGTGGCGGCGGCGTGGGGACGGTCTCGCCGACCATCGAGGACGTGGGCAACCTGCTCATGACCAACCCGGAAGTTCAACTCTCCATGATGGTGGTTGACACCGCGGCGGAGGGTGTGGCGGAGAGCATCTCGTTCCTGTTGGACAGCGTCGTGATCGTGTTCGCCAGCAACGCGACTCCCAACCGCATGGACCCGTCATTCATGAAGACCTTTGCCCGCATGGGCGGATTCTTCAAGCCGGGCACCTACATGACCGAAGATCAGCGCGACCAGGTGCTCAAGATGGACTGGAGCACGCTGCCCAAAGTCACCAACAGCGCCGCCGTCGGCGCGCACAAATAGGCGAACCAATCAACGGTGGGGCGAGACTCCGTCGAGCCGCCCCACCAAAAACCAAAATCAACATCAACTGAAAAAAAATATGAACTTCTTCAAAACAAAACACCTCTCACTGGCGGGACTGCTCCTGGTCTGTGCCATCCTCGGCCTGCTTGCCGCGCTCGCGCTTCCCGCGCGTGCCGATGACCAGCAGGGTTATCCGCGGCGGTGCGTGCTCCTGACCACCCAAACATTGACCAATGCGCAAACCGCCACCGTGAACGTCATCACCAACCTCATCGCCGGCAGCACGTATTACTCCGATTACCTGACGCTTTGGTCCACGAGCCAGTGCACCAACACGCCGGTCACCGGCAATACGACCGTCACCTGGAAATTCGCCTGGGATCTGCCATCCGGCACCAACACCACCGGCACAAACTTCCAGGGCGGCGGGACCTCGGTGTTTGTCAACAATGGACAGACCGTTGTTCCCAGTTACACCAACATCCCGTCCATTTGGTGGCGCGGGGCGAATGCCATTGAAATCACCACCATTGTAACCGCCGGCCAGACCAATGCCGCGAACGGTTCGTTGATCGGCCAGACCACCAGTTATTACCTGGTGCAATCCAAGTAATCACGCATCGGTGGGGCGCGGCGCGCACGGAGTGACGCGCCCTACCGAATAAAAATGTCCAACTGGATCACCATCACCAAGGCCGACCTGTACAACAGCAAGGCCGCCAGGCTCATCATCGCCGCCGACACGAAGTCGCTGGCGCCGGGCCAGACGGATCGCAGCACCGGCGTGATTGCGGATGTGACGCTGGAGATCCGGCGCAAGGTGGCGCGCTGCAACCAGCTCGACCAGGACGTGACGAAGATTCCCGGCGGCCTCAAGCCGCTGGCCGTGGATTTGATTTTCTGCCGCCTCAAGGTGGCCATGGAGCAGGATTTGTCCGAGGCCGAACGCGAAATCATGCGCGCCCGGCAGCGCGACCTCGATCGCGTGGCCAACGGCGACGACATGGTGGAACAACCGGACAATCCCATTCCCGCGCCGATGGTGCAGGACATTCCCAAACCGGCTTTTGGCCCCAAGCCGCGCCGCCGGAAAAATGACGTGAACGGCTGAACATGGACCTCATTCTCCCATTGCCGAATCAGGAGGCGCTCGACAGCCTGGCGCGCCGGCAGGTCATGCCCACCAGGCTCACCACGGCGGAGCTGCGCGCGCTGGACGCGAGCCTCCGCAGCCGGTCGTTTTTTTCCGCCCAGACGATGCTGGAGGATTTGCTCGATGGCTATAAGGACAAAATCACGACCATCATCAACCCGCAGCAGATCAGCCGCCCCGACCGCGTGACCGCCGAAAATCCGGAAGGCAGCGTGAACGTGGGCTTGAACGACGCCTATGCGCGCGAACAAATCAAGGATCTCCTGCGCGAAAGCGGCTATCAGCCCAAGCCCGATGAGCGCGGGACCATCACCGATCTTTCCTCCGACGCGCGCATCAACCTGGTGCTGCAGACGAACAAGCAGCTCGCCCAGGGCGAAGGCTGGTGGGTGCAGGGCCAGAATGCGGCCGTGCTGGACCAGTGGCCGGCGCAGGAATTGTTCCGCGCCGTGGATCACGCCAAAAAACGCGACTGGCTGGACCGCTGGCGCCAGGCGGGCGGCCAAACCGGCGATCCCATCGGCACCGGCTGGACCATCACGCCCGACCTCCGCATGATCGCGCTCAAGAACCACGACATCTGGAACTGGATCGGATCATCCGAACTTTTCGATGACGCGCTCGACGTGCTCTGGCCGCCGTTCGCCTTCAATTCCGGCATGGACGTGCGCGACGTGGACCGCAGCCAGGCCGAGGCCATCGGACTGATGGACAAGGGCGACGCCGCGCCCGAGCCGATGAACATCGTGGACGCGCTCAAGGCGTTCACCGAAAAAATATCCGCCCTTGCCGCATGATCACCCTCACCATCAACGACCAAAGATTGCGCGACCTGGGCCAGCTGGCCGTCTGGGTCGGGCGCGGCGAGGAAGTCACGGCCGTGGGCGGCCGGGCCGTGGCCGGATTCCTGCGCGATTACCTGTTCGACCTCGATGCCGAACGCGCGAACCGGCTGGGCGGCCCGCGCACGCACTTTTATGCGGATGCCGCGCGCGCGGTGCAAAACCCGCAGGCGGACGGCAACTCGGTGGTCATCTCCATCAATCATCTCGGCCTGGCGCAGCGGCTGTTCGGCGGCACCATCACCGCCGGACACGGAATTTCCAGCCGCACGGGCCAGTTGACCTCGCTCCTGGCCGTTCCCGCCCGCGCCGAGGCTTACGGGAAAACGCCCGGCGAATTTGACGACCTGGAATTTGTGCCCACGCGCACCGGCGGAATGCTCGTGCAGGCGCTCCAGGTGCAGATCATTCGCGGCAAACGCAAAGGCGAGTGGCGCGATGAAACCGTGGGCGCGCTGGCCATGTACTGGCTCGTGCCCGAAGTCACGCAGGCGGCCGATCCCACCGTGCTGCCAAGCGGGCGGGCCATGGCCGGCTGCGCGGCGGATGCCATGGAGGATTATCTGGACCGCAAATTCAAGGGAAGCTGACATGGACAATTTCACCGCCCTCACCAACGGCATCGCCGCCCGGCTCACCACCGGGTACGCCGCGCTGGCCGCCGCCGATCCCACGCTGGTCTCGCTGCCCGACGTGAGCGTGCTGCTGCAGGATGCGCACGATATTGACAGCGAGATCGACACGGTTATCGGCCAGATCGGGATGCTGACGCTGGTGAACATGCCCAGTTTCAAAAACCGCACGCCCCTCTCCGACCGCGTCAACGGCGAGATAACGCTCATCGTCGAAATTGGCGAGGCGCCGCTGGTCTGGCGCGACGATCCGCTCACCAAACCCCGGGCCGTGGACCTGGCCAAGATGACGGCGCAACTGTTGCAGGGCCTCGTCATCACCGGGTTCCAGCCGTTGCGGGTAATGAACGGAGATTTTCAGCGCGACAAAAAACGGCAGATTTATTCACTGCACCTGGAGACCGTGCAGGTGTTCGCGGCGCCCGGCGCCGGCGCGGGCCTGCCCGTGGCCGTGAGCGACGGCCTGATGGTCCTGCTGCTCGACGACACCGGCGCCTTTACCGGCTGGAAATTCCGCGACCAGGTCACCGGCGACATCGTTTATTTTCGCATCAAGGACGGCCTGCCCGACGTGGATGACCAATGAAAACTCAAAGAGACCACATGACCACGACGAAAAGAGACCACATGACCACGAGACCACGAGACCACGAGACTTGCCGGGCAGTAATTCTCTGGGCCGTAGTACTGTTGTCCGTCGTCCCGTGGTCCCTGCTGCGCGCCCAGCCCTTCACCAGCCTCGCGTCCGACACCAACGGCACGGTCTGGATGCTGATGAACAACGTGCGCATTGCCGCGTGGCCGTGGCTGGCGGATAACAGCGCGGCATTTTCCAACGCGGTCAACGAGGTCGCTCTCGGCGGCAGCGGCGGTCCCGGTTCGCAAGGGCCGCCGGGAATTCCCGGCGCCGCGGCGACCGTCACGCTGACCAACACGATCACCGGCGCTGCGGGCAGTTCGGCGGCGGCCGTAAATCTTGGCACGCCGTCCAATGCGGTGTTTCAGTTGACGATTCCACGCGGAGATACTGGTGCGGCTGGAGCGGCAGGAGCAGCCGGAGCGGCGGGCGCCAACGCCATCAACCCCACGAACCTGCTGTCCGTGCCGGCCATCGGAACGAATCTGACGGCATCGTTTGTCACGAATGCCGACAAGAGCGTTACGATGACCCTCTACGGACTGACGACGGCGCAGTTGAACTTGCTGCTGGCCGGCGCGACCATTCCCACCGACACCTCGCGCCTGGCGGCTTCCATTTATAATGCCGCTTTTGGTTTGTTTAACACGAACAGTTTTGGCAGCGCAGCCTGGATGGCGGCCAGTGCTTTCCAGACCGCCTCGGATTTTCTAACGCAACTGGCGAACAAGAATGGTTCCGGTTTGACGAATCTCGGCGCGGCGTCCGGCATCATCGGCATTCAGAACAGCGCCATCATGCTTAACGGGCAGGCCATCACCCCGGCGGGATGGACCAACCAGAACGGCAGCGCCTACTGTTCATCCGCTGGATTATTCCAAGGCAACGGCGGCGGATTGACGAATCTTTCAGTAACCACAGGCCCTGCTGGCCCTGCCGGAGCCACCGGGCCTGCCGGCCCGACCGGCCCTGCCGGGACCAACGGCGCTGCCGGCCCGGCCGGCCCTGCCGGGACCAACGGCGCTGCCGGCCCGGCCGGCCCTGCCGGGACCAACGGCGTTAATGGCGCGGCGGGTGCCGCCGGCGCGGCGGGTGCGAACGCCATCAACCCCACCAACCTCCTCAAGTCCCCGCTCACCGGCAATTACTTCACCGCGACCTTTACGACGAACGCCGACGGCAGCGTCACCCAATCCAACTCGCTTTCTTTGTCGGCGGCGCAAGTTTATGCAGCTGGTGGACAAACCAACACCACTGTCTATTACTGGCATGTTTGGACGAGAGATTCCGGCGCTGTTACGTACAATAGTGGTGGCCAATACATCTCGATGATTGGTGGGCAAACACCCAGCCTACCTCAAAATGAAGTTCGAACCGAGTCTCCTATTGGCATTGTTGGAACAGTATCAAACTTAATTGTCAATCTCCACACAGCCGCCGCGCTCGGAAGCGGAACCAATTTCGTCGTCGGTTTTTCCACCAACAACATCCCAGTCGGTGCGGCGTTGAACGTGACAATCACGGGATCGTCGGCAACGGATTATGTGGTTAACAATTTAACCGGGAGTTTTTATAATCCGGCGGCCACCAATCGTTGGTCTTGCCAAATTACGAATACTACCGGCGGAAACATTGGCAATTGCTGGCTGACGCTGTCCGTATCCATCTCATCTCCAACCGCCCAATGATCAAACATTTCATGCACCACACGACAAAAATCTGCGCTCATCTGCGTAATCTGCGGATGTCGCCCAACCATTAACCACCTATGTCCATCCTCCGCTCCCAACTCGGCCGTTCGCCCGCCATCGTCCAATACAACGGCGCCACGCTGTTCACCCGCCAGTCTTTTTATTATTCTTCGGTTTATACCAATGCGAACTGTACGAACACGACGCGGGCATGGCTCAAACTTATTTACTAAACTACCCCAATTTCCAAACATGACCCCATGAATTTTCGACATACTCAACACTCAACCATCAACCAACCACCAAACCTATGATCATCGAAGAAGCAAAAGCACTCGGCGCCGCCATCCTGTTTTTCCCCGAAGGCGCGGCCGTGCAGGCCGGCGGCACCTGCGTTTCAACCGCCATCCCCGACCCCAACGATCCCGGCTGGATCGATTTCCAGCGCGTCAAAACCTGGGAAGGCTCGCGCAAGGACGCCAAATACCAGGCCATCAAGGACGGCACCACCGGCAAGCTCGTGCTGGCCGACGAGGTGGAGGTGGACGGCTACACCGAATACAAGTTCACCGTGAACGTCCTGCTCGGCTTCATCATCGGCCTGTTCTTCCGCAGCTCCGCGCCCCTGTCCGGCGCCAGCTACCAGTTCAACCCCGACCAGGGCATCTCCCCCCGCGGCTGGCTCATCCTGGACAATCGCGACCAGGGCGGCACGCTCATCATCGCCGCCAACCTCTGGGGACGCCTCCGCTTTGACGGCCCGTTCAAGGGCGGCGACGGCAACATCATCGAGCCAGACCTCGTGTTCGCCCAATACCGCAACGCGATCAACACCATGGCCCTGGGCACCCCGTAAAACGCGAGGCGCAACCAACCAACGAAAACCGACTATATGGCCACGAACAATTCCAAACCGCCCCTGGTGCGGGCGCCCCTCGCGCCCAAGCCGCTGTCGAACAAACCGCCCGTCACCCGCGCCGGCAACGCGCCGCTGACCGAGGTTAAAATTGTAACACCGGACAAGGTGAAAATCCGCAGTCCTGGGAGCGTCCCGCCGGCAACCAAATAAACCCAACCCGATGATCATCCCCGGGGCGGTCCTGCGGGACCGCCCCGCAACCAAAATATAAAAATGAAAAAACTATTTCTTCTGCTCGGCTTCCTGGGCTGCCTGGCGGCCGCCTTCGGCCAGCCCGTCCAGCGCGGCGCATTCAACACCAGCATCCTCTATTTCGCGCCCGCGGGCGGACTCTATACAAATTATTTGTGGGCCGGCACGGCCTACACCAACACGGCCAACCACGGCTGGATGAGCACCAACCCGGCGCTGAACCGCTGGGAGTATCGCACCGCCGGCGGCCTGGTGGCCACGAACACCACGGCCACGAATGTCTGGGTCGGCGTCGCTGGCGGCGTCGCCGGCACGAGTTACTGGGCCAGGGTCAATGTCTCCGGCGGCGGCGGCGCGCCGGTAAGCAGCACCAACCAATCTTCCGGCGGGACAACCAACTCCGCGCCCGTGCTCGCGCTGCCGGCCGGCATCTATGCCGGCACCAATGCGCCCGCCATCGCCGCCGGCCGCGGCTCGATCTACAACCTGTTCGACCAGACCTGGACGAATTTCCTGGCCCAATACATCAAGACCACCAGCACCGGCGCCGCCGGCTGGGTGCTGAACACCAACATGGGGAGCATCACCATAGGCAACCTCAACACCAACCAGAGCATCGCTTTTAATGGCACGGTGGCCGCCACGGCTTTTCATGGTGACGGCTCGACTTTAAGCGGGTTGACCATGAGCGGCGGCACCAATCTCGCCACCAGCACCACGGCCGGCCTGATCTCGCCCCTCGATCTCACGCGCGCCCAGGCCGTAGGCTGGCCGGCGCAGCCGCCCCTGCGCTTCATGGCCACTTGGGCTTACAACACTATTTTGTCCGAGACGAACGTTTTCCTTTGGGCAACCAACATGGTCAACAACGGTTACACCAATCTCGGCCCGGTCGGAATCCTCTTGGAGGAATACTGGCTTGGCGGCCATTCAAACAATGTGTTTTTTGCCAACACGACGAACTTCCCGCACGGCATCACAAACGTCGTAACGCACCTGCACGCCATGGGAATTAAAGTCGGCCTGGCCTTCACCCTCGGCACGGCGGACAACAGCGGCAACACAAACGGCGGCTCGCGAAACTTTCTCGTAGCCGACGCCACGAATGTCGCGAATCTCGGCATTGATTTTGTTGAACTCACCGACGATAACATGCCAGGCTTCCCACAGGTCGAACTGGAGTACCGCACGTTTATCAACGCGCTCAAAAGCACCGGTGCGAACATCCCAGTGATCGGCACAACGGCGGTCGGCGCTAACGCTTCGGGCACCCCGGCCTATGCCTTGTATCAGGAAGAATGCGGCGCGGGCCAGAATATGGTTTACCCCGGATTTGTGGACGGGATCAACCCGCCCGCCACGCAG
>Ga0182027_10009636_pt1 | contig 13833 bp, 10 predicted proteins | sample 712E1DmetaG_FD_121300 | JGI IMG/M metagenome (GOLD analysis project Ga0182027, IMG submission 121300) | Permafrost microbial communities from Stordalen Mire, Sweden - 712E1D metaG (Illumina Assembly) | ecosystem: Environmental > Terrestrial > Soil > Wetlands > Permafrost | place: Sweden...
ATGGTGGGCAGTAGTGGATTTGAACCACTGACCCCTTGCGTGTGAAGCAAGTGCTCTAACCCCTGAGCCAACCGCCCTAAATCAATCCTATTTTAACCCAAAAATTCAGCTTTGTAAAAGGGGGGCGCTTGCTTCGACAAATTTGTGCAACGAAATGGCACCCCTTTTACAGGGCTACCGGTTATGCGCCGCCACCGAAGGTAAAAGCCTAAATTCCATCGCCATCGTCACCTGTAGCGTAAACTATTTCCTGGATTTTCCATATCACACGGCGCCAGTACCGACGCCGCCAATGCATGGGAAAGTGACGAATACCGCTGCCTTGAAAAGAGGCGATTTAAATTTTTAGGCGAATATTTTGACAAACAAAAGAACAAAACAGTAAGGGTATATACGGGAGAAGAGTGCATGGATGCAAGGTGCACAACAAATGTACACATAGAAAAGACGGCATACGGTAAATAAAGGACTTTCCCTACGAGGCACAACGGAACATCATGAGAGAAAAAATGAAGACGTCAAGGAAGCCATCATTCTCAGAAAGGTCCAAATGGGAAACAAATACGCAAGAAATCAAAGCAATAGTACAGCAATACCCCACCTGAGATAGACTATGTGACCAATTTTCCTCAAATATACCCGAGGCCTACTTGCTGTGTGGTTATTTACTTTGTTTAAGGTTCTTTGTGTTGGATCAAATGGATATTTCAAAAATTATGGAGAGGTAGTGGTTGATGTAGGAGCCACCACTGTAAGATTTATAGGGGGACTCGTTATTCCATCTAGTGACACCGTAATATTGGCAGTTCCAACACCCATTCCGTCCACAAATCCAGAGCCAGCACCACTCGGTACAAAAGTAACAATAGTTTGATCGCTACTAGTCCATTTAACTTTATCGGAGATGTTGGCAGTTGAATTATCCGAATAAGTTCCGGTAGCCGTAAACTGAAAGATAGAACCTTTCGTCAAATTGGGAGGGGATGTTGGTGTTATCGCAATGGAAGATAATGATGCTGTTGGTTTAGTCGTGGTTGAGGTTGAAGAGGTTGGTGTTGTAGACGACGTTGATGAACAGGCTACCATCAATAGAATTAAAGAGGCAATCAACCCGATAGTTAGATAATTGGCTATTAAGCTTAACTCTTTTCTTTTCATAATAATTTTCTTCTCCATTTGGTTAATATTTCTCGTCAATTTTGAGTGACGGTTTAAATAAAGCATCAATTTAATTTTCTGGTGAACTGGACAATGGATAATATAGTGATAATTACATCAGTAATATTGAGATAACCCTAAACCATTTGATGCTTATTTACCTCCATTGGATGGACTTTTAAGAATCTGAGTTCAAGCAAATTTAATAGGAGGCCTGGATACCGGGAAGACTAATGTGACCTGATAGAGATACCTATTAACATCGTCATCGAGAAAGGAATACCGCTATCATTGTTATTCTGCTGGTAAGACTCTCTGAGCAATTGCTATCCGAGATCCCCAGAATATAATAATTGAGACCGGTGGTATGGGTGGTTACAGTTATCATTTGTAAAGCAGTAGTTTCAGTTGTTGTAGTTATTGAGTAGCTAATCAGACCTGATTTAAGGTTGTTAGGATGAATGTCCACCCCGACTATGTGTTTTTTGATTACTCAACTCCCTCCAAAAAGTTGAAAAACGACCACCAGGGGAATAGAGCTTCTAGTCGTACAATTATACTGATCTGAAACCTTTTTGGTATTGACGGGAATATTATAATAATTTAATCTGTTTGTCAAGTCTGCGGCAATCCCCGTTACGTCAAGGGAATGCCGGTAAACACTCACTCACTCTTGACAAAGTTTAAGCCTGATGGTATACTCCACTCTAATTCACGATATTCTATACTGAATATGATACCATATTCTATACTGTTGGTTAGAAACATAATTGCACCAGGATAGTTCAGATAACAAGAATTTTGCTAGGGTCTGTCGAAAATTGACAATGGTAAAGTAAATTCGACATTATTAACTAGATAATACAGGCTAAAAATATCAAAATGGAGAAAAGGAAATTATGAAAGCGGTAGTATTAAAAGAAGTGAATTTGATAGAAGTACAAGACATTCCTGAGCCGGAGCCATCTCCAAACGAAATCAAGGTTAAAATAGCTTATGCCGGGATATGTGGAACCGACCCTAAAATTGTTGAAGGCGCGATCGGATCAACAAGTCCGGAGGGTATTATTGGTAAGCCCAGAAAAGCGATTCAGAAAAGCGATTTTGTCAGGATAATGAGTGCCGGAATGCGCGAGGGTATAATGATTTTGGGACACGAAGCCTCAGGTACAGTAGTAAAGATAGGTAAGGATATCAAGGGAGATTTCAAAGTAGGCCAACGTGTGACAATGAATATGAGCAGCCCTTGCGGAGTGTGTTACTATTGCACCCGAGGGATGGCGAATTACTGTGAGAGGAACGCACCCCTACCCGGAGCAATGGCTGAGTACGCAGTTTACCGAGAAAATACGGTCTTTCCACTGCCTGATGAAGTACCTTTTGATGTAGGCGCATTTTGTGAACCGGCATGTATAGCCCTGCACTCGGTTGAAGTGGCTCGTATGCAATTAGGCGATTCTGTAATTATTACAGGAGGCGGCCCCATAGGATTGTTAATCATGGAATTAGCAATAAAATCGGGAGCTTCTAAAGTGCTTGTCGTCGAACCGATTGCAGAAAAAAGAAAACTGGCAAAGCAACTTGGAGCCGATGTGGTTGTAGATCCGCTTAATGAAGACCTGCTGGAAATATCCAATAAATTTACAGGCGGCAGAGGTTATTCGGTGTCCTTCGAAGCAAGCGGAAAAGCAGCTGTTGCCAGACAACTTCTTTTGTTGGCCGAGCGGGGGGGAACTATTGTTTGGGCGGCAACATATCATGGGATTCTTGACATGGGCTTTCCTTTAGCCTATGTTCAAGGGAGAGCGCTCACAATTCATACGATAACAACTTCCCCTTATTCTTTCCCGAAAGCGCTGCAAATGTTACCTAAATTGGATATCAAACCATTGATTACAGTTTACCCGCTGACTGAAGCGATCAAGGCTTTTGAAGCTAACAAATCGGGTAAGGATGTAAAGATAATGCTTCAACCATGAAATTGTTAATAAAACGAACAATAATCTAAATTATAAGGAAGGTTTGGATGACGGAAAAAATTCTTTGTGGTAATTGTAACATGATGCTCTATTTTGGGGAGGAGATAAAGAGACGCCTTTATATGCGAGCAATCCCATCTGAAGAAACTGTTCTTGGCTATTATAACAATACCTGTCCGAAATGTGGCAGTAAATTAGTATTAGAAACAGTAAAAATTGAAACGAAAGGAAGGAAAACATGGCTCACGACCCAGAAGTAATAAAAGACCTTGAGGACAAGGTTAAGGTAGTTCGTCGTAATATCATGAGGATATTTGAATCGAGTCACCTGGGACATTGTGGTGGAACAATGTCGCTGGTTGAAATTGTGACTGCACTTTATTTTCATCATCTCAAACTGGACCCAAACAATTGTGATTGGCCGGAAAGAGACCGTTTTGTATTATCCAAGGCGCACGCTGCCGAAGCAATCTACGCGATTTTACCGGAGATTGGTTATGTATCTGAAGAGACGCTCGATAAATACTATTGTTACCGCTCGCAATTTCAAGGACATGCAGACCGCTGGTGTACCCCTGGGATTGATTATTCAGGCGGTTCACTCGGGCAGGGCCTATCTTTTGCGGCAGGATTGGCGATGACCGAAAAAATGAAGACTGCGGACAATCCACCCATTCTTGGATCAACAAATGTACCGAAATATGTTATGAAATACAACCCTACATACCGTGTGTATTGCATTGTTGGTGATGGGGAGTGCGCTGAAGGTGAGATATGGGAAGCGGCCATGTTCGCCGGAAAGTATAAATTGGATAATTTGATAAATATAGTCGACTATAACAAATATAGTATTGACGGGCCGGTAGAGCAGGTCATGCCATTAGCCCCGCTCGATGCAAAATTTAGAGATTTTGGGTGGTGGGTCAAAGAGATCGACGGGCATAATTTAACCGAGATTGTTGATACTCTTGATTTAGCTAATAATCTTTATGGGGATGGTAAACCGAAGTGTATTATTGCGCATACGGTCAAAGGTCACGGAATCCCTCTTTGGGAGAGCACCCATATGCATCACGGTAAAGGTAAAGGGATAGATATGGCAGTAACAGAAGGGAGAGAAATATATGGCTAAGTCAAAGTTTAATAAATATATTAAGATCGGCCCACCAACTGCCACCATGCCAGTAGTCGATGCTGCGATGTTAAAGGTATTAGAAAAGCACAATAATGTGGTTGCGGTAATGGAAGATGGAGGAATGTTTGCATTAGACTGGTTCAAAAAAAATGCGCCACACCGCGTGGTTGAATGCGGCATCGCTGAGGCAAACGGCGCAGTGATTGCGGGGGCTTTGGCGTCTGAAGGATATATGCCGTTTCTGCACAGCTTTACGTTCGCGGTTTTTGGTCGAGCTTACAATCAGATAAGACAGAGTATCCTGGTAGACCGCTTTAATGTCAAGATAACGGGGCGTGATGGGGTATGGGGTGAAAGCGGAGTTTCTCATAACCTTGTTGAAACCATCGGTTCCATGCGCGTTCTGCCAAATCTCGTAATCTTAAATCCTGCAGATATTGTTGAGTTTGAGAAAGCTTTTATCGCTATGGCAGACTATGTTGGGCCAGTGTTCTTCAGGATGGAAGCCAGTCCAGATCCTTTCAAAATATTTACTGATGACTATCCTTTCGAAATCGGTAAAGCTTACGTTATTAAAGAGGGTAAAGATGCGACAATTATAGCTACCGGCTATTTGGTGACCGAGGCGATAAAAGCGATAGATATTTTGGAGAAAGAGGGGCTCGACGTGGGTATTATCAATATGAGCACTCTTAAACCTTTAGATGAAGAGGCAATAATCAAAGCTGCTGAGAAAACACGCGCTATTGTTACCGCTGAAAATGGCTCCATAATCGGAGGGTTAGGCGAAGGAGTTGCTGCTATTCTTGCGAAGAATGCGCCCGCCGCACTAGAAACGGTTGGCGTAGAAGACGAGTTCAGTCAGTCAGCCAGGCTTAGCCCCGAGTTGGATGAACTGAAAGAACTCTTCGGGCTCGGCGCAGAAGATTTAGCCATTTCAGTAAAAGAATGTATCGCAAAGAGAGAGAAGTTCAAACTTATCAGGAAGTAGATTCATCAGTTTCCGGTTCTTGAACGTTGGCAAAAGTTAAATATGTAAGATATCGGAATGTTTGCGAATTAGCTACCAGCGAATAATTTCTGAAAAAGCTGTAATGAACGGTTCTTGCAATCACTCTGTTGTCATCTGAATTAGCAACAGGATGATTAGTAAAATCAATCTCGCGCTTGAAAATTTATATTAAATATCAGGAGAAACCAAAACATGACTGGTAAGTCTTTGACAATGCTGGCAGTAGGTGATGTGATACTGGAAAAGCCGGAAGGCAGAAAATATCTTTCTAAGGTAGCGCCAACTTTCAGGAAAGGTGATGTCGTGGTTGGGCAAGGTGAAGTTCTTTTTACAGATAGAGGCCTGAAAACATTTGTCGAGAATTTTCCGGCTCCGGCTGCGCCGCCAAGTAACATGGCAGACCTCGCAGATGCCGGCTTTAATGTAATTACCCTGGCGGGTAACCACGCTTACGACCAGGGCGCACCGGCAATCGAGGATACTATTTCCGGGTTTAAGAAATTGGGGATTGCTTATACCGGCGCCGGGATGAATATCGATGAAGCCAGGACGCCGGCTATTATTGAGCGCGGCGGGACTCGATTTGGATTTCTGAACTATAATTGCGTCGGCCCGGCGGGGGAATGGGCGCATAAGTTTAAACCCGGATGCGCTTACGTCCAAATTCTCTCACATTATGAAATGAATACCGCCAATCCGGGAGGCTCGCCGGATGTTTACACCTTTGCCGTACCGCGTACGCTCAAAGCGATGGTTGATGACATCCAGAAGTTGAGACCGCGCTGCGACGTGCTCACGGTTTGCTTCCACAAGGGTATTTTAGGTATGCCCGAAACACTGGCAATGTACGATCAGCAGGTGTCATATGCCGCAATTGATGCGGGTGCTGACCTGATACTGGGACATCACGCTCATATGCTTAAAGGTATCGAGATTTATAAAGGTAAAACCATTTATCACGGCTTGGGCCAGTTTGTTTCAGTCGGTCAGGGGCTTACCGATGAGCAAAGAAAGGAAATGAGTGCTCTCGCCGGTCCCAATCTTTCCACTTATGTTCTCCGGCTGGACCCCGGTAGAAACATGACGATGATTGCTAAATGCGTGGTGGAAAACGGCAAAATCACACGCGTAAGTTATCTGCCTTGTATAATTAATGACGACCAGCAGCCGGTAATCCTCAAAAATGATGACAAAGGCCGCCAGGTATTTGAATTTATGGACAGAATCACCAAAGCAGCCGGCCTGAATGTAAAGTATGAGTGGGACGGCAACGAAATTTTGATTTGTCAGATCTAATAATTATAATTCACCCCGTTAAGTCAAGGGATAACCATTGAGTACAAGTTCTTGACAACGCCTAAAACTGATGGTATACTCCACTTTAATATTTGGTATTCTATACTGAATACTATACTATATATAGTGCGGAATATAGCTTGGTTCCGTTGGCAGAGTTCTTCGTACGTTGAGTTTAGATTTTGGATGTACTGCAAAGTTTTGTAGTTGTCCTCCCCGTGATAGGTCCTCAAGGGTATTGGTGTTACGGAAAGATGCAGTTTGTACTGAACGAATAATTTTTATAAAAAGAGGGTAAATAAAATGAAAATGCGTTTTCTTGGAAAGGCCGGTATTAGAGTCTCTGAGTTATGTCTTGGGACAATGACGTTTGGAACCGGAGCCCGTTCGAAGCAGATGGGAGCACTTGAACAAAAAGATGCGGATATTATTGTGGGCAAAGCTTTAGATGGGGGGATAAATTTTTTTGCTACGGCTGATATTTATTCCGATGGACAGACGGAGGAAATCGTAGGTAAGGCATTGGGGAAGCGCCGCAAGGATATTATTCTCGCTACAAAGGTACGTGCCAGAATGGGTTTGGATCCAAATAATGTCGGGCTCTCGCGCCATCATATTTTAGATGGATGTAATGCAAGTCTAAAGAGACTTGGCACAGATTATATTGACTTATATCAAGTACACGCTTTTGACCTGAATACGCCGCTTGAAGAGACTTTGCGTGTACTTGATGACCTTGTGCGGCAAGGTAAAGTGCGCTACGTAGGCTGCTCCAATTTTGCCGGATGGCAGTTGATGAAAGCTCTGTCCATTTCTGATAAGCATAATTTGGAAAGATTCATTGTATTGGAAGCACCATATTCTCTGTTAACACGAGATTTGGAATACGAGTTAGTTCCGTTATGCCGAGATCAGGGGTTGGGAATTATGGCGTATCGTCCAATCAGCGGCGGTTTGCTCACAGGAAAATATCGCCGCGATAAACCCAGGCCAAAAAGTGCGAGACTTAGTGATGTTAATCCCGGGTTGGACGAGCAGAGGGCTTACGATATTGTGGAAGAATTAGACAGAATTGCCAAAGTCCACGATGCTACGGTTACTCAAGCGGCGCTCAATTACATTTTGCATAAACCAGGTGTAACTTCAACAGTCGTTGGTATTAGAACAACAGAGCAGCTTGCTGATAACCTTAAAACCACAGACTGGGAGATTCAGCCAGAAGAAATCGCCACATTAGACAAAATGAGTAAGCCGGCATCGGTATATCCGTATTATTTACCGCCCATGGATTAAATAAATAAAGAACTTAAGTCCTGTTAATTCCATGACGATTAATAGCAAACAGAAACGACCGGTAAGCATAGCGGTGAATATTTAAGCCACTATATTTAGTTAAGTAACATAATAACGAGATTTAAGTGCAGATGATATGTTATCAGGCGGGTCGCAATCAATTTTATTTTATCTACTACAAGGCCAGTACATCTCTGCGGTAAAATCGTTTTTTCATCTATTGCAATAATCTCTCTAGTATGAATAAACAACAAATACCTTAGGGAGAAGAAATAACCGGTGGTTGGATGAAAAATCTTATTTACGGATGTTTTCGCAGGACAGAATAATCAAGAATCCCTTAAGGAAAAGATGTGTTATGCTACCTCAACAACTACCGACGGAAGCCAAGATATTGTACAATCTATAGAAAGTTGGCGCCGATCAATTTAAATATTAAATGATTGCACTCCAGAATTTACGAATTTTAGTTAAAAGGTTTTAAAATTTAACATCGGATCAGAATTTAAAGAGGGTAAAAATTCATGAAATCTTTCGAATATTTTGTGCCCCACACTTTACAGGAAGGGCTTGCTCTGTTAGACAATAAAGGTCAAAAAGCGAAGATCCTAGCCGGAGGGACAGACCTGATTGCGCAAATGAGAGCCGAACGAGTCCAACCAACAACGATCATTGACATTAAGAAAATCCCAGAACTAAACCGTTTGGAATGGAGTGCGGATAAAACCCTTCATATCGGCGCTGCTGTACCTATCTCTAAAGTCGTCGCATTCCCCCATTTTACAGAGCGATTTAATATCCTGAATCAAGGTTGTTCAGTGATAGGCTCAACTCGAATCAGAAACAGGGCGACAATAGGCGGCAATATCTGTAATGCCGCCCCTTCTGCCGATAGTATACCACCGCTCCTGTGTCTTAAAGCCAGGGCGGTCATTGCTCACGACGCGGGAACCCGGGTAATTCCTCTGGAACAATTTTTCTGCGGGCCGGGGGAAACAACCTTAGCTCACAACGAACTGCTAGTAGAAATAGAAATTCCGGCGTCTCCAACATATTCTGCGGGGTTTTATTTACGGCATACTCCCCGCGAGGAAATGGATATTGCAGTAGTGGGGGTGGCTGTTTTCGTGGTTTTAGTTCACGGCAGCCAGGTTTGTCAGCAAGCGAGAATTGCTGTCGGGGCGGTTGCTCCAACGCCTATCAGAGTTCCGCAGGCAGAAGTTTTACTGACAGGAAAAAATATAAGTAAAGAGGACATCGAAAAGACCGCGGAAAAAGTAGCCGAAGCTGCCAGTCCTATCTCCGATATCAGAAGTTCAGCCGGATATCGTAAAGAACTATTAAAGGTACTGACGCGCCGGACACTTAAAGGAGCCTGTGAGTCTCTTAATATCCAAATTTAAGGCGGAGAATAAAACTGATGAAGAAAGAAATAATACTAAAAGTGAACGGAGAAGAACGGGAAGTCGCCGTAGAACCGAGGCAGACATTACTCGAAATCCTGCGCAATGACATGGGATTAACAGGAACTAAGGAAGGATGCGGTAATGGTAACTGCGGCACTTGCACTGTTCTGCTGGATGGCAAAGCCGTTAGTTCCTGTCTGATATTAGCTATAGAAGTTGAAGGGCAGGAAATTACTACCATTGAGGGATTGGCGAAGGCGGGGGAAATCCATCTCCTACAGAAAGCGTTTATTGAAGAAGGCGCCATCCAGTGCGGCTTCTGTTCACCGGGAATGATTCTCACGGCCAAAGCTTTCCTGGATGTCAATCCTCACCCCACAGAAGCAGAGGCGCGGCAGGCAATCTCCGGGAACTTATGCCGCTGCACGGGTTATGACAAAATAGTGCGCGCCATTTTGAAAGTGGGAGCGAATTAGAAGGAGTTAGCATGCCCGAATATTCTTTCCTCGGTAAACGTTCCCCTCGAGTGGATGCATTAAGTAAAGCCACCGGGAGAGCACTTTACACCGCTGATTTTAGTTTGCCGAATATGATCTATGGCAAAACACTAAGGAGCCCCTACGCCCATGCCCAAATTACCCGTTTGGATATATCCAAAGCCCGAGCGTTAAAAGGGGTGATGGCGGTTATTACTGCCGCCGATGAAGTACATAAAAGTCCTTACAACCCCCCACTTTTAGCTAAAGAAAAAGTGGTTTTTGCCGGGCAGCCGGTGGCCGTAGTCGCGGCCATAAACCCTTATATCGCCGAAGAAGCATTAGGGCTAATTGAAGTTGATTATGAAGTATTGTCTCCAGTTACAGATGCAATAGAAGCTATGAAAGCGGATGCAACCATCATTTTCCCGGATATTCGTACCAATTTGATAAAGGGAAACCAGACCGGCAGAGGTACTATTCCGAGCAATATATCATGGCACGTGGAGTATGGGTATGGGGATGTGGAGGCCGGATTTAAGAATGCGGATATTGTCCTTGAGAATACCTTCCGCACTCAAGGAGTACACCAAGGGTACCTTGAAACCCGATCCACCCTAGTCGATGTGGATCCCGTGGGCAAGGTCACAATATGGACGGATAGTCAGAATGCTTTCTTAGTCCGCGAGTTGTGCGCTGATTTCTTAGACATACCGATTCATCATGTAAGAGTGATGCCGGTTGAAATGGGAGGTTCTTTTGGTGGAAAGATTTCCCAACCTCTGTCCCCTCTCTGTGCTCTTCTGGCTCGGAAGACCGGCCGGCCGGTTAAAATGGTCATGACCAGAGAGGAAGACTTTGTTGGCACTAATCCTGCGCCCGCAACATTAATTTCCCTGAAAGTTGGGGCTACCAAGGAAGGACTTCTTACAGCCGTCTCAGCTGAGTTGATATGGGATACCGGAGCATTCCCGAGAGAATCTTGTCAAAACGCAAGTGTTGTTGGGTTAAGTCTTTACCGTATACCAAATCTGAGCGTAAAACTTTATGATGTGGTTACAAACAAGACACCGACCGGCAACTATCGGGCTCCCGGGGCGGCTGAAGCCGCTTTTGCGGTAGAGTCGCAAATCGATTTGCTGTCCCGTGCCTTACAGATGGACCCATTGGAATTCCGTCTCAAAAATGCAGTCAGCGAAGGTGACCATGCCACTAACGGCACGGTGTTTCCCAGAATTGGTTTCAAAGAAACTTTACAGAAAATGAAGGAACATATCGCGATTCGAAGCAAACCGGAAGGAAAAAACCGGGGAACAGGGGTTGCTTGCGGTTTTTGGTTTGGGGCAGCCGGTGCTTTTGCTGCCCAGGTTAATGTCAATGGTAATGGTTCGGTAACTCTGGTGGTAGGGTCTTGTGACCTTACGGGAAATCGTACCAGCCTCGCTCAGGTTGTAGCAGAACAATTTGGTATTTCTTTAGACAAAATAACAGTTATTACCGGGGACACCGATACTGCTCCTTACGGTGATATATCAGCAGGCAGCAGGACTACCCGGCAGATGAGTACCGCAGTCTACCGTGCTTGTCAGGAAGTTAAAGACCAGCTTACTCAACTGGCATCGTCCCAACTGGGCGTCAAATCAAATGAATTAACTTTCGCTAAAGGACAATTTCAAGTAGTTGGTATGCCGGAAAAGACTATTTCGCTGGAAGCTTTAGCGCGAATCAGCATTATGCGGAGCGACAAGGGCCCAATCACCGGAAGAGGTTCAGTGGGTGGAAACATACCGGCACCGATGTTCTCTGTTCATCTGGCTGAGGTTGAAGTCGACAAGGAAACGGGAAAAGTTAAGGTTCTATCATATACTGCAGCCCAGGATGTTGGTTTTGCCATTAATCCAACCTTGATAGAAGGTCAGATGCAAGGAGCTGTCGGTCAGGGCATCGGTCGGGCTTTAATGGAAGATTATGTTTTTAGTCAAGGGATAATGCAAAACCCTAATTTCCTGGACTACCGTATGCCAACGGCTGTTGATCTGCCCTTCATAAATACCTTATTGGTTGAAGTTAGAAGCGGGATCGAACCTTTTGGTGTGCGAGGAGTAGGGGAACCACCGATGATTCCAGTATTGGCCACGATTGCCAATGCGATTCACAGCGCAACCGGGATGAGGTTAAAAGAATTGCCGATGACACCGGAAACAGTATTAAGGGCGATACAACAAAGGTAAAACCATCACAAATTGCCTAACAATGGAAAAATTTATTATTCCAAACTTAATACTCTGATGGTAAGAGCATGTCTTGATAATAACAAAATACATTTTCGTGATTTAATATAAGCAGGGCAGATATTTAACTGATAGCAAGATTATTATGCATTAGTATATTGATGTAATATAAAATGCAAAATGGAGGAAGAAGTGTTTGGTGGATACGTAGGGAAAATGTTGTTTGTGGATCTTTCCACTGGAGAGATTAAAGAAGAACTTCTCGAAGAAAAAATGTGCCGTGACTATATCGGTTGTTACGGTATCGGAGCAAGAATACTCTACACCCGACAGAAAGCCGGCATCGATCCATTGGGACCAGAAAATACCCTCGGTCTGGTTACCGGCCCGCTCACGGGTACTCTGGCAGCTACGGGTCTACGTTACATGGCAGTGGCCAAATCACCTTTAACCGGAGGTTGGGGAGAAGCCAACTCCGGCGGTTATTTTGGGCCATACCTCAAGTTTGCAGGTTATGACGCGGTGTTTTTCACAGGGATTTCATCCAAGCCGGTTTACTTACTCATTGATAATGGATCAGCGGAGTTGAAGGACGCCTCTCACCTTTGGGGAAAAGATTCCTACGAAACGGAAGGTATACTGGAGGAGGAATACGGACAGCAATCTCATGTAGTCTGTATCGGACCGGCAGCAGAAAAATTATCATTGATTTCAAGTATCATGACAGATCATGGAAGTGCAGCGGCACGTTCAGGACTTGGAGCTGTAATGGGATCGAAGAAGTTGAAGGCGGTGGTTGCCCGCGGCTCAAAGGACGTTATCATCGCTGACAAGGCTACTGCCGGAGAGGTAAACTTGCGGCATATCAAATTTATGCAAACTCCCGGGAAATCCGGCGGGATGTCTCTTTGGGAACGACAGCACAAATACGGGACCGGCTTTACTACATACGATTCGGCGCATAATGGCGATAGCCCTGTTAAAAATTGGGGGGGTATCGGTTTCATTGATCTCCCTGACCGCGCCGGCCTCCACCATGATGTTTTTGCAGCCCGTGTGGAGAAAGGGCATGCTTGCTGGCACTGCCCACTACGCTGTAAGGCAATTCTAAAGGCAGGTGGGGGAGAGTACAAATATGCGGCAGGTGCCCGTCGGCCGGAGTACGAGACCGCAGCCGTATTTGGAGCAAACTGCGCCAATAGCAACACCGAGTCGATTTTGATGGCCAATGACATATGCAACCGGGCTGGGCTGGATACAATCTCAAGCGGCTCAGTTATCGCTTTCGCCACTGAGCTGTACGAAAACGGCATATTGACCAATAAAGACACGGACGGCATTGAACTCAGGTGGGGTAATCACCGGGCGATGGTGGCGATGACGATGAAACTGGCTAACAGGGAAGGGCTGGGGGATATTCTGGCTGATGGAGTAAAGATCGCAGCTGAAAAGATTGGCAAGGGAGCAGAAAAATTCGCAGTCCATATCGGGGGTCAGGAAATCGGTATGCACGACCCGAAGGTAATAAGTCATGGCGTATGGACGACTGCGGCGGCACGTTACCAGATGGACGCAACACCAGGACGTCATACTGTTATCTTCGGAAAGGGGACTTTTGTGCATATGCATTTCCTTAATATGACCGGATTGTGCCACTTTGCGCAATGGCCTGAAAACCAAGAATTGATGGTTGGGATCTTTAATGCAATAACTGGCATGGGTCTTTCGTGGAGTGATATGGCCCAGGCTGGAGAGAGAATCCTTAACCTTAGACATGCGTTCAATCTTCGTGAGGGCATTAACGAGTTAAAACGGCCGGTGCATCCGAGAATAGTGGGCAAACCACC
>Ga0182027_10009637_pt1 | contig 13833 bp, 12 predicted proteins | sample 712E1DmetaG_FD_121300 | JGI IMG/M metagenome (GOLD analysis project Ga0182027, IMG submission 121300) | Permafrost microbial communities from Stordalen Mire, Sweden - 712E1D metaG (Illumina Assembly) | ecosystem: Environmental > Terrestrial > Soil > Wetlands > Permafrost | place: Sweden...
CATGGCTCGGTCACCAATAACGCCAGCGTCACCGGAACTCCGGCTGCCGGCAATCTCGCCCCGGCCACCGACTCGCTGACCATCGACGCCGCGGGTCCCGCCCTGACGCTCAAGAAGAGCGCCCAGGAGGACAGCTTCAGCGCTGCCGGCGACCTCATCCACTACAGCTACGTGATCAAGAACACTGGCAACGTGGCACTCGACGGTCCGTTCACGGTGGCCGACGACAAGACGCCGGTCACCTGCCCGGCCACCCCGACCACCCTCGCCGTCGGCGACTCGATCACCTGCACCGCGACCTACACGGTCACGGCGGCCGACGTCACCGGCCTCTACGTCATCAACAAGGCGACCGCCCAGGCCGCCAACAACGGAGATCCGGTCACTTCCGCCGAGGTCAGCCTCACCGTCCCGATCGAGTCGGTCAAGGGCAAGACATTCACTCCGCCGCCCACGAACACCCCGTCGCGCCAGGGACCGGACGGCAACAGCACGCCGCTCTTCGCGTTGCTCATCAGCTTCGCCTTCGGGAGCCTCGCCCTGGTGACGGTCCAGGCTCAGCGACGCAGCATCCGGCGCTAGCCAACGGCCGCGCGAGCGGCCACCACTACCCGGCAAACGGCGGGCTTCAGCAGGCCCGCCGTTTGCTTTCCGACGGGCTAACCTGACTCTGTACGGATCGGCCCTCGATCCGAGCAGGAGGTATCGATGGATCGAGACGCGGCCCCGCGCCCGGCTCCATCCCTCGCGCCCGAGCATGAATGGTCCGCCGCCTCCCGCCTTCTCCGGCCCGCGCTCCGTCCGGCCGGCACCGTCGGAGTCGACGGTCGCCACGTCCACGTCCCAGCCGGCACGGCATTTCCGGGCAAGCCGCTCATCGTGGCCGGGCCTGCGGGGCTCGCGATCGGATACGTCATCCCGGGGCCGGGCTTCGACGTCCTGGTCGGCGCGGAGCACCTTCTGGCGTGGGGGGTCGGCCCGGACGAGGTGCGCGCCGCGGCCATGGCGAACCTCGCGGCCTGGTCGGGTGAGGCGCCGTGGGTGGAGGAGATGAACGGGCTCAGGCGCGTCGTCTGGTCCGATTCGGGCGAGGGGATGGACGCCGCCCGGATCCTGCTACCCGAAGTCCGGGCGCAGCTGGCCGCGGACCTCGGTGGGGTCGGGCGAGTCTTGATCGGCCTGCCCGAGCGAGACCTGTTGATCGCAACGGGTCTGGCCGGAGATGACGACGAGTTCGCGGCCATGCTGGCGGCCTACATGAGCGACCGGTCGGACGGCGCGGACCATCCGATCGATCCGCGTGTGTTCGAGCTGCTGGACGGCGAGCTGGTCGTGTTCGGAGGCCCGTCGGGAGCCTGGCAGTGACGGACCGCCGCTCCGTTCTCACCGGGATAGTTCGCACCATCGATCTCGAGAGGTCCGGCGGCTGGGCGCTCGTGGCGGTGCTCGCCGTCGAGGTCATGGTCGTGACGCGATCCACGGACGTGCCCAACGGTTCGGGCATCCCCTACTGGGGAGTGTGGCTCGTCGCGGTCGCGGCCTCGCTCGTCGTCGCGAGCCTGCTCGCAGCCCATCTCCGGCCCTCCGGCCCGTGGCTCCGGCCCGTGGAGGCCCTGGCCATCCTGGCCGTCGTGGCGATGGTCCTGAGCGACGTGACGATGGCGTGGCAGCCGCTCCGGGACCTGGGGATCTACCTCAAGGCGGGCGAGCACTTCCGAGACGGATCCGCGGTCTACCTGCAGACGCCGCTGGCCGTCCAGCCGGTCGATCGGACCAGCTACCCGTTCCTCTACCCGCCGTGCACCCTGCCATTCCTCGGCGCGCTGTCGGTGCTGCCGCTCGAGCTGGTCCAGGCGCTCTGGGTCTGCTGCTCGCTCGGGCTGGGGCTGCTGGCGCTCCGCCTGTTCGGCCTGCCGCGCCGCTGGCTCGTGGCTGCCGTGCTCTGGCCTCCGCTCTTCCAGGGGCTGTGGGTCGGCAACGTGGCCGTGCCCGCCCTGGCGCTGTACGCGATCGGGCCGTGGCTCGGCGCCGGGCTGGTGCTCGGGGCCATCTTCAAGCCCTACACGAGCCTGGCGGCCCTGTGGCTGGTCGCGGAGCGGCGCTGGATGCAGATCGCGGCCGGCGCCGGGGCGATGCTGCTGCTCGTGGCGGCGACCGTGCCGCTCACGGGCCTCACCCTCTGGACCGACTGGCTGAGCGCGCTGGGCGTTTACCAGACATCGCAGCGTAGCCTGCCGGGGCTGTACGGGTTCGGCCTGCCCCGGTTCGTTCCGTTCGCCGTCTACGCCGCCCTGGCGGTCGCGGCCGTCGCGGCCGCGCTTCGGGCGCGAGGCAAGGATTCGCTGGCGCGCCTGGGGACCGCGACGGTGGTGGCCAGCCCCTCGCTCTTCGGGCACGGGCTGCTGGTGGCCGTGCCGTCGATGCTGTCGCTGCGCTCCCCGTGGCTGTGGCTGGCGATCGGGTTCCTCTCTACGCCGGACGGGCTGCAGTGGTGGCTGGCAGTCGTCGTCGTGGCGGCTTCGTGGGCCCTGCCGGCGATGCGGCGCGCGACCGCGGCCGATGCAACGCAGCGCGACACGGCAGCGCCCGAACCGCTGCACCCGCTGGGCGCCACGCAGGAGCCGTGGCCGAGGTTCTCGGCGGAACGCAACCTAGGAAGAGGGCGAGGGAGCGGGGACCGTCAGGTGGTAGACATCGGACTGGCCGAAGACGACCGTGTGACCGGCGAACGACCCGATGGCCTGGACGCGGACCGACCAGTCGCCTGACGTCAGGTGGTCGAGCGACCCGGAGGCGGCCCCGGTCCCGAAGGCCACGTAGCAATCGCCGTCGAGATAGGAGGGGCTGCCGTCTCCGGCCACGTAGACGAGCTTGTAGGCATCGAAACTGAAGCCGCCTGTGTATGCGGCCCAGCTGAAGGTGTACGTGCCGTCGCCGTTGTCGCTGAAGCCCAGGGCGCCGAGATCCTGCGTCGGCGGGTCGGTGGCGGCGGGCGCCGTCGCCTTGAAGTGGACGATGCCGGTCTGGGCCCGGATGACGATGCCCTTCGACTCGTCCACCGCCTGCACCCGGACGGCGTAGTTGCCGACATCGACGGGGCCGGTCCAGCTGTTCTCGTCGCGGCTGTCGTTGCACGCCCAGAACGGCGAGGTCGGATAGTTCGGTGTCGTCCCCCAGTTGCCATAGACGAGCTTGTAGTACGTGAAACCGTCGCCGCTGTACTCGGGCCACGAGAACGTGTAGGTCCCGTCGCCGTTGTTGACGATCGTCAGCTTGCCCAGGCTGGCAGGCCCGGAGGGAGTCGGCTTGGGGGTTGGCTTGCGGGTCGGCTTGCGGGTCGGCTCGCTGGTGGGGGCCGCGGTCGGGCGCGTGACCGGGCCGACCGTCGGCCACGGCATCATGCTGGGACTTTCCGTGGGGCCGACGTCCACGGCCAGCTCGCCGAGCGCGAGCCCGGCCAGCGCGTCGAGGTGGGCGTTTTCGACGAGCCAGGAGTCGGCCAGAACCGCCGCGCTGATCTGCGCGACGACCGGCTCGCCCTGGGGGGATCCGCCCGCGGCCAGCTCGACCGTGGCGCTCTGACCCTGGTTGAGGCTCGTCGCCAGCTGGGGGCCCTGCAGGTTCAAGCCGTCGAGGAGAGCCAGGCCGCGCACTTCCTGGCCGCCCGCGGCCGTGGGCTGGCGATCCAGGTCGAAGGCGGTGCCCGAGGCGACCCAGCTCACCGAGCCGGTCGCGACCGTGTAGTCACCAGCGGTGGCGGCGGAGGCTCGATAGTAGGCGCGGCCGACGAGCTGATCGACGACGATGTGTTTCGCGTCGAGGCTGTCCAGGCGCACTTCCGATCCCGGCGCCATCCGCACGAAGCTCCCACTCATGGCGAGCGTCGCCTGTCCGCCGGCTCCAACCTGAATCTCGTCACCTTCGAGCAGTTGCGCGCCCTGGGCCAGCGGGCTCGACACCCCCGCTCGAATGAGAGTGGTCGCGACCGCCACGTCCGCCGTCGCTTCCGGCCGGACCGGGAAGAGCAGCGTGCTGCCGTACAGGAAGCTGGCGATCGCGATCGTGGCCGCGAGTCCGGCCACCACCCAGCGCGCCGGCACGATGCGGGTCGGCATCCGCCAGTGCACCGACGGGCGCAGCGTGGCGACGTGGCCCGCCGGCAGGGCGCCCAGGTCGGTGGGCTCGACGGCGGGGAGCGCTCCCGGTCGCGTGGCTGAGATCGGCTGAACCTGGCGCGCGCGCCAGCGCTTGCCCTCCTCGGGCCCCGCAACCTGCCTGCCGTCGCCGCTCGATGAGGCCGCCGCGACCCCGTGAAGGCCGCGCCGATAGGCGAGGCTCTCGGGGACGCGGAGGGGTCGACCCGGCGGGACGAGCGTGGCGGCCGGCGGCGCATCGGCCAGCAAGACCGCAGCCTTCGGCGCCGGCCGTGCCTGCGAGAGGCCGCCCAGCAGCTGGGCGCGCAACCTCGCCGCGAAGACGGGGTCCGGAGTCTCGCCGCGGGCAGAAGCAGCGCGGGCGATCTCCCCGGCCTCAATCAGCTCGGCTGCCAGCTCGTCGAGCTGGTCCATCTCGTGGCGATCGTCAGGCGACATCGGCTGCCTCCCTGGCGATCTCCACGCGCAGAGCGCGCAGCGCCCGATGCAGCCGAACGGCCAGAGTCTCGCGCGAGCAGCCGAACGCGGCGCACAGCTCCGTGGTGTCCAGATCGTCGTAGAAGCGCATCACCAGCAGCTCGCGATGGCCCGCCGGCAGGCTCAGCAGCGCCCGCCGGAGCTGGTCCTGGTCCAGGGCGGCCGCCAGGGTATCGAGGGCAAGGTCGCCCGGCTCTTCGCCCTCCGCCAGGTCCGTGAGCGAGACGAAGCGACGATCGCGGCGGGCGTTGTCGACAACGGCGTTCGAAGCCACACGAAACAGCCAGCCCCCGAAACAATCGTTTCGGAAGTCGGCGCGTCGCACGTTCTCGAGCGCTCGCTGGAAGGTCATCGAAGTGAGGTCCTCGGCCAGGCTGCGGTCCTGGACACGGCGGAAGATGAAGCCGTAGATGCGAGGAAGGTAGAAGTCGTAGAGCTCGCCGAAAGCGGCGCAGTCGTCGCGCGACCGTTCCACGAGCGTTCGCTCGCGGTCGGCGGCCATTCGAGATGCTCCGTCATTTCCCATGGAGCCATGAACGGTACGGAGCGACGATCGAGCGGGCAATCGGCCACCTGTACTGAGAAGTACCGCCGCCCGCCAGGGCGCCGGTACCGGGCAATCGGAACGCGAAGGGCAGGCTTCTCTGGCGGGGGAGGGGCTCCGACTCTCGTCGGAGCCCGCTCGCCCTGTTCCTGCTCAGGCCGGAGCCCTGTCATCGAGCCGGCACTTTCTGCCAGGCCGGTTGGGCCTGCCTAGCCTTCACTCGAAGGGCTCGGCGCTTCGGATGGAGCTGCGGACGGGGCCGGAGTCGCAGCCGCCGGGATCTTCACCGTGATCACCGGCGACTGGGCCAGGATGGTCTCGCCGTTGCAGACGGTCTGTGAAGTCCAGGCGAAGACCCGGTAGTGATACGTGTGGCCGGCCTGGACCGACGTGTCGACCCAGGACGTCGCCGTCACGTCACCGATCTCCTTGATGACGTTGGCCTGCGTCGGAGTCCCGCTCTCGGTGCGGGCGATCAGGTAGTCCTCAAAGTGGTCGCCGGTGTACTTGTCCCAGCTGAGATGGGCGAATCCGTCATCGCCGACGGTCACGGTCAGGCCGATCGAGGGGATCGGCGCCGCCGCCACGACGAGCTTGAGGGTGTCGGTCTTCGCGGCTGCGGCAGCGCCGCCGGCCGGGAAGTAGACCGCTTCGACGTTGACGTTCCAGGTTCCGGGATCGACCTTGACGGTCACGCTCGTGGTCTTGTTGTCCAGGCAGGCCCAGTAGTGGCCGCTGTTCTCGACGTAGCCGGGCGTGGCCGGATAGGGCTGGCCGTCGAGCTTGTAGTAGGTGAAATCGGTGTCGCCGGTATATGCGGCCCAGCTGAAGGTGTAGGTGCCGTCGGAGTTCTTGGCGGCATGGAGCGCGCCGAGGTCGGCCGGGTTGTCGGTGGCAGTCGGCTTGGGGGTCGCCGGGACGGAGATCGTCACGAGGTTCGTGGAGTCGAGGACGACATAGCCGCCACTGGTGGACCTGACGGCGAAGACCTCGTACGACCAGGTCTTGCCGGCGGGCGCGCAGTCCGTGTAGGTGAGCGTGGACTGGTTGCTGATGGCTGCGAGGAGCGAGTCGCCGCTGCCGAGCGGCCAGCTGGCTACCTTGTAGGATGAGCGGACGACCTTGTAGTAGGCGAAGTCGGCGCCGTCATATGCGGTCCAGGTCAGGACGACCTTGCTGCCGCTGAGCTTGGCGGTGAGCGTCATCGTGCCCGACGTGTCGGTCGAGGTCGGCTCGGCCGTGGGGGCCGCGGTCGGTGCCGCGGTTGGGGCCGCTGTCAGAGCCGCGGTCGGAGCCGCGGTTGGGGCCGTGGTTGGGGCCGTGGTCGGCTCGACGGTCGGTGCCGCTGTCGGGGCGGGCGTGGGAGTGTCGTCGGGGCCGTCGTCGCCGACGACGACCGGCGTGGCGCTCGCCATCGGCCCCATGACCACCGGCCGCACCACGGTCGCGCCGAAGGCGACCGTCGCCACGACCAGGATGGCGACTATGGCCAGCGGCAGCGAGGCGGTGAGGCGGCGGGGCGATACCTTCAACGGCGTGAGGCGCCGAACGAAGTCGTCTTCCACCCGTGCACCCTGGGACGGCGATGGGCCGTGATCCGGATCACGTGTCTGGTGTTCCATTCCGATCGCTCCACTCAATCTGAGGTGATGAGTCCGCGCGGCGGGAAGGCCAACCGCTTGACAACAGAACGCGGCAGAAAGGCCAGCATTACAGGCCGCGGCACAAACGGTGTGCCAGGTCAACGGCCGTTCGCTGCCGACTGGGGCGGCCGGGGCGCCGGGTGCGTTTGACAGCCGGGCGCGACCGACCCCATGCTCGCCTCGACCACTCGCGACGCCTCGGCCCACCCGGGCAGGCGCACCATCTCGATCGGGGTTGCCAATGCATCGCCGCCCAAATCCCGTCCATGCGAAGCTGCTCGGCATCGGTTTCGCGGCGATCCTTGTGGCAGGCTGCGGCTCGGCGGCGACCCCGTCGCCCACGGCCAAACCCACATCTGGCCCCACCGCAACACCGGCACCGACTCAGACTCCGTCGCCTGCACCGACCGGATCGGCTGTGCCTTCGGTGAGCCCCAGCCCAGCCGCCAGTCTGCCTCTGCCTCACGTCGACGCCGCGCTGGAGGACAAGCTGCCCGACGTCATCGGCGGCGTCCAGCTCACGAAGCTGAGCTGGACGCTCTCCACCTACATCGCCTCGTTGAAGGGCAGCGGCGACAGCGTCCTGTACACGCCCTGGCTGGTGAACTTCGGCAAGAACGCGGACGACATAGACATGGCCGTCGCGTCGGACCTGACGGGCACGGAGAACTTCATCATTCAGGCCATCGAGATGCCCGGCGTCGCCGCAGCGTCGCTCAGCAGCGAGTTCGCCAACGTCGCCGCCAAGCAGGGCTGGCCGACCGGTCAGACATCGATCGGGTCTGAAACGCTCCTGGAGATCGTGGATCCGGCGACGACCAAAGCAGGCGGCAATGGCACGGCCTACATCTACGCCCAGGGCGACATCATGTACGTGATCGTTACCGACGACATGAGCCTGGTCGTCGAGGCCCTGGCCAAGATCTCCTCTTAGCCCGTCGGCGATCGGGCGACCCGGGCGCGGCGCCGGCTCGCCCCGGCAGAGCCTTACAATCGGCCCGACATGATCCGCCAGCTCGATCGACCGATTCGCGAGGCCTGGATCGTGGCCGCCCTGCGCACGCCATTCGGGCGTTACGGCGGGGCATTGGCGCCGGTCCGGCCGGACGATCTGGCCGCCGCGGTGATACGGGCACTGATCGACCGCACCGGGATCGAGCCGGCGGCGATCGAGGACGTGATCCTGGGCTGCGCCAACCAGGCCGGCGAAGACAATCGCAACGTCGCTCGAATGGCCCTCCTGCTGGCCGGCCTGCCCGTCGAGGTCGCCGGGATGACCGTCAATCGGCTGTGCGGCAGTGGGCTCCAGGCGGTCAATTCGGCTGCTCACGCCATCGCGGTGGGTGACGGCGATGTCTTCATCGCCGGCGGCGTGGAGTCGATGACCCGAGCGCCTCTCGTCATGCTCAAGCCCGAGGCCGCGTACGAGCGCGGCGCGCGCGAGCTCGTCGACACGACGCTCGGCTGGCGCTTCGTCAATCCGGCCCTGGCGGCGCGGCATCACCCGTACTCGATGGGCGAGACGGGCGAGAACGTGGCCGAGCAGCTGGGCGTGAGCCGTGAGGAGCAGGACGCGTTCGCCCTGGCGAGTCAGCGCAATGCGGCCGCCGCGATCGCCGAGGGCCGCTACGACGGGCAGATCGTGCCGGTCACGATTCCGCAGAGGAAGGGCGACCCGATCGTCGTGGATCGGGACGAGCATCCCCGCGAAACCTCGATGGAGGCACTGGCCAGATTGCGGCCGGCCTTCCGCGAGAGCGGGACCGTCACGGCGGGCAATTCCAGCGGCATCAACGACGGAGCCGCGGCGGCGCTCGTCGTCGAGGCGGGGCGGGCGCGGGCGCTGGGGCTGGCGCCGATGGCCCGCATCGTGGCCACGGCCGTCGCCGGCGTGGATCCCGCGGTCATGGGCCTGGGTCCGATCCCGGCCACTCGCAAGGCCCTGGGCCGGGCCGGGATCGGGGTCGCCGACCTCGATCTGGTCGAGCTCAACGAGGCCTTCGCCAGCCAGTCCATCGCGTGCGTCCGCGAACTGGGCATCGATCCGGCGAAGGTGAACGTGGACGGCGGGGCGATCGCTCTCGGACATCCCCTGGGCGCGAGCGGCGGGCGACTGGTGACGACGCTGGTCCACGGCCTGCGGCGGACCGGCGGCAGGTACGGGCTGGCGGCGATGTGCATCGGGGTGGGCCAGGGGATCGCCACGATCGTCGAGCGGATCGACGAGTAGTCGCGTGGCGGGGTCGAGCACCGGCGATGCGGGGGGCGCGAGCTCGCCGGCACCGGCCATCGAGACGCGCGAGCTGCGCAAGCAGTTCGGCCGCATCGTCGCCCTGACCGGCCTGACGATGACGGTGCGCAAGGGCGAGGTCTTTGGCTTCCTCGGGCCGAACGGCGCAGGCAAGACGACGGCGGTCAAGCTGTTGCTCGGGCTGTCGGCGCCGACGGCGGGCGAGGGGCAGGTTCTCGGGGCGCCGCTGGGCGATCTCGCCACGCGGCAACGAATCGGGTATCTCCCCGAGCTGTTCCGCTACCAGGGCTGGATGACGGCGCGCGAGGTGCTCGCGCTGCACTGCGAGCTGGCCCGCCTGCCACGCTCGAGCTGGCCGGCCGGGATCGACGAGGCGCTCGAGCTGGTCGGGCTGGCCGACCGGTCGAACGATCGGGTGGCCACATTCTCGAAGGGGATGCAGCAGCGCCTGGGGCTGGGGGTCGCCCTGCTCGGCCAGCCGGATCTCGTCGTCCTCGATGAGCCCACATCCGCGCTCGACCCGGTCGGGCGGCAGGACGTCCGGGCGATCATCGGTGCGCTGCGTGCTCGGGGCGCGACGGTGTTCCTCAACTCACACCTGCTCACCGAGGTGGAGCGGGTCTGCGACCGCGTGGCGATCGTCGATCGGGGCCGCGTCGTGGCCGAGCTGGGCATGGCGGAACTCCTCCGGGAGAGCGGCGTCCGAATCCTCGTGACCGGCCTGCCGGATGCTCGAGCCATCGCCGGCCCCTTTGGCCAGACCCGCCTCGACGGGGAGTGGCTGGCAGTCGATTCGATCGCGGACGAGGCCGTGCCCGCCCTGGTCGCGCGGCTCGTGGCTCGCGGCGGCGCCGTCCACGCCGTCGTTCCGACACGCCACACGTTGGAGGAGCGGTTCCTCTCGCTGCTGGGGACGGCGCCGGACGCGGCGGCGCCTGGAGACGCGGAGCCCCGCCCATGAACCGAGGCGCGATCCTCGTCATCGCCCGCCTGACCCTGCGCGAGGCTTTCCGTCGCCGCCTCCTGTGGGCGCTGGTCGGACTGACGTTTCTGCTCGTGGCCGTGACCGGCTGGCTGTTAGGGAAGGCCGCCGAGCTGAATCCCCTCCAGGGCGGAGAGCAGCAGCTCATCCTGTCGCAGCTGCTGGTGATGATCGCCTTCATGTTCAGCTTCGTGCTGACGATGACGGCGGCCTTCGCGGCGTCGCCGGCGATCGGGCCGGAGATCGAAAACGGGTTGCTCCTGGCGGTGCTGGCGCGGCCGGTTCGGCGTGCGGACGTGCTGCTGGGCCGCTGGCTCGGCCTTGCGCTGGTGGTAGTCGGGTACGCGCTGGCCGCGGGCTACCTGGAGCTCGCCGTCGCACGGCTGATGACCGGCTACGTACCCGTCGACCCGATGGTCGCGCCCCTATACCTGGCCGGGGAGTCGCTCATCTTGCTGACGCTTGCCCTCGTCTTCAGCACGCGCATCGCGCCGGTGGCGTCCGGTTCGATCGCGGTCGTGGGGTTCGGGCTGGCGTGGATGGGCGGCATCGCCGGCGGCATCGGGGATTACCTGAACAACGACTCGCTGCGGAACGCCGGCACGATCGCCCATCTCATCCTGCCGAGCGACACTCTGTGGCGGGGGGCGATGTTCGCGCTCGAACCGCCGTCGGACGTTCTTGCCGCCGCGGGGTCGCAGGCCCGTATCTTCACGGTGAGCCCATTCTTCGCCGGCACGCCGCCGCCGCTGCCGTGGCTGGCCTGGTGTGCGGTCTGGGTCGTGGCCACGCTGGCGATCGGCGTCCTGCTGCTCCGCCGCCGCGAGTTGTAGGCGCTCTCGGCCGAGCTGCGGCCCCCAGTGGGCCAGCGCAGGCAGGCGATCGTTTGCGGTAGGCTTACGGTGTGACAGAGAAGAGGCCGGAGCCGGCCACCGCACCGACCGACCTGGCCCAGGGGGCCCCCGCACGGACGCCCGCGCAGAGCGCCGACCCCACGCGCGCGAAGCGCATCGTGGTCGTCATGCCCGCTTACAACGCCGCCAAGACGCTCGAACGGACCTATCACGACATTCCTCACGCGATCATCGACAAGATCATCCTCGTCGACGATGTGTCCAAGGACGACACCGTCGCCGTCGCTCGCCAGCTCGGCCTGGACGTGATCATCCACCGCCAGAACCTCGGTTACGGCGGCAACCAGAAGACCTGCTACGACGCCGCTCTCGAGGCCGGCGCCGATGCCGTGGTGATGCTCCACCCGGATTACCAGTACGACGCCACGCGCATCCCGGCGCTGGTCGGGCCGATCCTCGACGGAGAGAAGGACCTGATGCTGGGCAGCCGCTTTCTGGGCGACCCGCTGGCCGGCGGCATGCCGCGCTGGAAGTACGTCAGCAACCGCTTCCTGACCATCATGGAGAACCGTGCTTTCGGCCTCCACCTGTCGGAGTACCACACCGGCTTCCGCGCCTACAGCCGCGACCTGCTCGAGTCGATCCCCTACCGGCTCAACAGCGACGACTTCGTCTTCGACCAGGAGCTGGTGGCGCAGGCGGTCGCCTGCCACATGCGGGTCGGCGAGATCGCGGTGCCCACGCGCTACTTCGAGGAAGCCAGCTCGGTCGGCTTCCGGCGCAGCGTTGTATACGGGCTCTCGACCATGAAGGTCGTTCTGCGCTTCATGCTGCACCGGCTGCGGTTGCGCCGCAGCCGCAAGCTCGCCGATCGAAGCCAGCCCACCCGGTGAGCGGCGCCCGAACCGTCCGACCCAACGGACGCGTGTGTTCCTCGCGACCGGGCGGCCGCGCGTGATGCGGCGGCTGACGGGTCGCCTCGGCCGAGGTGCCATCGGCGTTCTCATCTCGGTGGCCTGCGTCTACCTGGTGGTGCGCGGCGTCGACCTTGGGAAGACGGCCGACCTGCTGGGCAGCGCCCGACCCACCTGGCTGGCACTGGCCGTCGCTGCCGTGGCCGGCGATCTGGTCTTCCGGGCGCTGCGCTGGCAGATCCTGATGCGGCCGATCCACCGGGTGCCCCTCCGCCGGCTGAGCGCCTACATGCTCGTCGGGTACCTCGCCAACAACGTCCTGCCGGCCCGTCTGGGCGAGCTGGTGCGCAGCCACTACCTGGGCGACCGCGAGGGCATCAGCCGCAGCGCGACGCTCGGTACCGTGGTGGTGGAGAGGGTCGTCGACACCGTGGTGCTCGTCGCCATCGGCGCCCTCGCCATCCTGGTCCTCAACGTCCGCGGCGTGGTCGTGAGCGCGATACTCGTCGGCGTGGCGATCTCGGGGCTGCTGTGCGTCGCGCTGGCGGTCGCGCTGGCGGCCCACCGGCTGCCCGGGGCGGCCAGGGCGGCCGCGTTCCTCGGACGCTGGCCGCGGTTCGTGGGCGTGGCCACGCGGCTCCGCGACGGCCTGCGCGTGGCGGCCATCCCCCGAACAGTCGCCGCGGCCGTGATCCTGAGCGTCGCCGCCTGGAGCTGCACGGTCGTGGCGGTCCTGGCCGTCGGCCAGGCGCTCGGCATCCAGCTGACTGTCGGTGAGGGCGCGCTGCTGGCCGCAGGCACGAACCTGGCTACGGCGATCCCGTCCGGGCCCGGCTACCTCGGCACCTTCGAGTACGCGGGCCAGACCATCGCCCTGGCATTCGGGCTGGGCGCGTCGGAGGGCCTCGCGCTGGCCCTCCTGATCCACGTGCTCACGCTGGCGGTCAGCTCGCTCGGCGGTGCGGTCGCCCTCGTCCGCCTGGGCTGGTCGCCCAGCCGGCGCCCTGCCGCCGCTACAGGAGCCTGACCCCGGCAGGAGCTCGAGCAGTTCCGCGCGACCCGGCTGCCGATGTGCAAGAGGGGCGAGACGACAGCGCTCCGGAGGGCTATGGTGGCGTCGCAATGACGATGGATCAACGCTCCAACCTCGGCGACGACAGCCGCTGGCTCGAGCAGGCCGGCCGCCGCCTCGCCAACCTCGGCTTCGAGCTCGTCGAGCCGGATCGAGCCGCCGGCAACGACACCAGCCATCTGCTGGCGGCCATCCGACCGGCAGCGACGCTGCGGCATTTCGATCCCGAAACGATCGATTGCTGGACCTGCGAGGCGGGGCGCGGGAAGGCGGCCAGGCTCGAGCGCGAGACGCACTACCCGATCTCGTCGGACTACTCGTGGGGCCTTATCTCACTCACCGACCGGCTGGGTGTCACCAACCAGTTCCTGAGCTTCGGGGGTGCGCTGCGAGCCCAGATGACGCCCGATGCGACGGTCCTGGTGGACTTCAGCTCGCACGCGCCGATCCTGCGCGGGAGCGGCCACAGCCAGAGCGTGGATCCGCTGGCGGCCGAGGTCGGCGCTTTCTTCGCCCGGATCAAGGTGCCAATCGATTTCGTGCCCGGTGCTGAGGCGCTCGTGGCGAAGGCGTCGCCGCTCACGCTCTACTGCGCCTTCATCCAGCACGTTCGGGAGAAGCTGGGGCAGGCCCGCGGTCTGCGCGAAGCCAACCGCTGGCTGGCCGACTGGAGCACGCGCGAGGCAGGTCGCATGGAGGCTTCCGCGACCGAGCACTGGCAGGCCGCCGCGGAGTTGCGCCGGCAGCTCGGCGCGATCGAGGCCATCGCCCGGGGATAGCCGCCCGGCCACCGCCAGACAGTGCGACGGCGCCCTTGCAGGCGCCGTCGATGCGTTTCTGCGAATGACTCCGCGCTGCCGCGGAGTCGCGACGTCAGGAGGGGCTGGCCGTGGGCGCCGTGGTGGCCGTCGGGGCGGCCGATGCGGAGGCGGCGGCCGAACC
>Ga0182027_10009638_pt1 | contig 13832 bp, 9 predicted proteins | sample 712E1DmetaG_FD_121300 | JGI IMG/M metagenome (GOLD analysis project Ga0182027, IMG submission 121300) | Permafrost microbial communities from Stordalen Mire, Sweden - 712E1D metaG (Illumina Assembly) | ecosystem: Environmental > Terrestrial > Soil > Wetlands > Permafrost | place: Sweden...
AGATTTGACAATTGGAGGCGGAAATGTCTATATTTTTCCTCGAAGAAGGTCCGGAAATAGACGGCGGCGACGCTTCTGACCCTTGGGAATCCCTGACGAGGGAGAAGTACCCGAAGGGGTAAACCGGGGGAAGAATTGAGCGTCTGTAAAGAAACTCTCCCTATACGCCCACCTACCCACGAAAAAAGAAAATCCCTATCAGTTCAGACGCCCTGGCACTCCTATTTTCCGACTACACTCGCCGTGGCGGATCTTTTTTTCGAAAGGATTCTCCAAGAATCAGGTGGGATGAGCTGCACAGTTGTTTTGCCGATGAGGAATAACTGATGCAAATAGAAGCCGAAAATGCCCCGGTGAGGAAGCTGCATGACAATGGGTAAGGTGGGGCGATTAATCCGGTGCTGGTTGACGCGGGCCTTACGCCAATTGCCGGCGAACAAGGTCGTTATCGTCCTTCTGGTTCTACTGGTCTTTGGTTCCGCACTCCTTCTTGTCAAGTTGTTCGGGGAGCTGAATTCGTGGGCGCATTTCGAGGCGCCGTTGCACGGTGATGTCGTGATCCAAGAACAAGACAAAGCCGTTCATCACGAGTCTGTCGCCGGTCCACAATCGATGGGGAACCCGCTTCCGGGTACTGCGGGATCGACCGGCCATGCCGTTTCCTTAACCGATAGTGGGAGCGCCGGCGATTTTTTCGTCGCAGGCATAGCTCTGGAGGACAGCGGCAAACTCAATGAGGCTATCGAGTATTTCAAAAAATCGCTGTTGCTGAATCCCGGCAATGCGGACGCGCACGGACATCTTGGGGCGGCTGACGCGCAGACGGGCAGGCTGGACGATGCGATCGTCCATTGCAAGCAGGCGCTCAAGCTCAACCCTCGTTGCTTAGAGGCTCTTAATACTCTTGGCGTGGTCTTCGGCGAAAAAGGTCAACCTGATGAGGCCTTAAAGCATTTGAACGAGGCGCTCCGTATCAATCCCAAAAATGAAAACGCGCATTTAAATATTGGAAACGTTTTTATAGTGCTAAAGAAACCCGAAGAGGCGATTTACCATTGCAAGGAAGCACTGAAGTTGAACCCTCGTTTCGCAGAAGCACATTTAGACATGGGTGTCGCATTTACACAAAAGGGCGAGATGGATTCCGCTATTGACCATTTTAAGCAAGCATTAAACATTAATCCCGCACTTTCTGATGCCAAAGCCAACCTTGATCGCGCAAGGCTCCTCCAACAAGAACAGAAATAGAAAATGATTCTGACAAAAACAGAATCAACAATCCTGAACTAAACAACCGGCCTACCGCAACCCGCAGGGTTGAATCCCAAAGTTTGCGCAGTCCCCGAAGGTTCGCTGTCGCGTCTACTCCTGTAGTGTTGTATGCAGTCGTAGTCGTGGTGCTGCGGGGTTCTTCACATGGCGGCACTAGCCGGCCTCAACCTCATCCCACGGTATCAGCGTTGCGAGCTTTACCCATCGGTTCTCCGCATCAAGCGCGCCGCCGATCTTTTAATTATTAGACTCTGCGATAGAGGAAATAAAATGGGAAACAGCAAAAGATTATGCAGCCATCTTGTGGACAATTTCCTATCTTAAATACAGTATTAAACCGGATTCTCGGTTTATATTTATAAAAATTAGGCATTCTTGTGGACATCAATGTCTACGATTTACACAATTAGCTCAAGCAAACTCCCCACAAAATGCTTATTTTACCTGATAGAATGAAACCGATCTTCGAATACCTCGACTACCGCGACTATCTCAAGGATTTTTACGAAGAGCGTAAAAGTCGCCACACCTTTTTTTCTTTCCGTCTCTTTGGCGATAAGGTCGGTATTGACGCGAGCTACCTGGCTAAAGTGCTCATCAAAACCCGGCACCTTGCGGACAACTCGATCGCCAGGGTCGCGGACTTCTGCGGTCTGAGTGAAAAAGAGGCTGCCTATTTCGACACCCTGGTGCGTTTTGTCAAGGCAAAATCGCACAAGGATGGCAAGCTTTACTTTGAAAAGCTGCTCTCACTCAAAGGCGTCCGCTCCAACCCGCTGATGGAATCCCAGTACGAGTTTTATCAGCGATGGCACCACTCCGCAATCAGGTCGCTTCTTGAATACTTCGATTTCAAGGGCGATTACAAGGCGCTTGGCGAAGCGCTGAGTCCTCCCATTTCCACCAGAGAGGCGAAAGCATCGGTCCAGCTCCTCGAAAAACTCGAACTCATTAAAAAAGATCCCGACAACAGATATCGGTTGACCGATACCGCAATTTCGACCGGCCCGCACTGGAAATCGCTCGCGATCCAGTCATTTCAGGAAGAGACGATACGCCTCTCATCCGAGTCTCTATCACGGCACCCCAAGGACACCCGTGACGTATCAAGTATAACCATGAATATCACCAGGGCCGATTTCGAAGAGTTGCGGGAGCGGATAAAAGAGTTCCGGAGCACAATTATAACGTATGTGAACGAGCAATCGTCGCCCGACTGTGTATATCAGCTCAATATCCAGCTGTTCCCTCTTACCCGCATCGAGGAGCGAAGACAATGAAGATTCTTTGGAAAAAATTTGCTCCCCTTGCATTACTTGCACTATGCGCACTGCTTTACCGGTGCGGCAATCTTACCATGGCCGGCGCAACATCCGAAACAACGAACGGCGTTACGGCCTGTGTCCGATATGGAAATGGCGTTACGGTGCCAAACGCACAGGTGTTTATCCGCGAGCAGAATTTTTTGGAAGACCCTGCCGCGATCGGCATAGTCCGCACACCGGACGCATTGACTGATAAGGCCGGCTATTTCACGGTTCGCGGTCTCAAGGCCGGCGGCTATTTTATAGAAGTAAATGACGCCCACGGTCGTGCGTCCCTGCTCCGCTATACCATTTACGCCGGCGATACCGGCATTGTCGACCTTGGGACCGATACACTCCTCAAAGCAGGTGTATTGCTCGGCAGTATGGCGCCGAACGCAGGTGTGACGGATACGCGGACCATTGTCCAAATTTTTGGTCTTGACCGTATAGCGCTCGTTGATCCGGTATCCGGAACATTCGGTTTCGATCTCCTGCCTGCCGGGACATTCAAGCTTCGCATTGTCTTTTCGTCCCCTGCCGTACCACCTATTACCATCGACTCCGTGATCGTACCCTCCGGCGATACGGCATCGGTTCCTTTTGCTTCCTGGAAATACTCCAAAAAGCTTTTCCTTAACACCACCGCGTCCGGTGCAGGGGTAACGAGTGATGTCGCAAATTTCCCCGTGCTCGTGCGATTGACGGGCAGCAATTTCAATTTCGGCCAGGCGAAAAGCGGGGGAGCGGACATCCGATTTACAAAATCAGACGGAATGCCGCTTTCGTATGAGATCGAACGCTGGGATTCGGCGAATGGGCTGGCGGAAATCTGGGTGAAGGTCGACACGGTGTACGGGAATAACAGCACACAGTACATCTTCATGGATTGGGGCAACGCTGCGGCAAATGCAACATCCGACGGTGCCACGGTGTTCGACACAGCGAATGGATTTCAGGGCATATGGCATTTGTCCGAACCAGGTAACGCCACGGCATACGACGCGACCATTAACCATTACCATGGCACCCCGACCGGCATGACCGCCGCTTCGGCCGTTGCAGGTGCGATCGGGTTGGCGCAGGAGTTCGACGGCTCTTCGACCGGGTATATACAGATGATAGGTACGGCAAACGGAAAACTGAATTTCCCGCAGCACGGTACCTATTCCATTTCGGCATGGGTGCGGTTAAACGCCGTTAACCTCGTCGATACGCTCTTCAATTGCGTCGTGCAGAAAGGAGATCTGCAATACTCGCTGCAACTCGGATTCAAAGACAAATGGCAGTTTTGCGAATATCAGGACAGCCTCGGGTGGGATAATGATACCGCGCAGGCAACGCTTGGCGCCTGGCAATATCTGGTGGGCGTTCGGGACGGCGCGAGACAGTATCTGTATCTTGACGGAGCGTTGGTGTGCGACACCATTGTTTTCGAGCCCAACGCCTCATTGGACTCGTCGCTGTATGCACGGAACACCGGGTATGACCTCGGCATCGGCCGCTCCGCCGCGACCCCGGACCGGGGTTTTAACGGAGCGATCGACGAAGTCCGCGCCGAGAATGTTCCTCTCAGCGCGGATTGGATTCTGCTCTGCTATGCCAACCAGAAGGCGAACGATGCTCTGGTTGTCTTTAAATAGAATTTCATGGTGACGATTTACATACTGATAATTGTGATCTCCGCATACCTCATCTGACGCAAGGGAGGGTCTTTATGAAACAATCATCCGGTAAAACTTATTCTTTCTGCACAGGGGCTTTTATTGCGCTTCTTGTCATTGCCGTCTCCGTCCATGCCGTTACGGTCGGGTTTTCCCTGAATGAAACGACAGGCCCGCAACTCAGCGCCGTGGCATCCTATCCTTTCAATCCTTCGGGAAACACCTTTTCGTGGGACTCCAACCGTTTTTACGTCAATACCAAACCGGCATTTATTTACGGAGCAGAGGCGCACTATTGGCGGATACCGCGGAACGAGTGGGAAGACCGTATCCTGAAGATAAAGAGCGGGGGCATTAACACCATATCGGCCTATATGTGCTGGGGCCGCAATGAGCCGAAGGAAGGCGTCTGGGACTTTACAGGCCAGAATGACGTCAAACAATTCGTGGCCCTGTGCAAGAAACACGAGATGTTCGTGCATCTGCGGATCGGCCCATTTATCAATTCCGAACTCGTGCATGGCGGCGTTCCGTTCTGGATCACCAACCGGTCCGATTACGGCGGGTGCAGGCTGCCTACCAAGCAATGGTACCTTGACTATGTAAAAGTCTTTTATCAAAAAGTTGCGGAGCAGGTGCGCGACTATTTCCCCTCCAAAGGGGGAAATATCGTCCTTGTCCAGCTGGATAATGAGATCGACCAGGCGGAATGCGCCTTGGGCGGCCAGGGCACTTCGGACTGGACCGATGCCACCAACTATATGAACCAGATGCTCGCCATGGCAAAAGCCGCCGGGTTCGAGGGTCCCTTTGACGCGACATCATGGGGTTCTCCGGTACCGGCAGGCGTCCAGCCTTTAGTGGGCGCCTACCCGGCCGGTCTCGGCTCATTATCTCAAATCAGCGCGCTTTCGATGTCCGACTGGCACCACGCCGGCTCCGGGTTTCCGGTGTTCGATGTAGAACTCGGCGCCGGATTGCCGCTGCGGGGCTGGATTCCGGCGAGATGTCCTGCCGCGTTCGCGGGCGTGACGATGGGAGCAAGCGGCGCCGGCGCAATAAATTATTATATGTACTGCGGAGGGACAGACCCGGCGCCGTATCTGGGAAATGGCCAGTATTATGGCGGCATTCAACAATTAGCCTACGATTACTGCGCGCCGATAGGGGAATTCAGCCAGACAAGGGACCATTACCATTTTATCCGCCGCATGGGGCTTTTTTATTCGGATTTTGGCGGCACGGTTCAGAACGGCTGGTATACCGCTCCCACGCAAAACAGCGGGATTTTTGCGAATAGTCAGGCTGCATTCCGCGGCGTGAACGCCTCGGGATTTATCTATGTAGGCCCGTATAAATCGCCGGCGACAACCGAACACTCCCCGCTCACGCTTTCAATGCAACTCAAGAACAGCACGGTTTCGTTCCCGAAACATTCGAACCTCGAAATTTACATGTGCAAGCCCCTGGTGCTGCCGTTCAGGATGACGATCGACTCTGTCAATTTCCTGTACGCCACTGCCCAGCCGCTCTGCCGGATAGAAAGGCCCGAGGGAAAGCACCTGGTTTTCTGGGGTTACGACACGGTCGAATACTGCCTGGAAGGGTTGACGAAAGCGAGCGTTTTATACTCCAGCAAGGCCACGCTGTATGAAGATGGCGGGAACCTGATCGCGGTCGTGAATTCCGCGGACAGCGGCAACCTGCTGGTCATCAACAGGCCCGGCACCACACCGGCTATTATAAAGACCTTTTCCGACAGTGCCTCGCTTTTTTCCTACCGGCTAAAGGGCCTCGACGACCGTCTTTTCATTGCGCAGAAAATTGTGCCGCTTGATATCGATACGTCGACCGGCAGCCGCGTGGTGCGGTTCGAGCATACCATCAATAGCGGAACTTCCGCCACCGTCACACTCTATCCGGGAGCGACCTTTCCCGGCGCCAACTACGCCGACCAATGGCAAAGCAAGACCATTACGCTGACGCACCAGACCGTCAGTTTATCCTTTGCCAACAACCAGGCGACGTTTAACGCCGCCGTGGTGCCTGCAACCGTCAAGGAACTCTTCGTCGAAACCACGCCGCCGCACGACTATGTTACGATGTCGGTCGACGGCCGCATGTGCGTCGACGAGTATGAGCGCATTGACGAAAACGGCACCTACATGCCCTGGACATTCGGGCTCATCCACTTTCTCGATAAGAACCGGTACCTCTGGCTTCTGGAGGATTCGGCTGGGAGTGTTACGATATATAACAAAAACAGCTACAAAGCGCTGGATGATGCGGCGCAGGCAACGAGCGAAGGCGCGACCGTCATCCAGCAGGGGAGCAACGGCGGCGATAATCAGAAATGGATAATCACCGCGACAGCGGATGGATATTACACCATAAAGAATGTTCACAGCAACAAAGTTCTTGCGCTGAACGGAACCAACGTTGTTCAGAATACGGATAGCGGCAGCAATAACCAGAAATGGACTTTGTCATTCGTGTTTGACGGGTATTACAAAATCATCAATAAGAGCACGGGCGGGCTGCTGGACGTCAGCGGCGCTTCAACGAGCGACGGAGCGCAGATCATCACGACAGGTTCACCGGATAAAAACATTACGGTCCAGATCCAGGGCGGCAGTGCACAGTATTCGCGGGCATACTATCTTGAAAATGGACAAGTCGATCTTGGAATACCCGTAACCGCGGTCGGCGCCGGCGCCGGAAGCGTACGATTCGCACCGTCATTGCAGTTGCCGAAAGTGAAGTCCGGAGCGATCAGTTTTACCGTCGACCGCGCCGGGCCGGTGACGCTTACCCTATATTCGATGCAGGGCGCGCTCGTGGCAAAAACAGCGATTGCCGCTTGCGCCGGTAAGAACTATTTCGTTTGGGACAAACTCCGGCATTTACCTGCCGGAATGTATCTGTTTGGCATGAGGGTTTCTCCGGCCGCGCAGGTTCTTGTTCGCGTGATAAAGTATTAGACTATATAAAATGGCGGTTGCAAGGCCGCCATTTTGCTATTAAGGAATAATACGTGCCCGCAAAGAATAATGGCAAAACCTGTATGCTCTTGAAGAAAGGGTATGCTAAATGAAGAAAAAGGTGATCTCATTTCCGGTCGTGCATGCCCTATGCGCTATTATAGCGGTCCTGACCATGGCTTCTCAGGCGCAGAATTTATCATACCTTCAGAACGATTCGGTTAGAATAGGCGTGCGCATGGATATGGGGGGCGGAATCTCCAGCTTTTCATTGCTCTCGCCCCCACGTGAGATTCTTAATGCCGCGGACGAGGGAAGGATGATACAGCAGTCGTGGTACGGTGACAATGACGGCTCCAATTGGGGTGGCACGCCGTGGGTCTGGAACCCGATCCAGGGCGGCTGCTGGCAAGGCGTACGGGGGATTGTTCTGGCCTCGAGCCGTGTCAATAAAACGCTGTATGTCAAGACCCAGCCTGTAAACTGGGGCGGCTGCAATACGATCAACGCTCCGATGGAGGAGTGGATCAGGCTGGCAGGCCGTGTGGCGCATATCCATTTTAAATTTGTCAATAACGATCGCGACAATACCTCTTTTAGGGACCAGGAGATGCCTGCGGTCTTTATGGATTATTCCCTGAGAACGCTGGTGTACTACAAGGGCGCAGCACCATGGACGAACAATGCGGCGCTGGTCAGAAGAAATGCGCCTTCCGGCACTGGATCCCAGTTCGGCGACATCCTGACCGAAGACTGGCTTGCCTATGTGGACGGTACCGATTGGGGCGCCGGCGTTTACGCACCCGGGACCAGTAAATTCACCTCGTATTGGATTGACCAAACCTGCGCCTATTTCGCGCCGATCCGGGATTATACCATAAACAAGGGATTTACTCTTGAGTATGATCTGTATGTTTACATCGGAACACTATCCGCAATGCGCAATGAGTTCGATTACATCAACAAAAACGGCAGACCCAGCGTTCCGTATGACAGTGAGCTCCCTGTCGCTAGCGTCGCCAACCTGGCATTGGACGCCATGGTAACCGGCTGCACATCGCTGGAAAACGGCGACTGGGGCGTTGCGAAACTCACCGACGGCGTCACCACGAGCGTCACCGGGTCATTGGGATACACGAGCGATCCGCCCCAAACCGGTCCGAACAATCACGAATGTGTGACGATTGACCTTGGCGCGAACACCTTGTTCAATCGGCTCATACTGTACCCGCGCACCGGCGTTAAATCGACCACGGGAGGCGCACCAAACTGGCCGGCTAATTTTACCATCCAGGTCAAACCCGACGGCGGGAGCTACGCGATTGTTCAAACCGTGACGAATGATTCGAATAATACAGCTCAGCCGAAGACCTACAATTTTACCGGCCAGAATGCCCGATACATCAAAATCGACGTCACCAAGCTTGGCGTACCTTCATCGGACGAAACGGCCAATTACCGGTTCCAGCTTGCGGAAGTGGAAGCCTACAACATAGGTACCGTTTCGACAAGTCCCCGCGCGGTCGGAATTGTTACGGCAAAGGCGCCGGCATTGACTCTCGATAACGGCAGGACCGTATTTCACATTGCGTGCCGGGGCGCGTATGCGCTGCGGGTGTTCGACGCCGTTGGCAACATGCGCGCGATCTATCGCGGTCATGATCAGGGCAGTGTGGCTGTAGCGAGTACCATGTTGGTCCGAGGCGTGTACTTTGCGCAGCTTGCGCATGCACAGGGGAGCGCGACAATAAAGTTTGTCGCTTATTGATAAACCTTACTACGACAGGGACCGGCACAGATGCGGCAGTGACGGGTATATCACGCATTCCTCTGCCGCGGTTCCAAATAGGGGACCATCATGAAAACTCCATTCCGGTTCATCCCTGCGTTCGTCGTTCTGCTGTTTACTTCCGAAACCGTCCTTTCGCAAACAGCGGAATTCTCCGTGGACAGCATTAAGGGAATCACGAAGAAATGCGCCCAGTACCGTCTCAAGCGCGGGGTGAGCAAGCTTTCCACCGATTACCCCGGCAACAACTACACCTGGGACATCGGCGCGTACATGACCGGCATCACGGCCCTGTATCGGATCACCAGAGAGCAGTGGGTGCTCGACAGCGCCACCAAATGGGCCACTAGCAATAGCTGGTCCCCAAATGGGGGAATCAACGCCACCAACGCCGACGATCAGTGCTGCGAGCAGAGTTTCTGCGACATCTGGTTGCTCAACAAAAACAGCGTTGACATGGCCAAAATGACAAAGCCGTCTTTTGACGACATGAAACAGATGTTTGATATAAGTAGAAGCACCGGGCGGCAACGGTGGTCGTGGAGCGATGCACTTTACATGTCGCCACCCGCAATTGTACGGGTGTTCGCGTCCTATAATGCGTCAAATGCATTTGACGCCAACCGCCTGCTTGATTCGCTGGACGCCTATTGGCGGGACTGCGCGGCGTATCTGTACAGCCCACAGTACCACTTGTGGTACAGGGACGGCAACTGGTTCTATCCTGCAAAGAAAACGGCAAACGGCAGCCCTGTGTTCTGGTCCGGCTGCAACGCATGGGCCGTTGCAGGTCAGGCGCGCGTTTTGCAGTACATGCCAGCCACCTACAAGGACAGGGGCTATCATGTGCAGCAGTTTACGGACCTGTGCGAGGCAATACGTAAAGCGCCGGCGCTCGGGACCGACGGTCTGTGGCGCACAAGCCTGTTCGACTACAATCAATTCCCCGAAAAAGAGTCCATCGCGTCGGCGTTCTTCGCGTTCGCGTTCTGCTGGGGCATCAACAACGGTATCCTTGACAAAGCAACATACGAGCCCCTCGTGCGCAAGACCTGGAGCGCGCTCGTGGCGAACATCGCGTCCGACGGCAGCCTAGAGTGGTGCCAAACAGGCAATGACCAGCCCGACCATATCCAGCAGGCTTTCTCCGCCGCCGAGGGCGAGGGCGCGTTCATGCTGCTCGGCGAGGAACTCACCAGGCTGGTGACCGGAACCGCGGTTGCGCCGGCGACGCGGAATGGCCGGGCCGTGTATCTTGACAGATGCAAGTCCTCTTCGGCATTTGACCTTTGCGGCCGCCGTATCCAGCCGAAGCCGGGGTATGCTCACGCGTACGTGTGGGTAACGGCAGGACGGAAGAACCTGCAAACAGGCATAGGCAGAACCGGGATCAGATAGAAGGCTGTTGGCGCGCTGGTGAAGTTTCGATAGTCTGGCGGGAAACCAAAAGAAAGGGGTTCTCTATGGGAATTAAGTTTTTTAGAGCCTTGGTTTTTGTCCAGTTCTTTCTTGGCGCAGTTTTGTTTTCCGCTATGGCGCAGGACACCATTCCACGCGCGGGATTGAAGCTCTGGATTACGGCGGACAGTGTCCAGATGACTGGTACTGAAGTGGCTAAAATCTATGATTTAAGCGGGAGCAACAATTCTCCCACCCATTTCACCGATGTACCAGACATCACTACCGTGCCGTCCATTGTTAAAGTTGCAAACAAGTATAACGGCCACGCGGTACTTCATTTCCCGGGAAGCTATACCGGATTCACCTTTACCACGATTACGGGCATCAGATCGGTTTTCGCGGTTCTGTTCAAGGATTCGACCTCCTGTGATCCTACGGCCGCACCCGGTTCGTGCTGCGATGTTTCGCCGAAATTCTGGCTGGGTGAAATGGATGGCGTGACCAATTTTCATGCTGACCACGGCTGCTGCATTTTCAGGAATGACTTTAACGAAGTCTCTCCCTGTGTCGCCAGGGATGGTTTTGTATCAATCAACGGCGGACCAAAAATCGCCCAACCCTCCCTTACCTTCATGCCTTTCCACCTGTCATTGCTCACCATACTGGCATCGTGCGGCGTGCAGGCAAGCACCATAGCGAGAGACCGTACCATGTCGGACCGGTCGTTTCAGGGAGATATCGCGGAAATTCTTATTTACAATACAGTGCTCGACACTACAACGGTGAAGAAAATCCAGAAAATTCTGGGGACAAAGTACGGCCTCCCCGGATTTGCAACACCAACATTACCTTCTTCAGCTTCCAGCGTGCGAGCAACCACTCCGTCGGTGTCCATTACCCATCCAAACGGAACTTCGGTGAATGTTAAAATCGCCAATTCAGGACGCTATTCGCTCAAGATTCTCAATACAAAAGGCCGGATTGCCTTTGAAAAAACCGGCATTGCGCCCGAAATAGTAACTTTCGGGAACAAACAATTGCCAGCAGGCTATTATCGTAGTATAGTTACCGATAATTTGTCCAGACAATCTATTGTAACACCCTTTGTCGTGGTACAGTAGGGCGCCCTGAGCAACTTTCCGTAATTTTATTGCGCAGCCTCTAAAACGATGCCTTCGATCCGGCTGAATCGCCTTTGCAACAGCCATTCAAGCAACGACAACAAGAGACCCCGAAGGATCTTGTCAAGATTCATCACCAGGAAGACCAGGACGATCGTCGTTTCCGATGTTCGTCGCAGTTTGGTCATGATATTCACCCATCGGTTCTCCGCGTCAAACGCGCCGCCGAACGCTGCGCCAATATGCCGGACTGCGACTGCATTTTCTCTCTGCAAAGCATCCCGGTCTTGGTTGACTATATGACTATATGTTGCCTTGGGCTATACTCGAACAATATATTGTGAACGATAACGATTGACCGCCATAACCGAAGAGATGTATGTTGTGTTCAGGAGGCAACCATGAAAAGAGTTATTCTCTTTAGTATTCTGCTTTTCGTATCTCTGCATGCGGCCAACTCTCCCATTATTCAGACCGGCTTTGGAAAAATGGCCATCACCCCATCAGGTGATACTACCTGCCGGTTTAGATGGAATGTCAAAGAGCCAAATAATCGCACAGACACGATTATCGTTAAAGCAACCGTAGCTGCCACATGCACCATATCGATTTCGGGCAATGGCCTGACGTTTTTGGCGCCTGAGATTATTTCCGACTGTTGGAACCAGAACCCGACGTTCAGCCAGACCGGTGTCATGACCGGATCGGTTATTTCATTCACAGTGCCCCAAAGTGTGGACACATTCTTTCTTCTTCGCACAACCTCGTCGGATTCCGGATTAGATTCATCGCAGTACGATATGGCATATTTTGAGTGGCTGCCGATTCCGTCGTCAGTTATTCGGCCGGTTGCGCGAGCAGTCTCGAAAAGCTTCCAAACTGCACAGTCATTTTACGTGACAGTCTCCGGTCGGACAATCCCAAATCGCCGTAGTTCCGCAACATCATTCTTGGTCCAGTCCGGAATTCTTCGGCTGCAAAAATCCGGACAAGGCATCCGCGAGTAAACGTGCTGCTGTGTAGCGTTTAGCGACCCCATGCGATCCCAGGGCGATTACGAACCGGAAGTTCGACGTGAACTGCGAGCCGGGTGAAGCGGGTTTCACTTGCGTTCTTAAGCGCAAGGAAGTCGGGGGAAGAATTGAGCGTCCATAAAGAAATTCTCTTTATACGCCAACCCGCCCACGAAGAATAAAATTACCTATCAGGTATCGGGCTATGGGCGATTGTAAGAGTTGCAGAAACGAACTGAAAAGATGTTTGAAACTTGACCGCGAGTTTGAACGGGCAAAAACGGAATTAATCGGTTTGTATAACTATGAAAATTAGGTTTATTTTCCACCCCATGAACATTTCGTTTCTTTTTATTCTGTCGTGCGGGTATAATCCTTCGAACCAAAATCCTGATATCCGCAGGGGGATGAGAGAAATCCCGGCGGGCACTTTTCTGATGGGGAGCAATGAGGCCGGGAATGATCCTCTTGCTCAGCCTGTTCATACCGTGTCGGTTTCGGCATTCTCCATGGACAGTTCGGAAGTGACTCAGGCGGATTATCTGGCGATAATGGGAGTAAATCCGTCGCACTTTACAGGCGATTTGCGGCGCCCTGTGGAAATGCTCACCTGGTTCGACGCGGTGTTGTACTGCAACGCCAGAAGCAGGAGCGACGGCCTCGATACCATATATTCCTATACGTCAATATACGGCACTCCGGGGAACGGCTGTGACAGTCTCGGCGGTCTTTCTATCAATTATTCAAAAAAAGGCTATCGGCTTCCGACCGAAGCGGAATGGGAATGGGCTTGCCGCGCGGGCACCACAACAGAATATTACTGGGGCGACACTCTCGACAGCGCGTATTGCTGGTATAACCTGAACAGCTTGACTTCAACGCATCCTGTGTGCCTTAAAACGCCTAACGCATGGGGATTGTATGACATGAGTGGCAATGTCTGGGAATGGTGCAACGACTGGCGCGGCACATACGATTCCCTGTTACAGGTTGATCCAATCGGCCCGCCAGCGGGTACCTACCGCGTGTTCCGAGGGGGCTCGTGGAATTACTATCTCGACAACCTGCGCTCAGCGGGCCGCAATGATGATGATCCCGGTTACCATGGATGCTTTGACGGCGGTTTCCGGTGCGTTTTCCCGCGCTGATACTACGTTGTTTCGTGATCTGTGTGGGGCCTCCCTCACAGATCCACAATGCCCCATAAAAAAACAGCCTTTTGTCAGAACCTGCGCAAAACGCCGTCTATAGATGCGCTGTCCAGCGCGTACACCGTGGGGAACCTGC
>Ga0182027_10009639_pt1 | contig 13832 bp, 12 predicted proteins | sample 712E1DmetaG_FD_121300 | JGI IMG/M metagenome (GOLD analysis project Ga0182027, IMG submission 121300) | Permafrost microbial communities from Stordalen Mire, Sweden - 712E1D metaG (Illumina Assembly) | ecosystem: Environmental > Terrestrial > Soil > Wetlands > Permafrost | place: Sweden...
ATGACGGGACGCCAGCGGCGACGATCAGTTCGAATGGCGTGGTGCTGAACGGCGTGCTGGCCGGGGATGTGCCCAATGTGAGGTTGTCCACCAACGGCTACACCGCCAGCTTCGCAAGTGCGGGCGTGGCCAACGGGATTGGAGTGACAGTGGGCGGGCTGACGTTGACGGGCGCCAGTGCGACCAATTACACCCTCACCCCGCCAGCGGGAGTGACGGCCAACATTACGCCAGCAACCCTGACGGTAAGCGCCGTCAATAAGAGCAGAATCTATGGATTGCCAAATCCGCCATTGACCGCCAGTTATAGCGGTTTTGTCGGCAGTGAGGGGACGAATGTGTTGGCTGGCGCCCCAAGTTTAAGTACCAGTGCTACGACCAATAGTCTGCCGGGAACGTACGCAATTGTGGCCGGCGCCGGTACGTTGAGTGCGGCCAACTACATATTTGCCTTCGTTAATGGGACGTTAACGGTGCAAGCGATTCACAACGGGCCAAGCTTATTGACTCAGGCCAGCCAGACGAACAATGAGCTGACATTGCTGGTGGTGACAAACAGCGCAGTGGACAATGACGTGCCGCCGTTGCCGTTGAGTTACGGTTTAGTGGTCACAACTGTGACCAATATGGTTGGGAACAGCGCGGTGACCAATGCAGCCATTGACACCAACGGCGTGATTACTTGGACGCCGAGTGAGGCGCAGGGACCTGGCGTATATACCTTTAAAACAGTGGTCAGCGACGGAAGTTTGAGCGCAACGAACAGTTTCACGGTGGTGGTGAACGAGGTGAACACCGCCCCGGCGCTGCCGCCGCAGTTCAATCGGACGATTCATGGGCGGCTGCTGATGACGGTGACCAACACGGCGACGGATTCGGACATTCCGACGAACCCTCTGACCTACTCTTTGCTCGTAAAACCAACCGGCGCGACGATTGATACCAACGGCGTGATCAGTTGGACCCCGGGAACAAGCCAGGTGCCGAGCACGAATACAATCACGACGGTGGTAACGGACACGAACGCATGGGCGGTCAATGCGAAGTCGTTGAGCGCGACCAATAGTTTCACGGTGGTGGTAACCGCCAACTTGGTGAACACTCCTCCATGGTTGCCGCCGCAGACCAACCGGGTGGCCAACGAACAGACGACATTGGTGGTAACCAACACGGGCGCGGACTCGAACATTCCCGCCAATGCTCTAGCTTACGCACTGCAGTCAGCTCCGGTCGGGGCAACAATTGACACTAACGGAATCATTACCTGGACGCCGACTCAAAACCAGAGCCCAAGCACCAACACCATCACGACGGTGGTGACGGACAATGGGTTGCCGCCGATGAGTGCGACCAACAGCTTCACGGTGATCGTGAAGGAAGTGAACGTGGCACCGGTGCTGCCGGGACAGTCCACCAAGACCATCGCCGTTTTGGCGACATTAACAGTGACCAACACGGCGACCGAACCGAACATTCATGCGTTGACGACCGGTTACGCCCTGATCAGTCCGCCGGCGGGCATGAGCATCAGCACCAACGGCATCATCGCCTGGACGCCCAGCCAGGCACAGGGTCCGTCCACCAACACGATCACGACGGTGGTGACCAACAACGATGTGTTTGACCTGGTCAATCCGGTGCTGACGGCGACCAACAGCTTTACCGTGATAGTTACGGGCGGATCGACGACGCCGGTGATTCAATCCATCCGCCTGACCAACGGCATCGTCACGATTAAATGGAGCGCCGTGTCCGGGCAAAGTTACAGGTTGCAATACAAAGGGAACCTGACGGATTCCGTCTGGAGCGACGCGACGCCGGACTTCACAGCGACGGGATCCATTGCCACCGGAACCAATGGCGTCAACAATTCGACACAGCGATTTTACCGGATCAAGCTTTTGCCTTGAGATAGACATGGGATCCTTTGGGCTGGCCTGAGGATGCGACACAATTAAACTGCCGCGCCCCCACCAACATGCAAATAAACGTTATTGAATACTTCGAAAACGGAGCTCTGCTTAAATACAGAGAAAAGGTGGCGATCAAGGAACAAGCTCGCGAATACACGTTTGGAGAAATTGAGCGGTTCGCCAAGAACTGCGCAACCTTGATCCTCAGAAAAACCCCGGCGGTCAAGCAACCGGTGGCGGTGTTTCTTCCCAAAAGTGCTGAAGAAATCATCGCTGACCTGGGCGTTCTTTATACCGGCAATTGCTACGCCAATCTTGATATCAAATCTCCACCACAACGGCTGAAAAGTATCCTGCAGAATCTTGGCGCCAGCGTCATCATCACTTCCGCGCCCCACGTCGCCGCATTGAGCGCGCTCGGCATTCCCGAAAGCCAACTGCTCCTCGTGGAACAGGCCATGACGACTGAGATGGTTTATGACAATGCGGCGCTGTTGGCACGATTGGATTTGGTGATCGATACCGATCCGCTTTGCATCATTCACACTTCGGGTTCGACCGGCATACCGAAAGGCGTGGCGTTGAACCACCGCGGCACAATTGACTTCATGGACTGGGCTTTTGAGCACCTCTCGCTGGATGGGAGCGAAGTCATCGGCAGTTTGTCTCCGTTTTACTTCGACATCTATACGTTGGAACTTTTCCTCTGCCTCGCCAAGGGGGCTGCTTTGGTCATCATCCCCGACCGGTTGGCCGCTTTCCCCGCAAAAATAGTCGAATTTTTGGCGGCACAGGACATCAGTTTCATTTTCTGGGTACCGACGATTATGGTGAACATTGCCAACCAGGATTTGCTGGGAAAGTGGAAACTCGACCGACTCAAGAAGGTGCTGTTCGCGGGTGAAGTGTTTTCCACCAAGCACCTCAATTACTGGCGACGCCACCTGCCGGGAGCGATGTTCGTCAATCTCTATGGTCCAATTGAAATAACCGTGGATTGCACTTGCTTCATCGTGGACCGCGAGTTTGCGGATGATGAGAAGCTGCCGATTGGCTTTCCGTGCCGCAACACCGACATCCTGATTCTTAACGGGCAAAATCAGCCTGCCAAAGTGGATGAACCGGGGGAACTCTGCGTTCGCGGCAGTTCGTTGGCGCTGGGGTATTGGAACAATCCCGAGCGGACCGCGCAGGCTTTCGTCCAGAACCCGCTCAACCCCCATTGCCCCGAGCTGATTTATCGGACGGGCGACCTGGTCTATCGGAACCGTCGGGGCGAGATCATGTTTATCGGCCGCAAGGATTTTCAAATCAAACACCTCGGCTACCGGATTGAGCTTGGAGAGATTGAACACGCGGTCCTTAAAGTGGATGGCATTCGCAACTGCTGCGTGGTTTACAACCAAAACAAAAAGGAGATCACGCTGTTTTACGAGTGTGACCAGGAACTGGCCCCGGCCTTCCTCCGCGAACGTCTGTCGGCGTTTCTGCCGAAATACATGCTGCCGATAGTGTTTAATCGAATGGAACTGCTGCCGCGCAATCCCAACGGCAAGATTGACCGTCAACAACTGGCCCTTGGCGTGGGTTGAGGAACGATGAGTCCCATCGGAAAAGTCGCTGAGGTATTCGACGCCATCCAGAAGGCCAAGGAAGGCGCGTCAGGATTCGTTACCAATTTTTTCCCAGTTCAGCAGAAGTTGCAAGGCTGGGTTGACCACGGTGAACTGTTTGCCGAACTCCGTGATGGGTCTGCCTTCTTTTGGCGAAAGGATCGTGACTTTTGGCATTTATACTTCTGCGCCGCAAGTTTGGCATCGCTCAAGCGGGCCGTTCCCGGCCTGCACAGTCTGAAAACGGAGCCGGTCATGATTGATCTCGTGGGAAACGAGGCGGCGCTGGGCGACTTGCTGGCGCTGTGGGAATCTGAGGGGTTTCGGCATTACACCCACCTTCAGCGCATGGCGCGTGCCAGTCAATCTGGTCCGCACCGGTCTGATGCCAATGGCACACAGGTGGTTGACGCAGGTAAAATGGATGCCCCAGCCATCTCAGACCTCCTTGGCCGCTCCTTTGACCGCTATGCGGAACAGTTGCCTATGCTTTACGAAATCGAGTCGGCAATCGAAAGCCGTCAAATTCTGGTGGTTAAATGCGAGGGAATGCTTGGCGGACTGCTTTTTTTCGAGACCCACGGATTCACTTCCACGGTCCGCTACTGGCTGGTTGCGGAAGGGTTCCGGGCATCCCATCTCGGTTCCGCTTTGATGCGCCACTACTTCGCGGCCCAAAGCGTGATTCGACGTTTCGTCCTGTGGGTGATCGCCGACAACGCGGATGCCGTTCAAAAATACCAGCATTATGGCTTTCTTCCCGACGGGTTGGTTGATTATGTTCTGGCCAATGAAAAGATTCGCCCATGAAGTCCGTCGTTGAAATACTGAAGGAAATCCGGCCCGAATTTGATTTTACCACCTCCGATGATTTTATCGGGGACGGCATGCTCGATTCCTATGACATGGTCACGCTGGTCGCAACCTTGGACAAGACTTACGGCATCTCGATCAGCGGCGTGGAAATTGTGCCGGAGAACTTCAAGAATTTGAAGGCCATTGAGACGCTGCTCGGCAAATACGGAGTCCGGTCATGAACTTTACTTTCCGGCGAAAACGCATTTCCGGCATCCTCACGATCGTGCCCGCCAATGAACGGTCCTTCATCGAGGAGATGAAGAACTTCAACTTCCCGGAGTCGCGCTCGCTCAAGCTTAAGGAAGTCATGGGTTATGACAAGCACCGCCTCGTCGAGCCGGGCGTGTGTGTGTCGGACCTGGCGGTGTTCGGCCTGGAGCACCTGTTCAAGAACGGCCTGCTCCATCGCGACGAAATTGATGCCCTTATCCTCGTCACCCAGTCACCGGACCACTTCATGCCACCGACCAGCAACGTCATCCAAGGCCGCCTCGGCTTGAAACACGACATGTTTTGCATGGACATTGGCCAGGGTTGCGCAGGCTTCGTGATCGGCTTGATGCAGGCATTTCTGCTGCTGGAACAGGAGAGCATCCAAAAGGTGGTCCTGATTAACGCCGACGTGCTCAGCCGGAAAACCTCTCCGAAGGACCGCAACAGTTATCCCCTCGTCGGGGATGCTGCTTCCATCACCGTCGTCGAGCGCGACGCCGAAGACTTGGTCATCCACGCCAATCTTAAAATGGATGGGGCGCGGAACGAGGCGCTGATGATCCCGGCGGGCGGCTTCCGTATGCCGTCCACCCCGGCGACCGCCGTGTTGGAAGATGTGGGCGACAATAACCTTCGGGCCAAGGACCATCTGCGCATGGACGGCTCGGCGGTCTTCAACTTCGTGCAGGTGGAAGTGCCGCCAATGATCGAGAGCCTGCTGGCTTTCGCCGGCGTTTCGATGGACGCGGTGGACTACTTCCTCTGTCACCAGCCGAACCGCTTCATGCTCCAGAAACTGGCGGACAAGATGAAGGTTCCCTACGCCAAGATGCCGATGAACGTCGTGGAGCATTTCGGCAACAGCAGTGGCGTGACCATTCCCATGGCGATCACGTTTAACCTGGCCACCCGGTTGAAAAACGGCCACTTGCAGGTTTGTCTGTCTGGCTTTGGCGTGGGGTTGGCGTGGAGTTCCATGCTGATGCGGTTGGGAAAGCTGAGTTTTTGTGAAATGATCGACTACCCTTAAACTGACAATTATGAATGAATTCCTGACGAAAATCGCAAACATCCTCGAAGAGAATGCCGTGAAGGAAACGGACGAACTGAAGGCGTTTGCCCAGTGGGATTCCCTCGCCGTATTGTCGGTGATCGCGATGCTGGACGCCAACTGCGGAGTGAACCTCCGCGCCGCCGACTTCGAACAGGTCACCACGGTGGGTGATCTCTGGAACCTGGTGCAGTCCAGGAAATGCTCTTAAACATTTGCTTGAACAACTTGTTTAATGGGTGCGATTTGCCGTGAAGAGACTTTTTCGATCTTTGTGTTCGATTTGCTTCGGCAGAAACGAATGGGTGCTGATTTAGCGCAATTCAAACATGGTTTTTAATTCTTTCGCGTTTTTCGTTTTTTTCCCGGTGGTGACGGCGTTGTATTTCCTGCTGCCGCATCGCGGGCGCTGGCTGTTGCTTTTGGGGGCCAGTTGCGTGTTCTATGCGTATTTCATTCCGAAATACCTTTTAATACTGGGCTTCACCATCGTTGTTGATTATTTCGCGGGAATTCTCATCGAAAAAACAAAGGGTCGCTGGCGAAGACTATTCCTTGTTTTCAGCATCGTAGCCAACGTCGGCGTGTTGGCGCTGTTCAAGTACTTTAATTTTTTCAACGGAAACCTGGAGGCACTGGCGCAGTTTCTGGGTTGGAATTACGGGATCTCCAGTCTGGCTTTGATTCTTCCGATCGGGTTGTCATTTCATACGTTCCAGGCCATGAGTTACACTATCGAAGTGTATCGGGGTAATCAGAAAGCGGAATGGCATTTCGGGATTTATGCGCTCTATGTCATGTTTTACCCGCAATTGGTTGCCGGGCCGATTGAACGGCCGCAGAATCTGCTGCATCAATTTTATGAAGTTCACAACTTTGACTACGATCGAATCACCAGCGGCCTCAAATTGATGGCTTGGGGCCTTTTCAAAAAAACTGTGGTGGCGGATCGTCTGGCGCGTTTCGTGGACTATGTCTATGTCGCTCCATCCCAGTTCAACGGCCCGGTGTTGGCTGTGGCGACAGTTTATTTCGCTTTTCAAATTTTCTACGACTTCAGTGGTTACACGGACATTGCCATCGGCGCCGCGCGAGTCATGGGCTTCGAGCTGATGCGTAATTTTGACTGTCCGTATCATGCCAAGAGCATCGCGGAATTCTGGCGGCGCTGGCATATCAGCCTTTCCAGCTGGTTCAGGGATTATCTTTATTTTCCGCTCGGCGGAAATCGGGTTCCAAAAATTCGTTGGTATATAAACATCGTCATCGTCTTTGTCGTGAGCGGGCTGTGGCACGGAGCAAATTGGACGTATATAATCTGGGGGGCGTTGCACAGTTTCTTTCTTGTTTTCGGAGCGGCAACCCAACGGGTTCGCGCGCAACTCGTGCAGGCGGTGCGTCTGGCCCATTATCCCCGGGTTCATTCGTTGACAAAAGTGCTGGCCACTTTTCTTCTCGTATGCTTTGCCTGGATATTCTTCCGGGCCAATTCTTTTCATCATGCCATCCAGGTCTGCGGCGGACTGGCCTCCGGATGGGGCGATCTTTTTCATCCGGGGCGGCTGATGCGTGACCGGAATGGCGCGGGGTTGGGATTTCAAATCGCGGCGCTCATCGGCGTGGTGGTCATTGAGTTGGGGCAGCTTTTCCAGAAAACAAATAATGTGCTGGCGCGGATTGCCAGCCAGCCGTGGTGGTTTCGATGGTCGCTGTATTATGGCATTGTGGGCGCCATCTTTTTCTTTCACGTCCGGGATGGGGATCGGTTTATCTATTTCCAATTTTGACCTGCTAAGCCATGAAACGATTTTTTTTAAAAACACTCGCACTGGGAATCCCCTTTGCGCTTTTCCTCGGCGCCTATGAGTTTAGGGTGTCTCGAGTTCATCCGAATTCTTTCTCGGTAAAGAAGGCATTTTTGGAACGGCAGGCGCAGGATGTGGAGGTGCTCGTTCTTGGCACGTCGCATACTTACTATGGTGTGCTTCCAGGCCTGCTGGGGAAACCAGCCTTTAATCTCGCCGATGTCTCCCAAAGTCTTTTTTATGACCGCGCGCTGTTAAAAAAGTACCTGGGCCAAATGCCGTCGTTGAAGCTCGTTGTTCTGCCCGTTTCCTATTTTTCCCTCGGGTGTCAACTCGACGACGGCACCGAGCTCTGGAGGAGCTACTACTACTACAAATTCTATGGCCTGTATCATCGCGATTGGCGCCAGGATTGGAATGTCAGGAATTTTTCGGACTACTTCCTCTGCAATGAGCAGCTGGGCGGCATAAGAAATGTCTTTTGGGGGAAGATCAAGGATGTCAGCGCCGACTATGACCCGTGGGGAGGCTGGACGAATCGGGTGGCCAACAATACCGGGGAGAAGCCGTTGAGCCTGTCCGAATCCGCGCAAGTTGCCTTGAAGCGACATCACACCTTGATGAATTCGCAGCACGTTCAAGAGAACGTAACCATCCTCGAAGACATCATCCACGAATTGAAAGTCCGGGGCATCAAACTCGTTCTGGTGACGACTCCGGTGACACGCTACTACAGCAATGGCATGGATGCCGGGCAATATCAGCAAATGCAGGATATTCTCAAGCGGTTGAGTTCAGATTACGGCGTCCATTATTTCAATTACAGTTTCGATTCCCGGTTTTCGGACGAAGATTATTATGACGGTGACCATTTGAACCTGCGCGGCGCTCAGAAATTCAGTCTTCTCCTCAAAGCGGATGTCGTTTTGCCCTACACCGGGTTGTAAATATCGCCGCGCCGTGATTGACGGTTGTCACCCTTTGATTGCAACTCATTTTGACTAGACGGCAGAACCGCCCCTTAAGGCGATTGTGCGTGAATACAGTTAAAAACCGTACCTGGACAAGCATCTCTGCTTATGTTAGCATGATTCTAATTTATAAATGCGCGCAATGAACGTTTTCAACCACAATTATACAGTGTTGAAATCTCGTCTGCCGTCTGGGCGGTGGGCATTTCTGTTGTCGCTTTTCCTGATTCTGGCTGCGAGTTCCGCCGTTTGGGCCGCCGTTTGCACCCCCGCTCCTGCAGGTTTGGTCGGGTGGTGGCCGGGTGAAGGCAACGCCAACGACATTGTTGGCACCAACAATGGCACTTTAATGGGCGGTGCGACCGCCAACCAGGCGGGCTATGTCGGTTTGGCATTCAAACTTGATGGTACAAACGGTTACGCACAAATTCCTGACTCGCCGGTTTTTCACCCCACCAATTTTACCATCGAGGCGTGGGTGCATTTTGATTCGTTGGACTCTCCGTCTGTGGGCGGTTCCCCTCCGGGCCAGGCATACATCATCTTCAAGCACAACTCTCGAAGCAATGGCGAGCAGATAGGCTTCAGCGCGGGTAAAGATCGAAATCTGATCTCAACCCCCGGCGACACTTTCTCTTTTGAGGTCTCCTCCGCTTCCGGTGTACTCGTGTATCTGGAATCGACGACTCTGATTTCAACCGGCGTGTGGTACCATATAGCCGGCGTGCGCGGGCCTGACTTTATCCAGCTTTTTGTCAATGGACAGTTGGAGAGCCAAACCAACGTTGCCTTTCCGCAAGATTACGACAGTCAACCTCTCCTCTTCGGAACCACGGGTATATCTTCTTGGGATCATAAATTCGACGGGATGCTGGACGAAGTCTCCCTTTACAACCGCGTCCTGTCCTCCAATGAAGTTGCCGCCCTCTACGCCTCCGGCCGCGCGGGCAAATGCAAGCCACCCGTGCTCCTTACCCAACCGTCAGGCCAGACTGACTATTGGGGCAGCAGCGTTACCTTCACCGCTGCCGTCACCGGTGTCAACCCCCTCGCCTATCGTTGGCAAAAGGCCGGCGCGACGATTTCTGGCGCCACCAACCCCGCGCTTGTGCTTACCAATCTCCAAATAACCAACGCCGGCAACTACGACCTGCTCGTCACCAACGTTGACGGCAGTGTGACCAGCAACCCGGTCCTCCTCGTCATGAAAGTGGCCGACATGTCCATTGCACTGGCCCATGTCCAAAAGGTCGCGGCATTGACGTTGCGCGGCGTGTCAAACAAGACCTACGGCATCCAGTTTTCGTCCAACCTTGCCAATTGGGTCGGCCTGACCAATCTCACGCTCACCGCGCCCACCAATGTGTGGTTGGACCCGCATGCCGCCACCCAAGCCGCGCGCTTCTACCGCGTCGGCCAAGGGCCAATTCCCATTCCGTAAACCGGCCCCTCGCAGGGTTTCAGTTTCCGCTTTGACTGCGCCACTTTCGATTTTGAACTTTAATTCGTGGATCTATCAACCGCACATCGCAGATGGATCCTTGGCGTAAAAGCGCGCAGACATGCGGATTTCAAATTAGCACATTACCGCAAACCTCCGCGCTGCTAAACCTCCCTATACCAACGTTACTGGTGATCTTTCGAACTTGGTGTAGTCCAGGAAAGATTTGTGAATCTTGTTTTTTCCTCCAGAGCGCCCAAACAATGTCGTCCAGCCTTGGAAGACCTGCTGTTTTTCAATCCGAGGCAATATCGGGTGCGCGAGGGAATCGTCAATTCACTCGAGCGGTTTGGCCACCCCCGGCTGGAGGAGACTGCCGGCGTCCTGTCGGTTCGCGTGGGGGACCACGAAGCGCAAACCCTGTTCGCGTATGACCGGGATCGCCGCGGCGGCAACCCGGTCGGCGTGGTAGTTTTCCTGCGAACGTCGCCAGCGGAGATCGCCATCATGCACGTTGCGGTGCATCCAAACTATGCCCTGCAAGGCAGTAGCGCTGGTGTGGGACTAGGGGTGGCCTTGGTTGAGAAGGTCAAAGAAATCGCTTCCCGGATCGTGGGCGTGCAGAAAATCGTTTTTTTCTACCGTCGGGAGGTTGTGATACGATGTCAGCCTTGAAACGTTGACCTTTGTCAGGGCCGGTATATGCTGCTGGCAAGGGCTTTGCGAGACCTCAGACGAGTGTGGATTATGACTAGCTGATATGGAGCACGCACTACAGGCAGAAGACTTTGGCGTCCGGTTGCGTCCAGTCCGAATGGAAGACGCGCCATTCATCGTATGGCTCCGCAATTTGGATTACGTGAAGGGCACAGTGGGCGATTCGGCGCCCGATGCCGCCAGCCAGGAAGCGTGGCTGACCGCCTATTTCAAGCGGGAGGGCGATTATTACTTTATTGTCGAGACGCCGGGCGGGATTCCCCTGGGCACCTTCGGTATTTACAACATTACCGGGGCCTGCGCGGAGCCGGGACGGTGGATTATGCGCCGGGAAGCGCCGGCAGCCATTCCCAGTGTGATGGTGGGTTTTGACCTGGCTTTCGAAAAACTGGGCTTGAGCGAGTTGCGAGGCACGACCGTGGCCAGCAACCAGCCGGTCCTCTCTCTCAACCGGAAGTTTGGATATCGGCTGGTTGGCGTTAAGCCTGCCGCCCAGGTCATCGGTGGCAAGGCGGTTGACCTGGCGCATTTTGTTTTGACTCCGGAAGATTGGTCGAAATCCCGCGAACGGCTTGTGCCGTTGGCGAAGTTGGCCGCAACCCAAATCCGGGAGTGGGCACAGGTGCAACTGGGGAGCCGAAAACCGCAGTGATTTGGAACGAAAACCTGACTGAAACATTATGGGAATAAGCCAATGTCGCATCATTGATCTGCCCAAGATTGCGGACCCGCGCGGCAACCTGACGTTCATTGAAGGGGGGCGGCATGTGCCGTTTGAAATCCGGCGGGTTTATTACCTTTACGACACGCCGGGAGGAGCGGAACGGGGCGGTCATGCACACAAGGATCTGCATCAATTGATTGTCGCCATGTCCGGCAGCTTCGACGTCATTCTCAATGACGGCGGGAAGAAGAAGCGGTTTCACCTGAACCGCTCGTATTACGGGTTGTATGTGTGCCCCATGATTTGGCGCGAGTTGGACAACTTTTCTTCTGGTTCTGTGTGCATGGTCCTCGCATCGAATCTGTACGACGAAGCGGACTACTATCGGGAGTCCCGTGAATTCCTCAAGGCTTTGAAGCAGACTTGATGAAAGTGCCATTCCTGGAATTGAAGCCGGCTTACGATGAGCTTCGTGACGAGCTGGATGCGGCCTACCACCGGGTTATGGATTCCGGCTGGTATTTGCTGGGCAGCGAAATTGAATCGTTTGAAGCCGGGTTCGCCAACTATTGCGACGCCAAACATTGCATCGCCGTCGGCAACGGCTTGGACGCATTGCATTTGATCCTTCGGGCGTATGACATCGGCGCAGGTGACGAAGTGATTGTCCCTGCCAACACGTTCATCGCCTCCTGGCTGGCTGTGTCGTACGCCGGCGCCATCCCGGTTCCGGTCGAACCCGACCTGCGGACGTTCACCCTGGATCCCACCCGGATTGCAGAGGCCATTACACCCCGGACAAAAGCCATCATGCCGGTGCATCTGTACGGGCAGCCGGCGGACATGGATCCGATCATGAACCTCGCCGACCAACACGGGTTGAAAGTCATCGAGGACAGCGCACAGGCCCAGGGCGCCCGGTACAAGGGCCGCCGGACCGGTTCGCTCGGCCATGCGGCCGGTCACAGTTTTTATCCCGGGAAAAACCTCGGTGCCTTCAGTGATGCTGGCGCAGTCACGACTGACGATGCGAAGTTGGCGGACCGGGTTCGCACACTGCGCAACTACGGATCGAAGAAGAAATATTACAACGATGTGAAAGGCTTCAACTCGCGTCTGGATGAACTCCAGGCTGCCTTTCTGCGCGTCAAATTGAAGAAGCTGGATGAGTGGAACGATCGTCGCCGAAAGGTGGCAGCGCGTTATTTGACTGAATTGGTCGATGCCCCAAACCTGACACTGCCATTCGTTCCTGAATGGGCGGAACCGGTCTGGCATCTTTTTGTGGTGCGCCATCCAAAACGGGATGCCTTGCAACAAAAACTTGCGGCGGCGGATATTAGCACATTAATCCATTATCCCGTGCCGGCGCACCTGTCGGGAGCCTATGCCGATGGGTCATGGAAGCGGCATGATTTTCCGGTCGCAGAGGAATTGGCCGGCACGGTATTGAGCCTGCCCATCGGGCCACATCTTTTAAACGAGCAGACCCGGTTTGTTGCCGCAGAAGTGTTTGGCGCCAGCAAAACGCTTTAACCGGTTCCACGACAATTTCACAAGGCAGAATAATGGGTAAAACTTACGGACAGATTCTCAAGTCCTCGGCGCTGATTGGCGGCTCCTCGATGGTGAATGTTTGTTTTCGCATTGTGCGGACAAAAGCCATGGCTCTGATTCTGGGGCCGACGGGATTTGGATTGCTGGGCCTTTACGATTCAATTGCCGAATTGACGCGGAGCCTGGCCGGGATGGGGGTGAAAAACAGCGGGGTGCGCCAGATTGCCGAAGCCGTCGGGGCCGGTGACACTCAACGCATTGCCCGCACGGTAACCACCCTCCGACGGGTGGCTTTTTGCTCCGGGGGGCTGGGTGCCCTGTTGCTGATGATTCTGAGCCAGCCGGTTTCGCGTCTGACTTTTGGAGATGACAAACACACCACGGCCATCGCCCTGCTGGCCCTGGCGGTATTTTTCAGCGACGTTTCCGACGGGCAGTCGGCGCTGGTTCAGGGCGTGCGCCGGATTTCCGATCTGGCGCGGATGAGCATTTGGGGGGCGTTTTATGGGACGGTGCTCAGCATCCCCATCGTTTACTTTTTAGGCGAACGCGGGGTCGTGCCATCTTTGGTATGTGTGGCGGCGATGGGCATTCTGACATCGTGGTGGTATGCGCGAAAGATCCAGGTTGAAAAAGTTTCAACCGGCCTGCATGAAATTATTTCCGAAACTTCCGCCTTGTTGAAACTGTGGTTTGTTTTCATGGCCACCGGACTTATGGCCATGGGTTCGTCCTATCTGGTGCGGGTTATCGTGTTGCGAAAACTTGATATTGAGGCCGTCGGTTTTTATTCGGCGGCCTGGGGATTTGGCGGCTTGTACGTGAAGTTTATTCTTGATGCAATGGGTGCCGACTTTTATCCGCGGTTGACCGCAGTGGCCAAAGACAATTCGGAATGCAATCGGTTGGTCAATGAGCAGGCCGAAGTGGGTCTGTTGATTGCGGGGCCGGGGCTTCTGGCCACCCTGACTTTTGCGCCGCTGGTCATACAATTGTTTTATTCGGACAAATTCGGGCCTGCGGTTGAAA
>Ga0182027_10009640_pt1 | contig 13832 bp, 12 predicted proteins | sample 712E1DmetaG_FD_121300 | JGI IMG/M metagenome (GOLD analysis project Ga0182027, IMG submission 121300) | Permafrost microbial communities from Stordalen Mire, Sweden - 712E1D metaG (Illumina Assembly) | ecosystem: Environmental > Terrestrial > Soil > Wetlands > Permafrost | place: Sweden...
CGACTTTGACCGGTTACAATCCTACGGGAGCAGCCGCCTTGCGAATCTCCCTTGATTCCTTTCAAAAACGCGAGATTGCTTCACTTCGTTCGCAATGACAGACCGCGTTTTTGAATTTTTAGAAGTCCCCTAAAATCGTATCTGCGACCTTTTGACTTTTGGCTCCTATCCTATCAGCCCCAGCATGTCGCGCACGGCGGTATCGAGCCCCACGAGCGACGCACGCGCCACGATGCTGTGGCCTATGTTAAGCTCCTCCACGCCGTCGATGTTCGCTACGGCCGCCACGTTGCGGTAGTCGAGCCCGTGGCCGGCGTTGACGTGCAGCCCGAGTTTCGTCGCGACCATGGTTGCGTCGCGCAGGCGTTCGAGTTCGTCGAACTGCGCTTGCCCCTTCGCGTTCGCATAGTAGCCGGTATGTAGTTCGATATGCGTGGCGCCGGTCTTACTCACAGCCTTTATCTGGGAAATGTCCGGGTCGATAAACAGGCTCACGAGAATGTTGTTGTTGCGGAACGACTCAAGGGTCTTTTCCAGATCACGCTCCTTGCCCTGAACCGGAATGCCGCCTTCGGTTGTGCGTTCTTCGCGTTTCTCCGGCACCAGGGTCACCATGAAAGGGAGCACGTCAACCGCGATCTTGACGATTTCGGCGGTGGCGGCCATTTCGAGATTGAGCCTGGTGGAAACCGACTGCTTGAGGAGATAAATGTCCCTGTCCTGGATATGCCGTCGGTCTTCGCGCAGGTGCGCGGTGATGCCGTGCGCGCCCGCAAGCTCCGCCATCATTGCGGCCAGAACCGGATCCGGATCCTTGCCTCCGCGGGCCTGGCGGATGGTGGCGATATGGTCGACATTCACTCCCAAGGTGGCCATCGAAAAACTCCTTTTTGCGTCCTTTGCGCCTTTGCGGTGAATCCCCAAGTTTGCGCATTCCCCGAAGCTTGCTTCGGGGTTAGCAAACGACTGTAAATTTCTTCTTCCTTAGGGATGGAAGATGCCCCGCAGGTTCGCAAGAGCGGCTACACCTGTAATGTTGTATGCAGTCGTAGTCGTGGTGCTGCGGGGTTCTTCAATCTTCCTCCCAAACCCAAGAGTAACCAATATACTTATTTGCCTAGTCGGCTGCGCGCTTGACTATGTCGGAAACGAACACCAGCCGGACGCCGTTTTGCCGCAGGAAGGGCAATGCGGCCTTGAGCGCGTCGCCCAGGCGGCGGGTGCCGGCACAGCGTACCACCAGGAAACCTTTTAACTGGGCAATGGCTGCATCGCGTTTGATTTCTGCAACAAGGTCGGGCGTTGGGGCATTGTCGAGCCTCGCGGTCACGTTTTCGTAGGGCACCGCGAGGCGTTGCGCAATGGGACCGGCAACGGAATTCCTCGCCGATTTGGTCTCGATAAAATAGCCGCGCTGTTTCTTGATTTCTTCGAAGACAATGGTCATCACCCGCGAGTCTTCGAGCGCGCGTGAGCCCCAGAGGTTGGAGTATCCCTTGACATTTATGATGCGCTGGGCGGCAGCTGAGACCATGGCGCGGATAGACTGTTCCGAATAATGCACCATAATGGTGGACTGCTGCAACTCCGGCGGCACCTTTCCGGCCGGCTCCAGGGGAAGCCTGACAACCACTTCCTTCTTGTATTGTTCGGCGAGCTGGGCGATCAGTGGCGCTTTTTTTCCGGCGGGAACCAGCGAGATGGTGAGAGGTTCCGGAAAGGAAAGCACGCCCACCGCGATCTGGTAGGCCGTGTCCTCGAGGTCTTCAACCACAAAGGCCATCCGGGCGTTGCCGGATAGGAAACGTTCGGCTGATGTCACAACAAGCGTCACCTGGGGATCTCGTTTCGAAGACGAAGACAGAACCATGGTGCACGAAAGTTTCTTTTCGTCAACAAGGCAGTCCGAAACCCTGTATGAGGTCCCTTCGACGGCGTCGGAGAGCTGCCGCACGACCCATTCGAACGGTTTGCCTTTCGGAACTGCCGCCTGGATGGCGAGCGAACGGTCCTGCTGCGAGTATTTGACGGCAATGTCGGCCGGCCGGACTTCCAGATCGGACAGCTTCCTGGTGATCGTCGATTCAATGGAGGGCCGGCCCGGCTGTGTTGTATTTTTTACGGCGTTCGCGCCCGCGGGATGGTCCGCGGCCCCCGGCCTGCGCAGAATTTCGGCGAGAAAACCGGGTTTGCGCGCGACAAGCGCTCCAAGGAAGATGAGCGACACAATGAAAACGACGGCCGCCAGTGCCGGCAGACGGCTGCGGAGCAATGAGGATTTCAAGGCGATACAAGGCTCCCGGAGTAAATTGGTACGCAGTAAAAATACCCCTTGTTTTGGAGTATGTCAAATTGGGCGCACTTGCAAAGATCCCGGTTCCGGTGCTGCTTGGCCCCACGGCCTCGGGCAAGTCGGCAATCGCCCAGGCCGTTTGCGAACGTCTCGGCTGCGATTTGCTGTCGTGCGACTCGCGCCAGATCTACCGCCGCATGGACATCGGCACCGCCAAGCCCTCGCCGGGAGACATGGCCCGGGTGCGGCACTGGATGGTGGACATTGTTGACCCCGGGGAAAAGTATTCGGCATTCGCGTTTGCCCGGGATGCAGGCGCGCGCATCCGCGAGCGGGCGGCGCAAGGCAAACGCGTGATGGTCTGCGGCGGCACGGGGCTGTATTTCCAGGCGCTGTGCGCCGGTCTTGGTCCGCAGGCGCCCGAGGACCCTGCGCTGCGCGAAAAATACAAGGCGCTGGCGGCGGCGCAGGGGAGGCAAGCCGTGTTCGACGAACTTCTGGCCGCGGACCCCCTGACCGCTGCGGCAAGCCACGCTTCGAACCTTCAGCGGAATATCCGCGCTCTCGAAGTGTTTCATTCCACCGGCAGGCCTCTCTCCGAACTCAAGAAACGCGCCGCCGGCCCCGAGGATATCGTGTTTGACGTTGTGGTCCTCTCGCAGGACCGCGAAACCCTTTACCGGCGCATTGACGGCCGCGTGGATGCGATGATGAACAACGGCCTGCTCGATGAGTTCCATTCCCTCCTGCGGCAGGGTTATGACCAGCGGTCTCCGGGGCTGCTGTGCGTCGGCTACAGGGAATTCTTTGCGTTTGACAAAGGCGAAGCAACGCTCGAACAGGTCGTTGACAAAATAAAACAAGATACGCGCAATTACGCGAAACGGCAAATTACGTGGTTCCGCCACCAGGTACGGGGCAGGGAAGTGGCTGCGGACCCCTGCGCTTGCGAAACGGTGATATCACAGGTCAAGGAATTCTGCGGACTCTGATTTTGTGCGGCACGAACAGTCATTTGAGATAAGCCTCCGGTGTTTTCTGTAAGACATGCCACGGCCGTTGGCCGTTGTTCTTTACTCGGCCGTCCCCTGCAAAACGATCCTCCGCATTTTTGTCTGGCAACGGTTCTTCAACAGTAGTATAATCACGTATAGAAATTTCCGCTCATTCACTCGTGCGCTGCGTCGGCAGAGGCAGAAGACCCAACGGACACGAAAAACGACGCGGTTCCATCACCAATTCATGGCCGGGAAGGTTTCGACGAAAGGAGACTGTGCGGATGATTACCGATGATTCCCAGAGAGCAGGCATGGCAAATCTCGGCAACAGGAAAATGGGACAGCCCAAGTATCCGGAGAAGATGCCGAATTACAGTCCGAGCACGGCTTTCAACTACAGCCCTGCCACCGGGTTTAACGGCGGCCAGCAGCACCCCCGGCGCCGTAACGACCGGTTCAAAAGGGAGTCGCTCAACCTCAACGACAAAATCGTCAAGCAAAACGACATTATAATTCGGCTCCTTAAGGAAATCCGGGACAGGCTGCCGCCGCCGCCGGTGTCGGACCAAAAACCGGCCGAAAGCGCCGACGCCGAGCTTCCTGAGATTGACGACACTGGCGAGACGGATGATGCCGCCGACCAAGGAGAGCAAGGGGAGCCGGACACTTTTCAACAGTAATCGAGCAAGTTTCTTCCTTCCAATGCCGATACATATAAAGAGTTGCATCTTTCCGGCGTCACGTTTCCTTTAATCAAAGGGGCTTTCCATGGATGGAATCGCTGGCACGGCCGCCAATCCGGTCGACGATGTCAATCGCATTCTCCAGATGGCAACGGACCAGAACCTCGACCTGGCCAAGAAAATGGTGAAGGTGGCAGTCGAAACAGCAGTGGCAAGCGAGGCCGGCAAAGGTCAGGCCGTAGACGTTTCGGCATAAGGAGCGTTTGTGCAGGCAGCAATCGTATGAAGCCCAAATCGTTCTTCCATAACTCCCTGGTTTTGTGCGCGGGCTTGCTGCTGTGCGCGGCATCGGTGTTTTCTCCTGAGGCAAAGACGCGCTGGAGCGCCTTGCACTTTATCCCGGACGCCGATCTGCTGCAGGGCGGGCAGTTTGTTTTCGATGCGGAGGGATATTTCACGCACGATTCGGCGGGAAAATCGCTTGTCAATCCCGGCGGTTTCGTCACTCTCGGGATAGTCGAATGGGTAAATCTGGAAGCGGGGTACTGCGGCGCGCCGACAATCGGATTCAAGGCCCGCATCCTCGGTGAAACAGGCGGGTGGTTGCCCTCGCTCGCGATCGGAGCGCACAACATACTCGGCAGCAAGGAAGCGGGGCTATTTGCCTCCAAGGACTCCGGCGTCACCAACGAATTCTACCTCGCGCTCGGCAAGAGCATAGAACCGCTCAAAATGAGGCTTCATCTCGGCCTCGAGAGTATTCCGCAATCGCACACCGAGCAGGCCAATCCGTACTTCGGCATCGAGGAATATTTCGGAGCCGGCCTGTATGCATCGCTTGAGGTTTTCAGTAGAAGACAGCAGTTTCATCCCTCCCTGTTCTTCAGCTACCGGATTTTCAAGAGGCAGCTCGAACTGTCGGCGGGCGCCGTTGATCTCGCCAAGATGTTTTTCGACGAAAACAACCAGTTCAAGGTCTCCCTGGGCCCAAAAACCAACAGCGAATTTGTGAAGCCCGGCATCTGGTTCGGCTTGAGGTACAGCTTTGTGATGGGGTTCGGCAGGTCGGACGGGTTCAACTCCGTTGACGACAAGGTGGCTGCCCAGGGCAAAGCCATCCGGCAATTGAGCCTTCAGGTGGACAGCCTCAGGAGATATGCAATAGACGCCCAGCGCCGGGCGGCCGACGTGAGCCGGAAGCTCGCAATGCTCACCGACAGCATGAGCACCGACAAGAACAGGCTCAAGCCCCTGCTTCTGGAAAAGATCGTCGCGCTTAAGAATCTGTACGCCGAGGAGCCGTTCGAGCCCGAGCGCGTGAAGCGTGCAATAGAGGAGATCGTGGCCCTCCGGGAAGACGCGCTTCCGCCGCTGCGGGAACTGTTGATAGACAAGAAGATCGACAAACGCATCCGCGTGCTCTGCATTTCGCTGCTCGGCGACATCGGGAACGCCGGCGCCTCGGACATCCTGCTCGACGTGCTGAGCCAGACGCAGGACCCGGAAATAAAAATAGAGATTCTCATCTCGCTCGGCAAAATGAAAGAAACAAGGGCCGAGTATGTGCTCGAACAGCTCGCCAATGACCCTATCGACGAAGTGGCGTTTACCGCCCAGCAAGTCCTGGGGAAGTTGTCAAAAGAGACAGGCATGAAAGTGCCGCCCGACGCGAAAATGCGGAAAATTGCGGCGCTCGATTCCAACGTGATCGCGGACGTCAAGATCAAGACGAAACCGCAAGCCGATTCGGCGGCGGCCGCCAAACCCACGGGAACGGCGGCTCACAATGCCGTGGCGGGTCCTCCCAGGCCGGAAACTGCCGACACGTCCAGGGCGGTGCGGGCGGGCGCGCCGCCTGCCGCCGACTCGGGCAAGGCGCAGAAGTCGCGGAGTGAGGATGTGTGGGGCGTGGGCGATTCGACAAAAGCAAGAACGGGCTCGTTTTCAGCCGCTGCCGCAGCTCCGGCAACAACCAAAAAGGATTCCCTTGCCGTCAAAGACTCCACTTCCGCAAAGAAGCCGGCCGACAAGAACGCCGGCGCAAAGAAGCCCGCGGCTCCGCCGCCCAAACCCAAACCTGCGCCGGTTTCTGCCGAAGACAAGAATTGGTAGCTTTCCATTTCGGAGTCCCTCAATTATCTTTTAAGCATGCACAGCACCTCCTGGAAAATCCTGCTGCTTATCGCTTGCGCCGCCATTGCGAGTCAAAGAGCAAACGCCGCTTCCTGCGCCTTCCCCGTGGCCGCGCAGTTCACGGAGGACATGATAACACTGTCGTGGGGAGACGTGCGGGACGCACACGCCTACAACGTCTATGCCGACTGCGGAAACGGGTTTGTCAAGGCCAATTTCGCGCCGATAGCCGTTCGCAACCGGTTCAGCTTTCTCTGGATCGACTCCGCGGGCAAGAAAGAGCGCGTGGTAAAAGGAAACCGGGTCACGTGCCGGGTTGTGCCCCTGCTGGCCTCGGTATCGTCGAAGAACGACACGGTTTTCTCGGAAGGGCCGGCGGGTTGCAGCGTGCAAAACGATTACTTCAGGGGATTTTCCGGCGTTCTTTCCGACTCGGAGTTTTCGAAGATCCTTGAGCATAGTCAGCGCGGCAGGAAGATCTTCCCGACCGCCGTGTCGGTCGCCGGCGCCGCGTTCCGCGCGGGGTACGCGCGGCCGGCCCGAGCCGTGTTTGCGCTTTACAAATCGAGAATCGACCCGAAAGACGAAGGCGCCTGCGTTCCCTTTTCCACCATAGTGGCGAAATACTTCACAAAGCGGGGCATCACGTGCTACCGGGCCCAGGGATTATTTGTGGGGTCGTTTCACAGCTTTAATCTGGTGGTTGTCGACAGCGTGGAATATATACTCGACTTCACCGCCGACCAGTATGTTCCGCACAGCTCTCCGGTGTTCATCCCGCGCGATTACTGTTTTGCGGATTCATGCGGGGCGCCGACGTCGCACCCGGCGGGCACGTTCACGCCGTTTTACCGTATCGACAAGGTGTTCACCGCGGACCAGATCGCGTTTGCCGAAACGCCCAAGGCTCGCGAGTATCAGCATGCGCTCGACAGCCTGGAACGGCAGTAACGGCCGCGGCGGTTCACTCCTGACCTGTCTGTTTTGTCAATTGATCCGCGGATTGGGAAAGCGCCTGCAACAGCGCCGATCCCAGAATCGATTTCGAAAACTGCGGGTCCTTGTCGCTAAAGGTCATTCTGGCGATTTTCTGCCACGAATTGTCCTTGGTGTTGCCGCCCCGCATGTCGCCGGTGAACTCATTGTCGAGCACGACCTTCTTCTCCGCTACGTCTATCACCTGCACCGAGATGCGCACGCGAGCCAGGAAGAACTCGCGATACTCGTCGGCCGAGGCCGCAATTTCGGCGTGCTGGACGACGTCGAAATCCTGTATTTCTCCAGTGACAACGAATTTCGCCTTTGCCTTCTCGCCGAGCACAAGCGGGTCGATATTCGCCGTATCGGCGAACTCCGCCGTACAGGCAGCGTGCTGCAGCCGTTCCGTGAGCATCCGCGGAATTCCCGAAGTGATGTTCCAGGGACCGGCATACTTCGAAGAATTAACAAAAGGCAAAATAAGCATCTTCTGTTTCAGGCTCCCGGTGAGAATCTCGTGGTCGCGTCCGGCACGCGCGAGCTGCGCGGTCATCTGCTGATCAACTACGTCGATCGGAACCCAGGCTTTGAGGGCCATGATATCGTCCGAGAGCACGGGTTTGGGAACAATCGGGTCGCTTCTCATATCCACGGTTGTCTTGAAACCGGCGCTGAGGTACGTCGAAACGTTCTTGAGGATGTTCTTTACCATCACGGTGCCCGTGATCACCTCAACGGTACTGCTGCCGCTCTTGTCGTCCACCGAAACCGACAGCGACGTTCCGCGGAGCGACACGACGGCGGTGGGTGTGTATATTTTGACGTCATACAATTTCGTGAAAGTCTTGGGAAGGACTTCCTTGAGAACAAAGAACACCGCGCCGTAGAACACCGTGATATGCCGCGAAATGATGTTTGTCTCGCCGCCGCTGTAGAAGGCGAGGAGGATCTGCGTGTTTTCGTGCAGGAACGAAGCGCTGCCGTCCGACCAGGTGAGGCGCGCGAAGGACTTCTCGCCGGCGCGCACGTAATCGTTGTTGCGCACATTGTCGCCTTTCGCGAGTCTGGTCCATACCTGGCCTCCGGCGCGCTGCACCTCCACTTTTCCCACCAGGGAGTCTGCAGTGGCATAGGAATCGGCCGGAGCCGCGGCGCAGGCCCATGCCGCAAGCACAACAACGCCAAGAAACATGAGTTCTTTACGCATCGGAAAAGTCCTTTCGAAAGCCATGGAGGGCAATTGAGGCATGAGAAATTTGGGACTCACAGATTATACACCCTTAACCGGGTTGATTTCAAGGCTGTTGCCAGGAGATTGAGGCTGTAACAAAAGTTGACAATATGTGTGGGCGTTCCCCTATGTAGCGGCACAAAATTTTGTGCCCCTACATAGGGTCGGCCTGTAACCCGCCCTTCTGGTTGGGCGGGTTGGATCTCCGGGCTCGGCCATTGGCCTCGGTTCCGCCTGCCGCGAGGGCCTGCGGCCGCGGTCAGGCGGCCCTGCGCTCTTGCGGCGCTTTCTGCCCTTCCAGTTGGGCAGGCGCAAGCTGCGGTCCGACCTAACGCATGCATGCAAACCCTCGGTGCAAGTAGTCGCTTTTGAAGAGTGCGAAAAGGTTTTTGAAATTGTAGATTCATCAATATGACGAAAACTATTTAACAAGAGATTGGGACATACACGAGGCGACAACCATTGTTTGCAAAGATATGCAATGTGGAGTTTCTTGCGCCAGGGGCGACTGGAAGTGTGCTAAAGCACATTGTCACGTTGTTCCCTAAGGTATTGTAGTTGCGCTTCGCGCAATTGATTGTGTCGTTTGCCTTTTGCCGGCCGACGACCCTTGGAAGCACCCGACGGGGTGCCCGGCCGTCAGGCATAGGGCGGACCGGCAACGAGGCTGAACAGCCGAGCTGTAAGGAGAACCGGTGCCCAGGGCAGGCGCCCAACTCTTGCAAGGAGTCTTTCTTTGCCTGGGTTTTTCTAACAAATAGCTTGAGTTCCCGCTATTTTATCAACGATTTTATCATCACCCGCAAACCAGCAACGAATCGGAGGCATTCAATATGAAAATAACGCTTCGCAGCGCGACAACAACCGGAGGCCGCCGCATGGCCGGGGCGCGGAGCCTGTGGCGCGCCAACGGCATGAAGGAAGAGCAGTTCGGAAAACCGATTATTGCAATAGTCAATTCGTTCACCCAGTTCGTGCCGGGGCATGTGCATCTTCACGACATCGGGCAGCACATCAAGACAATCATCGAGGCACAGGGCTGCTTTGCCGCCGAGTTCAATACTATTGCGATCGACGACGGGATTGCCATGGGCCATAGCGGTATGCTGTATTCGCTGCCGTCGCGAGAGCTTATCGCCGACAGCGTGGAATACATGATGAACGCCCATATGGCCGACGCGATGATCTGCATTTCCAACTGCGACAAGATCACGCCCGGCATGATGATGGCCGCGATGAGGCTCAACGTGCCCGCGCTGTTCGTGTCGGGCGGACCCATGGAGGCGGGCACCTGGAAGGGGAAGAAATACGACCTCATCGATGCCATGGTGATGTCGGCTGATGCGGCTGTTCCGGATGCGGATATCCGGGAGATCGAATTCGCGGCGTGCCCGTCGTGCGGATCGTGCTCGGGGCTGTTTACCGCAAACTCCATGAACTGCCTCAACGAGGCCCTTGGAATCGCGCTGCCGGGCAACGGCACCATTGTTGCCACGCACACAAACAGGCTGCGCCTGTTTGAGACCGCGGCAAAGCGGATTGTTGAGATGACAAACGCATACTACGAAAAAGGCGACGAATCCGTGCTGCCCCTTTCGATCGCCACTCGTGCGGCTTTTGTCAATGCGATGAGCCTGGACATCGCCATGGGCGGCTCCACCAACACCGTGCTGCACCTGCTGGCGGTTGCCCATTCGGCCGGGGCCAAGTTCGGCATGAAGGACATCGATGCGCTCTCCAGGAAGATCCCGGTGCTGTGCAAGGTGGCGCCCAGCTCCCAATACCATGTTGAGGATGTCAACCGTGCCGGCGGCATCATGGGAATTCTTGGTGAGCTCGACCGCGCCGGGCTCATAGACACGGCCGTGCACCATGCTGCCGGGAAAGATCTTGCCGAGGTGATCGCGCACAACGATATCCGGAGTGCTCGTGTGACCACGGTTGCGATTGAGAACTACCAGAGCGCGCCGGGCGGGGTGCCGCGCAACCTGGTGCTGGGCTCGCAGGACGCAAATTACTCCGAACTCGACAGGGATCGCGAGCGCGGATGCATTCGCAGCGCGAAAACGCCATACAGCAGGGACGGCGGGCTTGCCGTCCTTTTTGGAAACATCGCCCGGAACGGATGCGTGGTGAAGACCGCGGGCGTTGACGAATCTATATTCACGTTCAGCGGCCCCGCAAAGGTGTTTCACTCGCAGGAACAGGCTTCCGACGGAATCCTCGGAGGGAAAATCAAGGCCGGTGACATCGTCGTGATTATTTTCGAAGGCCCCAAAGGCGGGCCGGGTATGCAGGAAATGCTGTATCCCACCTCGTACATCAAGTCGATGCACCTGGGAGCAAAATGCGCGCTCATCACCGACGGAAGGTTTTCCGGCGGTACGTCAGGTTTGTCAATAGGCCATGTGTCGCCCGAGGCTGCGGCGGGCGGCGAGATCGGTCTGCTCAAGAACGGCGATATCATTGAGATCGATATCCCAAGGCGCAAGATCAACGTGAAGCTGTCGGTCGCAGAGCTTGCAAAGCGGCGCAAAGCCGAATTGAAAAAGGGGAAGAGCGCGTTCAAGCCGAAACGCAAACGGATCATCTCGGAGGCGCTTAGGGCGTATGCGCTGTTCACCACGTCGGCCGACCGGGGCGCGATACGGGAATTGCCGAAGGAGTGACGTTTGAGACCGGCCCGAGCAAAGCGAGGGTAACGCCCAGCTTATCATCTTGTTGGTAGCAGGAGAACAAACAATTATGACCCCTTCCGCCAAGCAGTATCTCGACGAGTGCCTCACATCCTATCCAGCGCTCAATGCGTGCCAGGACGACATTCTCCGCGCGTTCGAGCTGCTTATCACCTGCTTCACAAACGGGGGCAAGGTGCTTGCCTGCGGCAACGGGGGAAGCGCGGCCGACGCTGATCACATCGTCGGCGAAATGATGAACAAGTTCGCGCTCAAGCGCCATTTGAGGAATGAGGATTCCGACAGAATCAAGCACAGCGCGCTCTTGCTCAACGATAAACAGTTCCTTCTGAGCCACCTCCAGCGACAGCTTCCGGCCATCTCCCTTTCCGCGCATTCTCCGCTCGTTACCGCCATAGCCAACGACGAAGACGCGGAAATGATATTTGCCCAGCAGGTGTTCGGTTACGGAAAGGAAGGGGACATTCTCATCGCACTATCCACGTCGGGCAATTCGAAAAACGTCGTCCGCGCGATTGCCGTGGCGAAGATATTCGGGCTCAAAGTGGTTTGCCTCACGGGAAGATCCGGAGGGACGATCAAGGCGCTCGGGTGCGACGCCCTCATTTGCGTGCCCGATGACGTCACCTACAAAGTTCAGCAGCTCCACCAGCCCGTGTACCATTGTTTGTGCGGGATGCTGGAGGCGGAATTGTTCGGATAACACCACACCCATTTCACGGCGCTCCTTACCACGTTTTTCTTTTGGCGATCGAGAACCACAACGGCAATGCGCACGGCGTTGCACCGGCAGCCAGCGGTATTTGACATTTGCAAATAGGCCGTTTTTTGACGGTGATCGTCCTTTCTGAATTCCGTTTTCCCCGCCTCCTGCAGTTCGTTTCGATGCTGTTTCTTTGACGGGCCCCCTTCGCAATGATATAATAATGGGTCATCGGAGTATTGTGTGGGTGACAGGGTGATGCCCCGGAAGGCCCTTGTGCAAGCGACCCGTCCATACAGGAGCGGTACTTCTCGCAAGCGCTTTTCGTAAAGGGGGTTATGTTTCTCACAAGCTCCTGTGTGGACGGGGTACCAGTTGAATAATCCCTCACAAGTGCGGGATTATTCCATCCCTAGAGAAAAACAAGTTTATAGTCGCTCGGTTCCCTCGCTATGGGATTCGCCTTGCAAGGGCCGAAAGGGGCGCACCCTGGCAGGACCCACACAAATCGCCGAAGCGCGATAATAATGTGTTCCCGTCTGTCATGCCTGGATCGAAGCAAAATGCCCGACACGCCTGAAAAAATCGGCCGGTACAACATTGTCAAGCTGCTCGGCAGCGGCGCAATGGGCAAGGTATATCTTGCCCATGACCCCGTTCTGGGACGCAATGTCGCCCTCAAGACCGTCGCAATCGATCCGCGGGTGCAGAGCCAGACGCGGGAAGAGTACCTGGCGCGCTTTGCCGCAGAGGCGAAGGCATCGGCGAGGCTCGACCATCCGTCAATCGTGCAGACCTACGACGCGGGTCGGGAAGACGGCGAGCCGTGGATCGCCTTCCAGGTAGTGGACGGTGAAAGCCTCGAAGCGATTCTCGCGGTGCGCGGCAGACTCACCATACGCCGGGCCATCCTCTTTACGGTCGATATCGCGTCGGCGCTCCAGCACGCGCACGGATGGAATATTATCCACCGGGACGTGAAACCCGCCAACATTCTCGTTGAAAGCCGTACCGGCATTGCCAAGCTCGCCGATTTCGGCATTGCGCAGGCGCCGTGGTCGGCGCCGGTCGCAGACGGCTCCATGATGGGCTCGCCGGGCTACATGTCGCCGGAACAAATTGACGGAAAAGAAGTCGATCAGCGAAGCGACCTGTTCTCTCTCGGCATCGTGCTGTACCAGATGGTGTCGGGCCGCCACCCGTTCCTGCGTGACACGATGAACGCGACCATCAACGCCGCATGCCGCGGCGACTACAAGCCGCTTCGCGACCTCGTGCCCGAGGTCCCCCGCCAGCTCGATGCGGCGGTGCGGCGCTGCCTATTTGCAAATATCAAGATGCGCATGCGCACCGCAGCGGAGCTTGTGGACATCCTGAGGCCGCTGGCGCCGGATGTTGTCCAGGACCATACCGGCCGCCCGAAGTCGTTCGCCACAACGCACGTTATTGTCGGAAGCAGGGCTTCGGGCACGGACCAGGGAAAAACGGCGCTGCTGGGCAACGTTTTTTACCGGCTTAAAATCATGCGGTGGTATTCCGCAGGTCTGGATGCGGTGAGGAAACGATTCGCCATGCTGGTGGGGCGCAATGAATTGTTCACCGGGGAAGCGCTTGAGGATGCGGCGGGCATCGTGATGGTGTGGGTGAGAAGATTGGGGATGTGGGTGAGGGAAATAAGGGAACGGTTTCGTGGGAAGGAATAATCTCATCATTCGGCGAAGCGACCTCATCCCCCGGCCCGTTGGCCCGCAAGCTGCCATGCGGTCGTACTCGCCCCTGCTCCGCGGTCTCCTATCGGAGAAGGGGAGAAGAAGAACTATAATGCCCCTCTCCGATAGGAGAGGGGTGCCGCGTAGCGGCGGGGTGAGGTCAAAAGAGACTCGAAGATAAGATGCCTACCCCCGCCCTCCAACCCGACCATTAACCCGTCCAAATTGCCATCCTGGGGAACCCAACCGCTTGCAGTCAGCCTGCCCTGACTCTTAATCGCACTTAAGGGAACCTCTAAAAATTGCCGAAATGTCATTGCGAGGAGCGAAGCGACGTGGCACCGCGACTTTGACCGGTTACAATCCTACGGGAGCAGCCGCCTTGCGAATCTCCCTTGATTCCTTTCA
>Ga0182027_10009641_pt1 | contig 13831 bp, 12 predicted proteins | sample 712E1DmetaG_FD_121300 | JGI IMG/M metagenome (GOLD analysis project Ga0182027, IMG submission 121300) | Permafrost microbial communities from Stordalen Mire, Sweden - 712E1D metaG (Illumina Assembly) | ecosystem: Environmental > Terrestrial > Soil > Wetlands > Permafrost | place: Sweden...
GGTTTGTGCCACGCGTACAGAGACAGGAAGCTTAAAAAAAGAACATTCAGACAAATTTGGATAGTGCGTATAAACGCCGGCGCCAGAGCCAACGGTACAACATATTCCAGACTTATTCATGCTCTTGATACAAAGGGTGTAAATATTAACAGAAAAGTTCTAGCAAGCTTAGCATTAGAAAATCCAGCCGCATTTACTGAACTAGTTACATTTTCGGCTAATTAATAATTTACCCTCTTAAAGTATAAATTCATTTATTTATCTTTGGGAGGGTATTATTTTAAATATTTGAAATACTGATTATGATTACAGACAATATTACAGCAGTATCAGTCGAATTCGATAAAGATCTAACACAGGTTAAGAACCTTAAGGAACTTGAAGAAATAAGACTTAAATATCTTAGCAGAAATGGATTAGTTTCAAGTCTGTTTGAGAAATTGAAGGAAGTGCCTAAAGAGGAGAAACCGGTAATCGGCGGCAAACTAAATACTCTTAGGAGTTATGTCACTGATAAATACAACCTGCTAAAAATAAATCTCGAATCGGAAGATACTACGGCCGCGCAAATACTTGATCTTACTCTCCCGGGCAGGGAAAAACAAATTGGTAGTAAACATATCTTAACTCAGACTGTTGATGAAATTAAATCAATATTCAAAGGGATGGGATTCTCAGTTGCTGAGGGCCCAGAACTTGAATCAGACTGGTATAACTTCGGTGCCTTAAACTTTGCCCCGGATCATCCCGCAAGAGATATGCAGGATACGTTTTTTATTTCCAAAGACTTTTTGTTAAGAACTCACACATCGCCCGTGCAGGCAAGAGTAATGGAAAAACACCAGCCACCGATCAGAACTATTATGCCAGGGAGAGTTTACAGGAATGAGGCGGTCAATGCCAGAAGTTACTGTATGTTTCATCAGGTTGAAGGTTTAGTGATTGATACTGATATAACATTTGCAGAATTGAAAGGAACTCTTGTTTATTTTGCAAAACAGTTTTATGGGACAAGTCTTAAGTACAGGTTCAGGGCAAGTTTTTTCCCATTCACCGAACCAAGTGCAGAAATGGATATTACATGCTATATATGCGGCGGTAAAGGATGCAAGATTTGCAAACACACCGGGTGGCTTGAAATTCTCGGCTGCGGTATGGTTGATCCAAATGTGCTGAATAACTTCAACATAGATACGGAAAAATATACAGGTTATGCTTTCGGAATGGGAATAGAAAGAACTGCAATGCTGAAGTATAATATACAGGATATAAGGGTATTCTTTGAAAATGATTATAGATTTTTAAAACAGTTTTAATCAGGAGGAAAGATGAAAATATCATTGAACTGGTTAAAACAATATGTTAACCTTGAAAATATTCCGCTTCAGGATTTGATAGATAAACTTACACTTTCGGGGCTTGAAGTTGAAGATGTTGTAGATGAATCAGCCAGGCTGAATAATTTTGTTGTTGGATTTGTCAAGGAAAAGAAGAAACATCCGAATGCTGATAAACTTTCACTTTGCACTGTATCAACAGGAGATGAAGATTTTCAGGTTGTTTGTGGTGCACCTAATGTTGAGCAGGGACAGAAAGTAATATTGGCAAAGATCGGCGCGGTTGTTCCAAATGGTGGATTTACAATCGGCATGGCAAAATTACGCGGTGTGGAATCTTTTGGCATGCTATGTTCAGAATCAGAGATTGAACTTAGTGATGATCACTCAGGATTGAAAATTCTTGATCCTTCTATCAAGGAGGGAACGCTTGTTAGCGAAGCATTAGGATTAAATGATGTAATTCTTGAAATAGGAATCACACCTAATCGTCCTGATGCACTTTCACATTTGGGAATTGCAAGAGATTTATGCGCTATTTATAATCTGGAACTTAAGTATCCTGAAATTCCTGTTTCTAAAGAGACTAAGGAAAAGAAATCTATTACAGATTTTGCATGTATTGAAATAGAAGATACTCTTAATTGCCCTCGTTATTCTTCAAAAGTAATAACTGATGTTAAAATTAAAGAATCTCCTAAATGGTTACAGGAAAGTTTAAAAAAGATAGGGTTACGGCCAATAAATAATGTTGTTGACGTTACTAACTTTGTTATGCACGAAATGGGGCAGCCATTACATGCTTTTGATCTCGACAGACTTTCCGGAAGAAAGATAATTGTAAAGAGTACAACTGAAACGAGCATATTCAAAACACTGGATTCAAAAGAGCGGAAACTTAATCCGGGCACACTTATGATTTGTGATGCTGAAAAACCAGTTGCTATAGCGGGAGTGATGGGTGGCGAAAATTCTGAAGTAAGTAATGATACTAAAAACATTCTAATTGAAAGCGCTTACTTTAATCCCAGAAGTATCAGGAAAACATCAAAATATTTAGGACTCAGTACTGATGCTTCATACAGATTTGAAAGAGGAACCGATCCAATTAATACAATGCGAGCCGCAGAAAGAGCAGCATCATTAATTGCTGAACATGGAGAGGGGATTATAATTGATGGTTCAATTGACGTATATCCTGTAATAATTAAAAACCTTGAAGTTACTCTAAGAATTAAAAGGATAGAAAGAATATTAGGATATATTATTCCGGAAAAGAATATAATTCAAATACTTGAGAGACTGGGTATTGAGATAGTCAGCAGAAATGATTCTGAACTAAGAGTATCTGTACCCCCGTTTCGGCCTGATATAGAAAGAGAGATAGACATAATTGAAGAAATTGCAAGGATTTATGGGTATGACAATATTCCAGTAATTGATAAGATATCCTCAAGTCTATCGGAAAAATATGATGAAACTGCATTTGTTGATGAATTAAAGAATACAGCTGTTTCGTTAGGTTTCTATGAAATGGTTAACAATCCTATGCAATCCGAGGTTTCAGCTTCATTTGCAGACAATAAAATTGCCTTACTAAATCCCCAGAGCCAGGATATGCTATATCTTAGAACTTCACTTATTACCGGGGCTCTGGAAACAGTTTCCCGGAATATTAAGCATGGAGAAAAAAATCTCATGCTTTTTGAAATAGGGAATGTTTTTAATAAAAAGGATGATTCAGGAATCAACAATTTTGAAGATTTCACAGAAAAAACAAGTCTTTTAATGATAATTACGGGAAAAGAGAGAGAAAAAGAATGGAACAGTGAAGAATCCATATTTGACTTTTATTCATTAAAAGGTTTGATTAGCGGTTTTAACAGCAAGTTTTTGCTTGACAATGTTTTAATAGATTCATATTATTTCAGTGGAAATAGTAGTTATGATTATTATTTCGTGAAACAAGCCGGAAATAAGGTTACCGGTTCCGGCGGTAAAATCTCAAAAGAAGTTCTTAGAAAATTCGATATAAGCCAGGATGTTTACTGTTTCGAATGTGATGTACAGGAATTACATTCAGTATTACCCGGGAAGAAACGGAGTTACAGAGAACTACTTAAATTTCCTAAAGTGCAGAGAGATTTTGCTTTTATATTCGATAAATCAGTAACTTATAGTGAGGTTGTAGAATTTATTAAGGAAACGACCTCAGGATTAGTTAAATCAGTAGAATTGTTCGATCTTTTTGAGAGTGATACACTTGGCCCTGAAAAAAAGAGTATGGCTTTTGCGTTAGAGTTTTATGATATTGAGAAAACCCTTAAAGAAGAAGAGGTCGACAAGGAATTTAACAAACTGATAAATTCTGTGACTAAAAAATTTAATGCCAAATTACGAGGAAATTAATTGGCCGAATATTCCAAATATGATATGTTGACAAAAGACTTGTCGCTAATCGAGGTGCAGGTTTCTGTACTGAGTAATAAGTACAAAGATGCTGTAGAGAGAAATCAGGAATTGGAAGAGAATGTTGAGGAGCTCCAGAAGGAGAATGCAATTCTTAACAAAAAAATAACTAAATTAGAGAGTGAGTCCGGGGAACTTCAACTTGGAGGAAACCAGGCGCTATTCAGTTCATTAAATACGAAGGAGCGAGAGGAATTAAAAATAAAATTAAAGAGTTTGATTTCAAAAATTGATAATCATATAAGTTCTTAATAATACTGATCGTTTGATGGAAAGACATATATGAATGAAAAAAAGAAGCTGAAAATAAAAATATTTGATAAAGAATATTCTTTACTTGTAGAAAATGAAGAAATTGCCAAGGAGCTTGCGGTCTATGTTAACAAGGTTATGGAAGAGACCAAAGACGAGCTGCCTGACCAACCTGTTCAGACAATAGCGATTATAGCCTGTTTAAATATAGCGTATGATCTTTTTCTTGAAAAGAACAATAACAGAGAATTCTTAATACAGGCAACTGATAAAGTGAAGAAAATAAAGCTGCTTTTGAGCGTTCCCGATATGTCAGTCCCATCTTAATAAAAATTAGACCGCACTGTCAGTCCATGAACAATGGAAAACTAACTTTAATGCAATTGGGTTTCTGACTTTCAGCGTCTATTGCAGGCCTCAACTATAATTTGATTATAGTCTTCGGTTTACCGGGGCAGTGGAAGCAAAAAGCGTTTGGGCAGGTTCCCACAATGTGTGCGATATGAGGTTTTCCCTGGTTTCTCTGAGTCTGACATGTGCGGTTTTATAATCCCACATTGGAGGTAAAATGGATCCATTATTGTTGTTCATACCAATAGTGATCATCCTTTCGGTTTTGTCCGGTTATTTAGGTTGGGTACTTAACTCAAAAAGTGGAAGAAACAGTTTAACTATAGCTGAAGAAAAATCTAAACAGATAATAGCTGATGCTCAGAAAGACGCTAATAACCTAAAACGTGAAAAATTACTGGAAGTAAAAGATGAATGGTATAAAAAGAAGGTAGAATTTGACGGCGAGGTAAATCAAAAGCGCCAGAAAATTTCTGCTTTAGAAAAACAACTTATTACGCGTGAAGAGAATATCGAAAAGAAATTCGATGTTTTTATTAAAAAAGAAAAGGAAAACAAACAATTTGAAAAAGAGATACTAGAATTAAAAAAGACAATTGACACAAAATTACTTGAAATTCAGAAAATAGAGGCAGAACAGAACGAGAAATTAGAGAAGATTTCAGGACTTTCATCTGATGAAGCAAAAAGAATGCTAATGGAAAATATGGTTAATCAGGCAAAGACTGATATTAATCATGTTGTTAAGGAAATGTATGATAAGGCAAAGTTAGAGGCCAAAAAAGAAGCACAGAAAGTAATAGTACAGGCAATACAGAGGACGGCAGCCGACCATTCTATTGAAACCACAGTTTCAGTCGTTCAGATTGTTAATGATGATATGAAAGGGAGGATCATCGGAAAGGAGGGGAGAAACATACGCGCATTTGAAGCAGCTACAGGAGTTGATGTAATTGTAGATGATACTCCGGAAGCGGTTATCTTATCCTCATTCGATCAGTTCAGGCGGGAAGTTGCAAGAGTTTCTCTTGAGCGCCTGATTACAGATGGTCGAATCCATCCAGCCAGAATTGAAGAAATTGTTGAGAAGGTAAAAGTTGAACTTGAAGAAGAAATGTTCAGGGATGGAGAAAATACAGTACTTCAACTTGGGCTTCACAATATGCACAAGGATCTTATAAAGCATATTGGAAAAATGAGATATCGCTCAAGCTATGGCCAGAATTTATTGCAGCACAGCATTGAAGTTGCATACCTGACAGGAATTATGGCGGCTGAACTTGGTCTTGATGTTAACCTTGCAAAGAGAGCCGGACTTCTGCATGATGTTGGAAAAACAGTAGAAAAAAATGTTGAAGGTCCACATGCCTTGATAGGATATGAAATTGCAAAGAAATATAAAGAACATCCGATTGTAGTTAATGCCGTTGGTTCTCATCATGATGATATTGAGATGGAACATCCGATATCACCATTAGTCCAGGCAGCTGATGCAATAAGCGGAGCGCGCCCCGGCGCAAGAAGAGAACCGCTGGAAGGTTATGTTAAAAGACTCGAGACTCTTGAGGCATTGGCTAAATCATTTGAAGGTGTTGCCAAAACATATGCTATCCAGGCAGGAAGAGAAATCAGAGTTGTTGTTGAACAAGATAAAATAGATGACGTGGTAGCCGAAAAACTTTCACATGATATTGCAGCTAAAATTGAAAATGAGATGGAATATCCCGGACAGGTAAAGGTTACAGTTATTCGTGAAGTCAGAAAAATAAGTTACGCTAAATAAATTGGAAGCACAGAAAAAAATAAGAGTTGGTATAACCGGAGGCATTGGATCAGGGAAATCTGTTTTCTGCAATGCACTAAAGGAAAAAGGTTACACTGTCATTTCTGCCGATAAGATAGCCAGTGAAATTCTGGAGAATGATCCGGATGTTAAAGAGTTGATCATTACCGAATTCGGGGCTGGTTCTTATGTAAATAATAAACCGGATAGAAAATACCTTGCAGCAAAGGTATTTTCTGATCCCGGTAATGTTGAGCTTATAAATGCAATTCTTCATCCTCCGACAATCGAAAAGATAGAATCCCGCATGAAGTCTGAGCTTCAGAAATTGAATATTATTTTTGTTGAAGCTGCCCTTATTTACGAAGCAGGAATGGAGGAAATATTCGATTATGTAGTTCTCATAACTGCTGAAGAGGAAATCAGGCGGAAAAGGAAAGCTGCTCAGGGGATAACGGAGGAAGATTTTAACCGACGTCTTGAACATCAAATACCGGACACGGAAAAATCTAAACTGGCAGACTTCATTTTCATTAACAATGGTGATATAAAAGACCTCTCAAAAAAAGCCGACTTACTATTGAAATTGATCATTTAACGTTCCTTTCATTTATTCCAAAATTGAAAAAGATATTATTACTAATATTCTACTTCTCCTATTTTAGCTTCTCTCAGGTAAAACCAATTCCTACAGATACGTCTTTTGCATTATTCTCAACTATGGTGAAAGTTTATAAAGACTTTCCTGATGCTAAACTTGTTGTTCCAGAAATCCAGAAAAGTGTTGTTGAGGAAAAGGATTTAGTTTATGCATCCTATGGGGGAAGGAAAATGCACCTCGATATATATTTACCAGGGCCAAAAAGCTTACTTGATGGGCAATTATTTTTCCCGGTTGTAATTATGATTCATGGCGGAGGATGGCGGTCAGGTTTTCGGGATATGGAAAAGCCGATGGCATTATTTCTTGCTTCAAATGGATATGCGGCGGTAACTGTTGAATACCGGTTATCCGGTGAAGAAAAATATCCTGCCTCAATAAATGATATTCAGGCTGCTATTAAATGGTTAAAGGCTCATTATAGAAAATATAAAATCGACAAAAAGAAAATTGCATTATACGGCTGCTCATCAGGAGGACAGATAGCCGCATTACTTGGAACCAATAATTGGGTGCACAAGTATGAGAAAGGAAACAATAAAATGATTTTAGATAAAGTACAGGGGGTAATAGACATTGACGGTGTACTTAATATGACTGATCCAAACGAGAGCGGCAAAGATAAAGATCCGTCAAACCCTTCTTCAGGTAAAAGGTGGTTTGGATATTCTTATGATGAAAAGCCTGAACTTTGGAAGGAAGCCTCTGCAATTAATTACATAAATGGGAATAGTGCAAGTTATTGTTTTATAAACAGTTCATTGCTACGTTTTCATGCGGGACGTGATTCAGTAATAAATCAGCTAAATAGAAACAGTATTTATTCAGAAGTTCATACAATTGCCAATACACCCCATACATTCTGGTTATTTCATCCATGGTTTGAAGAAACCGGCTATCATATTGTCACCTTCCTAAATAAAATATTCAAAGTAAATTTCTCCAGATAATCCTTTCCCTCAAATATAGTTGACTGCCAGTAGTTGGGAAGTGGTTTCTTGAACATGACAAAACTACTCTCATTTGATAGAACTATTTGCTAACTGTTAATCATTCCTTTGAGATTATATTCTATAAAATGATGAGAAACAAGGAGTTTCAAATAGGAGCGGATTACTCCTATTTGGTATATTATTTGATAATACAGATACAAATATTATAATAGGTTCTGTAATATGCAGTTATCAATGACCGGGGAATATGCTTTAAGAGCCATGCTTTTTATCTGCTCATCACCATTCGGAGCTACTTTCCAAATTTCGGAAATTGCTGAAAAGAATGATATACCAGAAAACTTCCTAAGAAAGATTATACCTCTCCTGAAAAAAGGAAACATACTGAACAGTCAGCGGGGAAATGGAGGGGGAATATCATTAATGAAAAAAGCTGAATACATTACACCTCTGGAAATAATTGAAATTGTGGAAGGACCTATAGCATTGAATAAATGTTTGATTTCCGATAAGTTTTGTTCCCGTGACGGATACTGTTCTTTTCATGCACTTTGGTCTGAAACTCAGCAGCAATTAAAAAAAATGCTTTCTGACATTAACATGCTGAAGTTAGCTGAAAAGAACACTGAAAATTATATGAAGTTTAATATTGTCTTGAACTAACTCATAATTATTAATAAATTAAATAATCTTCAATAAAAAAGGAGTAAAATAATGGATGCAGTATTGTTAGCCCGCATACAATTTGCGATGACGATAGGATTTCATTTTCTCTTTCCCCCGCTTTCAATAGGATTGGGGTGGATGATTTGCATGTCAGAATATTTCGGAAGAAAGAACAAGGATTACAAGATAATCGGTTATTTCTTCGGAAAAGTGCTGGGTCTTATTTTTGCTGTAGGAGTAGCAACCGGTGTAGTTATGGAATTTCAGTTTGGTACTAACTGGTCAGAATATTCCAAATTTGTGGGAGATATATTTGGTGCTCCACTTGCGGCAGAAGGGGTTTTTGCTTTCTTTCTGGAATCAACATTTCTTGGTTTATATATATTCGGAAGAAATAAAGTATCTCCGGGAGTTCATCGTTTTTCTTCATTAATGGTAGCAGTCGGAGCTACAATATCAGCTTTCTGGATAATAGTTGCCAATTCATGGCAGCAGACACCTGCGGGTTTTATTATTCAGAATAACAGGGCTGAACTGACAGATTTCTGGGCTGCAGTTTTTAACCCTTCTACGCTTGTGAGATTTTTCCATACAGTAGATGCAGCTTTAATTTCCGGAGCATTCCTTTGGGGAGGAATTGCTGCTTATATGATATTAAAAAATAAACAAGTTGAGATTGCAAAGGTTGCATTGAAATTTGCAGTTATATTCGGACTTGTTGCTTCGCTGCTTCAAGTTTACCCATTTGGTCATGAGCACGGAAGACAACTTGCAAGAACACAGCCGGAAAAGTTCGCGGCTATTATGGGGCTTTATACAACACAGTCTGATGCACCAATGGAAATATTCGCATTTCCAACAGACAGACCTCCGGAGCTCAAGGCAAAGATTGAAATTCCAGGTATGCTCAGCTGGCTTGCATTGGGGGATGCGCATGCTACTTTAAAAGGAATCAATGAATTTCCAAGAGAGGATCTACCTCCGTTATTCCTGACATTTGTTTCATACCATAATATGGTAATACTTGGAATGTATTTTATTTTAATATTGGCTATTGCTGCTTTTAAAATCTACAAGAAAACATTGTGGGAAAGCAAAAAGCTGTTGAAGATACTTTTCTGGTCAATTCCTTTACCCCTTGCAGCCTGCCAGCTTGGCTGGATTGCAACAGAGGTTGGAAGGCAGCCATGGATAGTATATCACCTTATGCGGACAAAGGATGCTGTTTCTGTTTCAGTTGGAGCAGGTGAAATATTATTCTCTATTTTCCTTTTTGGAGCGATATATATTCTTCTATTTTCAGTACTATTTGTACTGCTAAAGAAGAAAGTAAATAACGGATTTGATTTATTATCAGAGGAGGGAATATAATGGACCTCAATATAATATGGTTTTTGTTAGTTGGTGTACTCATAATAGGGTATGCTATACTTGACGGCTTTGATCTTGGAGTCGGTATGATTCATCTGTTCACAAAAGATGAGAATGAAAAAAGAGTTAACCTTAATGCAATAGGTCCTGTGTGGGATGGAAATGAAGTGTGGCTGCTTACAGGCGGCGGAGCTTTATTTGCGGCATTCCCGATAGTTTACGCAACAGTATTCAGCGGATTCTATCTTGCATTTATGCTTTTACTAACTGCATTAATCTTCAGGGCTGTTTCTTTTGAATTTCGAAAATACTCTGAGGTGAGGAATAAAAAATACTGGGACTTTGCTTTCGGTATAGGATCATTGCTTCCAGCATTACTTTTTGGAGTCGCAATAGGAAATATTCTACGAGGTCTTCCAATAGATTCGAAGGGAGCCTACCTGGGGACATTTTTAGAATTGCTTAACCCTTATGCCATTGTGGTAGGATTAGTAAGTCTTACAATGTTTTTAATGCACGGGGCAATATACTTGACGCTAAAAAGTGAAGGTAAACAGAAAGAAAAAATGGTTAAGGTTGCAAACAATGCATGGATTGCGTTTATTCTTTTATATCTTCTGGCGACATTGATGACATTCTTTTACGGTCATTATCTGTTTGTATCGTTATTTAGTAACCCCATTTTCTGGATATTGCTGGTACTTTTATTTGTATCAATTATTTATATACCGATAGGATTAAAAACAGGAAAAGCAGGTTATACTTTTACCGCATCCTCATTAACGATTGCATTAATGATTCTACTTATGGCGCTGAGTCTTTTCCCGAGACTTGTACCTTCAAGTATTGATTTGAGCTATAGTCTTACAATTTATAATGCATCTTCGACACACAGGACATTATTAACGATGTTGATAATAGCATTAATCGGAGTTCCAATTGTAATCGGATATACTATCTGGATGTACAGGATATTCAGAGGAAAGGTTGTTATAGGAAAGGATAGTTATGTTTAGCACTGTTTAGTATAGTACTAAGTAAATTAAGCACTCATAAGAATGCAGGTAAAGGATGATTGAAAAATCCTTCCCTGCATTTTTTATTTTACTAATCTAAGGGGGGAGCACTTTCCGGGGAATCAAATCAAAGAAATATTATGCCATAAATGGCATAATAATTTTTAACTTTATTCCATTACCCAGTCCTGAAGGACTGGGCTAATATAATTTTTATTTTTTAGTTTATTAGCCCAGGCATTTATGCCTGGGATTATGGATAACTAATAATTGGGGTTATACGGGATTCATCCCCTTATAATTCCTGAAATATATTATTTTTATAATGCCATAAATGGCATAATTATTTTTAACTTTATTCCATTTACCCAGTCCTGAAGGACTGGGCTATTAAGTACTACATTGGAGGAGTATTTTCAGAGATTAAGATTAAAGAAATTTAATTGATTTATAACATCAGTAAGTATAAATTTGGTATGACATTTTAAAGGAGTTTTACATTGTCGTTCCTTAACAATCTAATAGTTTCTGCAGTACAATTAATGCCGAAACAGATAGTCGGGTATTTTTCAAGCAGATATATATCAGGGGAAAACATAGAAGATGCGATCAAGGTTACACGGGATTTAAACAACCAGGGGATTTACACAACGATAGATGTTCTAGGGGAATCAGTAAAGAACAGGGAAGAAGCTACAGTGTGTATGAACGAGGCACTAAATGTTCTTGAAACGATTTCAACGTTTGGTCTCAAAGCGAACCTTTCATTAAAGCCCACACAGATGGGACTTGCCATAGATGAGGAGTTCGGATATCAGCAGGTGCGCACGATATTACAGAGCGCAAAAGGGTACAAAATATTTGTACGGATAGATATGGAGGATTCTCCTTACACAGATGCAACATTTCGTTTGTTTAGAAAGTTGAAAGAAGAATTTGATAATGTGGGAGTTGTAGTCCAGGCTTATTTAAAGAGAACCTACGATGATGTAGTAGTTTTAAATAAGATTGGTACAAATTACAGATTATGCAAGGGTATTTATATAGAGCCGGCTTCAATTGCATATAAGGACAAAGAGCAGGTGAGAAAGAATTATGTGCAAGATCTGGAGGTTATTTTAAAGAACGGGAATTATGTTGGAATAGCCACACATGACGAATACCTTGTTAAAGAGGCGTACCGTTTAATAAAAGAGCTGAACATTCCGAAGGATAAATTTGAATTCCAGATGCTGCTGGGAGTCCGCGAGGAACTTAGAAACAAAATAAACAATGACGGATATAAAGTCAGAGTTTATGTTCCATTTGGAAAGCAATGGTATGCGTATTCTATACGGCGGCTTCAGGAGAATCCTCAGGTAGCCGGATACATTGTAAAGAATCTGTTTTCCGGTCGATGAATGTAATAGGTATAGAAAGCTCCTGTGATGAAACCTCAGTGGCGGTTATTTCAGATGGTAAATTAACTTCCAATTTAGTTGCATCACAGGATTTTCATGTTAAATACGGGGGAGTGGTTCCGGAACTTTCAAGCAGGGCACACTTGCAGATTGTTATGCCACTTGTTAAAGATGCGCTTGTGCAGTCTGGAATTACGCTTAAAGATATTGATGTAGTATGTGCCACAGCGGGTCCCGGACTGATAGGGGCGCTTCTTGTGGGGCTTACATTTGCAAAGGGGCTTGCTTACTCACTTAACAAACCATTTATACCAGTAAACCATATTGAAGGGCATATATTTTCCGGATTCCTGATGGAAGAAAAGCCGGAATTTCCATATCTGGCGGTAGTAGTTTCAGGCGGGCATACTTTGCTACTGGTAGTAAAAAGTTTCACGGAAATTCAGAAGCTCGGGTCAACTGTTGATGATGCAGCAGGAGAGGCATTTGATAAAGTGGCAAAGATGATTGGTCTGGGATATCCGGGCGGACCTAAAATACAGAAAGCAGCAGAATCGGGAAACAGGGAGAAGATCAATTTTCCGGTTGCTGATCTTTCTAATCCTTATAACTTTTCCTTCAGCGGTTTAAAGACATCAGTACTTCGATACATTCAAAAGAATTATCCGGATAAAAACATACCGGAAGAGGAAAAGAATAATATTGCGGCGTCATTTCAGTATGCAGTAATAAGAGCGCTGACAAGAAATGCAGAAAGAGCATTAAAGAATTATGAAATAAAATCATTATCGCTTGTCGGTGGGGTAGCTGCTAACAAGCCGCTTGGAGAATCACTGACTGCGCTGGCGGCAAAGTATAATAAAAAGATAATAATTCCCGATATGCAGTACTGCGGAGATAATGCTGCTATGATAACATTCCGGGGGATGAAGTTATATGAAAGCGGACTGCGGTTCGGGCTTGATTATAAGCCATTTCCCGGAATACCTGAAAATCATTTCTCAGAATAAAAAGTTTATACCGGATGACTGATAAAATTAGAATGGGATCATTATTGACAAAAAAAGAATTAGTGATAATAGCTTTATTCTTTTTAGTTCTACTGGGGCTGATGTATAAAACATTTTATACGCGTCATTATTTTAAGATGAAAGCAACGGTGACATTTGAAGTTAAGAAGGGGGAGTCGTTTTCAGAGATAACGAACCGGTTATATACATTAGGCATAATTCCGGGGAAAACAGGATTTAAGATTGCGGGGTATCTTTACAGTGCAGAGAGAAAGATAAGACCGGCAAGATTTTATATACAGAACGGCTTAAGCTATCTTGATCTTTTAGAATATTTAATAAACGGCGAAGCAGATTATCTTAAGCCGGTGATATTATTCGCGGGATCTTCCACAAAATTCTATGCGATGCGTTTAATGAATGAGGTTAATATTGATTCCGTTTCATTCTTAAAAGCGGTCAGTAATAAAAGGCTGCTTGATTCATTAGGGGTGCATGAAACTTCATTTGAAGGATATCTTCTTCCGCAGGAATATGATATTTATGATCACAGTTCACCGGA
>Ga0182027_10009642_pt1 | contig 13830 bp, 14 predicted proteins | sample 712E1DmetaG_FD_121300 | JGI IMG/M metagenome (GOLD analysis project Ga0182027, IMG submission 121300) | Permafrost microbial communities from Stordalen Mire, Sweden - 712E1D metaG (Illumina Assembly) | ecosystem: Environmental > Terrestrial > Soil > Wetlands > Permafrost | place: Sweden...
GAAATCGGGCGGCATATCCGTTCGGCGTTGGAGGATTTGTTTAAGCAACATAAGAAAATGCTGCAAAGTAAATTCGGAAACATGATGCAATAATTTTTCTACTAAATACGAAAGAGAGCTAAATACTAAACTCGTAGATTTCGTATTTCGTTCCTTTTAGTATTTAGTAGAAAGAGCCATGAGGTTATGCTAAAACCAAAATACTATTTAATAATCGCGCTAGCTTTACTTTTCCCTCAAATCGGGATGGCTCTTAATATGCCGACGAGCGGCAATGATTTGGCAAGCATGGCGGGCTTAAGCGCCCAGGCGTATATAGTGCAGGACGTAAAAACCGGGCAAGTGCTTATTGATAAAAATGCCGACATGCCCTGGACGCCGGCATCATTAACAAAATTGGTCACGGCCTTGGTGGTTTTGGACGCCAAAGTCAAGCTGACAAAAACAGTCGCCATAACCGCACAGGACCAGACTTTGGGGGGATGCACTTCCGGCGGCGCCTGCATTAAGGCCAAGCCCGGCGTAAAATTCACGGTAGACGGGCTTTTCCACGCGGCATTAATCCCTTCGGCCAACAACGCGGCCAGCGCCCTGGCCAGAAGCACCGGGCTTTCCCTGGATCAATTCGTGGCGCAAATGAATCTGGAAGCTGCCGGCTTGGGCGCCACAGGCAGCCATTTTAACGAGCCTACTGGCATGGATCCGCAAAACCAAATTACCGCGGCCGATTATGCAAAAATCACTGCCGCGGCTTTTTCCAATGCTTATTTAAGGAAAATTTCCGGCTTAAGCAGTTATGCGTTGCGCTCAATCAACAATTTTAGGTATAATCAAACTATAAAAAATACCGACAAGCTTTTAACGGATTCCGGCGTGCAGATTTTGGGCGCCAAAACGGGATATCTGGACGAAGCCAAATACAACTTCGCTTCTTTGATAAAATACAACGGGCAGGAATTGGCGGTCGTGGTTTTGGGCGAAGACCATTTATATACGGCTTTTGATGAAACCAAGCTTTTGGCGGATTTAGCCGCGCAGGCGCAAATGCTGGCCTTAATCAATCCTTTTGGGATGGTGTTTGGCACAAGCACTATGGCGAGTTCAAATTAATGAAAAATATAAAAAAAATTATTTGGGTAATTTTAACAATTTTGGTTGCAGTATTTGTTATATACTTTTTGTTTCGGCCAAGGATTTTCAGCGGCACTTTTAGCGGTATGGTTTATGATTGCCAGACAGGTGAGTTAATATCGGGTGCCCGTGTTCAAATAAGTCAATCTGGAGGCTTATTGGATATAGACAGTGGTCGTCATTATGAAGGACAAACGGATAAATTCGGAAATTTTTCTATTAAATATCTTGGTGGCGCGGGCATGGTTACTGTTACGAAATTTGATGATAATTATTTAACAACCCAGGGCACTTTTCTTGGTGGAAAAACAAAAATTGGCCTTATGAAACAAGGATTGGGTGACTTAGTGAAAGGTGAGTATATAATTCCCCAATGTAGAAAATATTCAGAGTGCCATGAACAAAAGGTAGTCAATGGCGTTACAGAAGATAATATTACATGTTCACAAATCTTGCCACAAGAGTGAATAAATTTTGAATTATTAATTACACATTATGAAAAAAATTATTACCATCATAATAGTTGTGCTAATTGTTCTGGGTTTTGGCTACTTTCTTTTTAAAATTTCTCCCCAGCAAACCCAGCAGTCAACTTCTACCGGCTACAACGCCGCGCTGGACACTTCCGCCGCCAAAACAATTTCCACCCCTCCGGCGTTTGATCCAAGTAGGGATCGTTTCCAGGGCTCAGCTTCCGCCAAGAATGTTTTTATAGAATACGCCGACTACGAGTGCCCGTCCTGCGCCGTTTATTCGGATATGCTTAAACAGGTGCCCAGTGTATTTAAGGACACGGTGTTCGTGTTCCGCTATTTTCCTTTAACGCAAATCCATCCCAATACCGTGGAATCCGCTTTGGCCGCCGAGGCCGCCGGGGCGCAGGGCAAGTATTGGGAAATGCACGACATTTTGTTTAAAAACCAGGCCGACTGGGAAGGGCTGCAGGATCCGCTGAATACTTTTGCCGGGTATGCGCAAAGCGTTGGCGTTGCCAACATTGACCAGTTTAAGAGCGACATAACCGGCAAAAAATATTTGCCGAAAGTACAAACCGACAGTAATCAGGCTTTGGGTTTGAATCTGCCGGGCACCCCCAGTTTCTTTTTTAACGGTCACACTTTGACTAATGCCGATGTCGCCGGAATGGAAAAGCAAGCGCAAAGTTATTACGTAAAATAAGATAACCACCTGTGTCCATCCCGGAATTTTTTGCGATTTAGGATATTATCAGTCGCAAAAAATATCCGGGATCCAGACACAAACTCGTTACTGGACCCCGGATATTTTTCAGACGATGATTATCCCGGGACTGAAAAATTCCGGGGTAGAAGCGCTAATTTATGACTTATAAAAAATTCGCGATTGATTTAGCCAAGCAGGCGGGAAAAATTATGCGGGCGAATTTTGCTTTGGCGATGGAAAGAAAATGGAAAAAAGACGGCTCCCCGGTTACCGAAACGGATTTAAAAATCAACAAATTGGTAATCGCACGGGTAAAAAAGTATTTTTCCGGTCACGGGGTTTTGGGTGAAGAGGAAAGTTATCATAGCGAAGGCAAAGAATATTTGTGGGTCTGTGATCCGGTGGACGGCACGGTACCGTTTTCCCACGGCATCCCGACTTTCGCTTTTTCCCTGGCTTTGGTCAAAAACGGCAAGCCAATATTGGGCGTAATTTACGACGCCGCTTTGGATCATTTGTATGTTGCCGAAGCAGGCAAGGGCGCCCATATGAACGGGCGGAAAATTAAGGTCAATAAATCAGGCTTAAAAAATTCCGTGGCTTTCTGGGATCAAAAGACGGTAAGCCATTTAGTTTTAAGGTATCCAAAAGTTTTTTGGCTGAATCTCTATTCAATTTGTTATGAAGCAATTACGGTGGCCGCCGGCCACACAGTCGCGGCTTTTTATGACTATAGTTATGCCCATGATATTGCGGCAATAAAAGTTATTGTGGAAGAGGCCGGAGGAAAAGTAACCGACAAATTCGGCAAAGAGCAACGCTACGACGGGAGAATTAACGGCGCGCTAATAAGTAACGGCGTGGTGCACGAAGATTTATTGAAAATGATCAAGAAGTACCACAAATGGCAGTAAGATTCCGGTTTTAAGTGTTATTGCGGCAGCCCTTTTTTGATATAATCAGCAAACTAAAAACCCCGCAAAAAAGCAGGGGTTTTTATTATAGGAAATTTATGCCGCGGCTTCCATTTTCCCGTCTTGCATTTGGCTCTCGTTTTTATAACGGATAAATGTATTAATATAATTAATGCGTTTCGGCATTTTACCGTCCCGGCCATTAAAATTTACTATAATCATATGGCCTTGGGAATCTGTCTCTCTTTTTGCCAACACAGTATATTTAATAATCCAGCCATGTAATTTATCTTTCTGGATGGCAGGGCTGTCGATTTTTACTTCTAGCCAGGTGCCGGACACGTCCTTCATCCAAAGCCGTCCTTTTAAGCTAAATTTATTTTCTATACTGCTAATTATCTTTTGTCTGGTTAGGCTGTCCGTTATATTATTTAAAACCCCATTTATGGTATCCGTATCCAGGTTTACCTCTTTGGCCAAGGCTTGCTCAAGTTCCCGGATAGTTTGCTCCCTTTTTTTATTGTCTAGATCCGGGTTGTCAAGACTCTTGGCATCTTGCCACAATCTTTCTTTTCCTTGGCCGCCGCTTTCACTTTGGTGATATTGATCTATTCTTTTAACTTCATTCATATGTATCTGGTTTGGTTTAAATATAACAAACCTTGGTAAAAAATCAAGTATTGGATTTATCGGATGGCATTTGGTATAATCAACAGGATGAAAAAAGATCTTGCGAAGAAAAAAAAGGCGCTGGTTGCGCTGTCAGGCGGAATAGACAGCGCGGTTTCGGCGTATCTTTTATTAAAACAGGGCTACGAAGTTGAGGCCGCATTTATGAAAAACTGGTCTTCCACGGCAGGCTTGTTAAAAAACGAATGCCCGTGGCTTGTTGACCGCCAGGATGCTTTGCGCGTGGCCGCGTTTTTGCGCATTCCGTTGCGCACGTTGGATTTTGAAAAACAATACCAAAAAACCGTAATGAAGTATTTTTTTGACGAATACAAAAAAGGCCGCACGCCGAATCCGGACGTAATGTGCAATAAAGAAATCAAATTTAAATTATTGTATAATTGGGCAATGAAAAACGGGTTTGATTATCTGGCTACGGGGCATTATGCGCGCATCCTTCCCCGGCGTCATTCCGAGCGAGTGCATCCGAGCGAGGAATCTCAACATAGTTTAAAAGATCCTTCGTCCGCTAAGTTTATCAAAGAACGGACTCAGGATGACGCCGCTGGGTGGAGTTTGCTTCGTAGCGCCGACGAATTTAAAGACCAAACCTACTTTATCTACAACATCAAAACCGAACAATTGCCTCATCTGCTTTTTCCAATCGGCGGGATGAAAAAGCCGGCTGTCCGGGCGCTTGCGCGAAAAATCGGTTTGCCGAACGCCGAGAAAAAAGAAAGCATGGGACTTTGTTTTGTGGGCAAAATCAGGCTGAAAGATTTTTTGGAGCAAAGACTGACTCCTCGGCCTGGTCCGATTGTTTTACTATCTGCCGAGGAGTCATCCCGGAATTTTTCGCGTGTTAGTTCATCATCAGCCGCGAAAAATATCCGGGATCCAGGAATAAGCAACAATCTGGATCCCGGCTCTCGGTTTGCTACTTCGGCCGGGATGACAGGGAATGTTATTGGCCAACATCAAGGCCTGTTCAATTACACCATCGGCCAGCGTCAAGGTGTTGCAGTTGGCGGCAGCGGCCCGTATTATGTGGTGAAAAAAGATTTAAAAAGCAACACGCTTTATGTTACAAATAATCCGGACGACAAAGCGTTGCTCACGAAAGAAGTGCAGTTGCATAGCGTGAATTGGATTGGGGAGGGAGGGCTAAGGGCTAAGGGTGTAGGGCTAAGTCAAAAAGACTTAGCGCTTAGCCCTATAACCTACCACCTATCTGGACGTTTTCGCCATCAGGGCGAGCTAGTACCGCTAACAATCAAGCCAACCGGAAAAAATCATTATCGCATAGTTTTCAACAAACCTCAAAAAGCCGTTGCCTCGGGGCAAAGTTTGGTTTTGTATAAAGGTAAAGAGTGCCTGGGTGGGGGAGTGATAGGGTAATTGACAATATTGACATGAATGACAAAATTGGGCAAGATTTAAAAATCAATTTATCAGATATCCCATTCGGCAGTTTGGAGGCTTTTAATGTTTTGGTGGAAATTCCGATGGGCAGCAATTTAAAATATGAATACGATGAAAAATCGGATAGCTTAAAACTGGACTTTGTTTTTAAAGATTTAGTTTTTCCTTTTAATTACGGTTTTATTCCCCATACTTTAGGCGGGGATAACGATTCGTTGGATGCAATGGTGCTGTCGGCCAAGTCCTTTGGGGTTGGTGAAGTTGTAAAATGTAAAGCTGTGGGCGTTTTAAAAGTTATTGACCGCGGCGAGGTTGATGACAAAATTATAGCAGTTGCTTTAAACGGTGAACTCGCGGCAAAATATCAGGACATCCAAGACCTCCCGCCCCGGTCTTTGGAAAAATGGACGGAATTTTACCGCCAGGTCGGCATCCAGAAAAACAAATCTATGGAAGCAAAAGAAATACAAAACAAACAAGCGGCGCTGGAAGAGATAAAAAAGGCATTGATTATGTAATTGTGTTATTTAAACAAAGAGACTCTTTGCGCAACGCAAAGAGTCTCTTTGTTTGTATTGATATTTAAGGTTTCAGAAATTTTACCAGCAATAACGCGACAATATTTATAATCTTTATCATGGGGTTTATGGCCGGCCCGGCGGTGTCTTTATAAGGATCGCCGACGGTGTCGCCGGTAACCGCCGCTTTATGGGCATCGCTTCCTTTGCCGCCAAAGTGGCCTTCTTCAATATATTTCTTGGCATTATCCCAGGCCGCGCCGCCCGTGGTCATGGAAATGCCCACAAACACGCCGGTAATAATCGTACCCACAAGCATCCCGCCCAAAGCGGCCGCACCAAGAACCAGCCCGACTAAAATTGGCATTACAACCGGGATAAGCGCGGGAATAATCATTTCTTTAATGGCGGCTTTGGTAACAATGTCCACGGCGCGGGAATAATCCGGTTTGGCTTCACCTGTCATTATGCCTTTAATTTCGCGGAACTGTCTGCGCACTTCTTCCACCACGGCTTTAGCCGCGTTGCCCACGGCGGACATCGCAATTGAAGCGAACAAATAGGGGAGCAATCCACCAATTAACAAGCCGACCAATACCCGGCTGTTGGATAAATCAAACACGGTAGAAATACCGTTTGCGGAAAGCTGTTGGGTGTAAGCGGCAAATAACACCATGGCGGCAAGTCCTGCGCTGGCAATGGCGTAGCCTTTGGTTACGGCCTTTGTAGTGTTTCCTACGGCATCTAGCGGGTCAGTAACATCGCGCACGCTCTGGTCCAGTCCGGCCATTTCGGCAATGCCACCGGCGTTATCGGTAATCGGGCCAAAGGCATCAATCGCAACTACAATTCCGGTCAGCGATAACATGCTCATAACAGTTAATGCGATGCCGTAAAGTCCGGCTAAATGGTATGAAAATAAAATTGCGCAGACTATCACAAAAACCGGAGCGGCAGTTGATTGCATGCCGACCGCAAGGCCTTTTATAATGTTGGTGCCGTGCCCGGTGGTGGAGGCCGCGGCAATATCTTTGACCGGTTTAAAAGATTTGGAAGTGTAATATTCGGTAATTATGGTAATCAATCCTGTGACGGCCAAACCGATTAACGCGCAGTAAAAAAGATTGCTTACGGAATAAGTGCCGTTGTCCGCCATAATTTTTTGGGTAATTGGCCAAAAAGCAACGGCGCTTAAAATTCCGGTTACGGCAAAGCCTTTGTACATGGCGCCCATAATATTTTTGCTTTTGCCGAGGCGGACAAACCAAGTGCCAACAATGGTGGTGATAATGGAAACGGCGCCAATGATCAGCGGAAAAATTATGGCATTGGTGTAGCCGGGGAAAAGCGCGGAGCCAAGTAGTATAACCGCCACGGCGGAAACCACGTAAGTTTCAAACAAGTCCGCGGCCATGCCGGCACAATCGCCGACGTTATCGCCGACGTTGTCGGCTATTACGCCCGGGTTGCGAGGATCGTCTTCCGGAATGCCGGCTTCAACTTTGCCGACCATATCGGTTCCCACGTCCGCGCCTTTGGTAAAAATGCCGCCGCCCAAACGGGCAAAGACGGAAATCAAACTGGCGCCAAAGGCCAAACCGGCCAATGCGGAAAGGTCAAAGCCTCCGCCGCCTACGCATTGGTTGGCATCGCCTAAATTAATGCATGGGCCGCCGGCGGTTTTGGTGGCCAGCAAAAAGCCGGTCACCGCGAGCAAGCCTAAGCCCACCACAAATAATCCGGTTACGCTGCCGCCTTCAAAAGCCAAAGAGAGTGCGGAGCCTAAGCCTTTTTTGGCGGCTTCGGCGGTGCGCACGTTGGCTCTTACGGAAACGTTCATTCCCACAAAACCGGCAACCGCGGAAAGCACCGCGCCCAAGACAAAGCCTTCCATAGTGTGCGCGGAAAAATGCGCCAGCCACATCAAAATTAAAATTACTATGGCCACCAGTCCGACGGTTTTATATTGCCGTGATAAATACGCCTTGGCGCCGTCCTGGATGGCCTTGGCTATTTCCAGCATTTTTCCCTGGCCTTGCGGCTTTTTGAGGACTTTAAAAATTAAAAACACGCCATACAGAAGGGCTAAAACCGCCGCTCCCAAGGCGTAAAACAGGTACGTGTTCTCTGTCATAGGGATAGTCAAAGTTAATAATATCTTGTATAATTATAGGGCAAAAATTTAAAAAGTCAAAGGGTTAAAAGATATTTGTTTGATATTTTATCCCTCCCCTTATTTTAAGGGGAGGCTAGGAGGGGATATTATTTAAGAGTAAATATCACCCCCTGACCCCCTCTTATGAATAAGAGGGGGAACGCACACCGCAATTGTTATAATATTTTATTTATGTTCAAACTCAACAACCCCCGTTCATATACTTTAGTAACCGGAGTTATTTTATTTCTTGTGGGATTTTGCGGCTTTGCTTTTCCCAATACTGTCAGCCTGCCGGGCGGCTATCTGTTTGCCGCCTTGGTTTTGGGGTTTTGGGGGATAATAGTTGGCATAAACAAAAAGCAATAATTGATCTAAAAACAGGGGACACCTCTGGAAGAGGTGTCCCCTGTTTATTGTGTAATTATTTTAGATCAATTTTGGAATTTTACCGAGTGTACCAAAGCGTTGAAATCCGGCACGAGGCTCATAGAAAGCCCAACATCAAAAGTATAGAATAAATTGTTCGCTTTAATTCCATACAGCGCGTTGCCGGCATTAAGGGCCGTCTGGCCGCCAATGGTTTCGGTTTTTGTAGGCACTCCGTCCATAATATAAAATTCTGTGGGGCTGATGTAAATTTTAATATTGTAATATTTTAATCCCGGGTCTACCTGCAAAACCGTAAAGCCGTTTTTTACCACGGCCGGCAAGACCTTCCAGTCCGGTTTATACAAAAAGCTTAACTGCTCCTGCGTATCGCTGTATGTTTTCCATCCTGTAGTGTCCACCGGGGGAACAGGCGCTAAAGCGGAAAGCACTTGCGCGGAAGCGTGTGTGGCTGCCGTATTTGTATTGCCGGAAGTGCTTGAATTAGAAGTATGTCCTACCAAATTGGACCAAAGAATTAAACAGGCGTATGTGCCAAAGACGGCAACACAGAAAAGGGCGATAAAAGTTTTTGTTTGTGGGGAGAGTTTTGACATTTTGTTCGCTTGTGTTAGTAACCAATCTAATTATACGATTTTGTAAAATCACCGTCAAATGCCATTGTGCTCTTGTGGCGTCATCCTGACCCCGGCCTTGAGCCGGGGGAAGGATCTCAACAAAGGATGGGATTCTTCGGCCTTTCAGGCCTTCAGAATGACGCCGAGTGGGTTGTTAATCATTTTGACGCGCCAAACAGCTTATCCAGCCCCGCGTTATTTCCGCAATAGTAAATATGGGAAGTTAAATTTACGCAATACCCGGGGTTTTTGCTGACATAGGAGTACTTAGGCAAAAACCAGTAAAGGAAAACGATAACAATAACGATAACAATATAAAACGCGATTTTTAGTGTTTTGAGCATTTGTTTCTGGAGCCAAATTTTATCATATTTATTATAGCATAAATGTAAGGAAGTTGAATAAACAAAATCCGCCCTTTGGCGGATGAATATTTTGGCTGCGACCGTGGGACAATGTTCGAACAGGGATAGCAAAAAACACAACGATCATTGAATATACTTAAACTGGATGTTTATGTTTATTAACTTCCTCGGTAATTAGAGCAATCAGGGCGGGATGGTAATGTTCCGTAACATGCTTTTGAAAATCCAATTTTTTTACAAACCATTCCGGATGGCTATTGCGATAACGGTCAGCAATTCTTTTTATTGTATATTGACGATCGACTCCTAATATTTTAGCCAATCTGTTACTCGTTTCAAAACCTGCTTCTGCTTTTTCTGGACGAGTCCCCACCTCTTTACTAATCAAAGCTACTAAATCCGGATGGTAATGTTCTGCTATAACATTGCCCTTTTTAACTACTCTTTGTGTAAACCATTCGGGATTACTAATTCGGTAAGAATTAGCATTTTTTTCAACAGTTATATAGGCAAGGCCTAATTTTCTAGCAAGACTATTACTCGTCTCAAAATCTATTTCAGCCTTTTCTGGGCGTGATTTAATTTTATTAGTTATTAAAGCAACCAAATCTGGGTGATAGTGCTCTGCCTTCCTACTTGGTGCATCTAATTTTTCAACAAAACACTCCGGGTGTTCACTACGAAAAGAATCGGCAATATCTTTTATAGTTTTTTGAGACACCCCCAACTTTTTAGCCAGACCACCATTCGTCTCAAAACCCTTTTCGGCTTTTTGCGGACGAGACTCAATTTGTTTGGTAATGATGGCTACCAAATTGGGGCGATAATACTCGAAAACACGCCCCTGGTGATTCAATTTTTCAACAAACCACTCCGGGTGTTCACTACGAAAAGAATCGGCAATATCTTTTATAATTTTATAACCTGTCCTTAATTTCTCTGACAGGCCTCCGTTTGTTTCGTCTCCCTCTTCCGCCAGTTCATAGTTTTGGGCATTAGAGGATTTTGCTTCGTGTTTTCTCTTGGGAGCAGAAGAATTAAATAGTAAAACATCCCTAAGCTCTATCTTCCACTTGTCAGGCTCTCCACTCCAGACCACAAAGGAGACCTGACCTTGTTCTGATTCTTTTTTAAGCTGTTCTTTAGTAAACGAAGCCCACTGGAGCGATTCTTCCGGGTTTGCGTTTTCAAGGTTGTGGATGACAAAAGTAGCGTTGCCTTCTTCGTTGTTTACAAACACGGCTTTTTTCAATCCCGGGATAACAAAAATTTTGTAGCTTAAAGACCTCATCATATTGGGAGTATTTTTGCCGTCCAAAATAAAGTAGTCCTGATTTAGTTCTCCTAAGAGATGAACCAAATATAAATCCCGCGGAATTACTTCTTTTCGTTCAATCCCTGTCCCACTGCCGGTAATTATCTCGCCTTTATCAGGAGGCAAAATAACCCTGCCTGTGTTTATATAATTTTCAGGTAATTTTATGTTCTTGTTTTGTATAAGCAGATATTCACAAAAACTTTTCACATCCAAAATCAATACGGGGGCTTTACCACGACCGAGTGGTTTATACCTTAAAAAATCTTTTGCGCCAATTAATTCAGCAACAGTTTCCAGCTTTACATTTTTTGATATTCTTTCCAGTTGTTGGCTGATCCTGCTTTTTAAATCCTCCAGTTGCCTTGGATCGTAAGGATAGTCTGTTTGCATAATTTTGAAATTACAACCTTTATGGGAACCAAAATTATTGGCTGGCCTTGTGGGACGATGTCCGAACGGATATACTTAAAAATACGAACTGTTATTGGCCAGTATTATCTGATTAAACCCACATCTTCCGGCCTCCAATAGCACCTACAACCATTGGGATTTTTACAATTCTTTATTTGGGCGTTGTTCATTACTAGCCTTATTTCTTCTGGGGTTTTGATGAAAAAAATTTTGTCTCGCCACTTTTGACATTCTTCGCAAATTTCAGCGTCTTCAGCGGTATATAATTTTAAACTTTGAACCCCGGTATTGACCCATACCCGTATATTATTTCTTTCAATATGCAACCAGTTTTGGTGCATCACTCGGTTGTCTGCCTGCTCCTTCTCTAGTAAATATTTTGCCCATTCAGTTTCAATTGTCTGCACGTCTTCTGCTCTAACCCACGCTGGTTCTTTATTTGGTCTAGTTCTGCAATAAATTATTTTACTACAATGTGGGCAAGCCTTTTTCCTAGTCGGCTTTGACAAGGCTCCGCCACAATAAGGACAGCTATACTTATCGTCTGTAATGAACATAGTTTAACTATTTCCAAATTGGGTCTAAAGATTTTTGGTTAGTTAGTTGGCCTAGGATAGTCTGACGAATATCATCAAGGTTATTAAGCCGTATTTAGTCGTTTCCGACCGGCTTGCTAGAAACGTCAATCTTACTTGATAAAATTTGAAATGACTTGGAGCAAAAACCCAATCAATAAAAATCCTATCCCCCAAAGCCCTATTTTTTTATCGGTATAAAAATATTTTTTAGTGTAGGGATTTCCGTCCCAATAACTAGTTGATTCTTTCTCAATACGCTCTTTAGACCTAATCATTCCAAAGCCTAAAATCAGACTCCCTAAAAGATTAAAAACTAAACCAATAATATTTAAATGCCCCATAAAATTTTTATAGACACTATTTTTTTCTTAAATGCCCATACTTGGTCATCAGCCAATCCAAAACAGCCATTTGGCTTTCAATTGTCCCTCGCCTGATTTGAGCCAATAGCTGAACAGTATCGGGTTTTGGCAATGAAGCATTTTGCAACCCCTCATTGCAATTAGTGCAAATGGCTTTCAGATTTGAGGGCTGGTCTGTGCCGCCTTTTGATTTATCAATTATGTGTCCCATTGTCAGGCGGATAGTTCTGCTTGGGTTAAAAGGGTCAGGGTCTCCTGCCGCCAAACCACAACTTTGGCAGGTAAAACCGTTTCTCTCAAACACAAATGCTCTGGTTTCTTTGGAAATTCCACGCGCAAAAGCCGGTCTCCTTTTATTCGTTTCTAAAAGATATTGGCCGGGTTTAAGATTTGACCTGTCCTTGTTGGATAAAATTTGGTAGCCTTGTTCATCACGCAACTCCCGGACGCGTCTTGCCCATTCGGCGGCCCAGCCGGAAGCTTTCTGAATTTGTTTTGAATTTACAATCTTTCCTAAATTGGCCAAAAAGAAATCCAAAATTCTTTGCTTTGACCCTTTCTTTTTTGTCGTTTTCATATTGTTTCAATTACTTTTTTAATTTGATAGCCAACAGCTTGAGCAACGGCAGGCGGAAAAGCATTTCCGATCTGCCTATAAGCTACTGTTTTACGGCCAGGGAAATACCAACTGTCAGGAAAACCTTGTATGCGGGCGGTCATCCGCACTGTAAGTCTTGGGAGTCCGTCAATGGGGAATTTAAGTTCCGGGGCTGAATCTGCTATGCCCAATCCATCAACTCCCAAATTTTTCCATTGCATCCTTGCACGTGTAGGACCCAAATCAGGACCTCCATGTTTTTTTGAACCGCCTACTAATGTTGGGCTAATTTGATTAGCTTTTTTTGCCCACTTGTTGGCTCCTATCCAGCCTTTTTCTGACATCAAATCAATTAAAGCTTCACCAACAGTTAGTTTATCAGGGTTAGGCTTCGGCCATTTGAACAGATTTTTTAAATGCTTCTTTATAGCAACAAGTATAAACCGCGGCCTTAATTGCGGCACTCCGAAGTCAGAAGCATTAAGTATCTGCCATTCAGACCAGTAACCCATTCCCAATAATTTTTCTTGGATATTTTGACGATAGCTTTGAAATTTTGAAGAAGCTAGGCCGCGGACATTTTCAAGCAATACCGCTTTCGGATTTGTTTGCTTAACTATTTTTAAAGCATAGGGAAATAAGTCTCTTTCGTCTTCCTGCCCAAGTTGTTTTCCGGCAATTGAAAATGGCGGGCAGGGCACACCACCAGCCACAAGGTCAACGCCTTCAAAACCTTTTGCGTCAAAATGTTTTAAATCATAATTTATTACATTGAGTTCGGGTCTGTTGTAAACCAAAGTTTTACAATATTCTTCCTCAATTTCAACCGCGCCAACACATTCAAAGCCAGCCTGTTCCAAGCCTAAAAATTGGCCTCCGCCACCGGCACATAATTCTAATACTGTCTTTTTCTTTTGTTTAGATTTAATTCCCATATTTTGATTTCTTTTAAGTTTTTTTATGCTAATATAATAGTATACATTCGTTCACCTATTGTCAATGTGGATAACTTTTGATGGGTATTAAATCTTTGAGTATTGACCTTATTATAGCATATTTCTTAAATTTAGAGCTGAATTAGTATTTTCCAGTCAAGAGATGATACCTCCGGCGGCGAACGCCGGAATTGAAATTAAGGTTTAAAATTTTTAAATAGCTTGGTTTTTTCTTTTTGCATTAGTTCGGCAAAATCGGTGCCGC
>Ga0182027_10009643_pt1 | contig 13830 bp, 10 predicted proteins | sample 712E1DmetaG_FD_121300 | JGI IMG/M metagenome (GOLD analysis project Ga0182027, IMG submission 121300) | Permafrost microbial communities from Stordalen Mire, Sweden - 712E1D metaG (Illumina Assembly) | ecosystem: Environmental > Terrestrial > Soil > Wetlands > Permafrost | place: Sweden...
AAGAGCCGCACATCGCCACTGGCGCCAAGAATGGCGCCGGCTGCGGCAAGCGCCGCGCCCAGGTTTGCCAGCGGGCCGGCCAGCGCCAAGGCAAACTGCCCGCCGCCGCGGTTGGCGTTTTCCTGGCTCTCGGGGTTGGCGTAGGCAAACAAGCCGCCGATCGGCAGCAGCAGAATGGCGCGCAACCGCAGTCCCATCCAGGCCGAAACCAGCAGCCGCGCCGTCTCGCGCACTGCAACAGCCGCTACCAGCAGGACAAACAGAGCCAGTCCACGGGGCCAGCCGTCTCCGCCGCTGATGGCGAAAAGCACCAGGACCAGCAACGGGAAGAAGATATGGACGCGCATCTCCACGCCCATCCATCGGCCCAGCGGAACTGACCAACCGCGCATGGTTCGATTGTAGAGGGTCGGGGCAAGCAGTTCACAATTCTTCGTCCGTAGTTCGCGGGCTTAGGGGTAGTGGCAGAGAGCCTGGGGCTGCGAGCCAAGAACTTGGAAGTGTGAACTCAGAACTGCGATCTCAGGACTATGAACTGCTTTATGCTCATAGTCGATGCGCATCATCGCCGGATCGTATCGCTCGCGCCCACTCAAAGCTCCGCCGGGGTTGAGCACGCGGCCCACCAGCGACCGCCTGCGCGAGACGCTCTTCAACGTGCTCGCGCCGCGCATTCAGGGCGCAGCATTCCTTGATTTGTACGCGGGCTCGGGCGCGGTGGGCATTGAGGCGCTCAGCCGCAGGGCCGCGCATGTCACCTTTGTCGAACGCGCCCCAGCGGCTCTCAAAGTGCTGCGAGGCAACCTGGAGCGCCTAGAGATCGGCAGCGATCTCAGCATCCATTCGGGCAGCGTGGGAGCGTTTCTGCGCTCCGCCGTCCAAGCTCGTCCAAAACCAGAACGCTACGAAGTGGTGTTTCTCGACCCTCCGTACGATGAGGAGCGGGAGTATACAGCCACATTGGGGCTGCTGGGCGGATCCGCTGCCGCGCTTCTTGCGCCCGGCGCGCTCGTCGTCGCGGAGCACGCGCGCAAGCAGGCGCTCGACGACCGGTACGGTAGCCTGAAACGCACGCGCCAGCTCAAACAGGGGGACGCCATTCTGAGCTTTTACGAAGCTAGTTCCGCATTGTCAGATGAATCGGCAACCAGCCTTCTGTAACGTTGCGTTGACGTGCCCCACCTTTTGCACCACCACCTGTGAGCGTGGTCACTTGCAACTCCATTGACAGCGGAGGAAAGTAAGAGAAAAATGGCAAGGCGAAGCAATTCGAGCCGTTTGAAGCGATGTACGGAGGAAACGTGAAGAACGCAGTAAGGATGCAAGCTTTGGGAGCATTGGTTTTATTGGGTGCGGGATTGTGGATAGCGGGCTGCAAATCGGCGCCCCCCTTAACGAAAGCACAGGCACTCACGCTGATTCAAGCCAAGTACGATTCCACTCCCGGCACGCCATTCACCATCTGGGTCGGCGACCCGGGCATGCAGCAAGGGGTCAAGGCGAAGTACTGGGTAGGGACTAAACGCTATCCAAACGGGTACTGGGCCGACTTTAACCTAACCCCCGACGGGAAAAAAGTGCTGAAACTGACCGCCGGCGGAGATGTGATCCAGTGGCGTCCTGACAAACCATTCGATTCGCGATATGCGATCACCATCGTGCCCCTGGTTGACAGTCACCTTAAGGCGCGCGATCTCGGCGATGTCCAGAGTCTGGGCGAAGACAAAACAGTGGCGTTCACTGAAGATGTGACTTTGGATGGACTGCCGGACGCGCTCAAAAACATGGCGCACAACCCCGGCAACACACTGAGCACGAAGCGCATGGCTACCTTTACGCTGGTCAATGGAGCTTGGAGCCTGAAATCGATCGAATAAGGCCAGTAGTCTCACGGACGGCATTGCATAAGCTGCGTGTAGGGCTCCGGGCGGCCGGAGCCCTACGCTTTTAGGACCAAACCCTGAAAGGGGCTATTGGGGCGGCGCGTTGCGCGGGACGGTGGGCGTTTCACCGCCCATCATTCCTGCAACGTTCACGCTGGTCGCGGCAAAGACGCCATTCTTCACGGCGCCCTCGACGCGTATGGTGTCACCCACCTGAATGTCGGCCAGGGTCACGGGGTCGCGGCGCTTGCGGAAGGTGGTATTTTCGTCGGCGACAACGGTGTGCGGGGCGTTGTCGAGCGTGCCGGAGAGGGTGATTTTTGTGCCGTCGATGGCCGTAACTTTACCGTGCAGCCAGGTTTTGCCGAAGTTGGCCTCCATCTCGCGCATCTGCTTCACGCGCTCGGGGTCAACCTGGGCAATCACCGTGGCGCCGACAGATTTGGCCGTAGCGTCGATATCGCCCATGACGCCGATGACGTCGCCCACTTTGATGTCAGAAGGCTGGAGCTGCTGCGGGGGATTGCCGGCGCCGTAGCCGCCACGCTGGCCGTAACCTCCGCCTCCGCCCTGGCCACCACCCCCGCCGCCAGGCCCGCGCATGCCGGCGCCCTGCTTGACGATGCGGGTGTTGGCGCTGAAATGGACGGTGTACACGTCGCCCGCGTCGGTTTTGATCGTGTAGTGGTCTGCCGCAACATCAGTCACGGTGCCCATCAGGCCGCGGCCCAGCATTCCCATTCCGCCGCCGCGGCCACCGCGCTGGCCATAGCCTCCGCCATTTCCCGAGCCGGAATTCTGACCTGAATTCTGGCCGGCCAGCGGCGGGGAGCCGGCATCCTGAGCAAAAGCTGCGGCAGCGAGAGCAACAGCAACGACGAACGCGGACAACAGGCGGGTCTTCATACTATCTCCTACGGCGGTTTCAGGGCACCTAAACTCATTTTGAGTGTCTTCAAGGTCGCTGCTCCCTGTCGGTCGCATCGACTTGGGTGTGCCGGCTTCGGGGTACAGTAGCCCTGGAACCGCTATTGGCGGCCCAAACACAGGCCTACCAGATAGACGCGAGAAGCCTCGCAAGAGACGACGGGGCGCGTAGCCTGCCGCATTGAGATTGAAATAAAGCCCTACCGGCTGGTTTCTTCAGCGAGAAGTTTCTTGAACCCGGGGTCGCCTCTCAGCGCCGCGAGCTCCCTGTCGGAAGCGATCTTCTCAGGCTCGATAAAGCCCTCGTTCATCGCGTTGCGGAGATACCCGAGAGCGCAGCTGTTTTGCCCGGTGCGCACACAGGCCAGCGCCATGTAATAGTACATCGCGCCGCTGTCGTGCACTGCGGTGGGCACTCCGACCGTCATGTAATCGTCTTCTGCAAAGATTCCGGGATCGAGGGCCAGTGCCTTCTTGTAAGCTTCCCAGGCCTCCCGATACTTCTTCTCTGCGATCAGATTCGCGCCGAAATTCTTCTAATAGATTGCGAAGTTCGGGTCTAGCCTAAGCGCCTTGCGGTACAAGCGGTCCGCTGTTCCGTAGTCCTTCAGCGCCTCTTTCAACGTGGCAAGGTTGTTCAGAACACGTGGATCGTTCGGGTTCAACCTGAGCGATTCGTTATAGCACCGGACCGCTTCATCCAGGTTGACCATCAACTCGTTAGCCATGCCCATCTTGTTCCAGATCTCCGCTGTCATACTCGGCGATTTCGCATAAGCCGCAATGGCCGCCTGGTAGCGGCCCTGCAAGAGCAAACTATCTCCCGTCTCAACCGGGGTCGGGTTGGGCCGACCGGTCGCGGAGCCAGAAGTTGAAGGCGGGTAAAGCAGGGCTTGCTGGCGAGCAGCGGTTGGAGCGTCCTGTGACAAGAGCGCACCCGCCGCCAGCGCCAGCACTGGCAGACAAAAATATCCTTTGAGCCTCAGCCTCTTCCCTCCTGGAACACGAATCGAAGGGGCGACTCGCAGTTCCAACCGTATTGTGCGTATGATGCGGCTAAACCACTAAACGGCTGCAAAAAACAGTAGACGGCTATGAAGAAAAAATAAAAATTGTGCTGCCGGCGGCGCCACCGCGTGATTTTAAAACTAATAAATGCTTTTAGCCTGGAATTATTGGCTGCGCTGTTCGGCAATCAACTGCTGGAAGGCGGGATTGCTGCGCAGGGTCGCAAACTCGCTGTCGGATGCGATTTTCTTGCGGGTGACAAATCCCTCATCCAGCGCCCTGCGAAGATACTCAAGAGCGCAGTCGGTGTAGCCAGCGCTCGCACAGCCCGCTGCCATGTAGTAGTTCATCGCGCCGCGCTCCTTTACATTCGACGGATTCTCAACCGATGGGCCGCCGTGGTCGGCAAAGATCTGCGGATCGATGGCAACCGCCTGCCGATAAGCCTCCCAGCCTTTGTTGTACTTATGCTCCGCCAGCAGATTGGTGCCAAGGTTTTTGAGAATGATTGCGGAGCGCGGGTCGATCTTGAGAGCCTTGTGGTACATGCGGTCTGCCTGCCCGTACGCCTTTTCCGAGGCATAGACCGTGCCCAAGTTGTTCCAGACCTGCGAGTCGCCAGGATTCAGCTTGAGCGATTCCTTGTAACAGCGCGTGGCGTCCTTGGCGTTGAACATCATCTGGTAGGCGATGCCCATCTCATTCCATATCGCCGCCGACATCTGCGGCGCCTTTTCGTACGCCGCAATCGCCGCCTGATAGCGCTGGTGGGCCATCAGGGAATCGCCGGTTTCCTCGGCTGTAACTTGTTGAGGGGGCGAGGCGGGGGTGGGCGAGGAGGCTGCGGCTGGGGCTTGGGCTTGATTTGCCACCTGGGCCAGCAAAGCCGGTGGAACTACACCTAACGAAATCAACAGCAGTTCCGGAAGCAAAATCCGCTTGATTTCCATGCACTTGGACATATTCCCTCCTGTCGAAGGAACCAGGGGGCGACAAACATCCAACATCGTCCGCTGAAATTAGAGCACCGTTTCAGGGCAAAGTCCAGGGCACATTTTTCGTCACCTGGACAGCTAGATCCAGCGATAAAACCGGCAATTGTCCATAGGTATCGCACTATTTTTATAGGTTTTCTGTGACGTACGGCATTCGACCGTCATCTTGTAAGAATGGTTGCCGCCTTCCGGGGGCCTCAAAAAGGCGGTTGTTTTCACGAAAATCGTCTAAACTCACCCAAGAAGGGGGAATTCCCTTGAGCGCAACCGCTTCCCCGGCCCTGCAAACTACTCTTGCCAAGCGGTTTCGCGCCGCGCGCCGGCAAACGATGACCCTCTGCGAACCGCTTACGCCCGAGGACATGATGGTGCAGTCGTGCCCTGAGGCTTCTCCGGCCAAATGGCACCTGGCCCACACCACGTGGTTCTTCGAGTCGTTCGTGGTGCGGGAGTTTCTGCCCGATTACAGGGTCTTCAACGCAGACTTTGCGTGGCTCTTCAATAGCTATTACGAGAGTTTCTCGGCATTTCCCGAGAAACGGTTGCGGTCGTCGTTTTCGCGGCCGGGGCTCGATGAGATTCTGCGCTACCGCGAGCATGTAGATGCTGCAATAGAGCGCCTGCTGGAGAGGGAGCCGGAAGCGGAGGCGCTGCGCCGCATCGAGCTTGGAGTGAACCACGAGGAGCAGCACCAGGAACTGCTGCTCACCGACATCCTGCACGCCTTTTTCACTAATCCGCTGCGGCCGAAATACAGGGAACCAGGGAAGGAGGGAACAAGGGAACAAGAAAGTAAGGCCGCACGGCGAAGTCCGGCGATGGAATTTCGGGAATTTGAGGGTGGTCTGCGCGAGATCGGCCACGCGGGCCGCGGTTTCTGCTTCGATAACGAACTGCCGCGCCATCGCGTCTGGCTTGAGCCGTTTGCGCTCGCCAACCGCCTCGTCACTTGCGGCCAGTATGCGGAGTTTATGGCTGCTGGCGGCTACCGCAAACCGGAGTTCTGGCTATCGGCAGGTTGGGACGCAGTGAAAGCCAACGGCTGGCGCGCGCCCCTCTACTGGACAGAAAAAGACGGTGCGTGGAGCGTGTTTACGCTGCGCGGCGAACTGCCGCTCGAACAGATTGAAGCGACACCGGTGAACCATGTGAGTTTCTACGAGGCCGACGCCTACGCCCGCTGGGCCGGCCGCCAGCTACCCACGGAGTTCGAGTGGGAGGCCGCGGCCGAAGGCCAACCGGTGGGAGGAAATCTGCTGGACTCGGGACGCCTCATGCCAGCTTCCACAGAACTTGTCCAGAACCAGGACCCCACGAGGTGGTGCTTCGGCGATTGCTGGCAATGGACAGCCAGCGCCTACCTCGGCTATCCGGGCTTTCGTCCACTCAACGGCGCGCTGGGCGAGTACAACGGCAAATTCATGAGCGGGCAGATGGTTCTGCGCGGCGGATCGTGCGTCACGCCGGCCCTTCACATCCGCGCAAGCTACCGCAACTTCTTTGCGCCGGAGACGCGATGGCAATTTTCGGGCATCCGGCTGGCGTCCTAATCTCCTTGAGCCGCATCGAACGGAAAGTACATGAGCGCAGCAGCTTCCCCTGCAGTAGCCCAACAAGTCGATGAACGCGTGGCCGCGGCGGTGCGCCAGGGCCTCGCATCCCGGCCCAAACGCCTCCCGCCCTGGCTGTTTTACGACGATGCCGGCTCCCAACTCTTCGAGGCGATTACCGAATTGCCCGAGTACTACCTCACGCGTACCGAGCGCGGAATCTTCGCCGAAAACGCTGGAGCGATCATCGCGCAGGCGGCAGACGGCGTGCGTCTGCGCATCGCGGAGCTAGGCGCGGGCTCGGCTGAGAAGACGCGCCTCTTGCTCAAGGCGGCCGTCGAGCGGCAGCGAACGGTCCTCTACGAACCCGTGGACGTCTCCGCGAGCGCCCTCGACGGCGCCTGCGAGCGGATCGGGCGCGAGATCCCCGGCGTCACCGTGACCGCGCGCGTGATGGACTACACCCACGGCGACGGGCACAGCTTCCATCTTGATCAGCCTCGCCGCGGCGAGCGCCAACTGGTGCTGTATATCGGCTCCAGCATCGGCAACTTTGAGCCGAACGAAGCAGCGGAACTGTTGCAACGGGTGCGCGCAGGGCTCAAAACCGGCGACAGCTTCCTGCTGGGCGTAGACCTTGTGAAAGAGGATTCCATACTTCTCGCGGCTTATGACGACCTGTCTGGCGTCACCGCGGCCTTCAACCGCAACCTGTTGGTCAGGGTTAACCGCGAATTGGACGCGGACTTCGACCCGGAGACATTCGCGCACTTACCGCTGTGGAACGTCGCCGCTTCGCGCATCGAGATGCACCTTGTGAGCCGCGTGGCGCAGAGAGTTCGACTGGCTTCGCTCAATCTGGAAGTGGAGTTTGCGGCGGGCGAATCCATCCACACGGAAAACAGCTACAAGTACCGGCCCGGCCAGGCGGAGTCGATGCTGGCCGAGGCAGGCTTTGCGCCGGCGGCACGCTGGACCGATGAGCGCGGCTGGTTTGCAGTTTGCCTGGGTCGGGCGGAGTAGCTTCGGGCGGGCGATTCTCCACGCAATCGGCAGCGTAATCCCTCAATCCCTGCCGATGCTGTCCAACTTCTGCCGCAGCGCCGCCACTTCCTGGCGCAACGCGGCTACGTCCGTTTCCAACTGCGCGATGCGCCCGTCCCGTGTGGCTTCGCCGTCGTTGGCTGCCGGTTCGGCCGCGGCAAGCACGATCGATTCCACCCTTCCTGAAAGCAGATGCGCATAGCGTGACTCTTTGGTGCCGGGCTGGCGCGGCAATACGGCGGCCAGCGGCGGCTCGCGCTCCATCAGCTTCTGCAACCCGGCCAGAACATCGGCAATTTCTTCAAAGTGATGCATTCGCTCCGTGCGCCCGCGCAACTCGCCGGTGGTCTGCGGACCGCGCAGCAGCAGCACGCACACCAGCGCCTCCTCGGCTCGGCTGAAATTGAAAGCCTCGCCCAACCAGTGCTCGTATTTCGTCACGCGGCCGTCGGCCGAGCGGGCGCGCCCAGCCAGCCCTTTGTTTTCGAGACCATGCAGCGCCTGGCGCACATCGTCTTCGTCGAGGTTCATCACCGGCTCGCGGTTCGAGCGCTGGTTGCAGGCATTGATGAGCGCGTTGAGCGAGAGCGGATAGTATTCCGGTGTGGTCACGGCTTTTTCAGCCAGTGCACCCAGAACCCGCGCTTCAGCGGCAGTGAGCACGATGGGATCTGTCAGCGGCATAGGTCCATTTTCCCATGGGCGATCCGAGGTTATGCGGTCTGGTCAGGTGGCGCCGCGCGATGCCGCGTGAGCAGGAAGTAGACCAGCGGCGTGATGACGAGCGAGAGAACCATGGAGATGGTGAGGCCCCCGATGACAGCGATGGCCAGCGGTTGCAGCATCTGCGAGCCGGCGCCGAGGGCGAAGGCCAGCGGCAACATCCCGCAGATGGCGGCCAGGGCGGTCATGACGATGGGGCGCAAGCGGCGTTGCGGCGCGCGCAGCATGGCCTCGCGTGCCGAAGCTCCCTGGGCGCGAAAGCGCTCGTCGGCGTCGAGCAGCAGAATGCCATTTTTGGCCACGATGCCGATGACCATGATGAGTCCCATGAACGAAGCCACGTTAAAGGTAGTCCCGGTGACGAGAAGCGCCAGGATGACTCCGAAGATGGAAAGCACCGAAGAGCTGAGAATGGCGATGGGTGCCTCAAAGTTGCGGAATTCAGCGAGCAGCACGCCGAAGACCAGCGCCAGTGCGAGCAACAGCACCTGCAATAGATCGTGGAATGACTTCTGCTGTTCCTCGTAGGTGCCACCGTACTCGACGCGCACCGACGCGGGCAGATTCAAGCCTGCGACAGCCTGCTGGACCTTGGCGACAGCGGTGCCGAGGTCGGTACCCTCGAGATTGGCGGTGACCACGATGTGCCGCTGCAGGTTCTCTCTGCGAATCTCGTTTTGCGGCGGAAGTTGCTGGACATCGGCCAGCGAGCCGAGCGTTGCCGTGTGGCCGGAGGCGCTGTTGAAAACGGTGTTGCGTATTGTATCGAGCGAAGCGCGGGTCTCGTCGCCCAGACGCACGCGAATTGTGTATTGCCGCCCATTGGCAATGAGCGGCGCGCTGATCGGGATGCCGTCGAGGATCGAGGTTGCATCTTCGCTGACCTCATGCGGCGTAAAGCCGAAGCGGGAAGCCACGGAAGGATCGACCTGGAAATTGGTGGCCGGGCCGCTGATGGTGTTCTCTATGCCGTTTTCGACATCGACCACGCCGGGAATCTTCGTGATGGCGTCGCCAACCGTTGGCCCGAGCTTTCTGAGTAATTGCTCGTCGTTCGAGAAGAGCTTGATCTGGATCGGCTCGGGTGCATTGGAAAGGTCGTTGATGTTGTCCTGCAGGACCTGGAAGAGCTCAATGTCCAGCTCGGGCTCGGTGGTCTTAATGCGGTCGCGCACATCGCTCATTACTTCCCAGACCGAACGGCTGCGCTTCGATTTGAGCCTGACGGTGAAATCGCCTGTATTGGCCTCAGTGACGGCGGCGTAGCCTAGTTGCAGGCCGGTGCGGCGCGAGGTGACCTCGACCTCGGACATCGAGTGCAGGATGCGCTCCACGTGATCGAGAACGCGGTTGGTTTCGGCCAGCGAGCTACCGGCCGGCATGATGTAGTCGAGGATGAAGCCGCCTTCATCCATCTGAGGCAGCAGGTCAGAACCGAGAAGCCGGTAACCACCCCATGTGGCGAGGACCAGGATGACGCAAATTCCGCCGATCCAGAGCGGCTTGGCCAGCGCCCAATCGAGTACGAGGCGATGGATGCCTAACACTTTGGAAAGCAGGCGTCCGGCGTGATGATCGTGATCCGGGCGATTGCGTTCCTCGCGCAGCAGCACATAACTGAGGCCGGGCGTCCAGGTAAGCGCCAGCGCCAGTGAGGTCAGCAGCGCGGCGGTCATGGTGACGGCCAGAGCACGGAAGAAGAGGCCTGTGACGCCGCTGACCGAGACCAGCGGCAGAAAGACGACCACCGGGGTAATCGTCGAGCCCACTAGCGGGGTGGTGATTTCCTTGAGAGCGTTGCGTACGGCTTCGCCTCTACTCTCGCCGCTATCCCGGTGGAGCACGATGTTCTCAACTACCACGATGGCGGTGTCGATCACCAGGCCGATGGCTGCGGCCATTCCCCCAAGCGTCATCAAATTGAAGCTCTGGCCGTCCAGCTTAAGCACCAGCACCGTCACCGCAATCGTAACCGGAATGAGGAGGCCGGCAATCAGCGACGAGGTCCAGTCGCGCAGGAAGAAGAAGAGAATCACGCAAGCCAGAACGAGGCCAATGAAGATGGCGTCGCGGACGCTGGAGATGGCGTCGCGGACCAGTTGCGACTGATCGTAGAAGAGCTCGAGCTTGACGCCCGCAGGCAGACTTTTGCGCAGCTCGGCGATCTGCGTGGCCACGCCTTCGGCAACTGAAACAGTGTTGCTGGTAGGCTGGCGCATGAAGCTGAGCAGCACCCCCTTCTTGCCGTTGGCGGTGACGGTGGTGTAGGCAGGCAGGGTGCCATCCTCCACCGTTGCGACGTCGGCAACGCGCACCGGCGCACCCAAGGCCGTGGTCTTCACCACAAGCTGTCGAATGTCGCTGGCATTGTGCGCCTGCGCGCCCACCAGGCCGAGGACGAGCTGATGGTTGGCTACATACAGTCCCGGCGATTCAACGATATTAGAGGCTTCGATCGCGCTTACCAGATCGGGGATGGTTACGTCCGCAGCCTGCATCAACGCCAGGTTTGGGACGACGTGAAATTCCGGCACTTGGCCGCCCTGCACAATCACGGTACTCACTCCGGCCACGCGGTTGAGTGGCGGCTTGAGGTCGTAGGTGGCGATCTCCCAGAGCGCGGTCAAAGGTACGGTGTCTGAGGTGAGGCTGTAGCCAAGGATCGGGAAGCTGGCAAAGGTGAGGCGCCTGGTGGTAATGTTCACCGTCGGCGGCAGCGACTGGCGCACCATCGAGATCGCTGCGTCGACCAGTTGCAGCTCGGTCACCATGTCTACGTTCCAATCGAAGAACAAACTCACCTCGGCTGAGCCGCGGCTGGTGGTGGAGCGTACGGTTTCCAGGCCGGGCACCGAGTTGACGGCCTCCTCGATGGGACGCGTGATGGTCACTTCCATCTGCTCCACCGGCATCACGCCGTTATCGACCGCGATGACGACGCGGGGAAAGTCGGTCTCAGGAAAGACCGAGACCGGCACTTTGAATGAAAGGTACACGCCAGCCACGGTGAGCGCGATAGCGAAGAAAAAGATGGTGCGTGTGGACCGGGCCAGCCAGAAGGGCCTCGGCCCGGTATCGCGCGCTTCGGCGGGCATCAGTCGTTTCCTCCGCTGCCCGTGTCTTTGTCGCCGGCGGCAAGGCCGATCTTCACCTTGGTGCCTTCGTCCAGCGCGTAGGCGCCGCCGGTGATGACGAAGTCCGTGGCCGCAAGGCCGCTGACGATCTGCACGTTCGTGCCGTCGTCAATGCCCAGGGTGACGGGCTTGCGATGCGCCTCGCCGTCACTACCCACCACCATCACTGACTTCGAGCCATCGTCCGCCGTCACGATGGCGCCGTCGGGCACCTTCCATGCCTGGGCGACGGTCTTGCCGGTGATCGACACCTTCGCCGGCACTCCCACTTTGAGCTTCCCGGACTTGTTGTCGATTTTCAACCAGACCTCGACGGTAGTCGAGCCGGGGTCGAGCGCGGGGCTGACCATGGAGACCTTGGCCGGCACCGGATCGGCCGCTCCCGGCACATGCACTTCAGCGGTACCCCCCACCTTCAATTGCACCGCAAGGCTATGCGCGATGTGTGTCTTAGCTAGCAGCGCGGAGGTATCCATCACAGTGATCAACGGCGTACCGGCGGGAGCGGTTTCGCCGGCGAATAGGGGCCGATCAGTGACGATTCCGTCGATGGGGCTGCGAATCTCGGAATAGCCGACCTGCGCCTCGGCGCCCTTGGACTTGCCTTCGGCCGAGGTGAGTTGGCCCTTCGCCGCCTTGAGCGCGGCCTCGCGGCTGACACTTCGCACCGACTCCAGATGCTTGGCGGCCGCATCGTAGGCAGCTTGCGCCTGCACTAATGCGGCCTCGGCAGTGTCGAGGTCGCGGCCGGGAATCGCTCCCTCGGCGAACAACTGCTTGCGGCTTTTTACGATGCTCTGGTTCAAATCCAGATTTGCCTTGGCCGCGGCCAGGTCCGACTCGGCCTTGAGCGTGTCTTCCGGTACCTGCGCTTTTGTGGTCGTGGCATAGGCTGCCTGGGCCGCTTCGAGCGATCCTCTGTTGTCCATGGCGGCGGCCGTCAGGTCGGCGTTTTCGAGTGTGGCGAGCAGCTCGCCTGCCTTCACCTTTTCTCCGCGCTGGACATAGAATTTTTTGACCGGGGCGGTGATTCTGGGTTCAATCGCGGCCTCGGCGATCGGCGCCAGAATGGCGTCGGCGGCAATTTGCTCGGCGATCGCTCCCTGCACCGGATGCTGGGCCTGTACGGTGACCTGCACCGGCGGCGCGGCAGCATTCTTGCAGCCAGGCAGCAAAGCGAAAAGGAGCGCCAGCGCGGTCAACAACATCAGGCGCGTTGTTCCGGTTGCGTTCGCGTTGATCGATTCGCTCATCGTGCGGCTCACTTTTCCCTAATCCCTGTTCTTCACATCGTTCCCGCGATCGTTTGCAAAACGGCCCGCGCGGTCTCATAGCGCACGCGGCCGTCTTCGCGCGCGTTTTCCGCGCTCACGTAGGTGTTTTCCGCGTCCACGACTTCGAGCACTGTGGCTTCACCGCCCGTGTAGCGCAGTTTAGTGAGGCGGAGGCTCTCAGCGGCAGTGGACACGCTCTGGTCGAGCGACGCGAGCTGGTCGCGCGTTGCCTGAGCCTCGGAGTACGCCTCTTCCAGTTGCGCGATGAGCCGCCTCTGCGTGTTGGTGAGGGCCACCTGCGCGGCGTCGCGGCGAATCTGGCTCTGCTTCACCTTGTTCTCGCTCGCCAGCCAGTCCCACACGGGAATGTTCACCGTTAGGCTGGCCGAGTAACCCAGATTGCGCACCCCGTCAGGACCGTTGGCCGCGAATTGCGGCGCGTCGATGCCGTAAGTTACGTTGAGGCCCACGTTAGGCAGCAGGGCGCCCCATGCCGCCTGGACATCGGCGTTGCTCACGGCCAAACTGGCGAGCGCACTCTTCAGCTCAGGATTGTTTCGAGCCGCGGCCTGCTCTACGTCTTCCTTCGAGGCCAGCGCGGGTGCGGACTCCGGCGCAATAAGCGTGCAGGGCATGCGAGGATCGGAGAACAGCAGCACGCCCAGTTCCAAATGCGCTTTTTCCGCGGCCACTCGCGCATCTTCGAGGTCGCGGTCACGCTGCTGCTCGACGAGTTGCGCCTTAACCACGTCAGCGTGTGCGGCTTCGCGTGCCTGCTCCCGCTCGGTGGTCAGCCGGGTGAAATCGGCGGCCTCCTGGCTCGCCTGCCCGGCGACGATGAGCTTATGGTCCGCGGCAAGCGAGCCGTAAAACAAACTGGTTATTGCGGCCACCAGCCCACGGCGCGCAATCTCCCGCTCCGCGCTGGCCATGGCTGCGGACGCATCGGCGCGGCGCATGGCCGCAACCGGTACCAGGCCCAGCGTTTCGTTCACAATCGCCTGGCTGAAGTATTCCCTGACACCGTTGTTGGCGATGAACTTGGGCAGATCCGGTGTGTCGGATACCTGGCCCACTTGGCCGTGAGCGCCGTTGGGCTCAGTGTAAAGCCCCTGATTGTAATAGGACACATTGGGCAAGAGGCCGGAGCGCGCGATCGAGCGGTCCAGGCCCGCGCTGCGGCTCGTGGCAACGGCAGCGGCATAGGCAGGCTCGCTCGCCTCCGCCAGGCGAATCGCGTCGTCGAGCGTGACGACCACCGGCTTGCCGGCAGTGGAGGCGTCCGCCAAGGT